>Ga0182740_1000083_pt1 | contig 165344 bp, 149 predicted proteins | sample eDN5th37CKraftBY_FD_128872 | JGI IMG/M metagenome (GOLD analysis project Ga0182740, IMG submission 128872) | Enriched backyard soil microbial communities from Emeryville, California, USA - eDNA 5th pass 37_C Kraft BY (version 2) (version 2) | ecosystem: Environmental > Terrestrial > Soil >... | reverse complement strand
GGCGATGTTCATCAGATTGCCGGCCAGGATGAAGAAGGGCACGGCGAGCAGCGGAAAGCTCTCGACGCCGGCGATCATGCGCTGCGCCGCGATGAGGTCGGGCGCGACGCCGTAGAGCACGAGATAGAGCACCGAGGCGACGGCCATGGCCACCGCCACGGGCACGCCGACCAGCATCAGGATGACGAAACCTCCAACGAGCAGCAACATGGATCAGGCTCCGGGCGTATCGAATTTTTCGGGGTGTTGAAGCACGGAATAGCCGCGCCGCCAGTTCTGAAAGAGCACCTGCAGCGATCGCAGGAGCATGAGCACGAAGCCCGCGAAAACAAGATAGAAGAAGGGACTGCGCGGCAGGTTGACCGTCGTCATGCGCTCGTGTCCGACGAGTGAGACATATCTCCACATCAGCCAGGACGCGTAGCCGAAGAAGCCGACCCGTATGATGTCGACCGCCATCGACAGATACTTGCCGGCCCGCTCGGGCAGGTAATGGTAGAGCACGTCGACATGGATGTGGCGCGACATTCGCACGCACATCGCCGCGCCGAGGAAGACAACCGCGACCAGAGCATTGACCGCGATTTCCTCCGTCCAGGCGAAGCTGTTGTTCAACACATAGCGCGTGAAGAACTGGAGGAAGACGCAGCCTACCATCGCCCAGAAGAGGGCGAGCGTGACCCAGTCCTCCCAGCCGTGATGAGAAAGGTCGACCGGCGGGGCCTCCTCTTCGAAGGCTTGCGCCAGCTCTTCCGCGCTGACCTGCGCATTCCGTTTCATTCTCGGCCCTCCCCAAACACAAACGTCTCCCCGAAGAGAGACGTCTGCCAAATCGTCGTGTTCAACCGCCGCGAAGCTCCGGCCTCCCGGTCACTTCAGCGCCTGAATGGCGTCCCAGTCGGCTTTGTCGTAGCCGAAATCTTCGAAGGAGACCTTCTCGGCCACCACCCGCTTGAAATCTTCCTTGTCGACCTCCGTGATCGTCAGACCCTTCGCCTTGAAGACCTCGAGGAGCTCTTGCTCCCGTTCGGCTACCTTCTTCGAAGCCCGCGCTGCCGCGTCCTGAAGGACCTCCGTGAAAATGACCTTGTCTTCGTCGGAAAGCGACGCCCAGCGCGACTTCGATACGATGGTGTTCAGCTGGTCGACGATGTGGCCGGTCAGCGCTATGTACTTCTGCACCTCAAACAGCTTCTTCGCTTCGATTGCCGGCAGAGGGTTCTCCTGGGCGTCGACTGTCCCGTTCTGGAGGGCCAGATAGACTTCCGCGAAAGCGATGGGAGCGGTGTTGGCGCCACAGGCCTTAGGCATGGCCAGATATGCCGGGATGTTCGGTACCCGCATCTTGAGGCTGTTCAGGTCCGAGCATTTCTCGATAGGCTTGTTGGCGGTCGTGTGCCGCGTGCCGTAATAGGTTGTCGCGACGATCTGATTGCCCATCTTTTCCGCGTAGGCCGCGGCGAGCTTCTTGTAGGTGTCGCTCTTCGTATAGGCCAGCAGGTGGTCGGCATTCCGGAACGTGAAAGGATAATAGGTCACGCCGATCGGGGGGTAGTCCTTGGCGGCAAGTGCCGAGGACAGAATGACGATGTCGACGGTTCCGAGGGTCAGTCCCTGCACGAGATCGACCTCCTTGCCGAGCTGCGAAGAGGGGTACACCTCGATCTTGTATCGGCCGTTCGTGCGCTTGCCGATTTCCTCGGCGGCCCAGACCGTCTCTGTATGGTAGGGCTCCGTCACCTCGAATACGTGAGCCCACCGCAACACTTCCTGTGCGCTGCTGATACCCGTCGACGCGAGCACCATCGCCGCGCATGCAAAAAGCTTTCCGATCTGGCGTCTTGAAATCATTTCTTCCTCCCTGCCGGTCTGATCGTGGATCGAGCCGGGCGGCTCGTTGCCACGGTGGACACCACCGATGCCCCAGATTATTCTCTAGATGAATGCCAAATTCAATAACGAATTTGTCCGATAGCCTGCCCTCGCTCCGCTACGAGAATGTTGTCTTTCGTGGGAGGCTCAACTTCGCACGAAGCGCTTCTGCCAGGCCTCGGCTTCTTCGGTGCGGTCCACAGCGCGCAGCAGATGGTCGGGCGCCGTCAGCGAGAGCAACTCGTCCATCGTTCCGGCGGCCCTCAGATGCTCGAATGCATCGGAGATGGCCTTTACGGCCATGCGATAGGGCAGATGCGGCAGGAAGCGAATGCGGACCCTGGCGCTCGACAGCAGAGCCTCGTCCCGCACTGCCGCCGGGGTCAGCCCCAGCACGAAGATTGGAAGATGCGTGGATGCCGCAATATCGGGGAGATCGGCAGCGCCGTTGGGGAGTTCCGGGAACATCAACGCCTGGGCTCCGGTTGCCGAGTACGCTTTCAGGCGACGAAGCGCCTCTTCGCGCGGCAATTCCGAAAGGGCGCTCGTGCGCGCCACAATCACCGTGTTCGGATCTCGGCGTGCCGCAACGGCCGCTTCGAGCTTGCCGACCTGCTCGGTCTGCGACACCATCAAGGCGTGTCGCCGCGCCGCCTGACCGAAAGTCTGGGGGACCAGATTGTCTTCGATTTCGATGGCACAGGCGCCCGCGGCCTCCAGTTCGCGAACGGTCCGCGCGACATTGAGCGCGTTGCCGCCGCCCTCGTCGGCGTCGACAATGAGACAAGACTCGCTGACCCGGTTGATACGCCAGCAGAGGTCGACGAGGTCGCTCATATTTGCAAGGTTGATCCCATCGGGAACCGCAAGATTGGCAAATTTCCCGAACGAGCCGGAGAGCTTGCACACTTCCCAACCCTGCATATCGGCAATGCGGGCCGATAGCGGATCGAAGATCGGCGCCGCCGCGGTGCACGCATCACGGTCGAGTATCGCGCGAAATCGCTCGCGAGCAGCCGTCATCAGTCCTCTCCTCCTCGCTCAATTGTCGCAATGTGAAAACGGCAGCCGGCCGCGAATGGGTAATTTCGCCGTCAATATCGTGCCGCTGCTCGAGTCGACTATGTACAGCCTGTCCGGCTCATCGACCCCGAAGGCGATGTTGGTGATCATCCTGCCGCGGCAGGAAACGATGCGATACAATGGTTCGCCAAGCGGGCTGAATACCCAGACGCAGCCCAGACCGGCATGAACCACCAGCACGTTCCCGTCGTCGTCGACCAATAGTCCGTCCGGGCCAAGTCCTCCCGAAAGCTGAAGAAAGCGGCTGACCCGCGATGCGCTTCCGTCGGGGCGCAAAGTCATCTGCCAGATGGCGTTCTCGCGAAACATCGCGAGGTAGAGGACGGTCCCGGCCTTATTGAGCCCGAGGCCGTTCGGCGCTGCAAGCTGATCAAGAACAACGCTTGCGCGCCCTGAGGGGTCGACGCGGATCAGGCGGCCATTGGGCGTCGCCAGATCTGAATTGCCCATGTCGGTGAAGTAGACGTCGCCGGATGGCGCGAACACGAGATCGTTGGGGCCAACGAGAGGCTTGCCCTCGATCGACCCGACCAGGACGTCGACTTGCCGCGTGTCGGAGTCGATTACCAGAAGGCCGCGCTTGTGATCGGCGACGAAGATGCGACCGTCACGATGGATGCGCAGGCCGTTCGGTTCACCGTCATACTGGACGAAGAGTTCGAACTTCCCGTTCGGGGCAATCCGGAAGACGCGGCCATAGGGTATGTCCACGCATAGGAGATTGCCGTCGCGATCGAATCCGGGGCCCTCGAGGAACGATCCTGGAACACCCCATGGCCGCCCCTCCAGCCATTCCGTCTTGCCGCCTTTCCAGTGTAGCTCCTCGGGCAGTTCGGCGAAGATCTCCGTCTGGATGGTTTGGGGTTGCGCGAACATCATGTGCCTCCCGGTCTGCTTTATGCTGTGGTGCGCTGCCGCCCAGCCATCCGGGATGGAGGCTCTGTGCGGAAGAAGTCGCGAGAGACACGCAACAGCGCGGGTTCCAAGGATGCGATGTCACGTGCACCGACATTCGTCATCACGCGCGAGAGCTCCTCGACCAGGATTTCCAGCGAGCGCTGGGCGCCTGCTTCTCCTCCGGCGCCCACCCCGAAAAGCGTGGCTTTGCCAGTCATGACGCCATGAGCACCAAGTGCCAGCGCTTTTGCAATATCGCTGCCTCGCGAAACGCCGCTGTCGAGCAGCACGGTGGCCTTGTGAGCCACCTTGTCGACGATTTCCGGCAACACTCGGATCGGAGCTGTCGACGCGTCGAGGTTACGTCCCCCATGATTGGAGACGATGACGCCGTCGCACCCGACATTCACGGCCTGTTCGGCGTCCTCGGGATGCATGACGCCCTTGAGAAGCAGCGGGCCGTCCCAGAGGCGGCGGAACTCGCGGATGTCCTCCCAACTCACATTGTCACAGAAGGGAAGATTGAACTTACCCGGCTTTGCCGCAGAAACCGGCACCCGCAGCTGCGCCGGATAGTTTTCGGCCACCATCGGACCAGATTTGAGATACCGGCGCAACACCACGTTGAGCAGCCAGCGTGGATGGGTGGCGATGTCAAGGAAATTGCGGCTCGAGATCTTGAACGGAATGCTGAAGCCGTTCTTGAGGTTGTAGGGCCTGAATGGGGCGACGGGCGTGTCGACCGTGATGATCAACGCCTCGTATCCTGCTTTCCTGGCTCGGGCGATCAATTCTCGCGTCATGTCGCGCTGGGGCCAGACATAGAGCTGCAACCAAAGCCTGCCGCCGGCCTCTTCCTTGATCTGCTCCATCGGCGTGATCGAGCCCGTCGACAGCGCAAAAGGCACACCAGCCTTGGCCGCCGCGCGCGCCGATCCCACTTCGCCGTCGAGCCAAAGCAGGCTCGCGAAGCCGGTGGGAGAGACCGCAATTGGAGCGGCACTGGGCTTACCGAGGAGAGTGCACGAAGTGCTTGCGTCCGACACGTCGCGAACGACACGAGGCAGCAATTCTATCTCGTCGAAGGCGCGGACATTCCCGGCGAGGGCGCGATCTTCGTCTGTTCCTCGTGCCACATACTCGAATATACCCCGCGGCAGATGCCGCCTGGCCATTTCCCGGAGGTCGGATATGGATAGAGCGGTTGACCGCAGCTTCTCGATGTTCATCGCTTCGAGCACCTCACCCGTCAGAAGCCTGAGTACATGCGCTTGCCGGGATGGGGCATCTCCGCTCTCAGGATCACGCCCGCGTCGCACTCGGTGAAGTAGGCGGTCTTCCGGTCAGGTCCCCCAAAAGCGACATTGGTCGTCTGGCGGCCCATGCCGCTGTCGACGCGCAGGATCGGTTCGCCCTGCGGATTGAACAGCCATAGCGCTCCCATGCCGATCTGGCACACGACCAGGTTGCCTGCCTCGTCCATGGCGATTCCGTCCGGGCCTCCGCCGCCCGTCATCTGTATGAAATTGCCGACCTTGGCGACCGAACCGTCATCCGAGAAGGGCACGCGCCAGATCGCGTTCGCGCGCGTGACCGCGACGTACAAGACACGCTCGTCGAGGGAAAGCACGAGACCATTGGGGCTCGGAATATTGTCGAGGACGCAATCGACCTGACCGTCGGGCTTGACGCGGAAAACCCTGCCGCTCGGATCGTGCAATCCCGTCAGCCCCTGGTCTGTGAAATAGAGATCGCCATTCTGGGCGAAGTAGAGATCGTTGACAGCCTTGAGGTGCTCCAGCCGGACGCGCTCCATAAAGGGCGTGATCTTGCCGGTGTCCGGGTCAAGGGTCACGATCCCATATTTGTGGTCCGCGACAAAGATACGACCATCCTTGTGTATTCGAAGGCCATTCGGCCAACCATCATACTCGGCAACCACCGTAAAGTTGCCCCGGGGATCGATCCTGAAAATCCGCCCCCAGGGAATGTCGACGCAGTAGAGATTGCCGTCTGCATCGAAGGAAAGACCCTCAAGGACCGAGTGGTGATGTTGCATTGCCGGCTGGTGGCTGAACCACTCGCCGCCCCGCTCAGGCTTGCGCAAGTCATCGGGCAGCCTTGCGAATATCTCCGCGGTCTTCCTGGGTGGTGCTGCGTACATCGAAATCTCCGAGGGGAAGGGCGTCAGCGCATGGTTTGCGGTAACCAGAGAACGATCTCCGGCACCAGGTAGATCAGGAAGGCGAAGGCGATGATGATGCCGCAATAGGGCAGGGACGACCATGCAATGGTCGAAAGGCTGGTTTGGGGTGAGATCGACTGGATGGCGAAGAGGTTCAGTCCTACCGGCGGGTGTATCTGTCCCAGTTCGATGTAGAGAATGATCAGGATCCCGAGCCAGACGCCGTCGAAACCCATCGCAGTCATCGGTGCATAGATCAAGGGAACCGTCACGAGCATCATGGAGAGGCCCTCCATGAGCATTCCCAGGATCACATAGATCAACAACAGAATGCAGAAGAAGACGAAGGGACTGAGGTTGAGGCCGGTTATGAATTTGGCCACGCCGTCCCCGAACCCTGTCACCACGATCCCGTACTGAAGGATTTGCGCGCAGATGGTGATGAACATGATCACCGAACTGGACATGACGGTGTTCTTGAACGACGTCTTCACCGCAGTCCACGTCAGTCCGCCGTAGTAGAACGCGATGATCGCAGAAAGCACGACGCCGACCGCCGAGGCTTCTGTCGCGGTGAAGGCGCCGACATACATGCCGATGATGACGCCGCCGACCAAGACGATGATTGGCAGGGAGTCGCGTATCGCGTTGGCGTCCGATTCTTCCAGGGCGCTTTCCCTGGACGGCACGAGGCTCGGATTAAACGTCGCCCGGACGCCGACGTAGACGCAGAAGAGGACGGCCAGAAGTATGCCGGGGACGATGCCCGCCATCAGAAGGTCGATGACGGATTGGTGGGTCATCGAGGCGTAGACGATCATGGGAATGCTCGGGGGAATGAGAATGCCCAAGCTTCCGCCCGCGGTGAGGGTGCCCATGGTAAGGCTGTCCTTGTAGCCCCGCTTGCGCATCTCGCCGACTGCGACCGAGCCCACGGTCATGGCGGTGGCGACGGACGATCCGCTGACCGCGGAGAAGACGGCGCAACCGGCTATGTTGGTTTGCGCAAGCCCGCCAGGGACATGGCGGAAAACGCGCGACAGCCCGGTGTAGAACCTCGTAGCAACTCCGCCCTGAAGGATAATTTCGCCCATCAGGATGAAGAGGGGAATGGCTACGAGTGTGAAGTTGGTCGAATTGTTCCAGACAATTCCGCCGATCGATTCCCACAGGTCGGTGCCGAACATCGCGGTGATACCAACCAGGCCGGCCAGCCCCATCGCAACGCCGATATAGACGCCGCCGGCAAGGCAGCCAACGATGACGAGGGCGTAAAGGACGACTAGCTCATTCCATGACATGCTCTTCCTCCTTCACCAACGTCGCATCGCCGCGCCAGAGTGCAGCGCTCACAATCGCGGCCCGATAGAGCATTCCAATCGCGAGCAGCAGCCAAGCAGCGGGCAGGATGATTTGCGGATACATCAATGGCGTTGCCGAATACTGCTCGGACACGCTGTTGAACTCTCGGCTCGTGGTGAAAAGGACCCATGTCTGGGACACAATCACCAGGCAGAAGATCGCCGAGACGAGCCCCACCGCAAGTTCCCAGATGGCTCTCGGACGGAGCGGCAGACGAGAGACAACGGCGGATATTCGAAGGAAGCGGCCGTGCAGCAGCGCCGGATAGAATCCGAACATCGTCGCGGCCGCAAAGAAATATCCTGAGTACTCCTCGGAGATCTTGATCGACGTCGACAGGGCATAGCGGAGGAAGACCTCCAGGTTCATCAGCACTACCATCATCGCGATGAGGATCGACGCCAGTGCGATCAATATCTTTTCCAGAGCACCCATTGGCCCTGATCTCCACGAAGCATTGGGTGAGATGCCCACGAGCAACAGCTCGCGGGCGGGGGAGCTACTTGCAGCCTTCCGCGAGTCCGGAAAGGATCCGCTGGCCAAGGTCGCCGTTGGCGCTGGCCCAATTTTCGCCGATCGCGGCTGTGATCGCGCGAAGCTCCTCGGCGTCCTCTGCGCTTGGGTCCGTCAAAGTCATGCCCTTGCTGACGAGAGTGGACCGGGCCTCCTTGTCGAGCTTGGAAACCTCTTTGCGGAACTTGCCTTCCCAACGCGCCGCAACTTCATTGAATGTCGTGCGGACATCATCGGGCAGCTCGCTCAAGGCCTCGTTGTTCACGGAGACGATCTCGTGCGAGAGCGTGATGTTGAACATGTAGCCGTTCTTCAGAACGCGCGCCCAATCCCAGTTGTTCACGTTGATGGAGGCGGTGATGGCGCCATCGACCGTACCGAGCTGGAGCGCCTGTGTAACCTCGGCGGTCGTGATCGAGGCGCTGGTGGCGCCAAGTTTGTCGAGGGTCTCGACCTGTTCGCGGTTCCACGTTCTGATCTTGCGCCCCTTCAGGTCGCCGATCGTCTTGATCTCGGGAACCGACCAGATCTGTTGGCCTGGCATCGCCCAATGCATGATGGGCGTGGCCTTGAACTTGTCGGAGATGGCCTTGTCCATGAGCGGCCGCACCTTCGGCAAGGCGCCGTTGAAGAACTTGTCCATGTCGGTGCACACGAACGGCATGGCCGTAGCGGCCACGACCGGCAGGTCCGAGGCGATGAAGCCCGCCGGAGAATGGCCGATCTCGACCTGGCGTTTGCTGATCGCGCGATAGACGTCGACGCCCTTGTACGGGAGTTCGCTGCCGGCGAAGACCCTGATGTTCAACCGTCCATTCGTCGCTTCACCGACCTCTTTGGCGAAGCCACGGGCCCATTCGGTCTGCTTGTCCGCGACGTCATAGATCGTGAACATCTTCCACTCGAATTCGGCCGATAGAGCTGCGAACGATCCCGCTGCCCAGATCGCGCCCGCGATCGCGATGCGTGCTGATGTCTTGAACATTCCTTTTTTCCTCCCTGCGGCTTACCCGCTCCCGTCGTGACAGACGGACTTGTCACGCCTGCCCTCCAGCAAGGTGACGACTTGATCGGCCGACGATGCGGCCACTAAGAGATATTCTCCTGTTGAATATCTATTTCAATTTTGGACGCTAGCGAGTTTCTGCGCGGGTGTCAACGCGTTGAACGAGCACTTGGCGCGTCGGGCCTCGGAAAGGAAAAAGGTGATCCGGCAAAGTACGAACCGGAGATAATACAACCGCGATCGGCCGCCGCAGGCGGTCGTCTCAGCATTGATGGTCTAGGATGCTGGGGTCAGTCGGCCGGCTGCTTCGCCGTCCTTGCAGGCGACTTCTTTCCCTTTGAAGCACCTTGCTTGCCCGGAACGTCATGGACACCGGAGTCTTCTGCAAGGCGATCGGCGATGGCCTGCGCAGTCTTCCTTAGGGGCGGGAGGACTCTTGCAAGCATCCGGCTCTGGGGGCCGGCGCTGCTCAACATGAGGCTGCTGAGACCTGCGACAACTCTTCCATCGACGAGGATGGGGACGGCCACCGCCCAGATCCTCGAATGATAGATCTCGTCCAGATAGGCCTGCTCGGCAAGCGCATATCCGTTGCGGCGCGCCTCGATAAGGCGATCGTCCAACGTTTTCAGCATTTCGGGATTGGTGTCCCATCGGCTGTCAGATGTCTTGAGCTGGACGAGGGTGCGTTCCAGCTCGTCCTGCGGAAGATGGGCCAGATACACGATACCCACACCCGTTACGAGAACAGGAATTCGCGCGCCCAGCCTGCCCGAGATGGACATGCCGTGCTCGCTGCGGTTGGTGTAGGCGATCGACATGGCGCCGTGCTCGAAGGTCGCAAGGTTCGAAGGCCAGCCGATTTCGGCTCTCAGATCCTCGATGAGTGGCGTGGCCAATTGAACGAGGCGCGAGGTCGCCGCGAAACCCTTGCTCAGCGTGAGTGTCCGCGCCGTGACGCCATAGAGCGCGGACTTTTCCAGCCGATAGACATAACCGGCGCTGACAAGAGTCTCCAAGATACGAACGATGGTCGGCTGGGGCAGTTTTGTCTGCTTCGCGATGTCCATCGCGCCGATAGGGCCGTGCTCGCTGATGACGCGAAGTATCTGAAGTCCACGGACAATCGCCCTCACAGGTTCGAATGAAGGCATTTGCCCCTCGCTCGTCATGGGTTCCAGGAGAGTATATAGGAAATAATGTTCACGAGGTGAATACGATAAGAGTCTGCGAGTTCAGACTGCTATGGCTTGGAGGTCGATTACGCGCGCCAGGATCTCGCGTTCTTCCCTTTCATGGCGTTCTATCGACCCGCCGGCGCAGACGGACATTGCCGGCCTTGATATCAGGGGCGTGCTGGACGACAGTCTGATCCCGGCCTTCTCCAGCTCTGCTTCCACGTATCGCCAAGCCCCTTGGTTCTCGGCCTCTTCCTGAAACCAGACGATTTCCGCCCGCGAGAAGGGCGCGATCGCCCGGCGCAGTTCCGATGCCGGGAAAGGATATAGTTGCTCGATCCGCACGGGCTGGATTTCATCCAGCCCGCCCGCGCGACGCCGCTCAGCATCCAGGGCGTAGAAGATCTTTCCGGAGCACAGGACAATTCGTCTGACCCGTTCCGGCTGGCTGTTTGCCTCGGAAATCACCGGCTTGAAGATCGTCCCGCCTGCCATCTCCCGCATTTCCGAGACAGCCGCCTGCGAACGAAGGAGGGATTTGGGCGAAATCACAAAGAGTGGCTTTCGCCATGGCGCGACGATCTGCCGTCGGAGCAGGTGGAACAGGTTAGCCGGCGTCGTCGGTTGGGCGAGGATTACGTTGTTCCCGGCGCACAATGCGGCCAGCCTTTCGATCCGCGCGGAAGAGTGGTCGGGACCCTGGCCTTCCAATCCGTGCGGGAGCATCACCACCAGCCCGGATTTGAGGCGCCACTTAGCCTCGGCCGACACGATGTACTGATCGATAACGACTTGAGCGCCGTTCATGAAGTCACCGAACTGCGCTTCCCATATGGTCAGTTGAGTGGGATCGAACAGACTGTGGCCGTATTCGAAGCCGAGAACCCCATATTCGGAAAGAGGGCTGTTCACTGCTTCGAAATTGGCGGGCTCAACCACGATGCCCGTGAGGGGCATAAACTGCTCACCGGTCGACATGTCGTGCACAGCAAGATGACGCTGTGTGAAAGTGCCCCGCACCGCGTCTTGTCCGGAGAGCCTGACGCTTCTGCCCTCGGCAAGAAGGGAGGCGAACGCCAGTGCTTCGGCCGTGGCGAAATTGATGCCGGTCCCCTCGGTGATGGCGGACTTGCGCGCCTCATAAAACTGCCGAACCTTGGGGTGGATATCCATGCCGTCGGGTATCGTGCTGGAAACGATTCCAATTTCTCGCAGCCGGTCGGCGGCCACCCCGGTCACTACGGGATCGTCGACATCGCATGTGGCATTGATGCTGCTCCATGCTTCCCGCTGCACCGGGACATCGTTTGGGATGACTTCGGCTGCAACTTCGAACCCTTGTTGCAGCTTGGCCCGAAACGCGGCGGCGGTGTCGTTGGCGCGCCTGGCGATATCTGCCGTGATCGAACTCGAGGACGCGAATCTCTCCCTGACGCTTTGCCGTGAGTCGACAAGGCGCCAGATCTGCGGCTGCGTAAATCGCGGCTCGTCCAATTCATTATGGCCATGTCGCCTGTAGCAGACCAGGTCGACGACGACGTCCTTTTGGAAAATCCGCTTCCAATCGAACGCAAGGCGGGCGGCGCGGGCCACGGCGGCAGGGTCATCACCGTTCACGTGGATGACGGGTATTCCGACGGCTTTTGCGAAGTCGGTGCAATAGCGTGCACTGCGGCCCTCGGAGGGCAGTGTCGTAAATCCGATCTGGTTATTGACGACCAGGTGGATCGCGCCGCCAGCCGAGTAGGCCGGAATGCCGCCGATCTGCAGCAGTTCCGCGGCGACACCTTGACCTGAGAAGGCCGCATCGGTGTGCAATAGAACGCATAGTACATTGTCGCGCGATGATGCATGCCTTGCGGTGGCTCGAGCCAGTCCGAGCGTGACCGGCGCAACGACCAGAAGATGCGACGGGTGCGGAAGAAGCGTGAGCCGTATGGCGCGATCTTCGTCGGCAATTTCACTGATATATCCAAGGTGGTACGGAACGTCGCCCGTATAGGTGGCGCCCTCCGAGAGGTCGCGCCCCATGAGTTCGGCGGCAAGTGCCGCCGGACTCTTGCCGAGCGCCACGGCGAGGGTGGCGAGACGGCCCCGATGCATTCCCCCCATCACGATGTCCTCGACGCCAGCGCCCGGTGCCTGGCGCAGCAGCTCGCGCAGGAACACGATTGCCGACTCGGCGCCTTCGATGCCGAATCGTTTCTTGGTGGGGAATTTGACCCGCATGAAGGATTCGAATTCGTCGGCCAATGCCACGGATTCGAGCGCATTCAACAGAACCGCGTCATCTGCATCCGACGAGAACGCCCGTTCGAAGTGCTCGTACCACCAGCTTCGCTCCGCCGTGGAAAGCAGATGTTCCACCTCCAGGGCGGCAGTGCCGGCATAGATTGACTGCATGAGCCTCAGGGCGTGGCCGACTTGCAACGGACCCATTGTCTCGCCACCGAGCGACAGAGTGGTCGGTTCCTCGGAGTGGGACGCCAGGGCTGAGCGCAGGCGCTCCAGCGTTGGCTCTCTATTGTCCACCGGCCGCAATGGATCCAGTTGCGCCTCCAGGTGGCCGAACGTCCTGTATCCGTCCAGCAGGGCCTTGAGCAGCATGTCCGTGCTGCTGCCGTCTCGGTTGCCTGAAGCGATCGTCTCGAAATGCAAGGCCCAATCGGCCGGTACAGAGTTCCGGTCGCGACGATAGCGACCATACAGGTCAAGAAAGTAGGCGCTGTCCCCGCCGAACTGAATGCTCATTTGTTGCCTCGGACGTATTCTCAGGCCTTCGCGCCGGCTATCCAGACGTCAGTCATGCTTGCCCCATCCTTGATGGCATTCGAGAAGGCATTGTCCCGGGCCACGATCTTGGCAGCGAGTCGGAGAACTTCCTCGATCCTGTCGCGAGGGACAGCCACTGCGCCGGTGTCGTCGCCGAAGATCAGATCGCCGGGATGGATGATCACCCCGCCCAAGACCACGGGTTCCTGCGTGCTTTCCACGCCGATGCGGCCCTTGCCGGTGCGCATGAAGGTGCCGCGGCTGAACATCGGATATCCCAGGCCGCGCGTCCCTTCGATGTCACGGCAGACGCCGTCGATGATCGTGCCGGCGAAGCCGTGGCGGGAGCCGAACAGTGAAAGCGTATCTCCCCAGACCGACACGTTGACGCGCGCGTTGTTGTCGATCGCCACCACGGCGCCCTCTGGCACATCGTCCAGAAAATCCGCGAACCGTCCGAGCGCGGCGGGTGATAGAGTGTAGCGCACGGTATAGGCCGGCCCGCACATCTTGTGGCCGGGGACTTGCGTGAAAACACCCTCGATCGTGCCGTTTAGGCCGATGACGTCGAGCGCGTCCGAGATGATCGACGAACTGAGCTCGAGAAACGCTGCAACAGTCTGTTTTCCGATATCTGTATGGTGCATCGCAAATGCCTCCCTCGATTGCGCCGCTGGGCGACTTCGCCCTCATGGTTGTTGAAGGCATTATTCTCTTGATGAATACTGAATTCAATATTAAAGTTGCGTTTGTTGTAAACAAAGTGGATGCACCGGGGAGGGCTCATGATCCTGCGCGATTTGCGCGTGATAGAGGGCGCATCGTTCGTCGCTGCCCCGTCGTGCGGCATGCATCTTGCCCAAATGGGGGCGGAGGTCATCCGGTTCGACATGATAGGCGGCGGCCCCGATTCCGGTCGATGGCCGCTTTCCCCCGAAGGCCGAAGCCTCTTCTGGGAAGGGTTGAACAAGGGAAAGAAGTCGATCGCGATCGACTTGCGCCGCCCCGAGGGACGCGAACTCGCTATGAGCCTGATAACCGCGCCGGGGCAGGGGGGTGGCGTCTTCGTGACGAATTTCCCGGTGGACGGCTTCTTGTCGCACGCCAGGCTTGCCGCTTTACGGCCTGATCTGATCACCGCACGAATTATGGGGCATGCCGACGGGCGGCAGGCGGTGGATTATACCGTCAACAATGCGGTCGGCCTGCCACACATGACTGGTCCCGAGGGAGGCGAGCCCGTCAACCATGTTCTGCCGGCCTGGGATCTTCTGGCCGGCGCGCACGCCACTTTCTCGCTTCTCGCGGCCGAAAGGATGCGTCGCGACACCGGCCTGGGCCAGGAGATCCGCCTGCCGCTCAGCGATCTGGCAATGACAACGCTGGGGGCGCTGGGGCAGATCGCCGAAGTATCGATTTCCGGCCACAGCCGTCCGCGATACGGCAACGCTCTTTTCGGCGCATTCGGACGCGATTTCGAAACCGCCGACGGCCGGCGGGTGATGCTGGTGGCCATAACCGAAGGCCAATGGTCGAGCCTCTTGAAAGCGCTCGGCATAGCCGACGCGATCGCCGCCATCGAGCGGGAACTGTCGGTCTCCTTCGCGCGCGACGAGGGCACCCGCTTTATCCATCGGGATCGACTGTTTCCGGTGGTGGCCGATGCGGTGCGCGGCCGGTCTTTTGAAGACCTTGCTGCCACTCTTGATGCGCACGGAGTCTGCTGGTCACCTTACCGCCAACTCCATGAAGCGCTGCGTGATGATCCGGATTTCTCGTTGAGCAATCCGGTGTTCTCGGAAATCACCCACCCCAGCGGTCATTCTTATCTGACGCCAGCGTCGGCAGCCTCGTTCAGCAGGGTCGAACGCATGGCGGCCGCCCGAGCGCCGCGCCTTGGCGAACATACCGAGGAGGTGCTGGCGAATGTGCTGGGACTCGCTGGCGCGCAGATCGCAGACCTTCACGACCGAGGGCTGGTGGCGAGCAGTTAATGGCACTGAGGAAGGCGGATTCACCAATGACAGCTAATGACCGGCAGCTGGATGCGCGATTTGCGGATGCAGCCGATGCGGCGACGGCCTTCAGCATGCGCGCACGCCGCATCGTGGGTGAGCGTCTTGCTCCGAATGGCAAGCTGACACCTGAGATTGCCAATGAGAGGCAGCGCGACCTTCACGGTCTCGCCTGGATCGCGACGCTGGCCGAAACGATCGCGCAGACTGCAGAGCGGGCGAAGTGGCTTGATTCCGCAGGCTTGATGCGGGAAGTGGATCGCGCAGCCCTCTCGATCGGCGTGGGCGAATATCTCAATCAGCTGGCCTTTGGGATCCCGATCAGCCAGAACGAGATCGTGCGGCCGGCCGAGCTTGGCCTGGAAACCGCAGCGCGAGCACTGTGCGATGATCCTGCCGCTGCCTGGTTCATGCATCATGGCAACACGGCTGCGACCCGGCGAGCGCTGATACTTGCCATTCTGAATGGTGAATCCGTTGCCGAAAGCTCAGGAGACGAAACTCTCGATTTGATCCGCGAGCAATATCGGCGTTTCACGAACGATCGTATCATCCCCAACGCCCATGCCTGGCATCTGGAGGACGCACTTCTTCCCGATGGGATCCTCGATGAAATGGCCTCGATAGGCACGTTCGGAGTGTGCATTTCCGAGGAATTCGGAGGGCTGGGACTTGGCAAGACCGCCATGTGCGTCGTGACCGAGGAATTGAGCCGTGGATGGATCGCCGCGGGGTCTATTGGGACGAGGTCTGAGATCGCCGGCGAACTTATCAGTTCAGCCGGCACCGATGAACAGAAGCAGCGCTGGCTGCCGGGCATCGCGGCCGGCACCATTCTGCCGACTGCGGTCTTCACCGAACCGGACACCGGTTCGGACCTGGCACGGCTTCGCACCCGCGCGACACGCGAGGGCGACGGCAGGTGGCGCATCGACGGCAACAAGACGTGGATCACACACGCTTCCCGCAGCGACCTGATGACCGTATTGGCACGCACTGTTCCCGGCAGTACCGGATACGACGGGCTCTCCATGTTTCTCGTCGCCAAGAGCAGGGGAACGGATGCCTGCGCCTTTCCGGATGAAGGTCTCACCGGCGGTGAAATCAAGGTGCTCGGATATCGCGGGATGCGCGAATACGAGCTTGCGTTCTCGGGCATGGCTGCGGGCGCCGATGCCCTGCTCGGCGGGCTTGAAGGAGCTGGCTTCAAGCAGTTGATGCACACGTTCGAAGGCGCACGCATCCAGACGGCGGCGCGCGCGCTCGGTGTGGCGCAGCGCGCGCTCGAACTCGGCCTCGACTACGCAAAGGGGCGGCGCCAGTTCAATCAACCGATTGTCGAGTTTCCGCGCGTCTCGGACAAGCTCGCCCTGATGGTCGCCGAAATCATCATGGCTCGGGCGATAACGTACCATGCCGCCCACGAGAAGGATCTTGGACGGCGTTGCGATATCGAAGCCGGGATGGCGAAACTGCTCGCCGCCCGTGTCGCCTGGAGCAACGCGGATGCCAGCCTCCAGATACATGGCGGGAACGGTTACGCGCTGGAATATGAAGTCAGCCGCGTCCTCTGCGACGCCAGGATCCTGAATATCTTCGAAGGAGCTGCCGAAATTCAGGCCCATGTCATTGGCCGCGGTCTCCTTTCCAGATCGAACGGATGAATGACACCGGTCTGTTCAGGCGGACGGGAAGCGCTGACGATAGCGCTCCACCACCTCCGGATTGCGCAGGTTGAGCGGAAGTCCGCCGGCGATCACCCGCAATGCCTCCTCGGCGGCGCCGATTCCCATTCGCATCATCGATTCGTCGGTGATGCCCGCCAGATGAGGAGTGACGACGACGTTGTCGAATGAGAAGTAGGGATGTTCCGCCGGGAGAGGCTGCTCGCTGAACACGTCGAGCACCGCACCGCCGATGCGTCCGGCCCGCAACGCGGCGATGAGGGCGTCGTCGTCGATGACCGGCCCGCGAGAAACATTGACGAGCACCGCTGTCGGCTTCATCAGTCCGATCCGCCGCGCGTCGATGATCCGCCGGGTCTCAGGGGTCAGCGGACAGCAGAGCGCGACAATGTCGCTCTCGGCCATCAATTCGTCTATGTCGCGGCGAGCGATACCGTCGGGCAGGCTGCTCGTCGTGCGGGTCGTGGCGAGCACCGTCATCCCGAAGCCGTTGCCGGCGATCGCGGCTATGTTGCGTCCGATATTGCCCAAGCCGAGAATGCCGATCGCCTTGCCGTTGAGTTCTCTGGCTTGTTCGGCATGGGCGCGGCCGGCTTGCCAGCCCACCCGGCGCAAGTCTCGGTCGACCGAGCGGAAGCGTCGGAGCACCGCCATCGCGCCGAAAATGGCATGCTCGGCGACGGTGCGGGCGTTGGCGCCAGGCACGTTGGCTACCAGCACGCCCGCTTCGGTGGCCGCATCGATCGGTATCCAGTCCAAGCCGGCGCCATGGCGCACCGCCATGCGCAACCGGGACTGCGCGCTGAACAGATCGGACGGGATGGGGGCACGCACGATCAGGATGTCGGCATCCCGGCATTCGCGCGTCAGTGTTTCGGGGTCGGTCGCGGAGGCGATGCGCACAGCGGCGGCTTCGGCGAGGAGGGCGAGGGCGCGCGGATGAAGCGCGTGAGTGGTGTAGATGACTGTCACGCGCTCCTCCTCATGCAGCCAGTCGGCGGACGACGGGGCTAGAGCGCCTTCCGCTTTTCTTCGAAACACGGAAGATGCTCGATCTCTTTGCTTTTGCGCAATCCCAGACGGAAACCGGTTCCCGCTTTCCTGGAGTTGCTCTAGGCGTGCGCCACGTCCCGGTCCTGCAGCTCTCCCGTCTCGCCCTCGGCGGCGCCTCCGATCAGGCCCTTCCAGTAGCTTTCGGCCCCCTGCAGGTGCGCGCTCATCAGCGCCTGGGCGAGATTGCCGTCGCGGCGCTTGAGCGCTTCGTAGATCTGGATGTGCTCGGCATGGGACTTTCGACCACGTTCCGGATCGCTGAAATAGACTGGCAGGCGCTGCTCGCCCATCACATAGTAGACGCTGCAGATGCGGTAGAAGACGCTGTTCTTCGTCGCCCTCACGATCTCAAGATGAAAATCGCGGTCTTGCTTGGCGAGATCGAGGCCGGCGGCCAGCCGTTCCTCGGACTCGTCCAGGATTGCGCGCAGGCGCTCGAAGTTCTCGTTGGTCGCGCGGCTGCATGCAAGTTCGGCTGCCTTGATCTCGTGGATTTTGCGGATCTCGACAGTCTCGTAGATCTGGACAGGATCGAGAGGCAGCCCTGCCTTGGCGAACAGCGCCATAGCCTCCACGCTGGCCTGCTTCGTGTCGACATAGATGCCGGACTTGGCGCGGCGTTCGACGATGCGCATGGCTTCGAGAATGGCAAGAGCCTCGCGGATCTGACCGCGGCTCACCGAAAACTGCTCGGCCAGTTCGCGTTCGGAAGGCGTTCGGCCGGTTTTGGTATTGGAATGCGCGAAGAGATAGGCGGCAAGTTCCGCCAGGAGGTTATTTTCTTTCATCGTCAGCCGTGTTGCGCGTGAGCCTCCAGGAACCGTTCGGAGATAGTGAAGCCGAGTCCCGGTTTTTCCGGGATAGCTATCATACCGTCCCTGGCCTCGACAGTCTCCTCGACCAGGTCGTGGATCATGGGATTGGCGCCCAGCGAGAACTCGATCGTGAAGCTGGCGGGCAAGGCCGCGCACAAATTGAGCCCTGCAAAGAAGCAGGGCGCACCGGCCCACAGATGGGGTGCGAAGCGAAGATTGAACGCGCTGGCGAGGCTGGCGATCCGCATGGCTTCCGTGATGCCGCCGCAGAAGGCGGGATCCGGCTGAAAGATGTCGGCGGCCTTGAGGACGGCGAGGTCGCGGAAGGCGAATCGCGTCGCCTCGCTCTCGCCTGCGGCCACCGGGATTGGACCGCTTGCACGCACCTCGGCCATGCCAGCCTTGTCGTCGGCGATGACCGGTTCCTCGAACCAGGCAAGGTTCTCATTCGCGACCAGGTGGATGAAGCGCTTGGCCTCGGCAACGGTGTAGGTTCCGTGCGCGTCGACCATCAGCTCTATGTCTGGGCCGAGTGCCTGGCGCGCGGCGCGAACACGTGCAGCGGAAACATGCGCGGCACCGTCCATGGCTCCGACACGCATCTTGACGGCATTGAAGCCGCCCCTCTCGATATAGGACTTGAGTTGCTCGCCGATTTGGTCGGCGGGTGCCCACCCACCCGATGCATAGGCTGGCAGCCGATCGGCTTTTCGCCCGCCGATCAATCGCCACACCGGCTGTCCCAGCGACTTGCCTAGAATGTCCCATAGGGCGATGTCGATTGCGCTGATGGCGGCGACGGTCAGCCCTCGGCGCGCCAGTCGTGGCATGGCGTGGCCGGCCCGCGCCGCGCTTTCGTGCCTGCTGTCGTTGTAGAGCATCTCCCAGATGATCGCGATGTCGGCGGGGTCGCGTCCGATCAGCTCGGGCCCGACCTCATGGTTGAGCATATGGACGAGGGCGCCATAGCTGCCGGCGCTGCCGGCCGCGTTCTTGCCCTCGCCCCAACCGACAAGCCCGTCGTCGGTCTCGATGCGCAGGATGGCTGCATCGAAGGTCGACACCTGGCCGAAGTCGCTGCGGTGCTGAAGCGCCGCTTCGAGCGGCACCCGAACCCACCAGGCCTGTACAGTCTTGATGCGCATGAGTGTCCTCAGGCCCGTGCTCCGCACAGGAGCGGGTCACTGGTGGCTGGCTTACTTGATCAGAGGCAGAAGCGTTTCCGCGGTGATGCGCATCTGATCGGTATAGAACTTCTCCGTCAGCAGGCTCGAGCCGTGGTCCTGGATGAACTTGAGTTGCTCGGGAGAGATGTCCACCGGATTGCGCTCGACCATGTCGGGATAGACAGCAGCCGGCGTACGGTCGACGGGGGCCACGAACTCGTTGGTCAATGCGCCGTCGTAACCGATCTCCTTCAGCGTGCCGACGATCTTCGGCCAGTCGATCGTGCCCAGGCCGGCAGCGAATCGATTGTTGTCGGCGACATGGAAATCGAACAGGCGACTGCCGGCCTGGCGGATCGCGTCATGTACGTTGAACTCCTCCATGTGCAGATGATAGGCGTCGAGGCACACGCCGCATTCGGGCGACACCGCGTCGGCCAGCGCCAGCGCTTGCGCGCCTCGATTGAACAGATAGGTCTCGAAGCGGTTGAGCGGCTCCACGGCGATCCGAACGCCCACTTTCTTGGCGTGGGAGAAGCATTCGCGTGTGGCGTCCACGACCCAAGCCCACTCTTCGTCCTCCGTCCCGTCCGGCACCACCTTGCCGACAGTGCAGGGCACGAGCGTGATAATCTCGCCGTCCAGTTCGCTCACCATCGTCAGAACATCCTTGACGTATTGGACGGAGCGCTCGCGCTGCCCCTGGTCCCGCGCGGCAAGATTGCGCTCGCCCAGCATCAGCGTCACCGCACCCCAGCAGCGGATGCCATGTTCCCTGAGCAGGGCGCGCGTCTCGGCAGTCTTGTATTGCTCCGGCTCCCCGGAGATTTCGATGGACTCGTAGCCGAACTGCTTGATCCGCTTGAGCGTGACCTCGAGCGGTTCGGCCCGCATCCAGTTGTGCGTCGAAAGATGCATCATCTGTTCTCCCGCTTTCGCTTCGTCGGCGCGCCGGCCGGCGGCCTGTTCTCCTCCCCCAAAAGCGATCGAGTGAAAATTGGTTCGACCAATTGGGCGTGTGGCAAGCTCTAGCGCAAATCATTAATCTCGGCAAGAACGGCCCAAGACTTTGCGCGAATATCTGCTATCGCCTTGGTTCTAGAGAGTTTTGCTGCGTTTTTGGTCTGGCGTGCCAATCCGAGAAGGAGCGGCGGCACTTGACCGGGTTGTAAATTTGGTATTACCAAAAATACAAGCGAAAATTTACAGAACAAAAATTGGCGAGGCCGGTGCAACATCATGTGAGCATCGGGCTCGACCGCGCAAAGGGGAGGGAAGTCCATGCCGACCACGATGAAGGGGCCAGGCATTTTCCTGGCGCAATTCGCGGGGGATGTCGCGCCATACAATTCGCTTCGATCGATCACGAAATGGGCCGCCGGGCTCGGCTACAAGGGCGTTCAGATACCGACCTGGGACGGAAGGCTGTTCGATCTGGAGAAGGCGGCGGCGTCCAAGGATTACTGTGACGAGGTGAAAGGCATCTGTTCCGAATCCGGCGTCGAGATAACGGAATTGTCGACCCATCTACAGGGTCAGCTCGTCGCCGTGCATCCAGCCTATGACGCGCAATTCGACGCCTTTGCGCCGGCCGCGGTACATCACAATCCCAGGGCGCGGCAGGAATGGGCCGTCCGACAGGTGACGGCAGCTGCGAAGGCCTCCGCGAATATGGCGCTCGCCGCCTCGGTTTCCTTTTCGGGATCGCTCGCCTTTCCCTATATCTATCCATGGCCGCAGCGGCCCGCAGGGCTGATCGACGAGGCTTTCGACGAGCTCGCCCGCCGCTGGAAGCCCATCCTCGATGTCTATGACGAACACGGCGTCGACCTCGGCTATGAGTTGCACCCCGGCGAGGATCTGTTCGACGGGACGACGTTCGAGCGTTTCGTGGAAGCGGTCGGCGGCCACAAGCGGGCGGGGATCAATTACGACCCCTCGCATTTCCTCCTGCAGCAACTCGACTATCTCGAATTCATCGACATCTATCACGAGCGGATCGTCGCTTTCCACGTGAAGGATGCCGAATTCAACCCGACGGGTCGCCAAGGTGTCTATTCCGGCTATGCCGGCTGGGTGGATCGTGCCGGGCGTTTCCGATCGCTGGGCGATGGCCAGGTGGATTTCTCCGGCATCTTTTCGAAACTCGCCCAGTATGACTACGCTTCATGGGCGGTGCTGGAGTGGGAGTGCTGTCTCAAGCATCCCGAGCAGGGGGCTGCGGAAGGCGCGCCCTTCATTGCCGGTCACATAATCCGCGTGACGGAGAAGGCCTTTGACGATTTCGCCGGCGGCTCGACCGATAGGAAGATACTGCGCCAGATGATGGGGATCTAGCGCAAGGACGTCGCGCCACACAGGGAGGACAAGATGGTCGCTGGCAGACAGGTGGAATCCGGCGATGGCCCGATCCGCCTCGGCATGGTGGGCGGAGGGCAGGGCGCTTTCATCGGAGGCGTCCACCGAATCGCGGCCCGGATGGACAATGACTACGTACTGGTCGCGGGGGCGCTTTCCTCCGACCCGGAACGCGCCAGGGCGTCGGGAGCCGAACTCGGGCTTGATCCGGAGCGCAGCTATGGCTCGTTTGCCGAAATGGCCAACGCGGAGGCAAGGCGGCCGGACGGCATAGAGGCGGTTGCGATCGTCACGCCCAACCACATGCACTACCCGGCTGCCAAGGCATTTCTCGAAGCCGGCATTCATGTCATCTGCGACAAGCCGATGACCGCGACCTTGGCGGATGCCAAGAAGCTGGCCGCACTGGCGTCGGACTCCGGCAAGGTGTTCGTGCTTACGCACAACTATACCGGCTACCCCATGGTCAGGCAGGCGCGCGACATGGTGGCCAAAGGGGTGCTGGGCGACATTCGCGTGGTGCAGGCCGAATACCCTCAGGATTGGCTCACCGAGAAAATCGAGGATACGGGGCAAAAACAGGCGTCCTGGCGGGTGGACCCGAAGCGTTCGGGCGCGGGCGGTTCGACGGGCGATATCGGCACGCACGCCTACAATCTCGCGCGCTTCGTGTCGGGGCTCGAGCTCGACAGCCTCTCGGCCGACCTCGACACCTTTGTCGCCGGCCGGCAGCTGGACGACAACGCACATGTGCTCCTGCGATTCAAGCCGCAGGGGAAGGCACCGCCAGCCAAGGGCATGATCTGGGCGAGCCAGGTGGCGCCCGGCAACGAGAACGGCCTCAAGCTGCGCGTCTACGGCGCCAAGGGCGGGCTGGAATGGGTCCAGGCCGACCCTAACTATCTCTGGTACACGCCTTTCGGCCAACCGAAGCAGCTCATCACCCGCGCCGGTGCCGGCGCATCCCCGGTCGCTGGGCGCGTGACGCGCGTGCCGTCCGGCCATCCCGAAGGCTATCTCGAAGGTTTCGCCAATATCTACCAGGAGGCGGCGCGCGCCATCCGCGCGGCGCGACGTAAAGGCGGCAAGCCCCCGAAGGAGGTCATTTATCCGACCGTGCGCGATGGGGTGGAGGGCGTCGCCTTCGTGGAGGCTTGCGTGAAGTCCGCCCGGAAGAACGGGGCATGGACGAAGCTTGCCATCTGAGGTCGCGCGGTCGATGTCAGATGCTTCAATGGAGACGAAGCCGATGAAGATTGGCATGTGCATGTTCCTGTGGACCACGCACGTCACGGAAAGACACGAGGCGCTGCTTAAGGACATCAAGGCCACTGGCTTCGACGGAGTGGAAATCCCCATTTTCGAAGGCGACCAGAAGCATTACGCGCGGCTCGGCGAGATGCTTGACCGCATCGGGCTGGAGCGCACCGCTGTCTCGGCGATGGGCGATCCCGGCACCAACCTGATCTCGCCGGATGCCGCCACGCGCAGGGCTGGGATCGACTACATGAAATGGGCGATCGATTGCGCCGCCGCGCTCGGCGCGGACCGGCTGAGCGGACCCCTCCATTCTACCCTCGGATTGTTTTCCGGATCGGGACCGACCGTTGCAGAGAGGAAGCGTTTTGTCTCGTCGCAGCGCGCCATCGGCGACCATGCCGGCAAGAGGGGCGTCACGATCGGGCTGGAGGCACTCAATCGTTTCGAGTGCTATCTCGTCAACACGATGAACGATCTCAGTGCTCACGTCGACGAGATCGACCGGCCGCATGTGAAGGCCATGTACGACACCTTCCACGCCAATATCGAGGAAGCCGATCCCATCGGCGCCTTCACGCGGAACCTGCGCAACATCGTGCATGTGCACATTTCGGAGAACGACCGCGGCGTGCCCGGGCGCGGCAATATTCCGTGGGAGGAGACTTTCGCGGCGATCCGGGGCAGCGGCTATGACGGCTGGCTCACCATCGAAGCCTTCGGACGTGGGCTGAAGGACCTCGCGGCTGCGACGAAAGTGTGGCGCGATTTGTCCGAAGGCCCGGAAGCGGTTTACCGGGACGGATATCTGCATATCAGGAACGGGTGGGAGAAGGCGGGAGCCAAGCCCTCGTAACGGGACCATGGGAGGGAGCTCCAACGCGTCAAGGAAGGAGCGCGCGATGGCAGGCAAGAGAATTCTCATGCTTACCGGTGAGTTCACCGAGGAATACGAGATCTTCGTTTTTCAGCAGGCGATGGAGGCCGTCGGCCATCCCGTCCACGTGATCTGCCCGGACAAGAATGCAGGCGACGTGATCAAGACATCCCTTCACGATTTCGAGGGACATCAGACCTACACGGAGAAGCCGGGCCACGACTTCGTCATCAACAAGACTTTCTCCGAGGTGAGGCCGGAGCAGTACGACGCCGTGTACTGTGCCGGAGGTCGCGGACCCGAATACATCAGGACGGACAAGCGCATCCAGGCGATGGTCCGACATTTCCACGAAGCCAGGAAGCCGATCTTCACCATCTGTCATGGCGTCCAGATCCTCGTCGCGGTCGAAGGCGTGGTGAGAGGGAAAAAGGTCGGGGCGCTCGCAGCCTGCGAGCCGGAAGTGACGCTCGCTGGGGGCACCTATGTCGATCTTTCACCGACGGAAGCCTATGTCGACGGAACGATGGTTTCGGCGAAGGGCTGGACAGCCCTTGCCGCCTTCATGCGCGAATGCCTGAAGGTGCTCGGCACGGAGATCAGACACGCATAGAGCTGATTATACGATGTGCGTTGTTCTTTGACCGCTCGGATGGGGCCATTCCTAGAGGGCAGTCCTTAATGCGGCCCGCAATTACATCCGGGACGACCAGAGGGGGATCGAGGGATTTGCAGTCCCCCGATCCCGATCCGGCCGATCAGAACACGTTCGCCACCGGAAGCCCGAGAGCCATTGAACCGGCGTAGCGGGCCTGCGGGCCTGCTTGCAGCGGATGGAACCGTGCCCCTTGTATGTCGCGAAAGCGCCGCTCGAGCCCGTTCGCACGGTAGAAGCCGCCGCCTCCCGCAAGTTCCATTGCGAGCTCCACGGCGGCGATTGCGTGATGGGCGACAAGGGCGCGACCGATCATCACCTCGTTCACGGATTCCGCCGACGGCCTGTTCCACTCGGCGACCTCGACCATGCGCTTGTGCGCGATCTGAGCGGCGCGCAGATTGGTCTCCATTCGCCCGGCCAGCTCGATCTGGTGGGGATTCGGTCCTTTCTTTCGCACCATGTCGATTGCGATGTCTCGCGCACTTTCGGCAACGCCGAGATAGGCGGCGTAGATCAGCGGAAAGGCCATTGTCGCGATCACCTGGAAAACGGGATGCCATTCCCCAGCCTTTCGCGAGAATGCAACGGAAGCGTCGGGGATGAAAAGCCCGTCAATGACGACGTCGTTCGACCCGGTGCCGCGCATGCCGAGCGTGCGCCACGTCTGGATAATGCTGACGGCGTCAGCTTTCATGGGCACACCGAAATGGATGACCGTTGGCGTCCCATCGACATCGCATATCGCGCCGGTCATGAGAAGGTCGCCGGCTTCCGCGCCTGAGGTGAACACCTTGCGCGCGGATATACGATAGCCGCCATCGACTTTCTCAGCGTTGCCAGATCCGCCGATCCAGTCGGAGCCGCCACTCGACAACAGGATGATGCGCTCGGCCGCCACGCGCCGCAGCAGGCCCTCGACGGCTGCGACCTTCTGATGCCGCCAGCGCCAGGCGGGAATTGCGACTTGGTGGGTATGCATGGAAAAGGCGAGGCCGGTCGACCCGCAGGCGCGGGCGATCACCCGCACCATTTCGCAGAGCTCGGTGATCTCGGCGCCGCCGCCGCCCAACTCGCGTGGCACGCCCGCCTCGACGAGGCCTGCTTCCTTCAAGGCGAGATAGTTCTCGGCGACGAAGCTGTCGTCCTCGTCATACCTGGCGGCGCGCGTGGCGAACACCGGTGCGAGGGCGTGGGCGGCGTCGACGGCTCGAACGGACTGGGCGGGCACGACCGCCTCAGACGTTACGGCTTTGGGAAGTGCTGAATTCATGAACAATCCTCCTCTGAATTCGGACCATGCTATTGTCCTCCCGTGCCTTTCCTGGCGATAGTTCAGGAAGTGTACTGGATGCTCTTTCAAGATTCCGATTTCCTGTCCTGAAAGGTTACATGCGGGTCGTTTCTTGAGGTCTCTTCATCTCTTCGTTGAGGAAGGACTGGTGCAACTCCCGGGTTGTTTTCCGCCTCCATTCCGAAATGTTATCATTCGATCGATCATCTGGACCTCGAAAAAGGCGATGTTGGACCGCGACGGATACGGACAGTTCTGCCCAGTCTCCATGGCCGCGGAGGTGCTCTGCACACGCTGGACCATGCTCGTCGTTCGCGAGATGCTGTGCGGGACCACGAGGTTCAACGATCTCAGGCGCGGCGTACCGCGCATGTCGCCGGCGCTTCTGTCCAAGCGTTTGAAAGAGCTCGAAAAGGCCGGCATCGTCGCGATCGTCCCCAGGGGCGGCGGCACGGAGTATCACCTCACGCGGGCCGGCGAGGATTTGCGCGACATCGTCATGGGAATGGGGTTTTGGGGTACGCGCTGGGTGGAGTCGCACCTGTCCCTACGGAATCTCGATCCATCGCTGCTGATGTGGGACATGCGCCGACACCTAAACCCGCGTCCCCTTCCACCGAGGCGCTGCACGATTCAGTTTCAGTACCCCGAGCTGCCGCAGAATCAGCAGAATTGGTGGCTCGTCGTCGACGGCGGAGATGTCGATCTGTGTGGCTTGGATCCCGGCTTCGAAGTCGACTTGCTGGTTCGATCCTCGCTGAGGAGCATGACCGCGATCTGGATGGGGCTGTCGCGAGTTCGGGCGGAAATCGATGCCGGCAATGTGGAACTGGCCGGCGATCCCCGGATCGCCGGCGCCATGCAGCAGTGGTTGGGCCTCAGCCCGTTCGCGGTCGAACGTCCGCGCGTTGCCCAGGCGAGCTGAGCTAACCCCCTGAGCCTCAGCTTTCTTCCACGAAGACTTCCTCGCGCTTTCGCTTCACGCTCGGCAGGAAGACGATGACCAGGACGGCGGCCGCAATCAAAAGCAGGATGGCGCTGATCGGCCGGGTCACGAAGATCGCGGGATCGCCGCGCGACAGGATCATGGCTCGCCGCAGGTTCTCCTCCAGGAGCGGCCCCAGGACGAAGCCGAGCAGCAGCGGCGCGGGCTCGCAGCGCAGCTTCGTCAGAACATAACCAATCAGGCCGAAGAAGGTGATGGCATAGAGATCGAAGGCGTTGCCGTTCACGCTGTAAACGCCGATCGCGCAGAACGCCATGATGATCGGGAACAGCAGATAGTACGGCACCGTTAGAAGCTTCACCCATAGGCCGATCATTGGCAGGTTCAGCACGATCAGCATGAGATTGCCGATCCACATCGAGGCGATGATCCCCCAGAACAAGGCCGGCTGTTCGGTGGCGACGTTGGGGCCCGGCACGATGCCCTGGATGATCATGGCGCCGATCATCAGGGCCATGACGGGATTGGCGGGAATGCCGAGCGTGAGCATCGGGATGAAGGAAGTCTGCGCGCCGGCATTGTTGGCCGATTCCGGCCCGGCCACTCCCGCGATTGCCCCTTTGCCGAATTCCTCAGGATGGTCGGAGACGCGCTTCTCCACCGTATAGGAAGCGAAAGCAGCGAGGATGGCGCCGCCGCCGGGCAGGATACCGAGGGCCGAGCCGATTGCGGTACCGCGCAGGATGGGCGCGGCCATCCGCCTGAAATCCTCGCGTGTAGGCAGAAGACCACTCACCTTGCGGATCAGCACCGAGCGTTCGTGTTCGTTCTCGAGGTTGCGCAGGATTTCGGCGATGCCGAACACGCCTACCGCGACTGCGACGAAGTTCAGCCCGTCGGCATATTCGGTGATGCCCAAGGTGAACCGTGGTGTGCCCGTATAGATATCGGTGCCGACCAGGCCAAGCAGAAGTCCAAGAACGACCATCGCGAGCGCCTTGACGATTGAACCATGCGCCAAGGCGATCGACGAGACGAGCCCGACCACCATCAAAGAGAAATACTCTGCGGCGCCGAATTGGAGCGCGATCGCCGTAAGCGGGGGCGCGAAGAGTGCAACGAGGAAGGTCGACACCGTACCTGCGAAGAAGGACCCGATCGCGGCGACGGCAAGTGCCGCCCCGGCGCGCCCGTTACGGGCCATCTGGTAGCCGTCGATCGCTGTAACGGCCGAGGATGATTCGCCCGGCATGTTGATCAGGATAGCGGTGGTCGAGCCGCCATATTGCGCACCGTAGTAAATGCCGGCGAGCATGATCAGCGAGGAAACGGGGTCGCCAATCTGGAACGTGATCGGCAGCAACATGGCGATGGTCGCGGTTGCGCCGATGCCGGGCAAGACGCCGATCAACGTACCGAGCAGCACGCCGATCAGGCAGAAGCCCAGATTGGCGATGGTCGAGGCGGTGGCAAAGCCGAGACCGAGATTGGAGAAGAGTTCCATCCCGGGCCCCCTAGAACCGCAGCCAGGGGCCGAACCGTTCGTACGGGAGGCCCAGACCATAGCTGAACACGAGGACGGAAAAGACAGCGAGCAGCACCGAGAGGACGAGCGCCATGACCAGCGTCATGCGCGTGCTCGCGAAGGAGGCCACGAAGGCCGTAACGAACACGGCCGGCACGAACCCAAGCCCCCGCACGGTGAGTCCGAAAACGATCGGCGCCGGAAGGATGAGCAGCATGCCGCGCCAGGCCACCGGCCCCACCGGCTCACCCGAGACTCGCGCCGCCTGGACAAGGATGACGACGCCGAGAAGGATCAGCACGAACGAGAGGAGCATCGGGAAATATCCCGGCCCCATGCGGAACGCCGTACCGATCTCGAGCCCGAGCGACTGGCTCAGGAAGAACAGGCCGATGGCCACGAACAATGCGCCGCAGAGCGCGTTCGTGCGGTCGAATGTCAGCGATTTCATGGGCATGTCCTTGCTATGGGACTGCAATCGGGGAAACGCGGGCGGGCCGCCATCTTAGCCGCAGGTTGGAAGGCCCCGAAAGTCGGCGGCCGCCCGCTCAGTGTCAGTCAGCGTATTGGCCGGCCGCCTCGATGATCGGTTTCCAGCGTGCGATCTCGCTTTCGAGCTTGGCCTTCAGCGCGGCCGGCGTGGCATCGGCCTCGGACGAGGGTGCAGTACCGAGCTCAGCGAAACGCGCGACCACGTTGGGGTCCTTCAGCGCCACTTGAAGGGATTTGGAGAGCCGCTCCGTCACTTCTGCGGGTGTGCCCTTCGGCGCGTAAATCCCGTGCCAGATGCTCACCTGCACGGCCGGCAGGCCCCCCTCGATGGTCGTGGGCAGATCGGGCAACACATCGAGACGCTCCGGCGAGGTCACGGCATAAGCCTTGATCGTGCCGCCGGTGATCTGCTTGGTGGTGTTCGTCGTCTGGTCGCACATGATGTCGACCTGCCCGCCGAGCAGGTCGGTCATGGCCGGGCCGGTCCCCTTATAGGGAACCGTCACCAGGGGCGTTTCGATGGCGCTCATGAAGAGCATGCCGCATAAATGAGACGCGGCGCCGATGCCTGCATTCGCAACAGTCACCGTATCCTTGTTGGCTTTCGCATACTCGACGAGGCCCTTGAGGTCGCTCGGTTCGAGATCCTTGCGCGCCACGATGGTCATCGGGACTTCGGTGACGAGCCCGACATATTCGAACGCGTTCAGCGTGTCGTAGGCGAGCTTTCGATAGAGCGTCGCGCTGGTCGCCATGCCGATATGGTGGAGCAGCAGCGTGTACCCGTCGGGATCGGCCTTTGCGACGCGCCCAGCGCCGAGCGTGCCGCCGGCGCCGCCGACATTCTCGACAATGACCTGCTGTCCGAGATCCTTGGACATCGCTTCTGCGACGAGCCTTGTCACCGTGTCGGTCGGGCCGCCCGCGGAGAATGGCACGACCATCGTGATTGTCCGGTCCGGATAGGTCTGGGCGTCCGCGGAGACGGCGGCAAGTGACAGCGTGGCAGCCGCGGCGAAAGCGGCGACGACTTTCTTCATCGATTTCCTCCCAATAAAAATTGGCTTCGGCCGGCCAGGTTCGTGAGATCCTCCCAGAATCCAGGCCTTATCCGGCCTATCAGGGCAATGTAGCGGCGTCGATGCAACGCTCAATGCCTGTGGTGGGGCTCGCGGTACGGACTTTCCGACGATGATGGGTGGAAATGGTGACATTGCTCGTCGGCCGTGTGTGGATTTCCACCCATCGACCTCCGTCGGCCGGATCCCGACCTACGATGTCTAACGCGCGCTGTCCTTCGCAAGTCCGTATTTCTGCATCTTCTCGTAGAGGGTCTTGCGGGAAATGCTGAGCGATTCGTACACGGGCTTGAGGCTGCCGCGATGGGCGAGTAGCGCTCCCGCGATGATGCTCTTCTCGAAATCCGCGACGCGGTCCGCCAGCGTGGCGGCGGCCGGGCCACGCGCCCAATCCCCTTCCGGGTCCAGCCCGAGGACGAAACGATCGGCGGCGTTACGCAACTCGCGCACATTGCCCGGCCATTCGCGATGGGTCATATGGGCGACAAGCGCCTGCGGCACGTCGATCGGGTGGCGATGGTACCGGGCGGCAGCTTCGTTCACGAGTTGCAGGAAGAGGAGCGGCACGTCCTCGCGGCGCGCGGCAAGCGAAGGGATGCGCAAGGTCACCTTGTTGAGGCGGTAGAGAAGATCGGCCCGGAACTGTCCTGCAGCGACCTCGGCGTCGAGATCGACTTTGCTTGTGGCGATGAAGCGCACGTCGAGCGGTACGGCCTCGTTGGAGCCGAGGCGCGTGATGACGCGCTCGTCGATGACCCGAAGCAGTCTGGCCTGCAGGTCGAGCGGCATGGAGCCGACTTCGTCAAGCAGGATCGTGCCGCCACGCGCATGCTCGAATTTTCCAAAGCGGGCACGAAGCGCCCCGGGGAAGGCGCCGGCTTCATGGCCGAACAGCTCGCTCTCGATGAGGGTTGCGGGCAACGCGGCGCAGTTGATGGCGACGAACGGTCTCTCGGCGCGGGCGCTGATGTCGTGGAGGGCGCGTGCTGCGACTTCCTTGCCCGTACCGGTGTCGCCGATAATGAGGAGATCGGCGTCGGTCGCCGCGATCGCGCGAAGTCGGTAGCGAAGGTCCACCATCGCTGGTGTGCGGCCGGGCAGGCGGGCCTCGATGTCGTCCCGCTTGCCTGCGGCGGCACGCAACTGCCTGTTTTCCATCACCAATCGGCGCCGGTCGAGGGCACGAGCGGCCACGTCCGCAAGATGCTGCGCGTTGAACGGCTTTTCGAGAAAGTCGTAGGCGCCTTCCCGCATCGCCTTGACCGCGAGCTGCACGTCGGCATGACCGGTAATGAGCAGCACCGGAATCTCGGGATCAATATCACGGATGCGCGCCATCAGCGTCATGCCGTCCATACCTGGCATTCGAATGTCGGTGATGACGATGCCGTTGAAACCGTAACCGACCATGTCGAGCACGGGCTCCGCCGACGCGAAGCCGCGCACGTCGAAGCCGGCCAGGTCCAAGGCCTGGCTCGATGATCGCCGCAACTCCTCCTCGTCATCGACAAGAAGTATGATCGGCTTCATTCGGCGGCCTCACGGAACGGCATTTTCCCCCGCTCGAGCTCGATGACGAAGACGGCGCCGCCGTCCGGATGGTTTTCGACGGAAAGGCTACCGCCGAAATCCTTGATGATGTTGTAGGAGATCGACAGGCCAAGGCCCAGCCCCTTGCCTACGCCTTTCGTCGTGAAGAACGGATCGAAGATCCGCTCGGCGATAGCAGCCGGAACCCCAGGACCATGGTCACGGATCCGCAGGAGGATCTTGCCGCCTACGGGCCGAGCGGTGAGCTCGACGGTGCGGTTGTCGCGGCCGTCGACGACGTCGGCCGCATTGGAGATGATGTTGACCAGGACCTGCTGGAGGCGCACCGATCCTGCCGTGACTATCGGAGGCGCCGGGCCGAGATCGACGATCAGCGTTGCGTTCGCCGCCTTGAGCCGCGCGGCGACGATTTCGAGCGTGTCCTTCACGACTTCGTCGAGTCGCACGGCACCGATCTTCTCGTGGGGCTTGCGCGCGAAATTGCGTAGATGCCGGCCAAGCGAGGCCATGCGGTCGGTGAGGCCGGAGATGCGCTGGAGATTATCCTTCGCTTCGGTTGACCTGCCGCGATCGATAAGCACTGCGGCATTGTCGGCATAGGTCTTCACCGCGGCGAGCGGCTGGTTGAACTCGTGCGACAAGGCTGCCGACATTTGCCCGAGTGCGGCGAGCTTGCCTGCCTGGATAAGATCCGCCTGGGTTTTCCGAAGCTGCTTCTCCGCCGCGCGCCGCTCCGCGACCTCGCTCTCCAACTGCCGGTTCACCAGCGCGAGGTCGGCCGTCCTCTCTTCGACGCGCCTTTCCAGCTCAGCCCTTGCCGTGCGTTGCATCGCCATGCGCTCGGCGAGCCGGGCGCGCCGTTGCAGGACGATCGCGCCGGCCAATGTCGCCAGGCCGAGAAGCAAAAGGGCCGCAGCGACTGCCGTGCGAGCCTGGCTGCGAGCCGATGCGGTGTCGAGCAGGACATGCACTGTCCAGCCTGCCTCCGGCATTGCCTCTGCTTGCACAAGATACTCTTTCCCGCCGTCGGGAGAGACTATGTTCATCAGCCTGTGGCCATCGGTGGAGTTCGAAGCGGTGATAGGCAGTTCGCGCAACGCTGCATCCGCGTAGCGACGGGAAGCCTGCGTTCGCGCCAATCGCTCGGGCGTCAGCTTGTGGATGCCCGAATAGAGCCATTCGGGCCGGCCCGTCATGAAGATGATGCCTTCCGGATCGGAAACGAAGATCTCGTGGTCGGCGCCCACCCACGACGATTCGATGCCTTCGATGTCGACCTTGAAGGCGACGACCCCGTGGATGACACCGTCGACGCGGACTGGCGAGGAGAAATAATAGCCGCGCTTCAGCGACGTCGTGCCGAGGGCGAAAAACCGGCCCTGCCGTCCTTCCATGGCTTGCTGGAAATAGGGCCGATAGGAGAAATTCTCGCCGATGAAGCTGATTGGTCCATCGTGATTGCTGGCAGCGATCGTGCTGCCGTCCGTCAGGATCACATAGATGTCCGACGATCTGAGGAGAGCGTTGATCTCCTTCAGATAGACGTTGGCGCGTGCCCGCAGCTCCGGATTCTGCGGATCGGAGACGAGTTCCTGGATGTCGTCCTGATCGGCGATCAGCGCCGGCAGCGGCTCGAAGCGGTTCATATGCCCGCGCAGCGCCGCGACGGCCAGGCGCAAGGTCGTCTGTCCGCGCCCGGAGGCCTCCTCAAATGCCGATCGCGTCGCCAGACGGCCGACCAGAGCCGCGACGGCCAAGCCGACAAGCAACAATGCCAAGGCGGCCCAGAATCGTCGGCGCGAAAAGGACGGCCGGTTCATTGGGTGATCTGTTCCTTTTTCGACAGATCACTAACCGAGTGCGAGGCTTGCGGCAATGCGGCTGGTCAAAGCGCGCCTGGCTTGGCACATTCGCGTCAAACAGGAGAATCCAATGGCGCGGAAGCCGACACCGAAACACTCCAATCCCCGGCCATGGACGGAGGTCGCGCCATCGCTGGTCGACGTGGCGATGGGCCGGAGGCCCGCCGATCTCGTCGTGCGCAACGGTCGCTGGGTCAACGTCTATTCGGGCGAGATCATCGCCGGCACCGACCTTGCCATCGTGGCCGGGCGTTTCGCCTATTGCGGACCCGATGCCAGCCACGCGATCGGCAAGGGCACCAAGGTCGTCGATGCAGGCGGGCGGTATCTTCTGCCAGGGCTCTGCGACGCTCACATGCATGTCGAGAGCGGAATGGTGACGGTGACGGAATTCTGCCGGGCCGTCATTCCGCACGGGACAACCTCGATGTTCGTCGATCCGCACGAGATCGCCAACGTGCTGGGCCTCGATGGCGTCAGGCTGATGCATGATGAAGCGATGGCCATGCCAGTCAACGTCTATGTGCAGATGCCGTCCTGCGTGCCGTCGGCACCGGGCCTCGAGAACGCCGGCGCGGTGCTAACCGTTGCCGACATTACGGAGGCGATGACGTGGCCGAACATCGTCGGGCTCGGCGAAGTGATGAATTTTCCCGGCGTGGCGGCGAATGACCCGGTCATGGCTGGTGGGATCGCGGCGACGGTGAAGGCCGGCAAGACCGTCGGGGGACACTATGCCTCGCCGGACCTGGGCCTGCCTTTCCATGGCTACGTCGCAGGCGGACCGGAAGACGACCACGAAGGCACACGGGTCGAGGACGCGATCGCGCGGGTTCGCCAAGGCATGAAGTCGATGCTGAGACTTGGCTCGGCATGGTACGATGTCGCGACCCAGATCAAGGCAGTGACGGAAGACGGCATCGATCCGCGCAACTTCATTCTCTGCACCGACGACAGCCATTCCGGCACGCTGGTCAATGACGGGCATATGGACAGGGTCGTGCGTCACGCCATCGCGCAAGGCCTGAAGCCGGTGACGGCGATCCAGATGGCGACGCTCAACACCGCCCAGCATTTCCGGCTCGATCGCGAGATCGGCTCCATCGCCCCGGGCCGGCTCGCGGATTTTCTGATCGTTTCCGATCTGACTGGCCTGGTGATCGACGAGGTCTATGGCAGAGGTGTGAGGCTCGCCCGGCATGGCAAGCTCGATGTCGAGATTGAGCCTTACGATTATCCGAGAAGTGCCAAGGACACGGTCAAGCTCGGGCGCAAGCTGAAGGCGGCCGACTTCGATGTCGAAGCGCCGAAAGGAGCCAATGAAGTCAGGGTGCGTGTGATCGGGGTGATCGAGAACCAGGCGCCGACACGAGCCTTGGAAGCCGATCTCGCCGTGGAGGACGGGCTGGTGGCCATGGACCGCCGCAATGACATTTGCCAGATCGCGCTGGTCGAGCGCCATCGAGGCACGGGCAAGGTGGTCAACGGCTTCGTTTCCGGTTTCGGCTACATGGAGGATTGCGCTTTGGCGTCGACCGTCGCGCATGATTCCCACCATATGATCGTGGTCGGCACCAACAAACATGACATGGCGCTCGCAGCCAATCGTCTCGGCCAGATCGGAGGGGGCGTGGTTCTGTTCTCGAAGGGCAAGGAGGTTGCGCTCGTCGAGATGCCGATCGCCGGGCTGATGTCCGACGAACGCGCCGAGATCGTCGCGGCCAAGGCCGAGAAGGTTGCCGAAGCCATGCGCAAGATGGGCTGCAGCCTGAACAACGCCTACATGCAGCACTCACTGCTCGCGCTGGTGGTGATACCCGAGCTGCGCATTTCCGACGTCGGCATCATCGACGTCACGAAATTCGAGAAGGTAGACCTTTTCGTATGAGGAATCGGGGAGCGGGTCTGCCTCTACTGGCCGACCGCGACCCGCATCACTTCGAATGGCGTCGTGATGACGATTTCGGCGGCCGAGGTAATGGTCTGGCCGATTCCTCGCGTGAGAGTTCCTATGCGGTCGGTGATCTCGGTTTCGTTCTGGCCGAAATTGTCGCTCTGGAGCCTTTCGCCCAAGAGCTTCACCAGGACCGGATTGTCCGCGAATTTAGCATGGTTCAACCGGTCCCCGGACGAGAGTGAGCTGACATCGGCGACGACGACGCCGTATTTTGCGATATCGGCGGCGTCGGTGTAGTCGCCGAGGCGTGGACGCTGGCCTGCGATCAGGCCCGAAATGCTGAGGGCGCGATCATTCTTGGACGTCAGCACCATGAAAGGTTTGTCGGGTACCCCGTAACGAGCCATCTGCGATTTGAACACGTCGACGTCGATATCGGGGGAGGCGAGGACGATGTCCCCCATCTTGCCGCCGAGATCGCGATCCCCGGTCATGGCAAGCTGGCGCAATGCTTCCACCGTGACCCAGTTACCCATCGAATGGGCGACGATATCGACCCGCTTGGCGCCCGAACGGGCAACGAGCCGAAGCGTGTCTTCGAGCCTGTCGCGCGCCGCGGTAGCGCTGTTGTTGTCGTAGACATAGTCGACCGTGCGCCCGGCTGAAGCCCAGGTGAACAGAATGGGCGTGCCCTTGTAGCCTGAATCGTGGACGATCTGCGTGATCCGATAGACCGCATCGTCGAAGGCCGTGTTGTAGCCGTGAATGAACACCATGGCCCGACCGCCACGGCGCGCTATGTCGGCGCGTAGCGCCCGTGAAAAGGCGTCCTCGTCGCGGTAAGCCGCGACCCGTGTGGCGGTGAAGTATTTCGCGGGATCCGTTTGCCTGCCGACCGGCCGCTCAACCGCCCCGGTCTTGTGGATTACCGGGACTGTGATGTCTACCCGGGCGAGGTTGAGTTCCTTCGATCTGTCGCCTGAATAGACCTCCCTCGGGTCGGCGGCCTTGGCTCGAGACGTCGCCACGAAAATCTCATGGCTGGCTGCGATCTTCGTCTGAGCGACGGGCACGATGGTCTGGCCGATTAGATGATGCTTCTGGCCGCCACCGCAGCCGGAAAGCACGAGCGCGAACAAGACGACGGCTATCGGCTGTAAAACTCGAACTGGCGGGAACACGATTGGGAATGGGCCGTCTGTTGCTATTGCAACCGTCAATACAGGCAAAGTTGGGCGCGGTCCATCCGGCTAGCGACCCCAAAAGGCGGGAGAAAAAATCACCAGGACGGCCAGAATTTCGAGGCGCCCGAGCAGCATCGCCACGGAGCAGATCCATTTTGCGGGGTCGGGCAGGGAAGAGAAATTGCCGACCGGGCCTATGACCGTTCCGAGGCCGGGGCCGACATTGGTCAATGACGTGAGCGCCCCTGTGAGCGCCGTGACGAAGTCGAGCCCGGTCGCGCCGAGAAGGATGGTTGCAATGCCCCAGAGAACCAGGAACGAGGCGATGAACAGGACGACCGCACGCTGCATGTCCTCGTCCACCGTTCGGTCCCCATAGCGCACCGGCTGCACCATGCTCGGATAGATCAGGCTGCGTACGCCGTTCATCATGAGCTCGAAGAGAATGAGGAAGCGGTACGCTTTGATGCCGCCGGTCGTCGATCCCGAGCAGCCGCCCAAGAAGGTCGCGACGAAAACGCAGACGACCGCGAATGGTCCCCAAAGCGTGTAATCGTCGCTGGCGAAGCCCGCCGTCGTGATGATCGAGATCAGGTTGAAGGTCGAATGTGTGATCGCCTCGAAGAATGGCATATCCCCACTGACTCTCAGATATATCCCGACGGCGAACGCAAACACGATGCAATAGCAGGCATAGACCATGATCTGCGGGTCACGGATGGCGTCCAGCCGACCGCGCACGGCAAAGAGAATCATGATCGAAAAGGGCAAGCCGCCGATGAACATGAAGATCGACCCGGTCCACAGGATGGCCGGGTTGTCGGCGTAGCGAGCGAAGGACGTGTCGTGCGTGGACATGCCCCCCGTGGCAACCGTCGACATTGCGTGATTGATCGCGTGGAATCCCTCCATGCCGGCTGCTGCGTACGAGACCGCGCAGGCCACGCCGAGCGCCGTGTAGATGCCGATCAGGCTGGTGGCGAAGGTCTGGAACCGCTCGAACGGCCGATCCTCGATGTCAGAGGATTCGATCTTGAAATAGGAGACGCCGCCGATGTTGAGGAACGGCAGCAGGAAGAGGCCGAGCGCGATCACGCCAAGGCCGCCTATGAAGGAAAGCAGTGAACGCCAAAGGAGGATGCCGGGCGGCGCCTGGTCAAGACCATTGATGACCGTCGAACCCGTCGTCGTGATGCCCGAAACCGATTCGAAGAAGGCATCTGTGACGCTCAGGTCGAGCGACGACATCAAGAACGGCACGGCACCGGCGACGGCAAGCGTGAACCAGAGGAGATTGACGAGCAGGAAGCCGAATCGCGTGGTCACCTGTGGCGGACGGCCATGCGTGGCGAGCGCCACCGCCATGGCAAGTCCGCCCATGAACAGCGCCGACAAGGCGAAGACCACCCAATCCGGGTTGCCGAAATAGAGATCTGCGGCGGCCGGCAACAGCATGGCGACCGAAAGGTACATGGCGAAGACGGCTGCGACATGGATTGCGGCGCGAATGGTACTTCTGTTCACGGTCGACAATCCCGAGCGTCGCGAAGGGCGGGCACAACCAGCACTGGTGCTGCGTGGCTGTGGCTTCATACAGGCGAATATGTCATAGCGCAAAGGTGGGCACGATCGGCACGGTCGTTTATCCCCGTGGACCTAAGAGAGATGACGACTTTCCTGGAACGTGTGCATGACGCGGCGGAGGCGGTACGGACGCTGTTTCCCGAGACCCCGCTGCAGGAGAACGACTATCTGTCGCGCAAGACCGGCGCGCGCATCCTCCTGAAACGCGAGGACCTTTCCCCGGTCCGGTCCTACAAGATCCGCGGCGCCTTCAATTTTTTCCGCAAGGCGCTTGGTGGCGGCGCGCGCTCGGAGCTCTTCGCCTGCGCCTCGGCAGGCAATCACGCCCAGGGCTTCGCCTTCGTGTGCCGGCACTTCGGGAAGAGGGGTGTGGTGTTCATGCCCGTTACGACACCGCAACAGAAGATCGACAAGACGCGGCTCTTCGGCGGTGAATTCGTCGAGATCAAACTGGTCGGGGACTTCTTCGACGACTGCTATCGCGCCGCGCTGGCCTTCGCCGAGACCGAGGGCGCTCACATGGTGCCTCCGTTCGACCACAAGGACATCATCGACGGCCAGGCGACCGTCGGTCACGAGATCGCTGTCCAGTTGGGTCGCACGCCCGATATCATTGTCCTCCCCGTCGGGGGTGGCGGTCTGTCAGCCGGAGTGACCCGCTATTTCCGCGAGCGTGGCTCCGCGCCCCGAGCCGTCTTCGCCGAGCCTGCGGGAGCGCCCAGCCTCAAGGAGAGCCTCGTTGCTGGCAGACGTGTGAAGCTATCCAAGGTTGACAATTTCGTCGACGGCGCCGCAGTGGCCGAGATCGGCCGCGAGCCTTTCCGACAGCTGAAGGATTTCCCTGCCGACTCGGTGAATCTGATCTCGGAAAACCGGCTGTGCGCCACCATGATCGAGATGCTGAATGTCGAGGGCGTCGTGCTCGAGCCCGCAGGGGCGCTGGCGATCGACACCCTCAAGGATTTCCCGCGCAAGGAGATCAAGGGCAAAACGATCGTTCTCGTCGTCTCCGGCGGCAATTTCGACTTCGAGCGCCTTCCAGACGTGAAGGAACGCGCGCTCCGCTTCGAAGGCTTGAAGAAGTACTTCGTTTTTCGTTTTCCCCAGCGGCCCGGCGCGTTGCGGGACTTTCTCCAGTTGCTCGGCCCGGACGACGACATTACCCGTTTCGAATATTTGAAGAAGTCGGCGAGGAATTTCGGCTCGGTGCTGATCGGCATCGAGACCAAGGATCGCCGCAACTTCGAGATCCTGGCGAAGAGGTTTCACGAAACCGGCTGGGCATATCAGGACATTACCGAAAACGAGACGATTGCGGGTCTGGTGATATGAGCGAGACTGTCTTCGTCGTCCTGTTCCGCGGAATCAATGTCGGAGGGAACAAGGTCGCGAAGATGGAGACGCTACGCTTGGTGTTGACCAAGGCCGGATTCGGCTCGGTTGCGACCTACATCCAGAGCGGCAATGTGGTCCTTTCGTCGGCCATGAAGGCGTCCGAAGTGGCGGCCGCGATCGAGAAGCTCTTCGCTGAGACCTTCGGCTTCACTTCGCGGCCGACGGTCCGTTCAGCCGAAGCGTGGAGGGCCATGATCGCGCGTAATCCGTTCCCGGAAGGGACGGGCGATCACAAGAAGCTGCATGCGGTGCTACTGGACGGCGCGCCTGACCCCGACGCCGCTGAACGCCTCCAGGAAAAGGCGACGGCGGCCGAACGTTTCGCCATTACCGAGGGGGTGCTCTATCTCTATACGCCCGACGGTTTCGGGAGGTCGAAGTTGGCGGAATCTCTTGATCGCATCTTGCGGGTGCCTCTGACTGCGCGCAACTGGCGCACCGTTCAGACGCTGATGGATATGGCCGACAAGGCTGCCGGCACAGCGCGAGATTCCTCATAAGCCTGCCTCGGCCAAGCGTTCGATCCACGAAGCCTGGCGACGCAGAAGATCCTCGCGACTTCTCCATTGCTGCGGCGCGGCAAATTTTGTTTGCCTTTTCAGCCGGCTTATCCCATATGCGGGCCAATAGGCGCTTGGGCCGGACAGATCCGGCTTTCCCGAACCTTGGGACTGGTTGCGTCTGCTTCCCTTTTCCGGATGACGGCAGAGGCGAAAGAGACCCGCTGGCATGAGGCTTGCGGGCACGACAGCGCAGCCGCGCGGGCTTGGCCCGCCGCCTTGTCGTTTCCATCCCATTGACCGACGGCAGGTTGCGCCCTGCCGCGTATAGGCGCGGCCTTCACGGGCCGCCTGAAAGAAGAACGAATTGACCAACGAAAACGATACGAGCGGTTTCGCTCGACTCGGTATCTCCGGCGCGCTGTTGAAGGCGACCATCAATGCCGGCTTCGCCGAGCCCAAGCCTATCCAGGAGCAGGCGATCCCGGCTCAGCTCGAAGGCCGCGACATTCTGGGCGTCGCCCAGACCGGGTCCGGTAAGACGGCCGCATTCGCCCTGCCGATCCTTTCCAAGATCATCGCGCTGGGCACCAAGCGCCGCCCGAAGACGGCACGCGCCCTCATCCTCGTGCCGACGCGCGAGCTGGCCGTCCAGATCGAGGAGACGTTCCGACGCCTTTCGAAGGGTGCGCACATCTCGACTGCACTGGTGTTGGGCGGCGTCTCGCGCTTCAGCCAGGTCAAGAAGATCGGACCCGGCGTCGACGTGCTGATCGCGACTCCCGGCAGGCTGACCGACCTCGTGCGCGAAGGCGACGTGATCCTGTCGGAAACGACTTGGCTGGTTCTCGACGAGGCCGATCGTATGCTCGACATGGGTTTCATCAACGACGTCAAGCGTCTGGCGAAAGCAACGCATCCCGCCAGGCAGACGGCGCTCTTTTCGGCGACGATGCCGCCCGAAATCGAGAAGCTCGCGCAAGGATTGCTGCGCAATCCGGCGCGCGTCGAAGTCGCGCCGCAGGGCACCACGGCGGCGGAAATCCACCAGAGCGTGGTCATGGCCCGTACCAAGCAGAAGCGGAGGGTCCTTTCCACGATGCTCGCCGATCCGGCCATGCGCTCGGTAATCGTGTTCTCGCGCACCAAGCACGGCGCTGACCGCGTGACCCGCGATCTGGAGCGCGACGGCTTCAACGCCGCGGTCATCCACGGCAACAAGTCGCAAAACGCCCGCCAGAAGGCTCTGAATGGTTTCCGCGACGGTTCCGTCCGGATCCTGGTGGCGACCGACATTGCGGCGCGGGGCATCGACGTGCCGGGGATCAGCCATGTGGTCAACTTCGATCTGCCGGACGAGGCGGAAAGTTACGTGCACCGCATCGGTCGGACCGGCCGCAACGGAGCGGACGGAGTCGCCGTTACCTTGTGCGATCCGTCGGAAGCAGCGAAGCTCCGCGCGGTTGAGCGGGTGATCCGTATGCGGCTGCCGGTTGCCGGGGACCACACGGGCGACCCGGATCCGCGTCCGGAGCCCCGCGCCCGTGATATGGCGGAACTGCGCCCCGACAACGATCAGTCGGAGAGAGGTGAGGTTCGTCGCCCGCAGGGCGAGCACAGGCAGCGCAACGGCCTCGGCAAGAAGCCGGTCCACGGGAAGCCTGGTGAGCCGAACGCCGAACGCAAGCCTTTCCGCGCGAAGCGACGGCGCTTCGGCGGGAAGCGGCCGGCGAGCAAGGCGGCCTGATTTCCCATGCATTGGACGGAGCGGCGGCCGGATCGGCTGCCGCTCCTTCGAACCAAGATGGGAGCCGGTGGCCGAGCTGGTGGCTGTCACAGCCATGGAGCGGATGGCATGAGGGATGAAAGCGAACTGCTGGGCGATTTGCGCAAGATCGCCAGCGATACGGTCGTCTGGGGCCATGCCGAGTTGTCCAGCCGCGATCCCGGTTTCGACACTCGCAATTTCGGAGCCGCTGCCCTCGTGCGCCCGAACGACACGGCGGGTGTCGCCGCGCTGGTGAGCTACTGCGCGGCGAACGGGCTTGAGATCGTCGCGCAGGGTGGCCGCACCGGGCTTGCCGGGGGCGCGGCGACCAAGCCGGGCCAGATCATCTGCGATCTTGGCGCCATGAACCGGGTCGAGAAGATCGACGCCTACGCCAGGGTTGCCGTGGTCCAGGCCGGCACACCGTTGGCGGTCCTGCAGGAGGCCGCTCTGGCCGAAGGGCTCGACCCCGGCATCGACCTTGCATCACGCGGCACGTGCACCGTTGGCGGCATGGTCTCCACCAACGCCGGGGGCATCATGGCCTTCCGCAACGGGACAATGCGTCACCGCGTGCTTGGTCTCGAAGCCGTGCTTCCCGATGGACGCGTGTTCTCCGATCTCACCCATGTCGTGAAGACCAGCGCCGGCTACGATCTCAAGCACTTGTTCATCGGCGCAGAAGGCACGCTTGGGATTGTGACCCGCGTCGCGATCAAGCTCGATCCGGTGGCGGCCGCTGGCGCCACGGCACTGGTCGGCGTGCCGGATGCTAAGAGCGCACAGCGGATCGTCCGGCATTTTCTCGGCCGAACCGGGACCAGCCTGCGTGCGGCCGAAATCATGTGGCACCGCTTTGCCGTCGCGATGAACCGGATGCTCGGTCTTGAGCCCGGCCAAGTCCCGCACGATGCTCCTTGTCTGCTGTTGCTCGAACTCGGTTCCGACAGCATTGGCGCTGCGACCGCGGCGCTGGAGGAGGGGCTGGCGGCGATCTGGGAGGAGGCGCATGTCCTCGACGGGCTGGTCGCGACCTCGATTCAGCAGGCACGGACTATATGGCGGCTGCGCGAGGAAACCGAGCAGATCGAACGCATGTACAAAAATCCGCCGTCCTTCGACGTGTCGGTCCCAGGCGGCGAGATCGACACCTATGTCGCGCGTATCGAACAGGGCTTGAGGGGCATCGATCCGTCCTACGCGCCCTACGTCTTCGGCCATCTCGGCGACGGCAACCTGCATATTTCGATAAACACAGACGGCCCAGTGGCACGCGAACGGCACATGGCGATCGAGCACGTGCTCTACGCTGGTCTTCGCGAATGCGGTGGATCATTTTCGGCCGAGCATGGTGTCGGTCTCGACAAGCGCGGCGCTTATGAGCGCTATGCCGACCCGGTAAAGCAGGAACTCGCGCGCGCCATCAAAGCGCTTCTCGATCCACGCGATTTGCTCAATCCGGGCAAGGTCGTTTCCAATTGTCCCTAACGTCGCTCCTGCCATCAAGCTTCCGGCGAAGCCGCTAAGCCAGATCCCTTCCATAGCGACAAGTAAACCGGAGGTCGGGATCCCAACCTCCGGTGGTCGTACTCGATATCGCTAGTTGCACCGGGCCGTGTAGATGCGTCCGTGGCGGTCGCGATACTGGCAATAGCCATTGCGCAGGTTGCGGACCAGCAGTCCGCCAAGCGCGCCGGCGCCCGCGCCGATCAGCGCGCCTCTGCCGCCGTCGGCAATGCCGCCGATGATCGCGCCAGCCGCGGTCCCGACGCCTACGTCTCTTTCGGTACTGGTGCAGCCGCTCAGCGCAACGACAGCGGCCAGCGCGACATTCATCTTCCGCATGGATTAAATTCCTCACTGATATTCGGGTATCAACGGATTCGCAGATAGCACAAGTTATGATCGCATGTCGCGATATTGTCTCGTCAACTTGAACGTTCAAAGCTCTGCATGGGAACTGGCGGCATGCAGATCCCGGAAACAAGTCTTGTTTCCCTTTTCGCCACAATCTCGCCCCCGTCGCGCGTCACGCCTCCATCGGCAAATGATGGATGTCCATATGGCAGCGCCTTCACCCATTTGCAGGCATATGGGCTATCGCCTTTCAGACGGCTCCGGTGCTGCCGGGCTGCGGAGCATCCGCCATGGGAATAGTCGCCCATGACGGAGAGTGGTCCGGCAACGGACGTCGATCAACCCGAGCCCCGGGCGAGCGAAGGCGGCTTCTGGGAGACCTATCGTGCGAGGCTCTTTGTCTTCGCCGCGCTGGCTGTCATTCTCGTTTCCGCGCTGGCGCTGAGCCGCATTCTGGCTGATGTCAGCTACGAGGACCTCGTGGATGCGATCAAGGCGACACGATTTCGGGATCTCGCGCTGGCCATTTTCTTCACAGCGGTGAGCTTCTGCGCGCTGTCGGTCTACGACCGGCAGGCGCTCGCTTTCGTCGGCCGCAAACTGCCGTTTGGGATCGTCGCGCTTACCAGCTTCTCTGCCTATGCCGTGGGCAACATCGCAGGCTTCGGTCCGCTGACCGGGGGCACTGTCCGTTATCGCTTCTACACGCCCTTCGGCGTCACGCCGGAGGAGGTGGCCCGCATCGTGGGCTACGTTACCTTCGCCTTCGGCATCGGCTTGGCGTTCGTAGCGGGACTTGGAATGGTCACGGCGGATGCCGGCCTTGCAGCGAGCGCTGGCCTGCCCATCGTGGCCATTCGCATCGCGGCCTATCTGGTGCTTGCGCTGGTCGTGGCCATCATCCTCTTCGCGGCCTTCGGGCCACGGCATCTGACGCTTTTCAATCGCAGGCTCGCTCTGCCAAGCGCCACGGCGATCGTGGTGCAACTCCTTGCGACGATCGTCGATCTCGCCGCGTCGGCGGCCGTGTTCTGGGTGCTCCTGCCGGATGGACCGGTCTCGTATCCCTTCGTGCTGTCGGTGTACTCCGTCGCCGTTGGGCTCGGCATATTGAGCCACGTGCCCGGAGGCGTCGGCGTGTTCGAGGCGCTCGTGCTCGGCGCGCTCGCCAGCCATCTGCCGCTTGGCGGTGTGGTGGGTGCCTTGCTGCTCTATCGTGTCATCTACTACGTGTTGCCTCTGGTGCTCGCGGTGATCGCGCTTTCCGCCGTCGAGTTCCGTCGAGCAACCGCGGCAAACGCAGCGTTGAGAGGCGCCACGCACGCTGCCGTTCCCATCGTTCTGGCGGCTTTTACCGCGGTCATGGGAACGATGCTGGTCGTATCCGGCGTCACGCCAGCGCCCGACATCGTCCTCGGCTGGCTTGAGGCGTTGCTACCCCTGCCGATCGTGGAGGGAGCGCATTTTCTGGCCAGCGTGATCGGCCTGTTCATGATCCTCGCCGCCCGCGGGCTCGTCCATCGGCTCGATGGCGCTTGGTGGATCGCGGCCGCGCTTGCGGCCGTTTCCGTTCCACTGGCCCTGGTCAAGGGTGTCGCGCTCGGCGAAGCCCTTCTCCTCGGCATCCTTTTTCTGGCGCTGCTTCTGACGCGCGGACTCTTCACGCGTCCGGCCTCGCTCGTCCACGACCGGCTGTCGGCGGGATGGTGGCTTTGCGTCGGAACGGTGCTTGCGCTCGCTCTGACGATCCTCTTTTTCGTCTATAAGGAGGTCGATTATTCCCATGAGCTGTGGTGGCAGTTCGAATTTTCCGCGACTGCACCCCGCAGCCTCCGCGCCGCGCTCGGCATCGTCATTGTCGCCGCCGGCGTCGCGGTTTCGCTGCTCATCCGCCCGCCTGCAGGCAAGCCGCAGCGCCCGAGCGACGAGGATCTGCGCACCGCCATCGAGATCGTGGGGAAACAGGCGGTTGCCGATGCGAATCTCGTGCGCATGGGCGACAAGAGCCTGCTCTTCTCCGAGGACCGCCGGACGTTCCTGATGTACGGAAAGAGGGGACGGTCCTGGATAGCCTTGTTTGGCGCCATCGGAGCGGAGGAGAACCGGCACGAGCTGGTCTGGCGTTTTGTCGAACTCGCACGCGCCCATGGGGGAAGGGCCGTTTTCTATCAGGTTCCCGCGGAGAGCCTGTCCATGTACGCGGATGCCGGGCTTTATGCGTTCAAGCTCGGGGAAGAGGCGCGGGTCAAGCTTGAGGCTTTCGACCTGAAGGGCGGGCGCCGCGCCTCGCTTCGCAGTGCCCTGAACAGGTTCGAGCGCGACTGCGTTGTCTTCGAGATCGTTCCGACCGGAAATGTACCGGCCATCCTGGGCGAGTTGCAGGACGTGTCGGATGCGTGGCTGGCCGAGCATGACGTGCGCGAGAAAGCCTTCTCTCTCGGCGCTTTCGATCGCGACTATGTGACCTCCCAGCCAGTCGCGGTATTAAGGCAGGGCGGCCGCATTGTTGCATTTGCCACGGTGATGACCAGCGGTTCGAACGAAGAGGCTACAGTCGATCTCATGCGCTTCCATCCTTCGGCCCCCAACGGCAGCATGGAGGTCCTGTTCAGCAAACTCCTCCTGCATTTCAAGGAAATGGGCTACCGCTGGTTCTCCCTTGGTATGGCGCCGCTGGCCGGCCTTTCGGAGAACCCCGTCGCGCCGCTTTGGCACAAGATGGGGCGCGCTGCCTATGACCACGGCGAGACGTTTTACAATTTCCACGGGCTGCGCGCATTCAAGAACAAGTTCGACCCGATATGGTCGCCGCGCTACATGGCGGTCGCCGGTGGCCTGAATCCAATGCTTGCCATTGCCGATGTGACGGTGCTGATCAGCGGCGGGATTCGCGGAGTGATCTCGAAGTGAGGATCCTGCCGCTTGCCCTGTCCGCCGTCGCGGCCATGGCTGTCGCCGTCTATATGCTCCGGCCGATGACCTATCCCGAGACGAAGACATTGGCTGTCGCCGAAGTGGTGCGCCCCGACGACACGCCGCTGGGCGTGGTGTTCCTGTTTTCAGACCGGACTGGCTACCGCGCGCGGGACCGGCGTACCGCCCGAGCCATCGCGGCGTCCGGAGGCGTCGTGGTCGGCATCGATCTCCCCCGCAGCTTTGCCAAAGCTGCAGCGCGGACCAGCGAATGCGTTTACTTTATCTCCGACATGGAAGAATTCAGCCAAACGCTGCAGCGCGCGATCGGCATGACATCTTATGCTCATCCGATCGTTGCCGGGGCAGGGGCCGGCGGTACGATCACGCTTGCTCTCGCAGCGCAGTCGCCGCTCGCCACGATCCGACGCTTTGTCGCGGTCGATCCCGGGGAGAGCTTGCCATTTGCGCGCGAACTCTGCTCGGGGGCGCCTCATGCGAAGAGCGCCGACGGCAGTGGCTGGAGCTACGGGCTGCAACCGGGAACCTTGCCCGCACCGATCCAGGTTTTCGAGACCGCCCATAGCAACGATGGCGGCAATGCGCATGTCGAATCTCTCATCGCCCAGGGGTTCGCGATCGAACGCGTGCGAGCGAGCGATGAGCCGGCAAAGACACTCAGGGATGCGGTCGCTTCCATCCTGGCCAAGGCGCCTGCCAACGCCGGCGATGGCCTTGCCGATCTGCCGTTGGCTGTCCTGCCTGCCCATGCGGCTCACGACACCATGGCAATCGTGCTTTCGGGGGATGGAGGCTGGCGAGACATCGACCGTGAAATCGCCGAGTTTCTGGCGATGGAGGGAGTGCCTACAGTGGGGATAGACTCGCTGCGTTACTTCTGGTCCGAGAAATCACCTGAAGCGATCGCAGCCGACCTTTCGCGGATCATCGACTACTTCACCGACGCGTGGCAGGTACGCTCCGTGGTGCTCATAGGCTATTCCTTCGGCGCCGACGTTCTGCCTGCCGCATATAATCGCCTTCCCGAGAACGAGAAGGCGAAGGTGACGACCGTCTCGCTGCTCGGCCTCAGCGATACCGCCGCGTTTCAGTTCGACGTTTCTGGATGGTTCGGCGGTGGCGGCGATCCCTCGCATCCGACGATGCCGGAAGTGAGCAAAATGCCACCGAAAGTGGTCCAATGCATCTTCGGGGAGGACGATGATGAAAGCATCTGTCCGAAGCTCCAGGGAACTGGCGCGGAAGTGCTCCAACTGCCCGGCGGCCACCACTTCGACGACGACTACGAAGCCGTGGCCCGCAAGATTATGGGACGCATCCGCTAGGCGGCTCTGATCCGTTGCGGACGTCCTTTCGGCCAACGTCCTTCGCGGCGTGCCAGCGTGGCGGCCATTAGGCGCCTTTCATCTTCTACGCGGTGGTGTTGACGCTGGGGTGCTGATATATCTCACATATAGGGATGCGCGACCGGAAACGGGCGACTGAAACCTTCCCGGTATTCCCCTCGTAGCTTGCTTCGTTGGTCTACCAACCCGCAATCGAGCACACGACGGGTCTCGTCATGATCGGACCGATTGGAAAGCGAACGTCCTGTCCCATGGGACCGCTGGTCTATCGCCAGTCGATCTGGACCCGGGCAACACATTGGATCTGGGCCGCCTGCCTCTTCTTCCTTCTGATTTCGGGCCTGCAGATCTTCAACGCGCATCCGGCGCTGTATGTCGGTCAGGAATCCGGGTTTGCATATGAGAACTCCCCGCTCGCGATCTATGCCGAGGCAACGCCGGAGGGACTGCGCGGCAGAACAGCGATTTTCGATCGGGTGTTCGATACGACCGGTGTGCTCGGCGTCAGCAACGGCGAGCAGCGAGGGTTCCCAGCCTGGGCCACCCTGCCGTCCTATCAGGATCTGGCGACTGGCCGCCTCGTCCATTTCTTCTTCGCCTGGATGCTCGTCGCTACACTTCTCGTCTGGTTGGCGAGCGCTCTAGTCAGCGGCCGGCTGACCCGCGATCTCCTGCCGACGCGCGCCGACATCCAGAGGCTTCCGCGAGACATCCTGGACCATGTGCGGGGACGATTTCATCGCGGACGCAGCTATGGCGTCCTGCAGAAACTGACCTACGCGGCAGTGCTCTTCGTCCTGTTCCCGCTGATCGTTCTCAGCGGCCTGACTATGTCGCCCGGCATCGATGCGGCATGGCCGGGACTGCTCGATCTGTTCGGCGGCCGTCAGACGGCGCGCACGGTCCATTTTCTCGTCATGCTGCTGCTCGTCAGCTTCTTCATCGTTCACATCGTCATGGTGCTCCTGGCCGGCCCTGTGAACGAACTGCGATCCATGATCACCGGGTGGTACCGCGCCGATCCCGGCACTCCCCCGACCGAGGGAGATCGCCCTTGAGCAACGCGCTCCTGTCCCGCCGGGCCTTTCTTTCCACCGGGAGCATCGCCAGCGCCTCTCTCCTGCTCGGCGGGTGCGGCCGTTTCGATGAGCTGGCCAGCGACGTAAGCCGGGTACGTCAGGTGCTCGCCGGTACCAACAGCCTGACCTATCGCGTCCAACGCGCGCTCATCGGTGAGGCCCTGGCGCGGGAGTATGGAGAGACTGAGATAAGGCAGGGGCAGCGTCCTAACGGCTCGACGGATCCGCAGACTCCCGAGTTTCTCGCTCTCAAGAAGGCTGATTTTGCGGGGTATCGCCTTCGGATTACCGGCCTTGTCGAAAGACCCATCCAATTGTCTCTCGATGAATTGCGCAACATGCCTGCGCGCTCGCAGGTCACGCGTCACGATTGCGTAGAAGGATGGAGCTGCATTGCCAAGTGGACGGGAGTGCCGCTCGCATTTCTCCTGGAACAGGCCAGAGTCAAGCCGGATGGTCGCTTTGTGGTGTTCCACTGCTTTGATCGCCTTGGCGGAGGCCTGTCGGCCCCCGTTCCCTATTACGAAAGTTGCGATCTGCGAGATGCTCGCCATCCTCAGACAATCCTCGCCTACGGCCTGAACGGCGCGGCATTGCCAGTGCGCAACGGCGCACCGCTCAGGGCTCGCATCGAACGCCAGCTCGGGTACAAAATGGCCAAGTATCTCCACACGATCGAAGTCGCTGGCTCTCTTGTCGGTTTCGGCGCTGGCAAGGGAGGCTATTGGGAGGATTCCGACGGGTACGACTGGTACGGTGGGATATGAATGCTCCGAGCTACCATGTTCGCGCGTCAGTTCCGCCGCGACTTCCGACTGAGCATTGGCTGCTTCTCCCAACGTGTCGCCTTGGCAACCAACCAATGACGAATCGGTTGAGGAACAAGGCGCAACATTTTGAGAAACCATGTGAAGCGACGCGGGAAGGTGGTCTCGAACCCACCGTGCTTCAAGCCGGCAACGATTCGTCGCGACGCCTTGTCGACCGGCATGAGAGCGGGCAGGCGCATCGTGATGCTCTCTGTCATCGACGTATCGATGAAGCCGGGGTTGATCACCTGAATGCGAATGTTCAGCCTGTCGAAGTCGTATTTTAGCGACTCGGCCAAGTTTGTGAGTGCTGCCTTCGACGAGCCGTAAGCGGCGGTCGAGGGCCAGCCGAAATAGCCCGAGACGGACGCGACGATGGCCACATGACCACGGCCACGCTCTCGCATGCGGTCCACTGCCGGAATAAGGCCGTGCAGGACACCGAGAAGATTGGTCTGGTAGGTCTTGAGGAAGTTGTGCGTCTCGAGCCTTTCGCCACGGGTCCGGAAATAGCCGCCGGCATTCAAGACGGCGAGGGCGATCGGGCCGGCCTGTTTCTCGATGGCGTCGACGATGGCCGCCATCGCCTTCTCATCGGTGACATCGGCGGGAAAGGGGATCACACGGCCCGGGAGGTCGGCGGCTTCGGCTGCAAGCGCGGCGAGCTTTTCCCGGGTGCGTGCGGTTGCCGCGACCGTGTAGCCTTCCCGTGCCAGATCCAAGGCAAGGGAACGGCCGATGCCGCTGCTGGCACCCGTTATCCAGGCAACGCCGTCCGTTGGATCCGCCCGATAAAGAGCCATCGACGCGTCCTTCTGATTTGTCCCTTTGAAAGCTACAATGACTGCAATGTGACAGCAAATGCGCCGTGCTTGCGTCCGGGATTTCGGTGGAACTCTCGAATCCTGCACCAGATTGTGCAGGCGTGGCGCAAATTCCGACCTTGAAAGCGGCGCTTACGGTTTCTACTGTGCCGATCGAAATCGACGCCCTGCCGATGCGAAAGCTGCTTCCGGGTTCCCAAGACGCGCTTACAAAACGTTGAAACCCGGGATGATTTTGCCTTTGACAATCTGGGTGCCGGTGCCGTGAAAAATTGCGTGGAGCCCACGAGCCCGTGATGGCTCGGATGTTCCACAGGAGAGCAAAGGAATTCCCAATGCATCGATCGGTGATCGACGCCATCGGCAACACGCCCCTGATCCGGTTGAGGCGCGCCTCGGAAGAGACCGGTTGCGAAATCTACGGCAAGGCCGAGTTCATGAATCCCGGGCAGTCGGTGAAGGACCGGGCGGGGCTGTTCATCATCCGCGACGCCGAAGCGAAGGGCCTGCTGAGGCCGGGAGGCGTGATCGTCGAGGGCACGGCAGGCAACACGGGTATCGGCCTCACCGTGGTGGCCAAGGCGCTTGGCTATAGGACGGTGATCGTCATTCCGGACACCCAAAGCCAGGAGAAGAAGGACACGTTGCGGCTCCTGGGGGCCGAACTGCTGGAGGTTCCCGCGGTCCCCTACAAGAATCCTGACAACTACGTGAAGGTGTCCGGCAGACTTGCCGAGCAACTTGCGCGGACAGATCCCAATGGGGCGATCTGGGCCAACCAGTTCGACAACGTCGCGAATCGGGATGGCCATATCAAGACCACGGCTCAAGAAATCTGGACCCAGACCGGAGGCAGGATCGACGGATTCGTCTCTGCCGTCGGTACCGGCGGGACACTGGCCGGGGTCGCCTTCGGGCTCAAGGAAAAGAGCAGCGCGGTGAAGATCGGGCTCGCCGATCCGTTGGGCGCGGCGCTCTACAGCTTCTATACGGAAGGCGTGCTCAAGGCCGAGGGTTCTTCGATTACCGAGGGGATCGGACAGGGCCGCATCACGGCCAATCTTGAAGGCTTCACGCCGGACTTCTCCTGGCAGATTCCAGACGAGGAGGCGCTACCGATCATCTTCGACCTCGTCCAGGAGGAGGGCATGTGCCTGGGCGGTTCGACCGGCATCAATATTGCGGGCGCGATCCGGTTGGCGAGAGAACTCGGACCCGGACACACGATCGTCACCATCCTTGCCGATTTCGGTACCCGCTATCAGTCGAAGATGTTCAATCCGACTTTCCTGCGCGAGAAAGGCTTGCCGGTACCTGGCTGGATGGAAACCACGCCGGACATCGCCATACCTTTCGTCGGAGCCGCCTGATGGCTTTCGTGACCGACGCTTTGTTTCGCGAGAATGCCTATCTCACAGAAGCGGAGGGCACCGTCGCGAATTTGAACGATCGTGGGGGCATCATCCTCGATCGCACGATCTTCTATGCGACCTCCGGAGGGCAACCCGGTGATACAGGCTTCCTGGCTCGAGCCGACGGGAGCCGGATTGCCATCGCCGCCACCGTCACCGGGGAGACGAAGGACGAAATCATCCATGTGCCGGCCGTTGGCCAGGCCGTGCCTGAACCGGGCGAGAGGCTATCCCTGGCTATAGACTGGGAGCGCAGATTCCGGTTGATGAGAATGCACACGGCCTGCCATCTGCTCACGGTGGCCTGCCCGTTCCCGATCACCGGAGCGGCCGTTGCGGAAGACGATTCACGGGTCGACTTCGACATTCCCGAAGCCGGCTTCACGAAGGAGGCGGTCACGGAGCGGTTGATGGAACTCGTCGCCGCCAATCATCCCGTCTTTACGCGCTGGATCACCGAGGAGGAACTTGCCGCCAATCCCGGGCTGGTGAAATCCAAGAACGTGCGTCCTCCTTCGGGAACAGGACGGATCCGGCTCGTCTGCATCGGCGACGACGCGGTGATCGACAGTCAGCCCTGCGGTGGCACGCATGTTGCCTCGACCGCCGAGGTCGGTGAGATTCACATCGGCAAGATCGAAAAAAAGGGTCGGGAAAACCGCCGCTTCCGAATACGCTTCGGTCCCGCACCCGCAAACTGAGGAAGTATCATGGCTGAGAAGAGTCCGTACGTCGTCGACGCTGATTGGCTGCAGGCCAAGCTCGGTTCGCCCGGTCTCTCGATCATCGACGGTTCCTGGTATCTGCCCGCGCACAAGCGAAACGCGCGCGCCGAATACGACGCGGCTCATGTTCCGGGCGCTGTGTTCTTCGATCTTGACCAGGTGGCGGACGAGGACTCCGATCTGCCGCACACATTGCCTAGCCCGCGCGTCTTCGCCAGGTTCGCCGGCTCGATGGGGATTTCAGCCGACGATACGATCGTGGTGTATGATGGGCCCGGCTTCCTGTCGGCGCCACGCGTCTGGTGGATGTTCCGCACCATGGGTGTCCCCGAAGTGTTCGTTCTCGATGGCGGATTCGATCGGTGGAAGGCTGCGGGGCGGCCGGTGACGGCGGAGCAGACACGCATCGCGCCCAACGTCTTCCACGCCGATTTCGACGCGAAACGGATTGTCTCGCTGGCCGAAATGCGTGACGTCGTGGCGACGGGCAGCGCCCAGATTGCGGATGCTCGTTCTCCCGGACGTTTCGCCGGAACCGACCCCGAACCACGCCCTGGGTTGCGCGGCGGCCACATGCCTGGGGCACACAACGTTCCGTCCACGAGTCTCTCGGAGAATGGCGAGTTGTTGCCGCTGGACAGGTTGAAAGCAGTGCTCGAGCAGGCAGGCCTCGACCTGTCCGGTCCGATCGTCACGTCGTGTGGTTCCGGCGTGACGGCGGCGGTGATCACGCTGGCGCTCAACTCCCTTGGCCATGGAGACAACCGGCTCTACGACGGCTCCTGGACGGAATGGGGCGGGCTCGACGATACGCCCGTGGTCAAGGGAAAAGACTGAGAATGTCCGCCACAAAGCTCGAACCGATAGAGGTGACCGTCACCTTCCTTGAGATGACGGCGCCTCCCACGCGTTATGCGCCGTTGCCGATGGGCCGTCAGATAATGCTGCTCAAGGTCAAGGACATCCCGCTTCATTTCTATCGCTATCTGATCGATCGGGTCGGCCGTAAGTGGCACTGGGTCAACGCCCTGAGGCTCAGCGACGAAGAGTTGATGGAAAGGCTACACGCGCCGGGCAGGGATATCCGCGTCCTCTATCTCGACGGAGCTCCAGCCGGCTTCTTCGACCTCAGGCCGCATCTGCCGGACCATACGGAACTCGCCTATTTCGGCATGATGGACCACGTCATCGGCCAAGGCGTCGGACGCTGGTTCCTTGGCGCCGCCGTCGAAGCGGCCTGGTCCGGAAACCCGGGATTCGTCACCGTCCAGACCTGCACGTTGGATCACCCTGCGGCATTGCCGCTCTACCAGAAGATCGGATTTTCGCCGGTCGGGCAAAAGCAGGAAACCGTCTATCCGATGGATTTCTCCGAGCGCGCCGCAAGCGTCATGCGCTGAGCCTTCATGCCCTCCTTGGCCCTTGTTCCCCACCCTGAGGCATGGTTGTCACAGCCGTTCGGATATCCGTACATTGGCAAATGCTGAACGGCATGATGGCTCAAATTCGTGGAGGCGGAGATGGCGACAAGTGTTGTGGTAGCCGGAGCGACCGGGTGGGTGGGCAAGGCGCTTGTCCCTGCGATACTTGCCGCGGAGGATCTTACGCTAGCCGGTGCTGTGGCGCGCAGCGCCGCGGGTGAAGATATCGGGACGACGCTCGGCGTCGCGCCGGTTGGCGTGAGGGTCGTCGCCACTCTGGAGGAAGCGCTCGGGACGCCCTCCGATGTGGTGGTGGACTACACCAAGCCCCAGGCGGTGAAGGCCCATGCATTGACGGCGATCGACCGGGGCAGGCATTTCGTGGTGGGCACGTCGGGCCTCGGCGCCGAGGAGTACGCCGAGATTGCCCGTGCGGCCGAGGCGAACGGAGTGGGTGTGATCGCCGCCGGGAATTTCTCGATCACGGCCACATTGATGAAGCGTTTCGCAACGATGGCGGCGAAATACGTGCCGGACTTCGAGATAATCGACTACGCGAGCGCGAGAAAGGCGGATGCCCCCTCGGGGACCGCGCGTGAACTTGCCGAATCCCTCGCGGAAATCCGCGGGGCCTCGACGGCTCGGCCGCTCGCGGAGATTTCCGGCATACCGGCGACGCGCGGTGCGGCGGTTGGCGCGGGCCAGGGCGTACAGGTCCACGCTGTGCGTCTTCCTTCCTACATTCTGTCCTGCGAGGTCCTGTTCGGCCTACCCGACGAAAGGCTGGCCATCCGCCACGACGCAGGCTCTTCGGCCGCACCCTATGTCGCGGGCACGCTTCTCGCCATCCGCCGGGTTGCCGGCATGAGGGGATTGGTTCGCGGGCTCGACAGCCTCATCGATTGAGAAACCCGAACATGCGTTTATCCCGCCTGTGTAGCCGATGACAGAGATTGTGAGCGCTCCTGATCCGACCTCGCCATGCGAGGGTCGGATAAGGTCTCGAGGCGCGGATCAGGACGCTGTCGCGGGAGAAGCGGATCCGGGTCAGGCCGCCAGCACGGCCTTCGGCTCCGCCATCTCGTAGCCGAGCGATTCCGCGACCGCGCGGTTGGTGATCTTGCCCTTGTGGACGTTGAGGCCGTTCCTCAGGTGAGGCTCATCGACCAGCGCCTTGAGGCCCTTGTCGGCAAGCTGGAGCCCATAATGCAGCGTCGCGTTGTTGAGGGCGTGAGCCGAAGTGACCGGCACCGCGCCCGGCATGTTGGCCACGCAGTAATGGATGATGCCATCGATCTCGTATGTGGGATCGGCATGGGTGGTGGGGTGTGAGGTCTCGAAGCAACCGCCCTGGTCGATAGCGACGTCGACAAGCACCGCGCCCTTCTTCATGCCGGACAGCATTTCGCGCGTGACGAGTTTCGGCGCTGCCGCGCCGGGAATGAGCACAGCTCCCACCACGACATCGGCCGAGAAGCACTCCTCCTCAAGCCCCTCGACAGTGGAGTATCGGGTGTGGATCCGACCATTGAAAATATCGTCAAGCTGACGGAGCCGGGGGATCGAGCGGTCGAGGACAGTCACGTCCGCGCCGAGGCCGATGGCCATCTTTGCGGCGTGCAGCCCGACCACGCCACCGCCGATGATGGTGACCTTGCCTGGCAGAACGCCGGGGACGCCGCCCAAAAGTACGCCGCGTCCGCCGTTGGCCTTCTGGAGTGCGGTCGCCCCTGCCTGGATCGACAGGCGCCCGGCCACTTCCGACATCGGGGCAAGCAGCGGCAGGCCGCCACGGTCGTCGGTCACGGTCTCATAGGCGATGGCCGACACGCCGGAGGCCAGGAGCCCGTTGGTCTGTTCGGGATCGGGTGCGAGGTGGAGATAGGTATAGAGGATCTGGTTTTCGCGGAGCTGAACCCATTCGTTCGGCTGGGGCTCCTTGACCTTCACGATCATGTCGGATCGGGCGAACACCTCCTCGGCGGTCTTGGCGATCGTGGCGCCCGCGGCGCGATAGGCGTTGTCATCGGCCCCGATGCCCGCGCCCGCGCCGGTCTCGACCAGCACTTCGTGGCCGTGGCTGGCATATTCGCGCACGGAACCCGGCGTTAGGCCGACGCGATATTCGTGGTTCTTGATTTCCTTCGGGCAGCCGACGCGCATTGACGCTCCTCCAATGATGGCCTTGTCCCCTTACAACGTAGTAGATCACGAAAGGCTTCGTATGTGTTTGCGATTGCGATTGCCGCGCAGGTTCGTTTTCGCTATTTCTTGCACGAAATCTGGTTATGTCCGAAGGAAATTCGAGAAATGTCACTCGACAGGATCGATATCGCCATTCTGGATACCCTCCAGAAGGACGGAAGAATATCCAATGCGGCGCTGGCTGAGAAAGTTGGGCTGTCGCAGTCGGCCTGCTCGCGCCGGCTTGATAACCTTGAGAAAACCGGGGTGATACGAGGATACCACGCCCGGCTATCCAATGCTGCGCTGGGCCATCAGATGACGGCGATCGTTCATATCTCGTTATCCGGCCAGTTCGAGAAAACGCTCTCCGACTTCGAGGCCGCTGTCAAACGGTGCCCGAACATTCTGTCCTGTCACCTGATGTCGGGCGAGTACGACTACATCCTGCGCATCGCGGCGAAGGATCTCGCCGACTACGAGCGCATCCACAAGGAATGGCTCTCGGCGATGCCGCATGTGACGAAGATCAATTCGTCCTTTGCGCTTCGCGAGATCATCGACCGCACCGCTCTCGGCTTGAAGCCGGAAATGGCCTGATGTCGACAGTTTGACCGCAAGGGGCGGTTCGTGGTCTAGATGGTCACCGCTGCTGCGGGAGCGAATGGATCACGGCCATGACCGATTCCGGCATGTTCCATGTCGTCATTGTAGGTGCGGGTTTCGGCGGACTGGAATGCGCGCGAGCGCTGCGCGGGGCGCCTGTGCGGATCACCATAATCGACCGGCGTAATCATCACCTTTTTCAGCCTCTGCTTTATCAGGTGGCGACCACGTCGCTGGCGACGTCGGAGATCGCCTGGCCGGTTCGCCATCTTTTGCGTAAGCGCAAGGAGGTGACGACGCTGCTCGGCATGGTCGTAGGCATCGACGTCGTCGAGAAGCGGGTGCTGCTGGAGGACGGAGGCTCGGTTCCCTACGACGCGCTGGTGCTGGCGACCGGCGCCCGCCACGCCTATTTTGGCCATGATGAATGGGAGCCGTTCGCTCCCGGGTTGAAGACGCTGGAGGACGCGACTACGATCCGCCGGCGCATCTTGAGCGCCTTCGAACTGGCGGAGCGCGAGGCCGATCCGGCAAGGCGGCAGGCACTTCTCACGCTTGTCATCATCGGTGGGGGACCTACAGGCGTGGAACTGGCGGGTACGATCGCCGAACTTGCCCGCGAGACGCTGCGCGGCGAATTCCGCAGGATCGACACGCGCCAGACACGGGTCGTCCTGATCGAGGCTGGCGATCGCGTCCTGTCGAACTTCCGGCCGGAGCTTTCCGACTACGCCAAGGCAGCATTGGAAAGGTTGGGCGTCACCGTCGAATTGGGACGAGCGGTGACGGAGTGTGACGGCGAGGGCGTGGTCTTCGGCGACAAACGCCTCGACGCAAAGACGATCATCTGGGCGGCGGGCGTCGCCGCGTCGCCGGCCGCGGAATGGCTGGGCGTTGCGGCGGATCGCGCTGGCAGGGTGATCGTCGAACCCGATTTGACCATCCCGGGCCGGCCGGAGATCTTCGTGATCGGGGACACCGCGCATGCGGAGCGGGAAGATGGCCGCCCGGTGCCCGGCATTGCGCCGGCGGCGAAGCAGGAAGGCTGGCATGTGGCCGAAACGATCAGACGGCGTCTCTCCGGCGATACGACGCCGCGTCCGTTCCACTATCATCATGACGGCGACCTCGCGACCATCGGCAAACGGGCCGCGGTCATCGATTTCGGCCGCTTCAGCCTGACCGGTCGAATCGCCTGGTGGTTTTGGGGCATCGCTCACATCTATTTCCTGATCGGCCTGCGCAATCGTCTGACGGTCTCGCTGAGCTGGCTGTGGATCTACGTCACCGGCCAGCGCAGCGCTCGCCTGATCACCCAGGGTGATGCGGAAGATAAAGCCCCTAGTGTGCGGTAGTTCGCCGGGAAATATTCGCCGCGGCGTCATCTCTTCTGTCTAGACAGGCAGGAAATTCAGCGCGAAAACTTGATCCTCGGCGCGCTCCGACGCCGTTTCCAGAGGGAGAAGGTCAATTATGTCATCGTCCTATGCATCCTTGTCACGCCGCTCCTTTCTTGCGGGATCGGCCGCGACGGCCTTCGTGATGCTGCATCCCTTCTCTGCGCGGGCCCAGGCGAACCAGGCGCATCTCAGGATCATGGAGACGACCGATATTCACGTGAACGTGCTGCCTTACGATTATTACGCCGACAAGCCGAACGACACGATGGGGCTCTCCCGGACGGCGACGCTGATCGATGCGGTTCGCAAGGAGGCGACGAACGCGATGCTCGTCGACAATGGCGATTTCCTGCAGGGCAATCCCATGGGCGACTTCATTGCCTATGAGAAAGGGATGAAGGATGGCGACGTCCACCCCGTTATGAAGGGGATGAACCTGCTCGGCTACGAAATCTCGACGCTCGGCAATCACGAATTCAACTACGGCCTGTCCTTCATGGACAAGGTTCTCGCCGGTGCGAATTTTCCCTTCGTTTGCGCCAATCTCGTGCGCGGGACGCAACTTGCGTCCAATCCCCGCGACGACAAGCTCTATCTGAAGCCCTACGTGATCCTGGAGAAGAAGATCAAGGACGGTGCCGGCGCCGAGCATCCTGTCAAGATCGGCGTGATCGGTTTCGTGCCGCCCCAGATCATGATCTGGGATGCGAAGAACCTGACGGGCAACGTGGCTACCCGCGATATCGTGGAGGCGGCCAAGGCTTGGGTGCCGCAGATGAAGGAAGAAGGCGCCGACGTGGTCATTGCGCTTTCGCATTCCGGCATCGACAACAAGAAGAGCGACTTGATGGAGAACGCGTCCTTCTTCGTCGCCGGCGTGGAAGGCATCGACGCCGTTTTCACTGGCCATCAGCATCTCGTCTTTCCCGGCAAGAAGGATTTCCAGGAGCTTGAGGGCGTCGACGCGGCCAAGGGCACGCTGCAGGGCAAGCCGGCGGTCATGGGCGGCTTCTGGGGTTCGCATATGGGGTTGATCGACCTGCTGCTCGAACGTGACGGCAATAAATGGAAGGTCGTGTCCGCCACGTCCGAGGCGCGGCCGATCTTCGAGCGTGTCGACAACAGGAACAAGGCGGTCGTCGAAGACGACAAGCGCCTCGTCGATGCGTTGAAGGAGGATCATGAGGCCACGCTTGCCTATGTGCGCAGGCCGGTGGGCAAGACATCGGCGCCGCTCTATTCGTATTTCGCGCTCGTTGCCGACGATCCCTCGGTCCAGATCGTCTCACAGGCCCAGACCTGGTACATCAAGGATCTCCTCAAGGAGACCAAGTGGAAGGACCTGCCGGTGCTCTCTGCTGCCGCGCCATTCAAGTCCGGCGGGCGTGGCGGACCGGACTACTATACGGATGTTCCGGCCGGCGACGTCGCGATCAAGAATGTCGCCGACCTATACCTCTATCCCAATACGGTCCGTGCCGTGGAGGTCACCGGCGCCCAGGTGAAGGAATGGCTGGAGATGTCCGCCGGCATCTTCAAGCATGTCGAGCCCGGCAAGGCTGACCAGCCGCTGATCAATCTGGATTTCCCGGCCTACAATTTCGACGTGATCGACGGTGTGACCTACAAGATCGATCTCTCGCAGCCGCCGAAATACGACCCGAAAGGCACTGTCCTGAATGCCGGATCGAGCCGCATCGTCGATCTGATGTTCGAAGGAAAGCCGATCGATCTCGCCGCAAAATTCGTCGTTGCCACCAACAATTATCGGGCCGGCGGCGGCGGCAACTTCCCGGAGATCAACGAGTCGAAGATCATCTTCGAGGCGCCGGACACCAATCGCGACGTGATCGTGCGCTTCATCATCGACCAGGGCACGATCAACCCCTCGGCCGACGCGAATTGGTCCTTCAAGCCGCTTCCGGGAACGACGGTGCTGTTCGAAACGGGTCCGAAGGCGAAGAACTTCATCGCGGAGGTGAAGGCGGTCAAGATCGAGGCGGCGGGCGAAGGCAAGGACGGCTTCGCCCAATACCGCATCACGCTCTGATATCGATCACACGGCAGGCACGAATCGTGGCGAGATCCTGTTCCGTGGTGGCAGAGTTCGCCCGGTTCGGCACTGTTGGACGTCCGTTCCCCGTCCGTAGAGACGGCGCTCCAATCATGGGCGCCGATCAGGGCCCCGATCGTATCCTTGGAAATCGCGCGATGCCTCATTGAAAACCAGGATCGCCGTTCGGACCCTATGCGCCGCCTACTGGCAGACGACCTTCACGCGTCCCTGGGGGGATGTCTCGTTGCGGCAGTTCAGCGGCTGCTCGGGATTGTCGCGTTCGAACGGCGCCTTGACAGGCTGCACTTTGAAGCCGGCGACCGGTATTGACCGGTTGTGTGTCCGGCGCTGAGGCTGAGCCGGCGCAGGCGCGGGAGGTGGCGGGAGCTGCGTCAGCATGGCCGTCTGCTCGGGCATGGGGGCGGGTTCCTGTGACCTGCCGGCAAATAGCCTCGGCATCGGCGGCGTGTTCATCACCACCGAGCCGTCCGTGGTGCGGGTACAGCCGGTGCTCGCGAGCAGGCTGCCGCATGCGGCCAGGACCAATGTCGTTCTTTGAGGTCTGCTCATATCGTGATACGCCGCGAAATCTCCAGCCTTCCCATTTGAGCGTCGGGCAGTCCGATGGAATGGGAGCGACCGCACTATCCCACCGTTTGAGTGCGATAATGCTCTAACATGAGCGGCAACTCCCGTCGTTTGTTTCCTGTGTAGATGGTTTACGACGATTCAATGGCAGTCCGATGACGAAGCTGGGGCATCAAGCGCTATAAACCACCTGCCGCACGTCGATGTACTCGGCGCGGAAGCCGGCCTCGCAATAATGCAAGTAGAACTCCCAGAGTTTCTTGAAGCGGTCGTCGAAGCCAAGTGGCACCAGCTTTTCCCAGGACGACCAGAAACGGCTCCGCCACTCGGCAAGCGTGCGCGCATAGTCCTGCGGAAACACACGTTCCCGAAGACAGGAGAGTCCGTGCGCCGCGCCGAGCGATCGAAGGAGGGCAGGGGTTGGCAGCATGCCACCGGGAAAGACATAACGCTGGATGAAGTCCGGCCGCTTGCGGTAGAGCTTGAAGGCCGGTTCATTGATCGTGATGATCTGCAGTCCCGCCGTGCCGCCCGACTTGAGGCAATCCTTCACCTTGCCGAAAAAGACCGGCCAATATTTCTCGCCCACGGCTTCGAACATCTCGATCGAAGCGATACGGTCGTACTTCCCTGACTCGTCCCGATAATCCTGCAACTTGATTTCTACTTTGTCGGCAAGTCCTGCCTTGGCAATCCGTTCGGATGCAAAGGCGTGTTGCTCCTTCGAGATGGTCAGGCCAGTCACCTTGCAGCCGATCTCGCGAGCGGCAAACTCCGCAAAACCGCCCCAGCCGCAGCCGATCTCGAGCACATGATCGCCCGCGCCGATCCCGGTATCGCGCGCAAGGGCGCGATACTTGGCGGCTTGGGCACTCTCCAGGTCATTCGCTCCAGTCGTGAACAAGGCCGACGAATAGGTCATGCTCGGATCGAGCCAATGTCTGTAGAAGGCATTCCCAAGGTCGTAGTGCGCGGAAATGTTGCGCTTCGACCCCGCCCGACTGTTGTCGTTCAACCAATGGCGAACACGCTGTATCGCCGTTCTGAGCCAACTCGCGCCTCCCGCGACGCTTTCGCCGGCTTCCGTATTCACGACGAAGAGTTCGAGGAAGGTCGTAACGTCGGGGCTGTCCCAGTCACCGTCCATATAGGATTCCGCCACGCCGATCGTGCCGCCTGAAAAGGCGCGTTCAGGCAGCCTCCAGTTGTGGAGGATGAGCTCGGCATCGGGACCCGGCGCTTTACCGTGAATGAGGAATGCTCGCCCGTCCGGAATGCGGACCCGCAATGAACCGCGTGCCAGGCCGGTCGCAACCGAAAGCGCCATGCGAGCTCTGGCTGGTAAGCCTTTGGCCGCATCCGCAAAGTTGGATGCGTCAAGCGTAACCGCATCGGTCAGCACAAATGCCTTTTTCGATGCGTTGGTTGCCCCTATGTCCCTATTCGTGCCCACACACGATCTCCATTCCACAAGCCAGCAGGGGGGCGGCGTGCTTGGCCGGCGTCCTGCACCTCGTATCGACACGCTCCATGCGGGCGAACCCGCGTCCCCACGGGATTCTCCACAATGTCTTCTCTCCCATAGCGTGCATTGAAACATCAAGAGGCAGCTTATTGCGCCAGCCCAACGTCTCGGCCGAAGAACGTGGTCCACATCGGTCCATCTTGGCATTTGCACTCCGGCGGCTTATGTCACCTGCGATGCTTCCGATCCTGTCCATAAAGAATCTTTCCAAAACCTACGCGACCGGCCTTCAGGCGCTGAAGAAGGTCGACCTCGACATCCGTAAGGGCGAGATCTTCGCGCTGCTTGGTCCCAATGGCGCCGGTAAGACGACGTTGATCGGCATCGTCTGCGGTATCGTCACCGCGTCGGAAGGGTCCGTCACCGCCGACGGGCACGACATCGTGCGCGATTACCGGGCAGCTCGCGCCAAGATCGGCTTGGTGCCTCAGGAATTGACCACCGACGCCTTCGAGACCGTGTGGGCGACGGTACGCTTCAGCAGGGGATTGTTCGGCAAGCCGGCCGATCCGAAACATCTGGAGAAGGTGCTCAGGGCCCTGTCGCTTTGGGATAAGCGCAACGAGAAAATCATGACGCTGTCCGGCGGGATGAAACGGCGCGTGATGATCGCCAAGGCCCTTTCGCACGAACCGCAGATCCTCTTTCTTGATGAGCCGACCGCAGGCGTCGACGTCGAGTTGCGCCGAGACATGTGGGCCCTGGTCCGCGAACTGCGTGAGGGTGGAGTGACCATCATTCTCACCACGCACTACATCGAGGAAGCCGAGGAGATGGCTGACCGGATCGGCGTCATCAACAAAGGTGAACTCATTCTCGTAGAGGACAAGCAGACGTTGATGGCCAAGCTTGGCAAGCGACGGCTGACGCTCAGCCTGACCGAACCTCTGGCGGCCATCCCGCCCGAACTGTCGGGGTGGCCTCTCGAACTGAAAGGCGACGGAGCGCAACTCGACTTTACGTTCGACGCTCACGAGGAGGACAACCGCATCCCGAAGCTGCTGCGAACCCTGGAGAAGCTCGGCATCGGCTTCAACGATCTGGCGACGCATCAAAGCTCGCTCGAGGATATTTTCGTCAGCCTGGTCGCGAGGCGCGCATGATCCAGCATTTCAATCTTCGCGGCGTCTGGGCGATCTATCGGTTCGAGATGGCGCGCGCCTTGCGCACGCTGCTGCAGAGCCTGGTGACGCCGGTCATCACCACCTCGCTTTACTTCGTGGTGTTCGGAGCCGCGATCGGTTCCCGAGTGCAAACGGTTGAGGGGGTTCCTTACGGAGCCTTCATCGTGCCGGGGCTGATCATGCTCTCGCTGTTCACCCAGAGCATCTCGAACGCCTCATTCGGCATCTATTTCCCGAAATTCGTGGGAACGATCTACGAAATCCTTTCTGCGCCGATCTCGCATCTCGAGATCGTGCTCGCCTATGTCGGCGCAGCCGCCACGAAATCCATTGTGCTCGGCCTGGTCATTCTTGCGACTGCAGCCTTCTTCGTTCCGATCGAGATACGCCATCCCGGCTGGATGATCCTCTTCCTCGTGCTCACGGCCGCGACCTTCAGCCTGTTCGGCTTCATCATTGGCATTTGGGCCAAGGGGTTCGAGCAGCTTCAGTTCATCCCGATGCTCGTGGTGACCCCCTTGGCATTTCTCGGCGGCGCCTTCTATTCGATCGACATGTTGCCGCCGGCATGGCGCACGGTCTCATTGTTCAATCCGGTCGTCTATCTGATCAGCGGATTCCGATGGAGCTTCTTCGGCACGGCTGAGGTTGCCGTCGAAGTGAGCCTGGCCGCCACGCTGGGCTTCCTGCTCCTGTGCCTCGCCACGACCGCCTGGATTTTCAAGTCCGGCTACAGGCTCAAGAACTAGCTTTCTTCTCTTCCGTTCACCGCTGGCCTGTTGGGGGAGCAAGGCGCCTTGATCGCGGACAATGCCCCCGCTGACGTGCGGCAGTTATGACAGAGCGCAACCCGGCAACTTGATTTCACGAGGGGACGCACGGCAAGATAGACCAACTGGACACCGTGTTTGGCGAAAGCGCTCAACGGCACACGCTTACCCGACGGGTAGCTGCGGTCCCTAGGAGGTCGATCCCATGACTATCCGGAATCTCCACTTTGCTGCGAATCCGAAGTCGGTGGCTGTCGTTGGCGCTTCCTCGCGCGAAGGATCTGTCGGCTACGTCGTGTTGAGGAACATCGTCGACGGCGGTTTCGAGGGGGAGGTGTGGCCCGTCAACCCGAAATATGACGAGCTACTGGGCCGGCCCTGTTACCGCAACGCGTCCGCTCTGCCTGAGGCACCCGACCTGGCTGTCATTGTCACGCCGCCGGCCAGCGTCCCGGGTATCGTCACGGAACTCGGCGAAAAGGGCACGCGGGCGGCCGTGGTGATCACCGCCGGCCTCACTCGCGAGAACGGCTTGCGCCAGGCGATGCTTGACGCGGCCAAGCCTCATCTTTTCCGCATCATCGGACCGAACACGGTGGGGCTGATGGTGCCCCCGGTCAAGCTCAATGCTGGGTTTGCCCATGTCGCGGCTCAGCCCGGAGGGCTTGCGCTCCTCTCGCAATCGGGCGCCATCGCGACCTCTCTGATCGACTGGGCGGCCGACAAGCAGATCGGGTTTTCCCAGATCGTTTCGCTCGGTGACATGGCCGATGTCGATGTCGCCGATTATCTCGACATGCTGACGGGCGACCGGCGAACGAAGGCGATCCTGCTTTATCTCGAGAGCATTCCCAATCCGCGCAAGTTCATGTCGGCGGCCCGAGCCGCCTCAAGGATCAAGCCTGTCATCGCCATCAAACCCGGTCGCCACGAGCAGGCGGCGAGGGCGGCTGCCACGCATACAGGAGCGCTTTCGGGCGCAGACCGGGTCGTCGGCGCAGCCTTGGAGCGGGCGGGTATCCTGCGCGTGCATGGCCTGGCGGAACTTTTCGACGCCGCGGAAACGACGGCGCGTTTCCGGCCGTTGGAGAGGTCGCGGGTCGGGATCGTCACGAATGGGGGCGGCGCCGGGGTGCTTGCCGTCGACCAACTGATCGATTGCAAGGGCGAGTTGGCCGAGCTGGCACCGGCCACGATTGCGCGGCTAGACGCTTCCCTACCGTCGACCTGGTCGAGGGCCAACCCCGTCGACATCATCGGCGATGCGCCGCCCGAGCGTTACAGCGCAGCGGTTGCTGCCGTGGCGGACGATCCTGGAACGGATGCTCTTCTCGTTATGAACTGTCCGACGGGGCTCGCCTCGCCGAGCGATGCTGCGGCGGCGGTCGCGGCATTGACGACGGAAGGCACGATCAACGGCAAGCCCGTGCTCGCCTGCTGGCTCGGCGAGCACGCTGCTCGCCAGGGGCGCATTATTCTCCAGCAGGCGAAGGTGGCGAGCTTCGACACGCCGTCGGATGCCGCTCGCGCGGTTTCCTATCTGGGCGACTGGTCGCGGGCCCAGCAAGCGCTGATGCGCGTACCTTCAAGCCGCAGCGAAGATGTGGCCGGTAACCGTGAGGTCGTCCTCGACATCTTCAGGCATGCCGCGAAACAGCGGCGGCGGATGCTCACCGAACCGGAAGCCAAAGCAGCAATCGCTGCCTACGGAATAGCGGTGCCGGAGACCATCGTGGCGAGGTCACCAGCCGAAGCCAAGCGGGCGGCGACGCGGCTTCTGGCCCGATGCCGCGAGGTCGTGGTCAAGCTCTTGTCCAAGGACGTTTCCCACAAATCCGATATTGGCGGCGTTGTTCTGAACATTGCCAGCGCGGATGCCGCCGAAGAGGCTGCCGCGGCGATCGAAGGGCGGGTGGCAAAACATGCGCCGGACATTGAAATCGAGGGCTTCGCGGTGCAGCCCATGATCGCTCGCGGTCACGCCCATGAACTCATTCTCGGTATGAGCCGGGATCCGATCTTCGGCCCGGTGATCCTCTTCGGTGCGGGAGGTGTCGCGGTCGAAGTGATGGACGATACGGCCGTCGCCCTGCCTCCGCTGGACGACGTGCTGGCGGGCGATCTGATCGACCGCACCCGTATCGGCCGCCTTCTCGCCGGGTTCCGAGACCGCAAGGCAGCCGATCGCGCCGCTATTGCGGGTGCCCTCAACGGCCTTTCCCAGATGGTGGTGGATTTTCCCTGCATCGTCGGAATGGACATCAATCCGCTGCTTGCGGATCCGGAAGGGGCGGTGGCCCTCGACGCGCGAATCGAGATCGAACCCGCCGAAATCGACAGGCCCGGCCCAAACCCCGACCTTGCCATCCGGCCTTACCCGGCCGAATGGCAGCGCGATCTGATCAGGAACGGCCTCACATTCCACATACGGCCGATCAAGCCCGCCGATGTCATGCTTTACCCTGCTTTCTTCGAGAAGGTATCGGCGGAGGATGTCCGGCTGCGTTTCCTCGCCCCACGCAAGAGCTTCTCCGACGGCATGCTGAAGCGCCTGACGCAACTCGACTACGACCGCGAGATGGCCTTCGTCGCCCTCGAGGCTGAGACAGGGGCGCTTGCCGGTATTGGACGACTGTCTTCGGATCCTGATCGTGCAACGGCCGAATACGGGCTTCTGGTGCGCACCGACCTCCAAGGCCATGGCCTCGGCTGGGCATTGCTCAAGCAGATCATCGACTATGCGAAGGCCGAAGGGATCGGCCGCATCGAAGGCATCATCCTGAGCGAGAACATAAAGATGCTCGGCATGGCGCGCGAATTCGGATTCGAGGTGCACCATCATCCGGACGAGGGCGGATTGTCCGTGGCCATGCTCACGCTTCGCTGATGCCGAGCCCCGCCACGGCCCCTCGCCAAGCGCAGGATGCGGTCGACGATCTCGTTGGGTGCGCCGCTCGCATCGATCTCATGCCAGGTGATCTCGCCGACGTCCCGCTCGAGCTGCCGCGCCAGCACGTCGACCGTCGCGTCGGATGGCCCGCCCCGCCGCGCGCCGACACGTTGCCGCAGCAAGCTCTGTTCGGCCGCCAGCCAGACGCCGATGGAGCGAGCACCCGCGCGTAGGGCCGCAGCCTCGATCAGCGCGCGTTTGTCCGGTGTGTCGAACACGGCGTCGGCGACCACCGATCCGCCACCGCGAAGGATCGCACCGCTGCGGCGCGCCATCTCTTCGTAGACCCTGTCGGATATTTCGGACCGATAGGCCCCATCCGGAAGACGTGTCTCTGCGGATACGCCGTGCATGGCCTTTCGAATTCGGTCGCTCTCGACGATGCGGGCGCCGGGCGGAGTTCCGACCCGGCTGGCAAGCGCTTCCGCCACGGTCGTCTTGCCGGTGCCGCTGAGCCCACCGATTGCCACCAGCCCCGGCGACGCCTTCAGAAGGAGCCGGCGCGCCAGGTCGAAATAGGACCGGGCCTCGGCAGCCAGTTTGCCGGCGGTATCGCCACCCTCGGCCTGTGTGGCGGTGACATGCGCGCGGACCGAGGCGCGCAGCGCCATGAAGAACGGCATGAGGACGAAGCCGTCTTCGTCCTCGGACAGATCGAAATATCGGTTCGCGACGAGATTGGCGATGTCCTCCAGCCCGCGATGCCATAGATCCATGAGCAGGAAGGCAAGGTCGTAGAGCATGTCGATTGTCGCGATCTGGTCATTGAATTCTATGCAGTCGAAGAGGCGGGGCTTTCCGTCGAGCAGACAGATGTTTCTCAGGTGCAAGTCCCCATGACAGCGCCGCACCTTGCCATCCGCTTCGCGGCTATCAAGCAAGGGGGCATGCTCGTTCAGCGCGACCCGGAAGGAGCGGTTGAAATCCGCTATCTCCCTTGAATCAAAGACGCGGCTGGTGCGAAAGCCGGCTTCATTGATGTCAAGCACACCGGCAATGTTCGCCGCGCCGCCTCCGGCGTGGACAACGGGCGCGGCATGATGGAACGCCACGATCATCTCGGCGACCTCGGTTGCAAGCTTCGGGGTCAACCGGCCGGCGAGAGCGATCCTGTCGAAAAGCGCATCCTGGTCGAACCGTCGCATCTCGACAACCGCGTCGACGAGGAGGCCTCGGCCATCGAATGCGATCGCGCCATCCTTCTCTTTGGTGATGCGCCGCACGCCGAGATAAAGACCGGGCGCCGTCCTGGAATTCAGTTCGACCTCCTTACGACAGGCATCCAGGCGCAGCGTCGGCGTCGAGAAATCGGCATAGGGCAGCTTCACCGCCCGCTTCATCTTGTAGACCCTATCCGCGACGAGGAAGACGCGGGAGATATGCGTCTCTATTCTTTCGACCGGCGCATTGCCGGAGGGCAGAGCCTCGATGAAGGCGATGGCCGGCGCTTGGCTTTCGACGGTCATGATTCATCCTTTCACTGGCCACCCGCATTCGTCGAAACGCCTACTGCGAGCGTTTCCATGAACCGCATTCCCATATAGGCTTCGGCTGGGAGCCTATTTCAGCATCTCGGTAACTCCTTGATGCGGATCAAGGGTGCGCCAGCTTCTAACTGTCGCCGAACGGACCGATTTGATCCAGCGCAAGGATGTGCCCGACGCATACGGACTAGTTTTTGTGCATAGGCAAAGGAGCAGTCGGCATGGCTTACAAGACGATTTTGAACGTCACCGGGATCGATCAGGGCGATCGCGACCTCAAGCTCGCGGCCGAACTGTGCGGGCAGGTCGATGCGCATCTCTCGGTGCTCGCCGTGGCGATCGCCGCGCCACCGCCTATGGGCGATGCCGTCCTGATGGCCGATGTATGGGCGAAGGAAAGGCAGGCCGCTATGGACCGTGTGACAGAGCGGGCAGCAGCCGTGTCGGCGTTCCTTGCCAGGAATGAGCTGCGTGGAGATGTCTCGACCGAGTTTCCGGACATTGCTTGGGTCGACGAGGCCGTCGGCGAGAGGGCGCGTTACGCCGATGTTACGGTGATCGGCCCCGAAATACTGAAGACCGAGACGCTGAAGTCCAAGATCATAGAAGGCGTGTTGTTTTCGTCAGGCAAGCCGCTCCTCCTGGCGCCCGAAGGATCCCGCGCCACGATGAAACCGAAATGCGTGGTTGTCGCCTGGGACTCGAGCTTCGAGGCGTCCAGAGCTCTGCGCGAGTCGATGGACATGCTCGACGAAGCGGAAGTGCATGTCACATTGGTCGATCCGATCGCAGACGATCTCGATCAGGGGGTCGAGCCAGGATCGGACGTGGCCGCTTATCTCGTGCGCCGAGGCATAAAGGTTGATGTCGACCGCCTGCCGAGTTCCGGACGTCCCGTCGCCGAAGTGTTGAGCCAGCATGCAATGGACATGTCGGCGGAATTGATGGTCATGGGCGCTTACGGCCACTCGCGATTGCGCGAACGACTGTTCGGAGGGGTCACGAAGTCGATCCTGGCGGCACCGCCACTGCCCATCTTGCTGGCGCGCTAGCAGGGTCCAATTTCAGGAGAATAGCCATGAAACTTCAAGCTGTTCTACCGCTCGTTACCTATCCGGATCCCAATTCCGACAAGGTGGCGGTCAATGCGGTGGCGGTGGCGCGCCAACTTGCCGCCAGTCTCCACGCAGTTGCGGTGAACGTGGACATCCCTCCGGTCTCCAGCGCGCTGTCACGGGTATTGCTCGATGTGCCGGCCTTGGCTCGCGAGGCCGAGAGGCTGAGCCATGAGCGCGGCAGGCATCTCCTGGCCGCTGTCGAGGAACAGGCCGGCAAGGCTGGGATCGCATTGACGACCGAAGAGATGGCGGCTGCGCCGGCGATGCTCGGCGAGGGCGTAGCCAGGGCGGCGCGATATTTCGACTTCGCCCTGATCGGTTGGGAAGGGCGGAATCCGGGCTCGCGCATCATCGCCGAGGCGGTGGTCTTTGGCTCGGGCCGGCCGACGATCCTGATGCCGGATCTCGGGGATTTCCCCGTACTGGATCATGTGGCGATCGCCTGGGACGGCAGCCGAGTAGCGGCACGGGCCGCGGCGGATGCGAGGCCCTTGCTGGACAAGGCAAGCAAGATCTCGGTTCTGACGGTACAGGATGAAAAGCCGCTGGCCGAAAGCGGGATCGGCGAGAGATTTGCCGAACGGCTGCGCAAGATCGGGTTGCCGGCCGAGGCTCATGGCGTAAGCGCGAAGGGCCATCCGATCGGGGTGGCGCTACAGGATCACGCTCTCAAAGCGGGGGCCAATCTTCTCGTGATGGGAGGCTATGGGCATTCCAGGGTGCGCGACTTCGTGCTCGGCGGCGCCACGCAAGGGGTGTTGGACGAACTGCGACTGCCGGTGCTCCTGTCGCACTGAACGGGTTGAGCCCCGCGACCGCCGTCGAGGAAAGCGGAGACGCTCGGGTATCATCGACGTTCCATGAAGGACGAGCGTGTAGAACCGCTCCTGCCAATCGGCACCGCTCTGGCGTTTGGATCACCAGTGCGGCCGTCCTCCAATCTCCTCCTGTAGGAAGGTGGCCGCGCGAAGCGCGGTCGGAGGGGGGTGTTCCAGAAGCTCTCCGGATCTATGAGTCTCGTAGTCTTGTGGGAGATACGTCCGGCAGGATAGAGGCGGCTCGAGCAGTTTCTCGATTATCGTTGAGAATGCGCACCGCAGCTCCATCGAGGTCGTCGTACTGTCCGCTCTTCAATGCCCACAGGAAACCGGCCAGCCCGACCCCTCCCAGGAACAGGGCGACTGGGATGAGAAACGCGAGCATTGTCATTGCGCGGGCACCAGTTTGCCGTCGGTCGTCGTGGCGAGTGTCTCGGGCTCGGCCTTCTTGGCGCGCAGGCCGAGACGCAGGGCATTGCCGATGACGAGGAGGGACGATCCAGACATCGCGATCGCCGCAATCAGCGGAGTGACGTAACCCATGATCGCTATCGGCACTGCGACTGCGTTGTATGCGATCGCCAGGCCGAGATTCTGGCGGACGAGGCGATTCGCCTTGCGCGCTGTTTCGACGGCCAGTGGCACTGCCGAGAGGCTCGCGCGGAGGAATACGAAATCCGCGGCGTTGCGCCCGATATCGGCCGCCGTCGCCGGGGCAATGGAAACATGCGCCGCGGCCAATGCGGGGGCGTCGTTCAAGCCGTCGCCGACCATGGCTGTCCTGCGTCCCTCGTCTGCCAGTCCCATAAGGCGCTCCACCTTGTCGGCGGGCAGCAGATCGGCTGAGACAGTCTGGATGCAAAGCATCTCGGCGACCTTGTCGGCAATGGTCGCACGGTCACCGGACAGCATCTCGACCTCGTATCCCGCCTCCCGCAAGCGTCGGATCGAGGATGCGGCGTCGGGCCGGAGCTCGTCCTCGAAGGCGAAGCGCGCACGCAGCGCGCCGTCCTCGGAAAGAACCGTCCCGTCCAGCGGCTCCGCGCCGGATCGGGCGTCGCCGCTGAGGGCCCACGCGGCCCGGCCGAGCCGCCAAACTCTTCCGTCGGACCGGGCCTCGATACCCAGTCCGGGCTGCTCGACGATGTCCTGAAAGGAGGCGCTGGCGTGTCCGGCAGAGGAACGCGCGATGGCGGCGGACAGGGGATGGCGCGAAGATCTCGCCAGTGCCGAGGCGATGGCCAATGCTCTCGCCTCGATCGACGTGGCGTTGACGAGGCGAGGGTGGCCGAGCGTGAGCGTTCCGGTCTTGTCGAAGACGATCGTGTCGACTTCCGCCAGGCGTTCCATGGCCGACCCATCCTTGACCATCACGCCGTTTTCGAACAGCCGACGCGCCGCGACAACCTGGACGATCGGTACGGCGAGACCCAAAGCGCAGGGGCAGGTGATAATCAGCACCGCGATCGCGATGGTCATGGACAGGTGCCAGTCTCCCGACGCGATCATCCAGCCTGCGAATGTGGCCAGCGCTGTCAGGTGCACCACCGGCGCATAATGCGCGGAGACCCGGTCCGCGATGCGTCGATATCGTGCGCGGCCACCTTCCGCGGCTTCCATCATGCGCAGCATCTCGGAAAGGAAGGAATCCTGAGCCGTCGCCATGGCTTCCACGGTCAGCGGTCCAGTCAGATTGTGCGTGCCCGCTCGGATGATGCTTCCGGCCGCCACCACCTGCGGAGCGCTTTCGCCGGTGATCAGGGAAGCGTCGAGTTCGGAGCGTCCGTCGATCACGCGCGCGTCGACGGGGACGCGATCGCCCGCGGCGATGAACAGGCGCATCCCGGTTTCGATCTCGGCAAGCGGACGATAGTCGCGTCCGCCATCGGGCGCGACGACGATCGCGCCACGCGGCGCGAGCTTCGCCAAGCCGAGCACCGCGGCGCGGGCGCGATTCCGCATCACATGGTCGAGCGTGCGGCCGATCAGCAGGAAGAAGAGGAGAGACACGGCAGCGTCGAAATAGGCATGAGGACCATGGTTTATGGTCTCGTAGAGGCTCATTCCATAGGCGAGCGACACACCCAGCGCGATCGGCACGTCCATGTTCATCCGCCCGTGGCGCAGTGCCGACCAGGCCGATCGAAAGTAGATACGACCCGCGAAGGCGAGGACGGGGATCGCGATCAGCGCGGAGACCCAGTGGAAGAGGTCGCGTGTGGCATCCTCCGCACCTGACCAGATCGAGACCGACAGAAGCATGATGTTGCCTGCGGCGAAGCCGGCAATCGCGACGGCGCGGATCAACTCGTTGAGTGTCTCGTCCTTTTCCGCGCCCGCAACGTCGAACAGATTGGCTTCGTAGCCGAGCCCGCCGATCACAGCGGCAATCGGGGGCACGTCGTCACCGCGCCAGCTTACGCAAACCCGCCGTGTCGACAGGTTGACCCGCGCGCTCTCGACGTGATCGAGCCTCTTGAGCGCTTCCTCGATCTTCTGAATGCAGGCGCCGCAATGGACGCCTGGTACGGAAAGGTCGACCTGATGGAGCCCGTCGCCAAGGGCTCGGGAGGCGAGCTTGAGTTCCTCCGCTGAAGGAAGTCCGTTGACGTGCGGTTCGAGTTCAAGAACCGCCTCGGCGCCCGGTGCGCAGCAGCTCATTTGATCACTCCATTGGAGATCACGACGCGGCGGACGTCACGATAGGGACGCTCCCTGCCGATCTCGGCGTCGGTCTCGGCGATCCAAATCCCGTCCCGTGGTGTCTGCGAGGCGACGAATGTACCGTCGCCGGCGCGTCGGAGTGTCAGTGTCCAGTCTTCCGCCTCGTAGGCGGGACGACGGAACGTCACGGTCACGGCCTCGGGCTCCATTCTTATCCCGGCGGCATCGACCAGCTCGTAGCGGATCTTGCCGTCCGCTATCGTCAAGCTGCTGTGAAATCCGAGCGCTGCCTGGGCGCGACCTTCGCTGGCCTTGCGGTTGAACTGCTGGCTGGCAACATAGGAGTTCTTCACGACGAAACCCGTCCAGCTCGTGCTGGCGAAGATCGCCATGGCCAGGTTGACAGCTATGATCGTGCCGAAGAAAGCAAGCATCAGGCCGAGCATATGTCGTCCGGTGAACTCACCCTTGCCTTGGCGCGTCATCTCGATTTCTCCGGTCCTCTGAAGGTCGCGACATATTCGTCACGCTCGAAACTGGCCTTGTCCTCGATGATGAACTTGAAGCTGGCCGCGGCATCGCCGACCTGCTCGCGAGGTTGGCGCACGAACACCTTGAGGGTCTTCAGTCGGTCGGGCTCGAGCAGGACGGCCACGGCACGATCGTCGGGTTGATCGATTCCGACCACGCTCATGTTGGCCCCAGGCAGGCCTTCCAGGCTGAGTATGACAGTGCGCGGCTCGGGAACCATGTTGAGCAGCTTCACCGTGTAGCCGTTGCGGATCGAGCCGTCGGACAGGCTGACGAATTGTGGATTGCGGTCATGAAGCACATTGAGTTCGAGCCTGTCGCGGGTGAGCAGCGCGTAGAGCATGGCCACACCGATGAGGGTCCAGACTCCGAGATAGACGAATGTCCGTGGCCGCAGCAGCTTGCCGATCCGGAACTGCGCGACCCCATCCGAGAGCTTGCCATCGGCGTCGCGGACGCGCGTCGGATCAATCGGCTGGGTTCCTGCAGCCGTGGCAAACGCCATGTTGGCATTGTAGTCGGCGAGGGTGGCATAGGAGATGAGGCCGCGCTCTTTTCCCAGCTTGTCCATCACCGCGTCACATGCGTCGATGCAGAGCGCGCAGGTAATGCATTCGAGCTGCTGTCCGTCGCGGATATCGATGCCCATTGGACATACGGCCACGCAGGCGTTGCAATCCACGCAGTCCCCGACGGACTTGCCTGCGGCGAGGGCCTTCTTGGCGTGGCGCGAGCGAGGCTCGCCCCGCCAATCATTGTAAGTGACGGTGAGGGACTGGTCATCGAGCATGGCCGCCTGGATGCGCGGCCAGGGGCACATATAGGTGCAGACCTGTTCGCGCATCAGGCCGCCGAAGGTGTAGGTCGTGGCGGTCAGGACCGCGACCGTCGCATAGGCGACGGGGGCGGCTCTGCCGGTGAAGAACTCGACGAAAAGTGTGGGGGCATCGGCGAAATAGAATATCCAGGCGCCGCCAGTCGCCACTGCGATGGCGAGCCAGATCGCGTGCTTGACAGTGCGTAACGCAAGCTTGCGGAGGCTCCAGGGCGCGGCATCGAGCTTGATGCGGGCGTTGCGATCGCCCTCGATCCAGCGTTCGACGACGAGGAAGAGGTCGACCCAGACCGTCTGCGGGCAGGTATAGCCGCACCAGGCTCGGCCGATGGTCGAGGTCACGAGGAAGAGACCGACCCCGGCCATGACCAGAAGACCGGCCACGAAGAAGAATTCCTGCGGCCAGATCTCGATCGGGAAGAAATAGAAGCGCCGATGGGCGATATCGACCAGGACCGCCTGGTCCGGTGCGTAAGGTCCGCGATCCCAGCGAAGCCACGGGGTCAAATAATAGATCCCCAGCGTGACCAGCATCACAAGCCACTTGAAACGGCGAAAGCTTCCCGATGCCCGTTTCGGGAAGATCTTCCTGCGGGCGGCATAGAGGGCCTGGCGCTTCTTCGCGGAATTCACCGCCTCGGCTTCCAGCCTCTCGACTTCGATCTGATTGAGCATTTGAGCGTTCCGGGCATTTCCTTCGGCGCGCAATCCTCGACGACGCCGCAGCTTCCCAAACATGATCGCAGACGACTCGCCCGGGTGCGTTGATTCAGCTCAAGCGCACGACCGGGCGAGATCCATGCTATTCACCGCCGCCCAGCGAATGGACATATACGGCGAGCTCCTTGACTGTCGTCTCGCCCAGGCGCGGACCCCATGCCGGCATGACACCATGGCGGGGGGCCCGTACTTGCCGTGCTATCGATGCCGAGTCCGAGCCATAGAGCCAGATCGCATCCGTCAGGTTCGGTGCGCCGAATTCGCGATTGCCCTTCCCATCCACGCCATGGCAGGCCACGCAGTTCTCGGCAAACACCGTGCGCCCGGCTTCTGCCAGTTTCGCGTCGGCTGGTCCGCCTGAGAGTTCCGCCACATAGGCCGACACTTCCGCAATCTGGGAGGGCTCGAGCATGTCGCCGAAGGCAGGCATCTCGGAGGTCCTGGTGTCGGGGTCCCCCGCGAAACGCACGCCATGAAGGATCGTGGTATGGATCTGGTCCGGGTCGCCGCCCCATAGCCATTCGTCGTCATTGAGATTGGGGAACCCTTTCGATCCCTCCGCGCCCGAACCGTGGCATTGGACGCAATTGACCTTGAAGGCTGCGCCTCCGGCCGCAATGGCGAATTCGCGCAGTGTCGGATCGGCGAGGATCTCGGCAACGTCCTTCGAAGCGACGGCAGCGACGTAACTGCCTTTCGCTGCCTCCGCTGCCGCCAGTTCGGCCTTGATATCGGCGCGGCTGGAATAGCCGAGCAGCCCCGACGTCGCGCTCCGCAACATCGGCCAGGCGGGATAGGCTATGGTGTAAGCCAGTGCCCAGACGATCGTCGCGTAAAAAGTCCATAGCCACCAGCGTGGCAAGGGATTGTTGAGCTCCTTGATGCCGTCCCATTCGTGGCCGGTCGTGGCGACGCCCGAGACCTCGTCGATTTGCTTCTCGTTCATGCTCAATCTTCCTTGAAAGGAATGCGGGCGGCCTCGTCGGCGGATCTCCGGCTTCCTGGCCGGAAGGCGAAGAATGCGACGGCTACGAAGAACAGGGTCATGCCGAGTAGAGCCCAGCTGTCGGCGAATTCCCGAAGAGTGTGGTAGTCCATCTTGGTTCTCCTCAGCGGTAGCCGGCGGCCTCGTCATAGGTCGAGAAGTCGACCAGTGTGCCGAGCATCTGCAAGTAGGCGACCAATGCGTCCATCTCCGTCACCATCTGCGGATTGCCGTCGAAATCCCCGACCTTCGCCTTGGGATAGCGGGCTAGAAGGCCGGTGGTATCGGCCTCGGGGTCGGCTTGGGCTGCCAGGTCGGCGCCGGCGGCGGCAACCATATCGTCTGTGTAGGGCACGCCGACCCTCACATTGGCAGTCAGCTGGGTGGAGAAGTCCTTCACCGAGAGCGGCGTGTCTTTCAGGAACGCGTAACTCGGCATGATCGATTCCGGCACGACCGAACGCGGTTCGACGAGGTGCTGGACGTGCCACTCGTTGGAGTAGCGGTCGCCCACGCGGGCGAGATCGGGTCCCGTCCGCTTCGATCCCCACTGGAACGGGTGGTCGTACATCGACTCCGCAGCGAGGCTGTAGTGGCCGTAGCGCTCCACCTCGTCGCGGAACGGCCGGATCATCTGGCTGTGGCAGTTGTAACAACCCTCACGGATGTAGATGTTGCGACCGGCAAGTTCGAGCGGCGAATAGGGCCGCATGCCTTCAACCTTCTCGATCGTGTTTTCGAGATAGAAGAGGGGGGTGATCTCGACGATGCCGCCGATCGTCACCACGAGGAAGGACCCCGCCAGAAGCAGCGTAGCGTTCTTTTCCAGGATCGCGTGTTTGTCCATCAAGGCCATTGGTGGGCTCCTATTCTGCCGGCTGCAGCGCAGGCATTCTGCCGGCGACCGGTTCCTCGTCGCGCTGGCGGCCAAGGATGGTCATGGTGACGTTGAAGGCCATGATCAGCGCGCCCGAGAGGTAGAGGGCGCCGCCGAAGGCGCGCATGACGTAGTAGGGATGCATGGCGGCGACGGTTTCGGCGAAGGAGTAGACCAGGAAGCCCTGCTCATCGTACTCGCGCCACATCAGGCCCTGCATGATGCCGGACACCCACATCACGGCCGCGTAGACGACGATGCCGAGGGTGGCGAGCCAGAAGTGCCAGGTGACCATGCGCACGGAGTAGAGCCGTTCGCGGTTCCACAGGCGCGGCACCAGGAAGTAGATGGCGCCGAAGGTGATCATCCCGACCCAGCCCAGCGCGCCCGAATGCACGTGCCCGATTGTCCAGTCGGTATAGTGGGAGAGCGAGTTGACCGCCTTGATGGACATCATCGGCCCCTCGAAGGTCGACATGCCGTAGAAGGCGACAGCCACCACCATCATGCGGATGATCGGATCGGTGCGGATCTTGTCCCAGGCGCCGGACAGCGTCATCAGGCCGTTGATCATGCCGCCCCAGGAGGGCATCCACAGCATGATGGAGAAGACCATGCCGAGGGTTTGGGCCCAGTCGGGCAAGGCAGTGTAGTGGAGGTGGTGCGGACCGGCCCAGATGTAGAGGAAGATCAGCGACCAGAAATGGATGATCGACAGCCGGTAGGAATAGATCGGGCGCTCGGCCTGCTTCGGGATGAAATAATACATCATGCCCAGAAAGCCGGCCGTCAGGAAAAAGCCCACCGCATTGTGGCCGTACCACCATTGCGTCAGCGCGTCCTGCACGCCGGCGAAGGCGGAATAGCTCTTGGAGCCGAGGAAGGAGGCGGGAACCGCCAGATTGTTCACCACATGCAGCATCGCGATGGTCACGATGAAGGACAGGTAGAACCAGTTGGCGACGTAGATGTGCGGTTCCTTCCGCTTGAGGATCGTGCCAAGGAACACGACGAGATAGGCAACCCAGACGATCGTGAGCCAGAGATCGACATACCATTCGGGCTCTGCATATTCGCGGCTTTGCGTGATGCCGAGCAGATAGCCCGTCGCCGCCATGATGATGAAAAGCTGATAGCCCCAGAACACGAACCAGGCGAGATTGCCGCCGAAGAGCTTTGCCCGCGAGGTTCGCTGCACGACGTACAAGGACGTGGCGATCAGGGCGTTGCCTCCGAAGGCGAAGATCACCGCCGACGTGTGCAGCGGACGCATCCGGCCGAAGCTGAACCACGGCTCGACATTGAGGTCGGGGTAGGCGAGTTGCAACGCCACGACCACGCCGACCAGAAAGCCGACCACGCCCCAGAATACGGTGGCGATCGTTCCGTAGCGGATCGGGCCGTCCATATAGGTCGAGTCGTCCACCGCGTTGTGGCCGGCCGGCGCGAATGTGGTGTTGCGCATGAGAAGCACCGCTCCCGCGATCAGGGCGAAGAACAGCACCCACATATGCGCGCGGAAGAGGTCGTCCGCGGCGAAGGCTGCTCCGAGCAGCGCGAAGAAGGCCGCAAGGCCAACGCCGACGATTTCGGCTCCGTATTTCATGTGCGAGTCCCCAGCGGCAGAATCGTTTGGCGGAATCCAAAGGCAGGTTCCGCGCAAGCAGCTTCTGGCTCCGTCCCGCACCGGCGTCCTTGATCTGGGTCAAGGCGGGGTCGCCATGCGCGACTAGGCTTGCTCAACCGCGACCTGCCAACTTTCGGCAAGGTTCGGACAGGAGCAGCTTTTGACGAGGATCGGAAACCGGGACGCGATGTATCATGCCGGGCATTCGGCCGGGCATCCCTTGGCATTGTTGCGGCAGGCGCATGCGATCAAGCTTGCACTATGCGACCGTCTGGAGGCGATTGCCGACTCCTTGCCGTCCAATGTCAGCCGTTTCGAGTGCGAGGCGGTTGCGCGAGCCATCGTGCCGCTGCTGGAAAGCGTGCAGCGCTTCGAAGAGGACGTGATGTTCCCCTATTGCGAGGAGCTTTCGACCGGGAGACCTCCCATGGCGAGCGCGTTCGAGCGGCTGAAATCCGAACATCGAGAGGATCTGAGTTATGGCGAGGAAGTCGCCGAGGCTCTCCTGATGGTCGGACCGGAGAGGCCCGTCCCCGGGGCCGAAGCCCTCGGTTTCATGCTGCGCGGTTTCTTCGGCACCTTGCGCCGTCACGTCGCCTTCGAGGAAAACTATATCGGCGTCATTGCCGGGCAGAAGACGTAGTCGGGAAGGCGATTTATACCGAGCGTCACCAAGACTTATACCGAGCGTCACCAAGACTGACTGCTGGAGCGCGTTAGGCGCCGGCGCGTCGCTCCAGCCGCTCCATGTTACGCACGGTGACATGGCGATTGCTCTCGATCGCGATCACGCCGTCTTTGCGCAGGATGGTCATCTGCCTGCTCACCGTCTCTATGGTCAGGCCGAGGAAATCGGCGATATCGGCGCGTGTCAGCGGCAGGTCGAACACAACCTCTTTCTGCGATAGCGGGCGGCAGGGATTGATGTTGCGCGCGATCAGCAGGAGGAAGCTTGCGACTTTTTCCGCCGCGGTCTTGCGACCGAGCGTGACCATCCAGTCGCGCGCCTCGTCGAGTTCCTTCAGCGTCTGCACGAGCAGGCGATGTTCCAGTTCGGGCGAATCTTTCATCATTCGCTCGACCAGGGCCGTAGGAAATGAACACAGCGACACTTCGGTCGCTGCTTCGGCGTTCAGCGCGCTTTCCGTCTTGAATGGGCGGCCGAGGAAATCGGGCGCGAACTGCAGGCCTACGATCTGCTGGCGGCCATCGGCCAGCGTCTTCGAGAGCTTGATGACTCCCGACAGCACGTTGGAATAGCTGGCGACCTTCTCGGCGTCACCCACCAGCTCCGACCCGGTCTCTACCGTCTGCTTCCAAGACTGCTTGGACAACGCGACGAGTTGCGATGGGTCGAGGGCGCCACAGAGGCCGCGATGTCGAGCTTCGCAGGCTTGGCACAGCAAAGGGATTTCGGAATTGTGTATGTCCTGGCGAATATTCATGTCTGTCGGCCACCCACATTATCCGCATTGTTATTACCCGTTTTGGTCGAGCCCACCTACCGCCTTCTTCGCGGCCTTTTGTCTCTGATGGCGCCGTTTGATCGAGGTCAAAGGCATTCTTGTCCCTTTTCCCTATCGGTCAGGCGAACAGGAGCTTTCGGATGGACGAGGATCTGATCAGGAAATACGCCGCGCCCGCGCCACGCTACACGAGCTATCCGACGGCCCCGCATTTTCGCCCGGGAATCTCTGCCGGCGTGTATCGGGACTGGCTTGCCGCGCTGGAGCCCGGCGCAACGGTCTCGCTCTATGTCCACATTCCCTTCTGCGACAGGCTCTGCTGGTTTTGCGCCTGCAACACCAAGCAGGTGCGCCAGTACGCTCCACTGCAGCATTATCTCGAGGCGCTTCATGCCGAGATCGAAACGGTCGCGTCGGTCTTGGACGGAAGGACCCGCGTCGGGGCCGTCCACTATGGCGGAGGCTCGCCGACGATGCTGAAGCCGGACGACTTGATCGCCATCGACCAGCACCTGCGCAGCCGTTTCCGGTTCCTCCCCGAGGCCGAGATCGCCGTCGAGATCGAGGCCAATGACATGGATGAAGGCCGCTTCGACGCGCTTGCAGCGATCGGTCTGAGCCGCGCGAGCCTGGGCGTACAGGATTTCGATCCGAGAGTGCAGAAGGCGATCAATCGGGAGCAGAGTCTCGATGATACGCGGCTCGCGGTCGAAGCGGTGCGCAAGCGGGGCGTGAAGTCGGTCAATCTGGATCTCCTCTATGGGCTTCCCCAACAGACCGAGGCGAGCGTCGCGGCGACCACGGAGCAGGCGTTGAGGCTCGCCCCGGACCGCCTTGCTCTCTTCGGCTATGCACATGTGCCATGGATGAAGAAGCACCAGACAATGATAGACGAGGCGGTGCTTCCCGGCCCCTTGGAGCGGTTCCGCCAATTCCGCCGGGCAGCCTCGCTGATCTCTGCGAATGGCTACGAAGCGATCGGCCTCGACCATTTCGCCAGACCTTCCGACGAGATGGCGGTCGCAAGCCGGGACGGCTGGTTGCGCCGCAACTTCCAGGGCTATACCTGCGACCGCGCCGATGCGCTGATCGGTCTGGGAGCATCGTCGGTCAGCCAGCTACCGCAGGGCTACGCCCAAAACGCGCCGGCTGCCGCGGACTATGAGCGTCGGGTTTCGTCGGGAGATTTGGCAACCGTCCGAGGCATCGAGCTTTCGGATGCCGATCGCATGAGATCGTGGGTGATCGAGCGGCTGATGTGTGACCTTGGGTTCTCACGCTGCGAACTTCTGGCAAGGTTCGGCGAAGCTGGCCGCGCAGTCGTCGATGAGGCGGATTATTTGGCGGCGGCCGACAGCGATGGCATCTTCGAGCGGAACGGAACCGGCTATATCGTGACGGAGCGGGGCCGCCCGTTCATGCGCAGCATTGCCGCTGCTTTCGATCGCTACCTGCAGACCGGAGCAGGGCGGCATTCGGCTGCGGTGTAGATAAGTTTCCGGCGGAAGCGCCGGGCTGATTTCTCCGCGTTCGATCGTGCACGAACTCCCGCAACATCGCCGCATATGCATCGACCGGCCTATCAACGCGGTTTATATCCATCCAGGCATGACGACGACGTTGCTCACCTGGATTGTCGATTTCATCACGGCGAATCCGCATGTCGCCTATCTGGCGGTGTTCCTGCTTGCGATTTCCGAAGCTATTCCGGCCGTCGGGGTCCTGGTCCCCGGATCGGCTGTTATCGTCGCCCTTAGCGCCCTGACGCCCAGCGGTGTTCTCGTACTCTGGCCCCTGCTGGCCGCTGCAACGGCCGGTGCGATCGTCGGTGACGGGGTCGCATTCTGGTTGGGCCGACGATACCAACGGCACATACTCGGCGTCTGGCCGATCAGTAGCCATCCCGATCTGATCAAGCGAAGCGAGGACTTCTTCGCTCGACACGGCGACTGGAGTGTTTTCCTGGCTCGCTTCACGCCCGGAGTGCGTGCCATCGTTCCACTCCTGGCAGGCACGCTCGGCATGCGGCCCACGCGCTTCTACATTGTGAATATCGCTTCGGCTCTGGTCTGGGCCCCGGCACATGTGGTTCCGGGCATGCTTGTGGGCGCGACGATCGGGATCCTCGGAGCTGCTGCAAAGCCGCTTGCCATCCTCGTGGTGCTTCTGGCCATCACAGGCTGGCTGGCGCTCTGGGTGATCCGATATGCGTTGCGCCGCGCCTTGCCTCTGCTCGCCGTCGGCGCGGAGCGGGCAAGAGACTGGGCCGCTGCCCGCGATGATCCGGCAAGCCGGCTGATGGCGGAACTGCTCGATCCAGACCGGCGGGAGACACGGGCGCTGGCGATGCTCCTGATCATCGTCGTCTGCGCCGCCTGGCTCTTCACCGCCATCCTGCGGGACGTCGTGCGGGGCGATCCGCTGGTCCTCGTCGACGATGCGATCTATCTTGCCCTTCAGGAACTGCGGTCGCCGCCGGGCGACGCCATCATGATCGCCATTACCGAGCTGGGCGACACGGCAGTCGTGGTAGCGGTCACCTCCGCCGTCTTCCTTTGGCTCGTCTGGACGCGCGCTTGGCGTACCGCTTCGTACTGGCTTCTGGCGGTCGCTGGCGCTTCGGCCATCAATACGGCGATCAAGGTCGCACTCCACCGGGCCAGGCCTGTCGAACTGCACTATACAGGGTGGAGCGCTTTTTCGTTCCCCAGCGGTCACAGCACCGTCAATTGGGTGCTGTATGGCTTCTTCACTTTCCTGGTCGTGCGGGGCCTCGCACCGGTTTGGCGGCTTCCTATCGCCCTTATTTCTGCAAGCCTTGGGCTGCTCATAGCCTTTTCCCGGCTCTACCTCGGCGCGCATTGGTTCTCGGACGCCACTGGCGGCCTGGCCTTCGGCTCGGCCTGGATCGCGCTGCTCGCGCTCTTCTATCTGAGACGGCCGGCGGAGCCCTTCAGGTCGGGCAGGTTGCTCGCTGTCGGTTGCGCGGCCCTCGTCCTCGCCGGCGGTCTCAACATCTACGGCAATCACGCGAGGGACACGGAACGTTACGCAGCCGAACGTGCGGTCCCGACCATTGCGGCGGAAGACTGGTGGACGTCCGGCTGGCGAGAACTGCCGGCACGACGCGTCGATCTCACCGGCAGCACGAAGGAACCGTTGACGGTGCAGTGGGCCGGGGGGATCCAGGATGTGAAGGACGCGCTGGCGCCACAGGGATGGCGCGTCGCTCCGCCTTGGACCGCAAGCTCCGCCCTGGCGTGGCTGACGCCTGCACCAGACCCGCAGGCATTGCCTGTGATACCCTTGTTCGCCGGAGGCCGTTTGCCCAGCCTGAGCATGGTCCGCGATGGAGAATCCGGATCGCGTCTGGTCCTTCGGCTCTGGGAGGTCGATCTCAGGCTGACCAATGGACAGGTCTCGCCGCTCTGGATCGGCTCCGTGCTCGAAGAACGATTCACGCATCCCTTCTCGATGGCGACCGTCTCGTGGGTTCAGCCGGATGTCGACGGTCCGCGCATGGCGCTCGCGAACCCTGCCACGGAACAACGCCTGGTGCCGCGTGGTGTGGCGGACGCCGGTTGGGACGGGCGGATCCTATTGGTCCGCCCCGGAGATTGAGAACCCTGATGTGCTGGCAAAAAAAGAGCCCCGCCGCGGGGAGTAACAAGGGGCGAGCGCGGCAGGGCGAGTGACCTCAAGTCGATCTCTTTGCTCGAACGTTCTGTCGATGGTAACGACCCCAGTTCCTGGCGCTTCGGCAATCGCTCACATAGGCATGGCAGGCCGCGATGGCTCTGCGAAAGATGGGGCTGGCTTCCGTATGTTCGCGCCGGTGACCGTCCATGTGATACCACCTATGATGACATGAATTGGAGCAAATACAATCGGAGCGATGAAATTTCGCACCTGAAATTCATGCATTTTTTTTTGATTGTTTTGCTGGCTTTCGGGAAAGGCGCGGTTCTATTTCGTTTCGATGCGGCCTGCTTTCGACAGTTCGATGTATTCTTCGGCCCCGCGGTAGGCTGAGCGACTGGGCCCCCCAGAGCCAAGGCACAGGAGGGTCTGCGTCGCACTTTTGGCGGAATATCGAGGCAGCCTACGATCTGTTCGGGCATCAGAGGGGCGGCGTGCTGAAGGTGGCGATCACGCCCTAGCACGGTCCAAGCACGTCCCCGTAGTGGCAGAGAGGGATCTTCAACGCCTTGATCGAGGCGATGCATCGTCTGCGAGCGATTGCCTCAGGCAAAGGGTGGACCTGGCGCATCCTTGTGCGCGGAGGCTTGCCCATCGCATCCATACAATCTACATACACTAGGGCGCAAATGACGACGGCGAACGATGACCTCGACGAGCTGGATACCTTCGATTTCAAGGGCCGATGGGCCTCTTTATCTGGCGATCGCCGATGCCCTGTCGGCCGATGTGATGGCAGGTCGGCTGCCGGCTGGCTTTCGGCTTCCCCCGCAGCGGGCGCTTGCCGAGCAACTGGGGATCGATTTCACCACGGTCAGCCGCGCCTACTCCGAAGCGCGCAGGCGGGGCCTCGTCGAGGGGCGTGTCGGGCAGGGCACTTATGTCCGGGCAAGACGCCCCGTCAATTCCTCGCAGACGGCGAGCGGCCTCGTCGATATGAGTATGAACTTGCCCCCTCGCTTCGACGATCCGGATCTTGTCGCTCGGATGTGGGGCGACGTGGCCGATCTTGGCGCGCAAGACGGGCTCGATCTCCTGCTTCGCTACCAAGAGGCAGGCGGCGCGGTGCGCGACAGGGCGGCAGGAGCCCGGTGGCTTGCCCCTCGATTGGGCGCAGTCGACGTCACGCGCCTACTTGTCTGCCCGGGGGCGCAGGGAGCGATGCTGGCAATGCTGGGGTCGCTTGTGGCTCCCGGAGAAACGATCCTCGCAGAGCAACTGACTTATCCGGGGTTTCGCGCGGTCGCCGACTATCTGCGCATCCGCGTGGTCGGCGTGGCGATGGATGACGAGGGACTCGTTCCTGAATCCCTGGAGGAGCTTTGCCGGGAGCGAGCGCCGAAGGCGCTCTACATCAACCCGACGCTTCACAACCCCACCACCGCCACGCTGTCGCATGCAAGGCGCGAACATATCGTCGCGATAGCGCGGCGGCACGATATGCCGATCATCGAAGACGACGCTTACGGGGCGTTGCCCGCCGAGCCGGTGCCACCCTTGGCTGCCCTCGCGCCGGACATTGTCTATCATGTTGCCGGTCTCGCAAAATGTCTGGCGCCAGCGCTGCGGGTTGCTTACCTCGTCGTTCCGCGGGACCGCGGCGTCGGCCATGTCGCGAGCGCTATCCGCGCCACCGCCGGCATGGCGTCGCCCTTGGGGGCTGCGATCGCCACACGATGGATCGAGAGCGGGGTCGCTCGGTCCGTCCTTGCGGCGATCAGGAAAGAGGCTGGAGAGCGGCAGCGGATCCTGTCAGAGATCCTGCCGCCGAGCCTCATCCGGACCGATCGCGAAGCGTTTCATGCTTGGCTCAAGCTACCGGCACAGTGGAGCCGCGCCGATTTCGCGGCGCATCTTCGTTCGGCCGGGATCGGGGTCGTGACCAGCGATGCCTTCGCGGTCTCGGGATCGCCGCAGGAAGCCGTGCGCCTGGGGCTCGGTGCCGCTCCCGACCAGGCGGCACTCGCGACGAGCCTGCGCACCGTTGGCGATCTCCTCCGCCAGCAGCCGACCATGTCGGCGATGGTGGTCTGATCGTATTCGCCCAAAGTGCGCATCGGTTTCCGGCGACATGCAATGGAAACAGAGCAAGGCATGTCGCGCGAACCCCAGGTCTCCACGGTGTGCTTTAAGTCGTCAGGCCGGCGAGGTTCATCAGGGCCCGGAAGGCGAGCGCCACAGCGCCGAGCGCGAGCACGCTTGCCGTCCAGATCAGAATAAGCCAGCCGATGCGCCTCGGCCAGGAAGCCGGTGCTTCGCCAGGCTCGCGCATCAATGATATCCTTCTCCAGCTTTCACCTTGCCGCGGAAAACATAGTACGACCACGCGGTGTAGGCGAGAATGATCGGGATGATGAAGAGCGCGCCGACAAGCGTAAATCCCATGCTCTGAGCCGGAGCGGCCGCCTCGCGGATCGAGACATCCGGAGGGATTATGTTGGGCCACAGGCTGATACCGAGCCCGCTATAGCCGAGAAAGAGCAGAAACAGCGCGAGCAGGAACGGCCCGACATGCGGCCGGTGGTCCAGCAATCGCAGGATCGCCCATCCGCTCACCAGCACCAGGACAGGAACAGGAGAGAAGAAAAGGATATTCGGGAAGCTGAACCAGCGTTCGGCGATGTCGGGATGTGCGAAGGGTGTCCACAGGCTTACGATGCCGATGACCGCGAGAAGGGCGAGCGTTGCCGGGCGGGCGAGCGCGATCATGCGGTCATGGAGCGGCCCCTCGGTCTTGATGATCAGCCAGGTGCTGCCGAGCAGCGCGTAGGCAACGAGCAGGCCGACGCCTGTGAACAGGCTGAAGGGTGTGATCCAGTCGAGCGCGCCCCCGGCATACGCCCCGTCCTCGATTGGAAAGCCGTCAAGGAAGGCGCCGAGCGAAACACCTTGGAAAAATGTCGCCACATAGGAACCTCCTGCGAAGGCCTTGTCCCAGAACGCCTGGTGATGCATATCCGCCTTGAAGCGGAACTCGAAGGCGACGCCACGCCAGATCAGGCCCAGCAGCATCAAGATTAGCGGCAGGTAGAGGGCGCTGAGGATCACCGAATAGGCGAGGGGGAAGGCAGCCATGAGCGCGGCGCCGCCCAGCACCAGCCAGGTCTCGTTGCCGTCCCAGACCGGCGCGACCGTGTTCACCATCACGTCACGGTCGCCGCGGTCGCGCACGAAGGGGAACAGTATGCCGATCCCCAGATCGAAACCGTCCATGACGACATACATCATCAGGCCGAAGGCGATGATGACAGCCCATACGACGGGAAGATCGATACCCATGGATGTTAGACCTTCTCGTTTTGATGGGTAGGTGTGGCCCGGTCCATCTGGTCCGGGGCGGCGGAGAGCGGACGAGCAGGCCGGCCGCTGCTGTGGCGTTCGTCTTCGGAGGGATCCTCCTCATCGATCACTGGCCCTTTGCCGACGAGCCTCAGCATGTAGCGAACGCCGATCCCGAACACGAAGAAGTAGACCACGACGAAAGCGATGAGCGTAGTGCTCATGGCGAGCGCGGAGTGGTTGGAGACGGCGTCCTTGGTGCGCATGACACCATAGACGATCCAGGGCTGGCGACCGATCTCGGTCGTGTACCAGCCGGCGAGGATAGCGATCAGGCCCGCCGGTCCCATCCAGGTGGCGAAATGCAGGAACGGCCGCGAGGCGTAGAGCTTTTGACGCCAGCGGAGCCAGAGAGCCCAGATGCCGAGCAGCAGCATGAGCAGCCCCAGGCCCACCATGATGCGGAAGCTCCAGAATACCACCGTGGAATTCGGCCTGTCCTCCGGAGCGAACTCCTTCAGCCCAGGGAACTGGCCGTTCCATTCATGGGTGAGGATCAGGCTGCCGAGATGAGGGATCTTAAGGGCATAGAGCGTCTCCTCGGCCTCCATGTCGGGCCAACCGAACAGCGTCAGCGGCACGGCCTCGCCGGGTTTGTTTTCCCAATGCCCCTCCAGCGCGGCGATCTTGGCGGGCTGGTGCTTCAACGTGTTGAGCCCATGGAGGTCGCCGATCAGGATTTGAACCGGCGCGGTGACGAGGAGCATCCACATCGCCATGGACAGCATTGTACGCACGCCCCGATTGTCGTTTCCGCGCAGCAGATGCCAGGCGCCGGATGCGCCGACGAACAGCGCCGTGGCCAGGAAGGCGGCAACGGTCATGTGGGCGAGGCGATAGGGGAACGATGGATTGAGGATGACCTCGATCCAGTTCACCGGAACGACGACGTTATCGACGATCTCGAAGCCCTGAGGCGTTTGCATCCAGCTGTTGGAGGCCAGAATCCACGTGGCGGAGATAAGGGTTCCGAGCGCCACCATGATGGTCGAAAAGAAATGAAGCCCTGGTCCGACGCGATTCCAGCCGAACAGCATGACCCCGAGAAAGCCGGCTTCCAGGAAAAAGGCCGTGAGCACCTCATAGGCCAGCAGCGGACCGGTTACGCTCCCGGCGAAGGCCGAATAGTAACTCCAGTTGGTGCCGAACTGGTAAGCCATGACAAGGCCGGAAACCACGCCCATGGCAAAGTTCACGGCAAAGATCTTCGACCAGAAGTGGTAGAGGTCGCGATAGACCGTATCGCGGTTCCAGAGCCATAGCCCCTCGAGCACGGCAAGATAGCTGGCGAGGCCGATTGTGATCGCTGGGAAGACGATATGGAAGGAAATGGTGAAACCGAATTGTATGCGCGCCAGTTCCAGCGCTGTCAGGCCGAACATCAAGGACCTCTCTACCTGGCGGTCGCCGCGCGGGCGAAGATTGCTCGCCGCTTCCCGGCCGCGTGTCTCCCTGCGATATCGAGACTATAGAACTGTCATCGAACGACGAGGAGGCCTGAGGGAAGCGGCGAGAAGCCGCAACCACCGGTTCTTCCGCGATTCGGGACCAGTCCTGCCGGCCGAGAAGGCCCGGAAACCTCAGGTTTTCACTGGGTACGAGCTGCTGGTTGCGACGTTACGGCGCAACCAGCACGGAAGATGCATACAATCGGAGTTGCGTCCGAAATTGAATGGAATGTATGTCATTTATATGGGAATTGCCTTGCCTTCAGCGCCCCAGGCTCCTATTTACGGGACATCCCTGGCGGGCGGACGCCCCTTCAGGCCCTGGAGGCAGATATGAACGAAAGCAGTTATTCGGCCGAAGGCTACACGCCGACCGACAATCCGATGAGGACCGGCATCCAGGGGCTCTGTCCGCGCTGCCAGACCGGGCATCTGTTCACCGGCTATCTCAAGCTTGCCGAGCGGTGCGAGGTCTGTGGCCTCGACTATTCCTTCGCCGATCCGGCGGACGGCCCTGCATTCTTCGCAATGACGATCGCGGCCGTGCCGGCCCTGGCCTTCGGCGTCTGGATCCAGGTCACCTTCGACTCCCCGCTATGGGTGCATCTGTTCACGACCTTGCCGCTCACAGTGCTGGGGTGCATGGCGCTGCTTCGACCACTCAAGGGCTGGCTCGTCTGTTCGCAATACTTCCATAAGGCCCAGGAGGGCGCGATCGACTTCGACTGGCACGAGAAGGCGAAGCATCCCGGCCAAAATGCGTGATCGCGAGGGTATTCCTCGACGCTCAAGGCGCGTCTCGATCGTTCAGAATCGCCCTGCTCTATAGAACTTCGATTGAGTGCATGCGTTGATCCCCCACGGCGCCCACTTTGGGGAGACGTGCCTTAACCTGTCGATGCCGTTCTCTCCGTGGCAGCCTCGAATTCACCGGGGGTGCTGCCGGTCAGGCGTCGGCTTTCCCGAATGAGATGAGCCTGATCGGAATAGCCGGCCTCCATGGCGAGCACCGCAGTCGAGCCGTATGCGCGGCCACTTAGTTCCAGGAAGTGCTGGTAGCGCAGAATGCGATCGAGTGTTTTCGGGCCGTAACCGTAGCATTCGTCGAAACGCCGGCGGATCGTCCGCTCGCTCAAGCCCAGTTCCGTCGCAAGCCACGGAAGGAGTGATGTTTCTGGAGGCGGTCCAACCCGAATCAGCTCGTAGGCCATGGCCATCGCTCGGTCTGGCATCAGGTCTCTGTTGGCTCGAGCGATGACCGTCTCGACCGCGCCCACCAAGCCGTTTGTGCTGAGTTGGAGGTTTACGCGATCGGCGAGGTGTCGAGCTTTCGCGCCCCACAAATCGGCCAAAGGCAGGCGTTGCCCCACCATCTCGCTCGCCGGTATGCCGAGCCATGCTGCGGCCGCCGCGGGCTTGAAACGTAGCGCGATCACCGTGGCGCCGGCTTCCAGGATTTCGATCTTGGGTTCCTTGTCCGGACCTGCGACACGAAACGTTCCATCGATCCATTGCAGGTCGATGGTTCCGTCCGGAACGATTGTGATCGGGGGCATGTCCCTCTGGGGCATACGATGTATCCACAGGCACGCGAAGCTATTCCTCAAGGGTCGTGCCGCCGGCCGCAGGCGGAAGTCTCCAATGGTCGAGGCTGGCGTCGCTTTCACCTTCGGGTCCCCAGTTGCGAATGGACGGGAAAAGAGATGAGCCGTTTGACCGAAATCTTCAAGAAACAGGGCGAGCGATCGATGACAATAGCGCATGTCTGAGAAGGAGATCTGACCCATGAACCCGAGGATCAGTGTGTTTACGATCGGAGTCGACGACCTGGAGAGATCGCTGGCGTTTTACCGAGACGGGCTCGGCCTGCAGACGGAAGGGATCATCGGCACCGAGTTCGAGCACGGCGCCGTTGCCTTCTTCGATCTCCAGCACGGAGTGAAGCTCGCAATCTTCCCGCGGGCGAGTATTGCCAGGGATGCCGGGATCGAGCAGTCCGCGCAAAGCCCCACCGAGTTCACGCTTGGCCACAACGTGGCCAGCGAGCAGGAGGTCGACGCGGTCATGGACCAGGCGATGGCCGCCGGCGCGCGCTTGGTCAAGCCGGCCCAGAAGACGTTCTGGGGAGGGTACGCGGGCTATTTCCAGGATCCGGATGGCCATTTGTGGGAGATCGTTTTCAATCCGGCTTTCCTTCCACCCGAGTAAGGTCATCCTCATCCAGGCGATGGAAGGCGAATGCCTCCCATCGCGTCATGCATGCTGCCCCAGGGCTATTTCGCGTCATGGAAGATGATGCCGACGGTGTGGCGCATGCCTGAGCGGATGCGACTGACGCCGTGCCGCAGATTGACGCGATAGTACCCCTTGGTGCCCTGGACCGGCCGGTTGTGGACGGCGAAGGCGACCGCATCGCCTTGGCGCAAGGGCACGACGTCGGCGCGGCTCTGCATGCGAGGGCGTTGCTCCGTGAGGACGAATTCGCCTCCGGCGAAATCCTTGCCTGGCTCGGAGAGCAGGATTGCGACCTGCAAAGGGAAAGCAAGGTCGCCGTAGAGATCCTGATGGAGGCAATTGAAATCTCCCGCAACATACTGAAGCAGAAGTGGCGTGGGACGCGTCTGTCCCATTTCATGGCACTCTTCCAGGAACGCGGCATGCTCCATCGGATAGCGTGACTCTATCCCCATCTTCCGGTTCCACTCATTCGCGACGTCGGCCAGGCGCGGGTAGAGCGCGGTGCGCAGCCCATCGAGCAGCTGGGGAAGGGGGTATCTGAAATATCGGTACTCGCCCTTGCCGAAGCCGTGCCGGGCCATGTGCACATGGCTGCGGAAATGGCTTTCTTCATCATAGAGCCCGGCTATTTCCCGACATTCTTCCGGCTTCAGGAGTTCCTTCATCACCACGCAGCCGAAACTGTCGAGCTCCCGGGTCAGGTTTGACCAATCATACAGAGCAACCCGCGCGGCAGCCGATTTGGCTGCGACCTCGGCCGATGCTGTTTCGCGGGGAGAATCCATCTTAGCCTCCATGGAGCATGTCGGAGTCTTCTGCGGCGGCCAGTATCGGCCGACCGTCTGCGTTCCCGATTCTACCGGCTTGCGTGAGCGGCTTGCCACCCGGTTCTTGCATGCCGGCTAGACAGGAAGTGCCACGTGTGAGGTTCGATCGCCGATGCTAATAAGCGTGATTGCGCGGCTGCCGATCCGCTGCCGTCTGGCGAGCCAGCACGCGTGCCAACCCCTTTGGCGGTTGCCGGATGGAGCGTGCTTCTGTCGGCCTTGTGCAACTCCCGATCGCTCCCTTACCGACAGGGAGGGCCCATCATATCCAAACCCAGTGGCGCATAGGCTTTCTCGGAGAGAGACCAAGGGATTTGCGATCGAGAGCTTGGCTCGCAACTATGCTGCAGGTTAGCGGAAGAGGCTCGAGTTCGACGACGGACCGGGACCTGCAAACCGCTCGGAGTGACCCAGGAACTGCTTCACAATCGCTGTGGATGAGGATTCGGGACGTGTCGACCTGGAACAGAGACTTTGGAAAGCATCGCTGGCCGTTCGGCGCGAGGTTGTCACCCATGTCTTGGGAACAAACTGTTACCTATGTCTCCGGGTCGTACATAGACGGAAATGGCTCCCCGGGCCGGATTCGAACCAGCGACCAACCGGTTAACAGCCGGTTGCTCTACCGCTGAGCTACCGGGGAACGATAGGGCTCGCGAAAACGTGGCCGGCCTATAGCAAACCATTTTCGCCTTTGCAAAGAACCATTCTGCAATTTGCGAGGTTTTTTTCACAACAGTCCTCGCAATCGCCTCCGAAGGCGATCATATGCGGCTCTCCAGTCGAATGTGAACGAAGAGAGACAGAGCTCTGAACCAGGATCATAGATCGCACAGCGTCCCGAAGCTTTCCTTGCTCGGTCGAGACTATGAACTTCCGAGATCCCGGCCGCTGCGGGTTGCGATCGGAATCGGGCTCGTCTTCCTGGGTATGCTGGGCTTCCTGCCGGTGCTTGGCTTCTGGATGATTCCCCTTGGCCTGCTCGTGCTTTCCTATGAGTTCCACCTCGTCAGACGGATGCGCCGACGCATGGTCGTGCGGTGGGAGCGTCGCAAGGCGCGGAAGAGAAGGGGCTGAGGTCGAAGCCTCGCCTGCGAAAATCGGCGAAATCGAAACGGAAGTCGGGCCGAAAGTCGCTGGACTGGTTGGTCCGATGTTTCAAGGCCGGAAGACGGGAACCCGCAAAAGATCTACGACACAGCGCGAAGGCGCCGCCGGAAGCCAAGACAATCAAGCTCGCCGCCCTGATCGACATCACCACGACCATCGGGCCTCACGATCCCGGCTTTTGGCGAATCGACCGGCGCGAGAAGCAAGCGCTTCTTTGCGTGCTCAAAAAGGGTGATCCCTCGCTTTGGAAGCTGGCGCAGGAGGACAGCGCTGATTCTTGGCGGCTGCGCATCCGGGATGGGCGGAGCGGCGATCGAGGCGGCATGAACACGCTTCCTCCACAGCAAGCCGCAAAGAACGCATTCAGACGCCCAGCCACGGGTGTTCCAAGACTAGCCTTGCCTATGCCGCGCCAGCCGGGGATTCGCGCCGGCCAAGGCGGAGCAGGAACCAGCCGAAGCCGATCATGAGCGCTCCCCAGACCAGGAAGCCGACGTCCCAGTAGATCCATTGGGCTTGGGGAACGGTTTCGTTCACGTGGTGAAGACCGAGCAGTTGGTGGTTCACCAGACCCTCGACCAGATTGAACATGCCGAAGCCGACCAAGACGGAGCCTGCAATCAGCTTTCCCGACCATCGTAGATGGGAGCGATGGGCGGTTCGCCACAACAGCACGAGGCCAATGAACACGAACAGATAGGTGCCAGTGTGGAAAAGGCCGTCCAGCATCGTGTTGATCTTCAGGTTTTCGACGGTGTCGGCCGGAAAGCCTGCGCTGGTGACCATATGATGCCATTGCAGGATCTGATGAAACAGAATCCCGTCGAAAAAACCTCCGAGCCCCAAACCGAAGAAGATGCCGGATGCGACCGGGAATTTGCTGTCCTGACGAGCCATGCCCTCCAACCCGCGTGGACCCGTGGCGTTCCCAGTTGGAGACACAGAAGACGCGGCGGATCGCGGTCCGCCCGACCCCATCTCACATCTGATCGTTGTAGGGCTTTTTCAATTGCCCCACCAACTCGGCGAGCTCCGAAAACGACGGTATATCGGCCTCAGGCTGGCACCGGTTTGCCAGTTGCAACAATCTGATCGGGAAATTGACGGCGTCACGATTGGCGGGCGACAACCCTTCGGAGCGCTCCTCGCCGGTCCCGCTCGCTTCTGCCTTCCGCAGCGCAATCTCAATTTCTTGAGCCGAGAGAATCCCCTTCCGGACCAGAGTTTGATTGATCGACGCGATGGCCATCAGCAGACCCTCGAGTTGTAGGTTGGCGACGTTCATTGCACTTGCTCCCACTGGTAAGAGCCAAAACGCATGACCCTCCGAACTGATCCGGAACCAGCGCACGATGACGCGAAGGTCGCGGCGTGCGTGTGTTACTCAGCGCCCTTTTCGGAGAGGTCTGTTTTCTCCTGCACCTCTCTCTCGAGTTTCTGACGCGGGTTCTCGCGCAGTGATTCTTCGGCCCGCTTTATCTGCTGGTCCGACACTTCCACTGGACTGGAAGTGTCGTCGGGAAATCCCGAGCCCGTCTGCGCGATGGTCTCGTCCTTCGGCCTGTCGTTCGATCCAGTCGTTATCTTCGCTTTGCTGGTCATCACATTGTGCTCCTGTTGAAGGGACAACGCACGGCGCCACAAAAGTTCCGATCGTCGTTTCGGAGGGCTCGGAGCAGGCGTTCAAGACGGATAGAGGAAAACGTTCAGAATGGGCGGTGCCGACTTGACGGCAAATTTCGCGCAACCTATTGAAGCCGCGTAGAACGCCGGGAGCGGCGAGGCCTCGTGGCGGAGTGGTTACGCAGAGGACTGCAAATCCTTGCACCCCGGTTCGATTCCGGGCGAGGCCTCCAATTCCCAAGCATCGATGACGATCAAGGTGTTCTACCCGGAATGATACGCACGGTTGCGCGTTGAAAAAGCTGGGCGACAGGACATGAACGCCGATTTTTCCCAACACCGCGCGAAAATGGTCGACGGTCAGTTGCGCACCACCGACGTGACGAATCAACCCTTGCTCGCGGCCATGGGGTCGGTGCCGCGCGAGGCCTTCGTTGAAGCCAGGCGACAGCAGTTGGCTTATATCGACGAGGACATCGAGATCGCCCCGGCCGGCGCCGCCGGCGGCGCGCGCTATCTCATGGAGCCATCGCCTTTTGCCAAGCTGGTCCAACTGGCGGATGTGAGGCAAGGCGACGTCGTGCTCGATGTCGGCTGCGGGACGGGCTATTCCTCAGCGGTCCTGTCGCTGATTGCCGGGTCGGTGATCGCGCTGGAGAGCGATTCTGAACTCGCGGAACGGGCGGGTTCGCTGCTCGGCTCGCTCGGCTACGACAACGTTGCGGTCGTGCAGGGGGCGCTTCGGGAAGGCTATCCGGACGAGGCGCCCTACGACGTGATCGTGATCGAGGGCTCGGTCGGCGAAATCCCCGAAGCGCTCTTCGCGCAGTTGAAGGAAGGCGGCAGGCTGGTCGCCGTCGAAGGCGTCGGCAATGCCGGTGTCGCCAAGCTTTATGTCAAGGACGGCGACGTTGTGACTGGCCGAAGGGCGTTCAATGCGGCAGTAAAGCCACTACCGGGATTCGAAAAGGCGCCGGCGTTCGAATTTTAAGCGCGATTCTCTTGCGATCCGCTAGTATCCATGGTGCGTTGCGATTTCGACGGTGTCTGCTGATTCATGGCCAGGGGGAGGGCCGGGATCGGATTAGCCGGAAGAATTAGAATCGGCTGAGATTGAAGGTGGGCCGGCGCTGCCGTTCCACCAATTGGATAGGGGTATATCGTGAGAGTATTGCGCAAGAGTTTATTTGCCGCCGCAATCCTGGCTACGACGGCTCTTTCGCCGGCGTTCGGCGAAACCCTGTCTGGCGCCCTGGCCAAGGCCTATCAGCTTAATTCGACGCTCAATTCGAGCCGTGCGACAGTCCGGGCCACAGACGAGAGCGTGGCGATCGCGAAGTCCGGCTATCGTCCGAGAATCGCTGCCACCGCGTCGGGCAGTTACACGTCGACCAGCGGCGTCACGTCGCCGGAAAGGATAACGGTCGGCACCTACGGCATCGAGCTTCAGCAAACGCTTTTTGATGGCTTTCAGACCAGGAACAACGTGCGCGCCGCCGAATCCCAGGTGCTGGCGTCCCGGGAAAACTTGCGCAATACCGAGCAGACGGTGCTCATCGACGCCGCGACCGCGTATATGGATGTCATTCGCGACCGGCAGATCGTGAAGCTGCGCCAGAGCAATCTAGAATTCCTGGAAGAGCAGGTCCGCGCGGCGAGGTCGCGTTTCGAGGTTGGCGAGGGCACGCGCACCGACGTGGCTCAGGCGGAGGCCGACCGGTCGCTGGCCGTGTCGCAGCTGTCCTCCGCCCGCGCTCAGGCCCTCACGAGTGAGGCGATCTACCGGCGTGTCATAGGCGAGGCCCCTGGCCAGCTCACGCCTCCTGGCCCAGCAAAGAACTTGCCGAAGAACCTCGATCAAGCCTTTACGCTGGCTTCGGCCCAGCATCCGGCCATCCTGGCCTCGGAGCATCTGGTCGACGCGATGGCGTTCCAGGTGAAATCGACGGAAGGACAATTGCTGCCACAGTTGAATGCCTCGGTCGGCGTTTCGCGCACCAATCGCAACGTCTCCCCATCGCAGGGCGTACTGGAATCTCTTTCAAACGGCTCGGGTCAAAGCGATTCGGCGAACATCGGGGCGACGTTGACCGTACCGCTCTATCAGGGAGGGCGCGTCGCGGCAGAGGTCCGTCAGACGAAGGAACAACTCGGCGAAGCTCGCATTCAGGTCGACGTCGCCCGCGACCAGGTCCGTTCGAATGTCGCTTCGGCTTGGAGCCAGTTCGTCGCCGCCCAGGAGGCGACGGTCGCCAACCGGGCCGTGGTTTCCGCGTCCCGGCTCGCCCTCAACGGCGTGATCGAGGAGCGCAATGTCGGTCAGCGCACGACCTTGGACGTGCTCAACGCACAGGCCGACGTGATCGCGGCGCAGATCAATTTGGCGTCATCCGAGCGTGACGTCGTGGTGGCAAGCTACGCGATTCTGGGGACCGTTGGTCGTCTTTCGGCCGGTCAGGTCGGCTTGGCGGTCGAGGAATACCAGCCGAAAGAGCATTACAAAGCCGTCAAGGACAAGTGGTTCGGGCTGAGAACCCCCGACGGCCGCTGACGCTGAAATCAATTTGCTGTGCGAAAGCGCATGGCCTCCGTGCCGGGGGATTCAATCGAAGGCCATGCTCCGCTACCCTAATGTTTGATTCGGAACCACTTTCCGGCAAACGTTATGAGCGGCAATCAGGTCACAAGGGCGGCGGATGTGACGATGGCACAGGCAAGCAGCGTACAGCGCGAACCTTCGATGGAAGAGATCCTCGCATCCATCCGTCGGATCATTGAAGACAGCGACCAGGTCGGGCGAAAGCCCAGCGATGGTTTGCAGCGCTTCGACCCATCGGGCGAGCGGGGCGAAGGCGCCGTCATCGAGGTCGATGCCTTCCGGGCGGAGTTGCGGGGCAGGGCGGAACGTGATCCTGCACTTCGGCTTGCCGAGAGCGCGCTCGCCGACGCCGCGGCGACATTGGGGGAAGTGAAGGAGCAGATGGCAGGGGAAGCCAAGGCGGCCGAAGCGCCGGCTGGCACTTCGCCGTCGAACGAGCGCTCGGAGCAGGTGCCTGGCTCTCAACAGGCGGCTGCTGCCGGCAAGCTTGCTGTCGAACCGGGGGCGAGTGAGTCCACGCAACAGTCGCAGGCCCCTTTCGGCAGAAGCGGCGTTGCAGCGGCGCCATCCGCCGAGCCCCGCCCCCTGCAGTCTTCTCGCTCTGGCATTATCTCCGAGCAGCCGGGACGGCAGGTTGCAGCTGCCTTCACCGAACTTTCCGAAGCGTTTGCCGCGAGCCGGCGCAAAAGCTTCGACGAAATGGCAGAGGAGATGCTGCGGCCGATGCTGCAGGATTGGTTGGACAACAACCTGCCGACGCTCGTCGAGCGCCTCGTACGCGAAGAGATCGAGCGGGTGGCGCGCGGCGGCTAGTCACCTAAGAACGCTTGTGGACTGGCACGCCATTGCCGCCTCGTGCCGCGATCGGCCAGGCCGGTTTCGGAAAAGTGTCCTCCGGTTTATCGAGACAAAACAGCGGCAAAAGAAGAAGCTAGGCAGGCAAGTGAAGGCGAAGCCGCGCAAGCCTGACCTGGCGCCTTGTTGACTCGCGCCGACCCATCCGGTTTACAGCCAGTCGACGAACTTCCCCCAATTGCGGAAAACTCCGATGCTTGACAAGACCTACGATGCCAAAGCGATCGAACCGCGGATCGCTCGGACCTGGGAGTCGACGGGCGCGTTCCGGGCCGGCGCAGGCGCCGAACCCGGTGCGGAGTCGTTCAGCATCGTCATTCCGCCGCCCAACGTCACCGGCTCGCTGCATATGGGCCACGCGCTCAACAACACGCTGCAGGACATCATGGTCCGGTTCGAGCGCATGCGCGGCAAGAACGTGCTCTGGCAGCCGGGCATGGATCACGCCGGGATCGCGACGCAGATGGTGGTCGAGCGCCGCCTCATGGAGCGGCAAATTCACCGGCGGGATATCGGCCGCGAAGAGTTTGTCCAGAAGGTATGGGAGTGGAAGGCTGAATCCGGCGGCATGATCTCCAACCAGTTGCGGCGCCTTGGCGCCTCGGCCGACTGGTCGCGGGAACGTTTCACCATGGACGAGGGGCTGTCCAAGGCGGTCATCGAGGTCTTCGTAACCCTCTACAAACAGGGCTTGATCTACAAGGACAAGCGCCTTGTGAACTGGGATCCCAAGCTGCTGACCGCCATATCGGACCTCGAGGTCGAGCAGCAGGACCTCAACGGCAGTCTCTGGTATTTCCGTTACCCGCTCGAAGGCGCGACTTTCGACCCGGAAAATCCCACCACCTTCATCACCGTCGCAACGACACGCCCCGAGACCATGCTGGGCGACACCGGGGTTGCCGTTCATCCCGAGGACGAACGTTTCCTCCATCTGATCGGCCGCAACCTCATACTGCCCCTAGTGGGACGGCGTATCCCCGTCGTCGGGGACGAATATTCCGATCCGGAGAAGGGCACTGGCGCCGTCAAGATCACGCCGGCACACGACTTTAACGACTTCGAGGTCGGCAAGCGACATCGCCTTCCCGCCATCAACATACTGACGACCGAGGCAGCAATAACCCTCAGAGAAAACGAGGACTTCCTGGCAGGACTTAAGGTCGATGCTCAACTCGACGAGACCATTGCCGCGCTGCACGGTCTCGATCGCTTCGCCGCACGCAAGAAGATCGTGGAGATGATGGAGGCCGGAGGCTTCCTGGCCAAGGTCGAGCCGCACCGCCACGCCGTTCCGCATGGCGATCGCAGCGGGGTGCCGATCGAGCCGTTCCTGACCGACCAGTGGTATGTGAACGCTGCCGAACTCGCCAAGCCGGCGATCGCGTCGGTGCGCGAGGGGCGCACGAAGTTCGTTCCCAAGAACTGGGAGAAAACCTACTTCGAATGGATGGAGAACATCCAGCCGTGGTGCGTCTCTCGGCAGCTCTGGTGGGGCCACCAGATCCCGGCGTGGTACGGGCCGGACGGCCATGTATTCGTCGAGAAGACCGAGGAGGAGGCGCTCGATGCGGCCGTCGAGTATTACCTCGCTCTCGACGGACCATGGAAAGCATGGGTCGAGGACCAGCTCGAGAATTTCGAGCCCGGCAATATCCTGACGCGCGACGAGGACGTGCTCGACACTTGGTTCTCGTCGGCGCTATGGCCGTTTTCCACCCTCGGCTGGCCGGACGAAACGCCCCAACTCAAGACCTACTATCCGACCAGCGTTCTGGTCACTGGCTTCGATATCATCTTCTTCTGGGTTGCCCGGATGATGATGATGGGGCTGCATTTCCTGGAGCAGGAGCCGTTCGAGACCGTCTATGTCCACGCCCTCGTGCGGGACAAGAACGGCGCCAAGATGTCGAAGTCCAAAGGCAATGTCATCGATCCGCTCGAGTTGATCGACGAATATGGGGCGGATGCGCTTCGTTTCACCCTGGCGATCATGGCTGCCCAAGGACGAGACGTGAAGCTGGATCCGGCTCGGGTGGCCGGTTATCGAAACTTCGGCACCAAGCTTTGGAACGCCACGCGTTTTGCGCAGATGAACGGCGTCGCCCGCAATGACGACTTCTCGCTCATCGACGCCAAGCTCACCATCAACCGCTGGATCCTGACCGAGTTGACGCGGGCATCGAAGGAGATCACCGACGGCATCACCTCGTATCGGTTCAACGAGGCGGCGGGGGCGGCTTACCGTTTCGTCTGGAATCTCTTCTGCGATTGGTATCTCGAACTGCTGAAGCCGGTGTTCTCCGGTGATGACGAGGCGGCCAAGTCGGAGAGCCAGGCCGTCGCCGCCTTTGTGCTGGATGAAATCTATAAGCTGCTTCACCCCTTCATGCCGTTCATGACGGAGGAGCTGTGGGCGCGCACGGCCGATGAGGGCCGGGAGCGTTCGACCCTACTTTGTCACGCCGCCTGGCCGGCGCCGCGTTTCGAGGATGCCGAAGCCGCAGCGGAGATCAACTGGCTGGTCGATCTGGTCTCCGGCATCCGCTCCGTCCGCGCCGAGATGAACGTGCCCCCGGCGGCGACCGCGCCCCTGGTCATGGTCGGGGCGCATGCCGAAACCCGGGAACGGCTTGAACGACATGCATCGGCGATCCAGCGACTGGCCAGAATTGGCGGAATCAGCCACTCTGGGATGGCACCGAAAGGGGCCGCGCAGATCGTCCTCGGCGAGGCGACAGCCTGCTTGCCGCTCGGAAGCCTGATCGATCTCGCCGCCGAGGCGGCCCGGCTGAAGAAGGAACTCGACAAGGTTTCGGGTGAGATCGGCAGGATCGAGAAAAAACTCTCCAACCCGCAGTTCGTCGCAAAGGCAGCCGAGGAGGTGGTGACGGCCGAGCGGGACAAGCTGGCCGAGTTTCAGGAAGCCGTGCTGAAGCTGAAGACGGCTCTATCCCGGGTCGAAGAAGCCGGCTGACGCCCCGGCTCGGAATTTCTCGTCCAAGACTTCCGTCGGGCGGCGTCCCGCCGTCCGACGGATTTCAGACAACTGACCCCATGCCGATCTTGGCCCGGATTCAAATAGGCGCCCAAGGCACGATATCGGCGGGTGCCGGCATGCCTCTCGAGGACGATGACCTGCACGGTGTGATCGGCAGGACGACCGCAGGCGTCGGGCTGCCCCGCGCAGGTCGGTTGCGTCTAAGGTTTTCACAGTGAGCTGCGCACCCTATGACCAAACATAGCCTCCATTGGCCCGATGGCCGAGTGGAAGCGGACGGGTCTCGAAACAAAAGCAAATCAAAAGCTTAATTCTGGAATCCAAAGTGATCCAGATGCATCGGGCCAATGGGCGACTGCCGACCCAGACGGCGGCGATCTCACCTTCGTGCCGCACGGCAGGCTTGTGCTGATTCAGCAACACTCTCTCAAGAAGCTTCGGGCTATGGAGACGGCTGAAGGGTTTGCCTATTTCCCGCCATAAACCCGGCGCACCCCGAAACTATCTTCGAGCGGACACCTGAGGGGGCGGACCGGGCGAAGGATGCCGCTCTGCGCGGCGGGGAAGACGATGGACGCTAAAGCTATCTCGAAGGCCAGGCTGCCGAGCCGGCATGTGACCGAGGGTCCGGCCCGCGCTCCGCACCGCTCATATCTTTATGCCATGGGCCTTTCCGCGCAGGAAATCGCCCAGCCGCTCGTCGGCGTCGCGAGTTGCTGGAACGAAGCTGCACCCTGCAACATCTCGTTGATGCGCCAGGCGCAGGTGGTCAAGAAGGGGGTGGCAGCGGCCAACGGCACGCCGCGCGAGTTCTGTACCATTACCGTCACGGACGGCATCGCCATGGGCCACCAGGGTATGAAGTCGTCGCTCGTCTCGCGCGAGGTGATCGCCGATTCGGTCGAGCTCACCATGCGCGGGCATTGCTATGACGGCTTGGTCGGCCTCGCCGGTTGCGACAAGTCGCTGCCGGGCATGATGATGGCCATGGTCCGTCTCAATGTGCCCTCGATCTTCATCTATGGCGGCTCCATCCTCCCCGGCAACTATCGCGGCCGGCAGATTACCGTGCAGGATGTGTTCGAGGCCGTCGGGCAGCATTCCGTCGGCGCCATCAGCGATGGTGACCTCCTGGAGATCGAGCAGGCGGCCTGCCCGTCCGCGGGCTCTTGCGGCGCTCAGTTCACGGCCAACACCATGGCGACCGTTGCCGAGGCTATCGGTCTCGCATTGCCATATTCCTGTGGAGCGCCGGCGCCATACGAGATGCGCGATCGGTTCAATTTCGCCAGCGGCGAAAAGATCATGGAATTGATCGCCAGGAACATCCGCCCGCGCGACATCGTCACCCGCGAGGCGCTCGAGAACGCCGCAGCCGTCGTTTCCGCCACGGGCGGCTCGACCAATGCCGCACTGCATCTGCCCGCGATCGCCCATGAGGCCGGCATCAAGTTCGACCTTTTCGACGTGGCGGCCATCTTCGAGAAGACGCCCTACGTCGCGGATCTGAAGCCCGGCGGCAGATATGTGGCCAAGGACATGTTCGAGGCCGGGGGCATACCGATCCTGATGAAGACGCTCCTCGAACATGGCTATCTGCATGGCGATTGCCTCACGGTGACCGGCCGTACTTTGGCCGAAAACATGAAACATGTTTCCTGGAACGAGCATCAGGACGTGGTCCGGCCGGCGAACCTGCCGATCACGACGACTGGTGGTGTGGTCGGCCTCAAGGGCAATCTGGCCCCAGAGGGCGCGATCGTGAAGGTTGCGGGTATGTCGGTACTTCAGTTCAAGGGGCCGGCGCGCTGTTTCGACAGTGAAGAAGAATGTTTTGAGGCGGTTACGAACCGCAATTACCGGGAAGGCGAGGTTCTCGTCATCCGCTACGAGGGTCCGCGCGGTGGACCCGGCATGCGCGAGATGCTGGCGACGACGGCCGCTCTCTACGGACAAGGCATGGGAAACAAGGTGGCATTGATCACCGACGGGCGGTTCTCGGGGGCCACGCGTGGCTTCTGCATCGGCCATGTCGGGCCGGAGGCGGCGGTTGGGGGCCCGATCGGATTGCTGAAGGACGGCGACGTCATCGCCATCGATGCCGTCAACGGAACATTGGACGTCGAGCTGACGGACGACGAACTGTCTGAACGGGCAAAGGAATGGAAGCCGCGAGCGACGGACTATCAGTCGGGCGCGCTCTGGAAATACGCACAAACGGTCGGACCGGCCCGCGATGGGGCTGTCACCCATCCGGGCGGCGCGAAAGAAACACACTGCTATGCGGATATCTGAAGTCGTACGTGTTGCCGCGTTTTCCACTGCGCTCGCCGCCTCGATCGGCGCGACGGGCAGTGCATTGGCTTTCGACGAGAAGGTCTTCGACGACAAGACCGGCGTGAAGGAAAAGTCCAGCCCATGGGACGTGTTTCGTTTCGGCTTTTCCGCCTACAAAAGCGGCCACAAGGAACAGGCCGTCGAGGCGTACAAATACGCCGCCGAAAAGGGGCAGCTTGGCGCAACCTGGAAGCTAGCGCGCATGTATGCCGAAGGCGATGGCGTGGCGCGTAACGATTACGAGGCGTTCAAGTTTTTCTCCGAGATCGTGCAGCAGGATGTGGAGCCCGGCAGCCCGGAAGAGAGTTATGTCTCGGACGCTCTGGTGGCGCTCGGTGCATATCTGAAGAAGGGGATTCCCGGCAGCCCGGTGGCGGCCGATCCGGTTGCCGCGCAGGAGTACTATATGCGCGCCGCGGCCAACTATCGTAACCCGACCGCTCAGTTCGAAATGGGCAAGATGTTCCTCAAGGGCGAAGGCGGCGTGAAGGCGAGCGTGAGGCAAGCTGGCCGCTGGCTTCAACTCGCCGCCGAGAAAGGCCATGCCGGCGCGCAAGCGACGCTGGGCCACCTGCTTTTCCAGAGCGGCAAGGTGGTGCGTGGGCTGGCCATGATGACGGCCGCGCTCCAGCGGGCCGATTCCGCGGACCGGGCCTGGATCCGTAACATGCAGGAAGAGGCCTTCGCGGTGGCTCCGGAAGCCGACCGTCGCACGGCTATCGCTTTGGCGGAAGATATTCTGAGCCAGGGAGATCGTGGACTGGGCGGCGGCGGCGGCAACGGCCTTGCCGCCAACGGCAGCCCTCAGTAGGTCCCGCTACGGGGCCGCTGCCCGCGCTACGCCGCCTCCAATGAGAGTTCGATGACGACCGGCACGTGGTCGGATGGTTTCTCCCACGCTCTTACGTGTTTCTCGATAGACGCCGAGGATAGCCGGTTGGCGGCCTCCGGCGACAACATCAGATGGTCGATCCGAATGCCGTTGTTCTTCTGCCACGCGCCAGCCTGATAATCCCAGAAAGTGTAGGTATCGTTCGCGTCGGTCACCGAGCGGATCGCCTCCGTGAAGCCGAGATACCCCAGCCTGCGAAACGCCTGGCGGCTTTCAGGCTGAAACAGCGCATCGTTGACCCATTCTTCCGGGCGCTTGGCGTCGATCGGCTCCGGGATGACGTTGTAGTCGCCCGCAAGGATCACAGGCTCCTCAAGTTCGAGGCGCTCCTGTGCCCATCGTTCCAGCCGGTTCATCCAGGACAGCTTGTAGGGAAATTTTTCGCTGCCGACCGGGTTGCCGTTCGGCAAGTAAAGCGACGCGACCCGGAGGGCGCCCTTCGTGGTAGAGAAAACGCCCTCGATGAAACGCGCTTGCTGGTCGCTGTCGTCACCGGGCAGGCCGCGATTGACCTCGTCGAAGGGCAGTTTCGACAACAGCGCCACGCCGTTGAAGCCCTTTTGTCCATGGGTCTCGACATTGTAGCCAAGCGCTTCGATTTCGGCGCGGGGGAACTGGTCGTCGACTGTCTTGATCTCCTGCAGGCACGCGATGTCGGGCGCGCTTTCCCGCAGCCAATGCAGCAGGTTGCCGATGCGGGCACGCACGCCGTTGATGTTCCAGGTGGCCAGTTTCATGAAAATCACACGAGAATTTCAAATAATTCTTGATAGCGGAATCTAGCAGGCCGCCTGATCCTGCATCATCCCGCTTTGAAAGAAAACCCGGGTAGGGGAGCGCGGGGCAACAATGGGGGAACAACCGCATGTCGTCGTCGACGCATCCGGCGGATGAGGCTTTGCCTATTCCGCGTCTTACCGCGCTTGGGCTTCAGCACGTCCTTGTCATGTATGCCGGCGCGATTGCAGTGCCGCTTATCGTCGGCCGAGCGCTCAAACTCGAGCCCGAACAGGTGGCCTTCCTGATTTCGGCGGATCTTTTCGTTTGCGGCCTGGTGACGATCATCCAGTCCTTCGGCGCCACCCAATGGTTCGGCATCAAGCTGCCTGTCATGATGGGCGTCACCTTCGCCGCCGTGGGACCGATGGTCGCCATGGCCAACGCCAATCCGGGCGTGGAAGGCGCCCGCATGATCTTCGGCGCCATTATCGGAGCGGGCATCGTCAGCATCATCATCGCGCCGCTCGTGAGCCGCATGCTTCGCTTCTTTCCGCCGGTGGTCACGGGAACCATCATCGTCGTGATCGGGGCATCGTTGATGCGGGTCGGCATCAACTGGATCTTTGGGAACCCGGTTGGGCCGACGGCCCCCAGGATCGTCGCTCCCGAGCACGCAGCGTGGCTGAAGTCGGTGACGGAACTGGCCGCCACCGGAAGCTCTGCAGTGCCGCCCCTGCCGGAGAAGCTCGCGCTCGCCGCCACGATCCCGAACGCAGCCTATGCACCGATCACCGACATCGTCATCTCGGCGATCGTGCTCGTCTCCATATTGTTGATCGCCCGCTTCGGCCGGGGCTTCATTGCCAATATCGCTGTCCTGCTTGGCATCGTCATCGGGGGCCTTGTCGCCGCTGCACTTGGCATGATGCATTTCGAAAAGGTCGCGTCGGCGGATTGGTTTGCCCTCGTCACGCCTTTCCGTTTCGGAATGCCGGTCTTCGATCCAGTGCTCATCCTCACCATGACCCTTGTAATGATCGTCGTTATGATCGAGTCCACCGGCATGTTCCTGGCATTGGGGGAGATGACCGGCAAGAAGGTCACGCAGCCGATGCTCTCGGCGGGCCTGCGCACAGATGGGCTGGGCACGCTCATCGGGGGGATCTTCAACACCTTCCCGTATACGAGTTTTTCGCAGAATGTCGGGCTGGTCGGCGTGACGGGTGTGCGCAGCCGCTTCGTCTGCGTTGCCGGGGGTGTCATACTGATCATCCTGGGCTTGATACCCAAAATGGGCGCCTTGGTAGAGGCTTTGCCGAGCTACGTGCTCGGAGGGGCAGGGCTGGTGATGTTCGGAATGGTGGCCGCAACCGGCATTCGTATCCTGTCGAATGTCGATTTCAAGTCGAACCGCAACAATCTCTTCATCGTCGCGGTCTCGATCGGCTTCGGCATGATCCCGTTGGTCGCGCCGGACTTCAAGCTGTGGATGCCGCACGAAATCCATCCGCTGGTCGAGTCCGGCATACTCCTGGCATCGATCTCGGCCGTCGTGCTGAACATCTTCTTCAACGGAATGCAGGGCGACGAGGCGGGTGTCCGCGAGGCTGCAATGGCTGCGGAGGCGTGACAAGCAAAGGGTGAGTGCCCAGCAAAGGGTGAGTGCCCAGACAAATGAAAAGGGCCGCTTCGCCGCGGCCCTTTTATCCTGGCTCTTCGTTGAGGCAAATTCAGATCGAGAAACTGGTGCCGCAGCCGCAGGACGCAACCGCATTGGGATTCTTGATCTGGAAGGATTGGCCCATCAGGTCGTCGACGAAGTCGATGACCGAACCGCCCATATAGACCAGCGACAGGTCATCGATCAGAACAGTGGCGCCGTCCTTTTCGATGGCCACGTCGTCTTCGTTCCGGGAATCGACAAGATCGAACTTGTAGGAAAAGCCGGAGCATCCGCCGCCTTCGACCGAAACGCGTAAGGCGGTCTTGCTGGGCTCCGCCGTCAGGATCTTGTTGATCCGCCTTGCCGCCGCGTCCGTTACTTCGACTTTCATCGCATTCTTTGCGTCAGCACCCATCGCGATCACCTTGCATTCGCATCCGCACAATAGGTATGAAGCGCCAGCGGGCAAGTCAACGGCGGCGATCCATGGCGGGCGCGAACAAACTAGGCGACATCGGCTTCGGCTACCGGCCGCGGGCGCCCTATGCCTGCGACCCCGGGCGATCGCGCGGTCGCTTCTACGAGGAGGTCGAAAGCCCGACCCGCACGCCGTTTCAACGCGATCGTGATCGCATCATCCATTCGACGGCTTTTCGCCGACTGAAGCACAAGACCCAGGTCTTCGTCGCGCATGAGGGCGACCACTACCGGACACGGCTTACCCACACGATCGAAGTCGCGCAGATCGCGAGGGCACTGGCGCGCGCGCTTCGCTGCGACGAGGACCTCGCCGAGGCAGTGGCGCTCGTCCATGATTTCGGGCATACGCCCTTCGGCCATACCGGGGAGGATGCGCTCAACGATAAGATGGCGCCGTGGGGTGGCTTTGATCACAATGCCCAGTCTTTGCGGGTGGTGACGAAGCTCGAGAGCCGTTATGCCGAGTTCGACGGCCTCAATCTGAGCTGGGAAACGCTCGAAGGACTGGTCAAGCACAACGGTCCCCTGGCCGACCCGGACGGTAACGGCCTGGGCGGAGCGATTCCCCAGCCGATCCGCGACTTCAACGAATTGTTCGATCTCGAGCTCGACAGGTTCGCCAGCCTGGAGGCCCAGTGCGCCGCGATTGCAGACGACATTGCGTACGACGCCCATGATATCGACGACGGGTTGCGATCCGGGCTGCTGACGCTTGACATGCTTGAAGAGGTGCAGCTCTCTTCGCGCATCCTCGAGAGCGTGCGGTCCCGCTATCCGGGGCTGGACGTCATGCGGACAGGCCATGAATTGATGCGCCGGCAGATCACCCTCATGGTAGAGGATGTGATCGCCACCTCCACCGCGGCCATCGCCAAAATCCGTCCCGCGAGCGTTGAGGACATCCATGCGGCCGGCCGATCGATCGTCGCTTTCTCCAACGAGATGACCTTCGCCGAGAAACAGCTGAAGGCGTTTCTTTACAAGAACTTGTACCGCCACCCTGAGGTGATGCGCGTGCGCGCGGATGCCGACCGGATCGTCCGGGATCTGTTCGATGTCTATTTCGCCGATCCTCGCGCAATGCCCGAAGGATGGCGGGAGGGGCTGGATCGTGCCGGCGACGGGGTGAAGGCTCGCTCGGTCGCCGATTTTCTTGCGGGGATGACTGACACCTACGCCTTGAAGGAGCACCGCCGCCTGTTTGACCAGACCCCGGATTTAAGCTAGAGCGCCCGCGCCTGCAGGCAGGATTGTCCGCCGGCCCCTTGCGCATGCGGATGATCCGTGCGCCGACCAGAACCGAATAGAGTCACCCATGAACATCTTTGCCGAATTCAACGAGCGGATCAGGAAGGTCGTCGAAACGCTCGAGCTGAAGGACAAGGACGGTGGTGTTCTCGATCTCGCACGCATCACCGTAGAGCCGCCGAGGGATCCTTCGCATGGCGATCTCGCGACGAATGCGGCCATGGTGCTGGCCAAGGCCGCCGGCCAGAACCCTCGGGCTCTGGCGGAGCGCATCGCTGCCGCGCTGAAAGACGACCCGGACGTCTCATCCGCTGAAGTGGCCGGGCCGGGCTTCGTCAATCTCAGGCTGGGGGAAGGTTTCTGGCAGGCCCAGCTCGCGGCCATTCTGGACGCGGGCCAGGACTTCGGGCGGTCGGCCATCGGAGCGGGCGTCAAGGTCAATGTGGAGTATGTGTCGGCCAATCCGACCGGGCCCATGCATGTCGGCCATTGCCGCGGCGCGGTCGTTGGAGACACGCTGGCGAACCTGCTCGCATTCGCCGGCTACGACGTTACCAAGGAATACTATATCAACGATGCTGGCGCTCAGGTCGACGTCCTCGCGCGCTCGGCGATGTTGCGCTATCGCGAGGCACTGGGCGATCAGATCGGGGAGATCCCCCCGGGTCTCTATCCGGGCGACTATCTCGTTCCGGTCGGTCAGGCTCTGGCGAAGGAGTTCGGACGAAGCCTCCTCCAGCAACCAGAGGACGAGGCGCTTTCGATCGTGAAGGATCGCACGATCGAGGCCATGATGGCCATGATCCGGGAGGATCTGGCGCTTCTGAACGTACATCACGAAGTCTTCTTCTCCGAACGCACGCTGCACGCCGACAACGCGCGGGCGATCCGAGCGGCCATCAGCGATCTGACCCTCAAGGGTCACATCTACAAGGGCAAGCTGCCGCCCCCGAAGGGCGAGAAGCCGGAGGACTGGGAGGATCGCGAGCAGACACTGTTCCGCTCGACGGAGGTGGGCGACGATATCGACCGGCCGCTGGTGAAGTCCGACGGCACTTTCACTTATTTCGCTGCCGATGTGGCCTATCTCAAGGACAAGCTCGCGCGGGGCTTCGATGAGACGATCTTCGTCCTCGGTGCGGACCACGGCGGCTATGTGAAGCGCATGGAAGCTCTCGCCAAGGCGCTGTCGGGCGGTGCGCTCAAGCTCACGGTTCTGCTCTGCCAGCTCGTGAAGCTCTATCGCGCGGGCGAGCCCGTGCGAATGTCCAAGCGCTCGGGCGACTTTATCACCTTGCGCGAGGTCGTCGAGGAAGTCGGGCGCGATCCTATCCGCTTCATGATGCTTTATCGGAAGAACGACGCTCCGCTCGATTTCGATTTCGCCAAGGTGACGGAACAGTCCAAGGACAATCCTGTCTTTTATGTGCAGTATGCTTCCGCGCGCACGCATTCGGTCTTCCGGCAGGCGAGGGAGCAACTCGGCATCGATGACTTCAGCCGCCCTGCGCTCAAGGCGGCCGCGTTTCGGCTCACCGATGAGGGAGAGATCGCCCTGGTCAAGAAGCTCGCCGAATATCCGCGGTTGATCGAGCAAGCCGCACAGTCGCACGAGCCGCATCGTCTGTCATTTTACCTTTATGATCTTGCCAGTGCCTTCCACGCGCACTGGAACAGAGGCACGGATAATACGGACTTACGTTTTGTTAAGGTTAACGATCCAGAATTGACGTATGCCAGACTCGGGCTGGTGCAGGCCGTCTCGGACGTAGTGTCCTCAGGTCTGGCGTTGATTGGGGCCGATGCACCCACGGAAATGCGCTAGGCAGCAAGGATTACCTGTCACCTTTTGCCCACATTGCGCTGGTAGGGCCAACCCGGAGATGCGCCTTGGCTGTGCGTCTCGAGTGCAAGTATGGGAAGAATAATGGCAGACAGCAACCAGCTCAAGCGCGTTGATCCTGTCGATCTTGGCGACGAAGATCCCTTCGCCGAACTGACGAGGATCATGGGCTTCGATCCGCGGGTTCCCGTGCATCCAGCGTCCGAGCGGCAAGCGACACCCGTCGTTGCGATGCCGGCGGTTGCGGCGCCAGAGCCCGATCTCGATCTGTCTTCCGACGAGCTGAGCATCGACCTTGAAAAGGAGTTGCTCGGGGATCTGTCGTTCGAGGAACAGGCTTCCGCTCCTGATGAGGTTGCTCCCCGCGCTGTCGCCCTTCCGGCGGCTATCGACGAAGGCGGCGAGGTCGACCCTCATCTGGAAGCAGCGATTGCGGCGGATCTCTACGACGAGTTTGCGCCAGAGGTGATGGAAGAAGGCTTCGAGCGGGGGCCGTTGTTGTCAGATGTCGATTTCGACGCAGCGTTCGAACGTGATCTCGCGCATCGCGACGATCGCTCGCATTCTGCCGTCGAGGATGAGCAGAGTGCCCTCCAGGACAGACTTTCCGTCGAGGATGCGGCCCTTCTCGCGGCCTTGGATCCGGCCAGCGTATTGAATGGGCCTGGCAATCAGGACGAGCAGCGGCTCGGGTCCGCGCAACCTTCCTTGGCCGCAGAACTCGACCCTGACGTCGATTTGGCCATGGCTGAGGTCGACATGGATTTTGGCCTCGACGCAGAGCTCGCCGAGCCTCGCTTCCATGATGTCGAGCAGGGCGGCGATGCCCATTACGCGCCTGACTACGAGATGCAGGCGGTCGAACCCGCTCCCTATGAGGAGGGCTCGATCGATTTCGACGATTTCGATGAGGTTGCCCTGGAGCAGGCCCCTCTGGCAGAGGCGGAGCCTGTATCGCAGGCTGCGTATCCGGAGCAGGAGAGTTCCCAGGAACTCGAGCCGCAGGTCTCGGGCCACGACGACTGGCAAGCCTCCGGGCGCGATGAGTGGCGAGCCGCGGAGTATTCCGAACCGCAATCCGTTCAATATGACGAGTGGCAGTCTGAGGAGGGCTTCGCGCGCGAAGCTGTGGCAACCGACGAACTGGCTGCCGACATGGCCGATTCCGTTTCGGCCGTGGCTCCAGAAATGGAGCAGGAGGAGCTTAGCCTCGAGGACGAGCTGAACGCGCTCCTTGGCAATACCGTCCCGAGGGCGAAACTGACCGGCGGCTATGACGGTCCTCCGTTGAGTGCTCTCGCGGAACCTGTCGCGCCAACTGACAGTCATGGCGAACATCGTTCCGACTTGGCAGGTTGGGGTTCTGCCGCTGCACCGTCATCGCTGTCCCAGGAGGCCCGGGCGGCGGCGCAACCGTACCCGCACAATGCCGCCGAGGAAATTTCCGACGACTACGCAGGCCCCTCCTATCAGGTCGCCGAGGTCGAGCACGCGCAAGAGTGGGGCGGTGCTTCAAGCTATGCTGAGCAATCGGTTGAATTGGAGTTCGACGATGCGTTCGACGCGGCGTTCGAAAACAGTCTGCTCGCCGGGGAGGTGGAGGTGAATACGCACCGCTATGCCGGTTTTCAGTCGCCCGGATCGGAGCATTTTGCGGCCGATGAGGCCGAAGCCGAGTCGGCTTATGCCGGTTCGGGGCAGGCTCATGCGTGGCATGCGACGGCTTTGGCCGCGGCGGACGACGACGTTCCCGAAATCGAAACGATCGATGTCCCGGAAACTGCCATCGCGGTCGCTGATGATCTGGACATCCCCGAAGTCACTTACGAGGAAGATGCCCGCCCGGCGCCTGTGCTCGACGAATTCGAGAGCGAATTCGCGGCCGTCTTTGCCGAGCCGCAGCAACCGGAGGCGACTGCAGCGCATCACGACGACCACGACCGGCACGCGGCCCAGACGCAGCCCGTCGAAGGCAGCGGATATGATTATTCCGCCGGCTTTGCAGCGGCCGCTGTGGCCGCAGGAGCTGCCTATGGTGCGACAGCTCGGGCCCAGGCTGATCGAGATTTCGATCCGGCGCAGGGCTTCAATGCCGACGAATTGCCTGGCAGCCGCAAACCGGTCGGCCGCGATGCCGATCCGTTCGATGCTGTCGACTACGACGATGCCGACGAGGAGGTCGCTCTCCCGCCCTATGTACAGACGCGGCGTGCGCCGCAACGGCGCGGGCTGATGGTCGCGGCGATCGTTGGCGGCGTTGCCGTGCTTGGAGGCGTCGGTGCGTTCGCTCTGTCGTCGGGCAGCGGAGCTGGGGATGCGCCGGCTATCGTCAAGGCTGACGACAGCCCGATCAAGGTACGTCCCGAGAATCCGGGTGGCACGACCGTTCCCAACCAGGACAGCAAGGTCTATCAGACCGTTGCCGGCGGCGGGAATGCGCCCGCGCCCGCCCAGGAGAAACTGATCAGTAGTGCCGAAGAGCCGGTGGATATGGCCGCCGAGGCCTCCGAGCCCCAGGCGATGCCGTCAGGCATCGACGACGGCGAGGCGTCGGATGATGGCGGGGACGAGATCGCCGCTATCGCGAAGGCCGAGGACCGGATCGAGCCTGATACCGCAGCCGGGGAGCCGGGAACTGATAATACGGAGGTTGCCGCGGTAACCCCCCGGCGGGTGCGAACCATGGTCGTTCGTCCCGACGGTACGCTCGTCCCGCGTGAGGATCCCGCGCCGGCCGCGGCGGCGGAGCCTCAGGCTGCAGCCGAGGCCATCATGGAAGCGCAGCCGGCGGCCTCCTCGGCAGAGGCCAACGCTTCGGCGCAGCAGGCAAGTGCCGGCGCTGCGAATCCGGCCGCGCAGAGCTCGGGCCTGAAGCCGGCGAATGTTCCGGCGCGTGTCAATTCAGGGACGCCGGCGACTGTTCCGGTGGCGCCATCGCGTCCGGCCGATCAGCCGGTGAATGTGGTTGGCGAGGTCAAGCCGGCGCAGGTTGCTTCGATCAGCACCACATCCGCCTCGGCTGGAGGCTGGGCGATGCAGATCGCCTCGCAGCCGAGCGAGGACGCCGCGAAGTCGACCTTCCAGGATCTTGCTCGGCGCTATTCAGGCGTGCTCGGCGGGCGCGACGCGACCATCGTCAAGGCCGAGATCGCCGGCAAAGGAACTTTCTGGCGGGTTCGCGTGCCGGCCGGCAGCCGCAACGACGCCATAAGCCTTTGCGAAAGCTACAAGGCTGCGGGCGGCAGCTGCTTCGTATCCAAGTAGCGGCGAGCACCACACATTGACGGCGCGGCATGAGGATGCCGCGCCGTCCTCATTTTACCTGGTGAGCGCCAGGCCGCGATTTGCTTGGCGGCGATCTCGTTTTAGGCTGGAGCCCATGACCGAATCAAAAGCCATGATTCTCGGCTGTGCCGGGAAAAGCCTTACCGCCGAGGAGATCGGCTTCTACCGAGGCGAACGGCCCTGGGGATTTATTCTTTTCGCGCGCAATATTGGTGAGCCAGAGCAGATCCGTGATCTCGTGGCCTCCCTGCGCGAGACGGTCGACAGGCCGGACGCCCCTGTTTTCATAGACCAGGAGGGGGGGAGGGTGCAGCGGCTGCGGCCCCCGGTTGCGCCGAACTACCCCGCCGCCGCCGCCATCGGCTCCCTCTTCCGGCAAGACCGCGACGCGGGCCTGAGGGCGGCCTGGCTCCTGGCTCGTCTACATGCGTTCGATCTGCAGCGCCTGGGCATCGCGGCTGATTGCTTGCCCGTGCTCGATGTGCCGGTAGCGGGCGCGAGCGACGTCATCGGCACGCGTGCTTACGGCACCGATCCAGAAGCCGTCATCGCGCTCGGCCGCGCGGCCGCCGAGGGTTTGATGTCAGGAGGCGTGCTGCCGGTGATGAAGCACATGCCAGGCCACGGCCGTGCCTTCGCGGATTCGCATCACACCTTGCCGGTGGTCGAGGCCTCGTTGGACGAGCTTCGCGCACATGACTTCCGCCCGTTCAAGGCGCTCAGTCATCTCCCGGCCGCAATGACGGCGCACATCGTCTTTACCGCTGTCGATCCGCAGCGTCCGGCTACCACCTCGGCCAAGGTCATCGGCGAGATCGTTCGTGGCGAGATCGGCTTTGAAGGCCTTTTGATTAGTGACGACACGTCGATGAAGGCACTTTCTGGGGATTTCTCGCGGAAGGCGGCCGACATTCTTGCAGCGGGCTGCGATCTGGTCCTTCACTGCAACGGTGTGATGGAGGAAATGGCGGGTATCGCCTCGCGCACTGCCGTGCTGAGTGGGAAATCCCTCGAGCGAGCCGAGCGGGCTCTCGGCTACATCGGGACGGGTGATGCAACGCAGGAGACGGCGATTCGCGCCGAATTCACCAACTATTTTGAAGCGGTTGCCTGACGCCGCAGGGAGAAGACGGAGCGTGGCCGATATCAAGAACAAGCCGGGCAAGGCCGCGCCGCTGGAGCAATTCTGGGCAGGGAATGACGACACACGCGCTTCCAGCGAGCCGTCGCTGGTGGTCGACGTTGGAGGTTTCGAAGGGCCGCTCGACCTTCTCCTTCATCTGGCGCGCAACCAGAAAGTCGACCTGTCGCGCATTTCGATCCTCGCACTCGCGGAGCAATATCTGACCTTCATCGAGCAGGCGAGGGCGCTTCGTCTCGAACTTGCGGCGGACTACCTGGTCATGGCGGCATGGCTCGCCTTCCTGAAGTCCAAGTTGCTGATTCCCAAGCAGGTGGATGACACGGGCCAGAGCGGCGAAGAAATGGCAGCCGTGCTGCAATTCCGACTGAAGAGGCTCGAAGCGATGCGCGATGCCGCCGCGCGTCTGGTCAATCGCAATCGCCTGGGCCGTGACGTCTTTGCTCGGGGCGTTCCGGAACTCGTTATCGTCGAGAAAAAGAACGAATATTCCGCGACCCTCTACGATCTGCTGACGGCCTATGCGGCGCAGCGTCAGCGCCAGGCCGTCACCAATGTGCGCATTGCCAAACGTGGCGTCTGGTCTCTGAAGGAAGCTCGCGACATCTTGACCCGGCTTGTCGGCACCTTCGCGGAGTGGACGGCGCTCGACCGGTTTCTGCTCGATTACCTGGCCAGTCCCGAGGAGCGGCCGACGGCGATCGCCAGCTCCTTCGCCGCCAGTCTCGAGCTGGTTCGCGAGGGAAAGCTCGAGATCAGACAAGAGCAAGCTTTTGCGCCGCTTTATCTGCGCAATCGGCAGCAAGGACCGAAGCCGATCGAGGTGACGTCATGACCGACAGTTCCAACGCCACCGTCATCCCCTTCGTCATGGAAGACGAGGAACGCGACGACAACCCGGTCGAGAGGCTGTTTCTGGCGGAAGCGGTGCGCATGGCCGAGGCTATCGTCTTTGCCAGCGCCGAGCCGGTGACGGAGAAGGCGCTCTTGGGGAGGCTACCAGATGGCGTGGACTTGCCGGCGGTAATGGCCGAGCTGCAGGCCCACTACGAAAAGCGCGGCGTCAATCTGGTCCGTTCGGGCAATGCATGGGCGTTCCGGACCGCGGGCGACCTTTCTTTCCTGATGAGCCGCGACACCGTCCAACAGAAGAAGCTGTCGCGGGCGGCCCTAGAGGTCCTGGCGATCATTGCCTATCACCAGCCCGTGACGCGCGCCGAGATAGAAGACATCCGCGGTGTGGAGACCTCGAAAGGGACGCTCGACACCCTGCTCGAGACCGAATGGGTTAGGATGAGAGGGCGCCGAAAGACACCGGGCCGGCCCGTCACTTACGGCACGACAGACAAGTTCCTGGATCATTTTCAGCTCGAGGAGATACGAGACCTCCCCGGCATGGAGGAATTGAAGGGCGCTGGGCTTCTTTCAGCCCGCATGCCGTCGAACTTCTCTGTTCCGCTTCCCCCGGCCGACCTCGACGCGCTCACCGATGACGAGGAGCCGCTCACCGATATCGATCTTGAGGAACTCGGGCTGTTGACACCGCGCATCGAGAGTGATTGACGGGTTCATCTTGAACATCCGAGGCTCTCGCTCTTGACGCTGCAGGAACGCTCGCGGGTTTCGGCTGGCGTGACATTCGCGGCCCGGCTCTCCTTCGAGGACATAACTCACACTTTCGGCAATGGCTCGGCGACATTGCACGGCGTCTCGCTGACCGCCGATCCGGGTGAGGTGTTATGCCTGCTCGGTCCATCCGGTTCGGGCAAGACCACACTCCTCAGGATCGCCGCGGGCATCGAAGCCCAGACGACCGGGCGCGTGCTGCTGAACGACAGGGAGATTGCGGGACCCTCGATCTTTCTTCCGCCGGAACAGCGTTCGATCGGGCTCGTGTTCCAGGATTTCGCACTGTTTCCGCATCTGAGCATTCTCGAGAATGTCCGGTTCGGCCTGACGGCGCTCTCGCGGGAGGAAGCCCGGCGCGAGGCGATGATCGCCTTGTCACGGGTCGGTCTGGAGCATTACGCGAATTCATATCCGCATGTTCTGTCCGGCGGCGAACAGCAGCGTGTGGCGCTGGCCCGGGCCATCGCGCCCCGGCCGGCGGTGCTGCTGATGGACGAGCCATTTTCAGGTCTCGACTCGCGACTGAAGGACACTGTGCGCGCGGAGACGCTCGATATCCTACGGCGCAGCCGGGCGACCGCGATCGTCGTGACGCATGATGCCGAGGAAGCCATGCGCATGGGCGATCGCATCGCCCTTTTGAAGGACGGCCGGCTGATCCAGATGGGCGGCGCGGAAGACCTCTACCAGAAGCCGACGAACCTGTTCGTCGCGGGCTTTTTCTCCGAGCTCAACGTCTTTGAAGTCCGGGCAAAGGGAGGGCTGGCCGACACCCCGGTCGGGCGGGTGGCGGCGATTGGGTTCGACGACGGCGCCGCGGTGACGGTAGCAATACGCCTTTCCGGCTTCGACGTGTCGGAAACGCAGGGGGAGACGCAGGCTCGCATCCTTTCCCGGCGCTATCTCGGGGTGGTCGAACTGCTTGATCTGGCCGTCCAGGGCGCCGATCGGCCGGTACGCGCCCGAGTGAGGTGCGGCGCTTTGTCATCCCACGCGCGCGATATTTTCCTTTCCTTGCGCCCGTCGGACGTACTTGTGTTTGAAACGCGGATCGAAAGCGCATAGATCAGTGCGAGGAAGATCCTTCGAAAGAGAGTGACAATGGGTTCGTTTTCGATTTGGCACTGGCTGATCGTACTGGTCGTCGTGCTGCTGCTGTTCGGTCGGGGCAAGATACCCGAGCTGATGGGTGACATGGCCAAGGGCATCAAGAGCTTCAAGAAGGGCATGTCGGACGAAGATGCGGTCGACGATACGAAGACCGTCGAGCACCGCTCTGATGAGACGGTAGCGACCGCGAAGGAAAAAGCCAGCAAGAGCTGAGCGGCGAATTGGCTTAGCCTGATTGGATTGCCATGTTTGAGATCGGCTGGACCGAGATGCTGGTGATCGCGGTCGTCATGATCGTGGTCGTGGGGCCGAAGGATTTGCCGCGCATGCTGCGTACCTTCGGCCGAACGACGGCGAAGTTGCGTGCCATGGCCGGCGATTTCCAGAAGCAGTTCAATGAAGCCTTGAAGGAAGCCGAACTCGACGAGGTGAAGAAGTCCGTCGACTCGCTCCGCAGCCTCGATCCGGCGTCACAGATCCGCAAGCAGCTCAATCCCTTTGAACAGGCCGCGGCCGATATCCGTTCGGGTCTGAACACGCTCAAGCCGTCGGCCGAGCCGAGTGCCGAGGCGGGGACACACGTTGCCGAGCCGCTGAAGAACGGTCCTGCGGCGTTGCCCGAGGCGACTCCGCCTGCCGAGGCCGCACCCGCGCCAAAACCGGCCGAGGCGGCGTCTGTCCAGCAGGCGGAGCTCCAGACCCCACCTGCGACGGCGGTCGCGCCAGCGGCAAGCGTATCGCCGGCACCGGTCAAGGCTGAAGGCAAACGCGCTGCGGCGAAGCCGAAGCCGGCGAAGGCTCAAGCCAAACCCGCGACCAAGGCAGCCAAGGCCGCCGCAAAGCCGAAAGCCGCGCCGAGGCCCGCCGCGGCACGCAAGAAGCCGGCGGGAAGCACACAGTGAGCAATTCTGAACAAGACGAAATCGACAAGTCGTCGGCGCCGCTGATCGAGCATTTGATGGAGTTGCGAACGCGGCTGATGTGGTCGCTGGGCGGCTTCTTCGTCGCGTTCCTGGCGTGCTTCTTCTTCGCCAAGCACCTCTTCAATCTGCTGGTCATTCCATTCAGATGGGCAACCGTGCTGGCCGGACTCGACCCCCATAAGGTCGAGTTGATCTATACGGCGCCCCAGGAATTCTTCTTCACGCAGATCAAGCTGGCGATGTTCGGTGGAATGGTCATCGCCTTTCCGCTGATCGCCACGCAAATCTACAAATTCATAGCGCCAGGGCTTTATCGCAACGAGCGCGCTGCATTCCTGCCTTTCCTCGTCGCTTCTCCGATCCTGTTTCTTCTCGGAGGGGCGCTTGTCTATTTCTTTTTCACGCCGATGGTCATGTGGTTCTTCCTGGCCATGCAGCAGGCCGGCGGGGACAATCAGGTCCAAATTTCCCTGTTGCCGAAGGTTTCTGAATATCTCAGCCTCATCATGACGCTGATCTTCTCCTTCGGCCTGGTGTTCCAGCTCCCGGTCGTGACGTCGCTTATGGCCCGAGTCGGACTGCTGTCTTCGCAGGCGCTCAAGGACAAGCGCAAATGGGCGATCGTGATCGCTTTCGTCGTCGCGGCGGTTCTCACGCCGCCCGATCCGATCAGCCAGATCGGCCTTGCACTGCCGACGATCCTTCTCTACGAGATTTCCATCTGGACCGCCCGGATGATCGAAAGGAAGCGCGAGGAGCAACAGGTCGCAGGGGAAAGCAAGGAGGCCGGCGAGAGCGCCGGGGCGTGATCCAAGCCTTTCGCACGGCGGCGTTGTCCCTGGTGGACTGATCCGGATTACTGCGCCGGCGCGGCCCAGAGAATCGCGACCGGGCTCTCCTGCAGTGCTTTTGCTTTCGGACATGTATCTTCTGCATCGGGCGTGCCGGCCTTTCCTCGCTGGCGCGAGGCCGTCGTTTTGTAAAACGGAATTCCTGGACCATGCTTGACATCAAATGGATACGCGACAACCCGCAGGTTCTGGTGGAGGCGCTGGTGAAGCGCGGCCAGGCGTTGGATGTGGCGCGGTCGACGGTCGAGGACGTGATCGCGAAGGATGAGGCCCGTCGAAGCCATATTTCGCAGTTGCAGGAGGCGCAAGAACGCCGCAACGCCGCTTCGAAGGAGATCGGCAATGCGATGCGCAACAAGGACATGGCGCTGGCCGAAAAGCTGAAGGAGGAAGTCGGCGCGATCAAGGCCTTCATCCAAGGCGGCGAGGCGGAGGAGCGTCGGCTCGACAAGGCGCTCTTCGATGCACTTGCCGTCCTCCCCAACGTGCCCTTGGGCGACGTGCCCGTGGGCGCGGACGAGCATGACAACGTCGAGATCCGCAAAGTCGGCGAGCGGCGCGAGCGGCCGAATTGGGTGAAGGAGCACTTCGAGATCGGCGAGACGCTCGGACTCATGGATTTCGAGAGTGCCGCCAAGCTATCCGGCGCCCGCTTCACCATCTTGAAAGGGCAGCTTGCGCGGCTCGAGCGCGCACTCGGGCAGTTCATGCTTGATCTCCATACGACCGAACATGGCTATACCGAGGTGCAGCCGCCCTTGTTGGTCCGCGACGAAGTCTTGTTCGGAACGAACCAACTGCCGAAATTCGAGGAAGACTTGTTCTTCACGCCGCACGCCGGTTCGCGTCTCGGTCTGATCCCGACCGCCGAGGTGCCGCTCACCAATCTCGTTCGCGAGCAGATCCTGGCGCAAGAGCAGCTGCCGCTGCGCTATACCGCGCTCACGCCCTGTTTCCGCTCCGAGGCCGGTTCCGCGGGACGCGATACGCGCGGAATGCTTCGGCAGCACCAGTTCTACAAGGTCGAGCTCGTTTCCGTCACCGATCAGGAAAGCTCGATCGCCGAACACGAGCGCATGACCGAATGCGCCGAGACTGTGCTGAAGAAGCTGGGGTTGCCATTCCGCACCGTCGTCCTTTGCACCGGCGACATGGGGTTCGGCGCACGCAAGACCTACGACATCGAAGTCTGGTTGCCGGGCCAGAACGCCTATCGCGAGATCTCTTCCTGCTCGGTCTGCGGCGATTTCCAGGCCCGGCGTATGGAGGCTCGCTACCGGGGCAAGGAGGACAAGGCCACCCGCTTCGTCCACACGCTGAACGGGTCGGGTGTGGCTGTTGGGCGCGCGCTGATAGCCGTCATGGAAAATTATCAGAACGAGGATGGCAGCGTAACGATTCCTGAGGTGTTGGTGCCTTACATGGGCGGCCAGACCAGAATCGAGACGCGATGACCGGCGCGGAGGCGAGAAGATGCGTATCCTCCTGACCAATGACGACGGGATTCATGCCGAAGGGCTGCAGGTGCTGGAGCGCATCGCGCGCCAGCTTTCGGATGATGTGTGGGTCGTCGCCCCGGAGACGGATCAGTCGGGCTACGCCCATTCGCTGTCCTTGTCAGAGCCGCTCAGGCTGCGAAAGCTCGGCGAGCGTCATTACGCCGTGCGCGGTACGCCGACCGACTGCGTCATCATGGGCGCCCGCAAGCTGATGCCCGGGCTGCCCGATCTCATCCTGTCGGGCGTGAACTCCGGTTCCAACACCGCCGACGACGTGACCTATTCCGGTACGGTCGCGGGTGCCATGGAAGGGTGTCTTCTGGGGATACGCTCGATTGCCGTGAGCCAGGCCTATAACTTCTACAACCAGGAAAGGGTTGTTCCTTGGGAGGTGACGGAGACGCACGCGCCGGAGCTTCTGGATCGCCTGATCAAGGTCGATCTTCCCGCCGGCGTGTTCCTCAATGTGAACTTTCCCAATTGCCAGCCGGAAGAGATCCGCGGGACGATGGTCACCTCCCAAGGCAAGTTGGTCCATGGCTTGTGGATCGACGAGCGGGCGGATGGCCGCAATTTCCCCTATTATTGGTTGCGCTTCGGCCGTGAGCCAGGCGAGATGAAGCCAGGAACGGACATGGCCGCCCTGCGCGACAGGATGATTTCGGTAACGCCCCTGAAACTCGACCTGACGGCGCATGAGGTGAAGGACGCGCTGCAGAAGGCGATTGCATGAGCCCTGAGGATCGCGAAAGCTTTGCCGCATTCATGCTGAGGCTTCGCGGCAACGGTATCGTGACCAAGGAACTGGTCGCCGCTCTCGAAGCGACGCCGAGGCGCGCTTTCATACCGGGCCAATGGCAGGCACTGGCGTGGTCGGATCGGACGATCCCGATCGAGTGCGGCGAGGCGATCGAGGGAGCGGACCTGCAGGCCTCCGTGTTGCGGGCGCTCGATGTCCAGCCCGGGGTCCGCGTGCTCGAAGTGGGGACCGGCAGCGGATTCACCGCCGCGGTCATGGCGCGGATGGCGGCTCGCGTCGTCACCGTCGAGCGATACAAGACGCTCGCTGAACAGGCGCGGCAACGTTTCGAAGCGCTCGGTCTGGCGAATGCCTTCGTGCGGCAGGCCGACGGTTCCAACGGTCTGCCGGGCGAGGGGCCTTTCGACAGGATCGTCGTCTGGGCTGCGTTCGAGAATCTGCCCCGATCCTTCGTCGACCAATTGTCGAGCGGCGGCGTCATGGTTGCCCCGATCGGTCCGCCGGAGGGCGTTCAGGAGGTCGCCAAGCTGACCAAGGTCGGCAGCCGCTTCGAGCGGGAGGATATCGGCCGGGTGCGCCTGCAGCCGATACTCAAGGGTGTGGCTGCGGCCATCTGATTCGAGTATGACTCTGAGGGGGCGATGCGGCGCGCCGAAAGCGTGAAATTTGGGGCTCAGCCTCCGAAAAGTGCCTCAAGCCTGCAAAATCCTTTCCATTTCTGTCGCTGCGCCATCGCTGCTTAACCGGCCGGTAAGATTAACGCGCTTTAATCATGCCAGTTCGGCATCCGGTACGTATGGGTCTAGCGATGCGTTTCAGCGTTCTAAAAATCAACAGTCGTGTCCTGGCTCGCACTGCCGCGATCGCTCTGGTCGGTGGTGTCGCGGCGGGGTGCAGTTCAAGCGCCATGCGCTTTAGCGACGGCGTGGATGGCATTTTTACCGCCTCCACCGACAACCAGCGCAACATCATTCGCCCGGCGAGCCAGCCTTACCCCAGCGACATCCAGGCAGCTCCGACCGGCCCCGTCAGTCGAGGCAATCTCGCGCCCGCGCAGTCCGCGGTCGCTCCGGTGGCGACCACGCCGCTGCCGCCTGCCCAGCCTCAGGTCGCGACCGCGCCGGCCGCGCCCAGATCAGCGCCGCCCCAGCAGCCTCCTGCCGCTCGTCCCAAGCTGGCTGAAGCCAAGCCGGTCGAAGAGGCAAAGCCATTGCGGGCGCCTGCGAGCAATACTCCTGTACCCGGCCGGGCGCCTTCCGACACGGTTGCGGTGCTGCCGCAGGCTCCGAAGGTGAGGGATCGTGACTCCGCAGCCGCGGCCGAAGCGCGCAAGTCTGAGGCCAGTACCAAGCCGGATGGGAAGGGGAGCTACACCGTCCAGGAAGGCGACACGCTGACCGCCATCGCACGCAAGACCGGCGTAAGCGCCGCTGCCTTGAAGAACGCCAACGGAATGTCGGACGGCCTGATCCGTGTTGGACAAAGGCTGACAATTCCGGCCGAAGCGGCTGTCCAGACCGCGAGCGCTAAGCCCGTAGCCGTCGAACCTGCGACAAGCACTTCGCCGGCCCCGGTCAAGAAGGCGTCGGAGCAGGTGTCCGGCTATACGCCGCCGAAGAAGGCAGAAAAGGTTATCGAAGACGCAGAGCAGCAGGCTGCCATCGCACCCGACTCGACTGGCATCGGCCGCATGCGGTGGCCGGCTCGCGGACGCGTCATTTCGAGCTACGGCGCCCGCAGCGGCGGCAAGGCCAATGACGGTATCGATATTTCCGTACCAGAGGGTACACCGATCAAAGCAGCCGAAAACGGTGTCGTGATCTATGCTGGCGATGGTCTGAAGGAGTTCGGCAACACGGTTCTGGTCCGTCATGAGGACGGCCTCGTCACTGTTTACGGCCACGCCAGCGAACTCAAGGTCACGCGCGGCGAGAAGGTCAAGCGAGGCCAGGAGATCGCGCGCTCCGGCATGAGTGGCTCGGCCGACACGCCAAAGCTGCATTTCGAGGTGCGCAAGAACTCTTCGCCTGTGGATCCCTCAAAGTTCCTCGAATAGCTTTCATATCGGGGCGGGTGGATGGTTGCCCGCTGTTGCGCCTGCTTCGACTGGCAGGCGCCGATCTCTATAAGTGCCCTGAGACTGGCGTGTGCAGGAAGCCGCCATTGTTCCTGGCAGCGGCTGCGACTGACATCACTTGCCGACAAACGAGAGCGAGCGGCCGGCCGATGGCTCCGCTTGTTTCGTAGCGTCTCAGTTCCCGACCATCCTTGACGGGAATGCGCATGTTCGGCTCGCCGGGATTCTCCACCACCGTTATCTTCTCCGACGCGAACGGTTTGAGCGGGTTGGCGACGGTTGACGACCATCAGGATGCCGACCACCACCAGAAACATGTCGCGGCGTTTCCTTGCAGGTCCGAAACGTAGAGCGAAGGGCCCTTGCCATCGAGGTGCCGGATGGCGAGCGAGAGGCCACCCAGGAATTCGAAGGGGTGGTCGGTCGAGAGCGCGCCGTGCAGATTGGACGAGCGTGACATGACCGCCGCCTGTGTCCCCTTCAACTGCTCGGCAAACAGATTGGCGGCCTTGGAACTCATGTCCCACATTTTTGCACCGTAGCGCATCTCCGAAGTTCTCTTGATGGGGCGTCTCGGTGCAGCGGTGCCGGGAGCGGCGCCGAGAGCGCTTGACGCCGCATAGCAGATATGTAACAAACCAAACGGTTAAATAACTATTCGGTTTGGTAGTGTCACAGGCCGATCCATTGAATGAAATCTTCCAGGCCCTGGCGGACCCCACACGTCGCGCCATCCTGGCGCGGCTCGCGCGGGGCCCGGCTTCGGTCACCGAGCTCGCCGAACCGTTCGATATCACCGGGCCCGGTGTGTCGAAGCACCTGAAGGTTCTCGAGCGAGCAGGCCTCATCGAACGTGGTCGTCACGCCCAGTGGCGGCCCTGCCGGCTGACGGCAGCACCGCTCAAGGGCGTCGCCGCGTGGCTCGAGGACTACAGGCCTTTTTGGGACGAGAGCTTCGATCGCTTGAACCGCTACATCGACGAGTTGCAGGCAAAAGGAGATTCGGATGGCCCGCAATGAGCCTGGAGGCACTCCCTCATACATGCTGGAGATTTCCCGCTTCTTCGATGGCCCGCGCGCCGTCATATTCAGGGCTTGGACGAGTCCGGAGCACCTTGCGCGCTGGTGGGGGCCGAAGGATTTTTCCGCGCCGTCCCTGTCGATGGATTTCCGGCCTGGCGGGAAATACCGGCACGCCATCCGCTCTGCTGATGGAACGGAGTATTGGATGCGCGGGGTCTACCGGGAGATCGTCGAGCCGGAACGCATCGTCTTCACCTTCGCATGGGAAGATGACGGGTCGCAGCCGACAGCCGAAACGGTAGTGACTGTGACGTTTGAGGAGCGTGATGGCAAGACGCTGCTGACCTTCCGGCAGGAGCCTTTCGGCTCCGTCCAGCAGCGCGATTCGCATTCGGAGGGCTGGGGCGAATGCCTCGATCGGCTGCTGGCCCATCTAGGGAGGGACCAGTGAGGAGAACCTATCACGGAAGCTGCCATTGTGGCGCCTTGCGCTTCGAGGCGGACATCGATCTCGCTGAAGGTATCCGCAAGTGCAACTGCACTTTCTGCCGGAAGGTTGGCTATCAAAAGTCCCTTGTTGCATATGAAGGGCTACGGGTCGTGCAGGGCCAGGATGCCATGCGCGATTATCAGGCGACGCCCTCCTACTGGCCCGCCGGCGATATCAATCACTATAAGTGCGCCCATTGCGGCACTCATACCTTTTCGCGTGGCTATCTGGAAAAGGAGATGGGCGGCAATTTCTGGGCGGTGAACGTAGCGTGTCTCGATGACGCGACCGAGGAAGAACTCGATGCCGCCCCGAAGATTTACGAGGATGGCATCCGAGACCGGCAGGATCGTTCGCCAGCAATCACCGGATATTTGTGATGCGAGTAGCCAAAAACCGGGCAGCGGTTTTGCTAGTCACCTGCTTTGCGGCCCGCGGCGAAGTGCGAGCGCCCGCCTATTTTCTGCGCCGACCTTGTGGATGCAACCGCCGGAAAGGCCGGCATTGGCAACGGTCACCGGGTGGATAGAGCTCGCTGTAAATTTGATCCTTGATCGCCGCGACAATTGGGCACGCGACGCCGTCCTTCTCCAACTGGACCACATCAGGCCCTCATGACTGGATATTCCAAGCCGGCCGGATTTTCGGCATCCTCTCCTGCAACGCAAGGAGCCCCAGGATGTACACGCCCCCCGCCTTCCGAGACGACGATAGACAGAGCCTAAGGGCTACGATCCGCGCGGCGCGACTGGCAAACTTCGTCACCTGCACGGCCGACGGGCCGTTAGCGACACCATTGCCTCTCTATCTCGACGAAAGCGAGGGCGAGCACGGCGTGATCTATGGCCATCTCGCCAAGGCCAATCCGCAGTGCAGTGTTCCGCCCCTCGGGCAGGGCCTTGCGATCTTCATGGGGCCGGATGCTTATGTGACGCCGGCGTGGTACGCGAGCAAGCAGGAGACCGGGAAGGTCGTGCCGACCTGGAACTACATCGCCGTTCATGCCTACGGTCCGGTCGAGTTCTTCGACGATCCCGCCAGGCTGCTGAAAGTCGTGAGTTGCCTGACCGATCTTCACGAGGGCGAGCGCACCTCGCCCTGGGCCGTCTCGGACGCACCGCCTGATTTCATCCGGGCTCAACTGCGGGGGATCGTCGGCCTGCGCATGCCGATCGTGAGGCTCGAGGGGAAGCGCAAGATGAGCCAGAACCGGCGCGAGGCGGATCGTCATGGCGTCGCCAATGGCCTCTCGGGGAGCGAGCGGCCTTCGGATCGCGTGGTGGCAGCCCTCATCCCCCTGTGAAGGGACGTATCAGGACTTGCCACGGGCGGCCAGGTCGCGGGGCGGACCCCGGACCTCAATCCTTGAGCGGCTGACCGAGGCGCCCCGCCAGGTCTTGGGTGAACTGCCAGGCGACACGGCCGGAGCGGCTGCCTCGCGTCGTTGCCCATTCCAGGGCTTCGGCCCGCAGTGACTCGCCATCGATCTCGAGCCCGTGATAGGCGACATAGCCCTCGATCATGGCGAGATACTCGTCTTGCGAGCATTTGTGGAACCCGAGCCATAATCCGAAACGGTCCGAAAGCGAGACCTTCTCCTCGACGGCTTCCGAAGGATTGATCGCTGTCGAACGTTCGTTGTCGATCATGTCGCGCGGTAGCAGATGCCGACGGTTCGATGTCGCATAGAAGATCACATTGTCCGGCCGGCCCTCGACGCCGCCTTCGAGTGCGGCCTTGAGCGATTTGTAGGAGGTATCGTCGTGATCGAAGGAGAGGTCGTCGCAGAACAGGATGAAACGATGCGGCGCCTTCTTCAGGATGGTCATGAGTTTGGGCAGCGTGTCGATGTCTTCCCGATGGATTTCGATCAGCTTCAGGGCATCGCCCCCGCGTGTGGCATTGATGTAAGCGTGCGCGGCCTTCACGAGGGAGGACTTGCCCATCCCGCGCGCGCCCCACAGCAATACGTTGTTGGCTGGCAGACCGGCTGCGAAGCGTTGCGTATTCTCGACCAGGATGTCGCGGACACGATCGACGCCTTTGATGAGGCCGATATCGACACGGTTCACGCGGGTAACGGGCTCGAGTTCGCCGGGATCGGCTGCCCATACGAAGCAGTCGGAGGCGTTGAAATCCGGCGCGGCCGCACGGGGAGGAACCAACCTGCCAATCGCCTCGATCAGCCTGTCGAGTTTCTGTTCGATCGTTTCGGCATTCTTCTGGGGCATGAAGCGGTTTTCCACTGCTGTACGTATGGGCCACAGCCTCTAACACGCGAAAAACACGTCGGAAAGCATCAGGGGACTGGGCTTGCCGCCGAATTTGTTGCAAAGCGGGTATGACCGACTATATTCCGGCCAACTTTCGAGGGGGCCGGAGACGGCCCCGTTTTTCCGTCTCAGGAGTTTTTCGATGTTCGTAACGCCGGCATACGCGCAGACTGCGGGAGGCACTCCCGACATGCTCGTCAGCATTTTGCCGTTTGTGCTGATTTTCGTGATCATGTATTTTCTGATCATCCGCCCGCAGCGCCAGCAGCTCAAGAAGCGCGGCGAGATGCTCGCGGCCATCCGCCGCGGTGACACGGTGGTTACCGGCGGCGGCCTGGTCGGCAAGGTGACCAAGGTGAATGACGGCAGCGACGAGCTGGAAGTCGATCTCGGCAACGGCCTGAAAGTGACCGCGTTGCGCTCGACGATCGCTGAAGTGCGCGTCAAGGGCGAGCCAGTCGCCAATCAGAACGCCAAGAAATAACCGTATTAAGGGCGGAACCACTTCGGTTTCCGCCCGATCGGACAAGGCAAGATGCTCTATTTCTCACGCTGGAAGACTATTTCGATCTGGCTGGTCGTGCTGCTAGGCGTGATCTTCGCCTTGCCGAACATGCTGTCGCAGTCGACACTCGACAGCATGCCCAACTGGCTGCCCAAGCGCCCGATGACCCTCGGGCTCGATCTGCAGGGCGGCTCGCATATTCTCCTTGCCGTCGATCGCCAGGATCTCGTGACCGAGCGGCTGAACGCAACGCGTGACGATATCCGCACGCTCCTGCGCGATGCCAAGATCGGATACACCGGGCTGTCGGGAACCGGCCGCACCGTTCAGGTCAGGATCCGCGAGGCGAACGAGGTCGACGCGGCGAAGAAGGCTCTGGCGCAACTGACCCAGCCGGTGTCGTCCGGCGTCTTCGGCACCACCGCCATCAGCGAGCTTACGCTCGACGAGCCGGAGCCCGGGTTGCTGCGTTTCACGCTCACCGAAGAAGGCATCGACTATCGCGTCTCAAGCGCGGTCAGCCAGTCGATCGAAGTCCTCGGGCGCCGCGTCAACGAGCTCGGAACGACCGAACCTATCATCCAGCGCCAAGGCGTCGACCGGATCCTCGTCCAGGTACCCGGGCTGCAGGATCCGCAGCGTCTGAAGGAAATTCTCGGCCAGACCGCCAAGCTCACCTTCCAGATGGTGGACCAATCGGTGCCCGTCCAGGAGGCGATCCAGGGCAGGCCGCCGGCGGGCACGACGGTCATGTATTCGCAGGACGATCCGCCCGTTCCCTATCTGATCGAGAACCGCGTTATCGTCGCCGGCGAGAATCTCGTCGATGCGCAGGCGACCTATGACCAGCGCACCAACGAACCGGTCGTCTCTTTCCGCTTCGACGCCAAGGGCGCGGCACGTTTCGGCCAGGCCACACAGCAGAATGTGGGCAAGCTGTTCGCCATCATCCTCGACAACCAGGTCATCTCGGCACCGCAGATCCGTGAACCGATCCTCGGCGGCACCGGCCAGATCTCTGGCCACTTCACGCCGCAGAGCGCGAACGATCTCGCTGTCCTGCTGCGGGCCGGCGCGTTGCCGGCCGATCTGACCATCGTCGAGGAACGTACGGTCGGCCCGAGCCTCGGCGCCGATTCGATCTCGGCCGGCAAGTTCGCTTCGGTCATTGCTGGCGTGCTGGTGGTGGCATTCATGCTTGTCGCCTATGGCAAGCTCGGCCTGATCGCCAATCTTGCGCTTGTCGCGAACGTGGTGCTGATCATTGCGATCCTTTCCATCCTGGGCGCCACGCTCACCATGCCCGGCATCGCAGGTATCGTGTTGACCGTCGGCATGGCCGTGGACTCCAACGTGATCATCTACGAGCGCGTGCGCGAAGAGCGAAAGCAAGGACGTTCGCTCGTCCAGTCGCTGGACGCGGGTTTTGCCCGGGCGCTGGCGACCATCGTCGACGCCAATTTCACGACGTTCATTGCCGCCGTCATCCTGTTCTTCCTGGGCTCCGGCCCGGTGAAGGGCTTCGCCGTCACGCTCGGCATCGGCATCATAACGACTGTGTTCACCGCCTTCACGCTGACGCGCTGGCTGGTTGCGATGTGGCTGCGCCGCTACAGGCCGAAGGAACTTCCCAACGGCCTCATCCGCTTCGTGCCCGACGATACTTCGCTGCCTTTCATGGGTTGGCGTCGCTATGCCTTCACCTTGTCGTCGGTCGTTTCGATCGCCTGCGTCGTGCTGTTCCTCACCATCGAAATGAACTACGGCATCGATTTCCGCGGCGGCACGAGCATCGAGATCCAATCCAAGGGCGACAAGGCGGATTCGGCGACGGTCCGCGCGGCACTGGACCAGCTCAATATTGGCGACGTCCAGGTCCAGCAATTCGGGTCCGATCGCGAATTGTTGATTCGAGTCGAGGGCCAGCAGGCTGGTGACAACGCCGAACAGAGCGTGGTCGAGAAGGTGCGGATGGCGCTTCAGAACGATTATGATTTCCGTCGTGTGGAATCGGTCGGTCCCACCGTGTCGTCCGAACTCGCGTGGTACGGCACGATGGGCGTTCTTGCCTCGCTCGTGGCGATGTTGATCTATATCTGGTTCCGCTTCGAATGGCAGTTCGGCATCGGCGCCGTGATTGCCACGGTGCACGATGTGGTCATGATGGTCGGCCTCTATGTCGTTACCGGCCTCGAGTTCAACTTGACCAGTATCGCCGCGATCCTCACTATCGTCGGCTATTCGATCAACGACACTGTCGTGGTCTACGACCGTGTCCGCGAGAACCTGCGCAAGTACAAGAAAATGCCGATCGAGCAATTGCTCGACCTGTCGATGAACCAGACGCTGTCGCGCACCGTGCTCACGGGTGTGACGACGCTGCTGGCCCTCATCGCGCTCTATCTGTTCGGTGGCGAGGTCATTCGCTCGTTCACCTTCGCAATGATCTTCGGCATCCTTGTCGGCACCTACTCCTCGATCTTTGTCGCGGGTCCATTGCTCATCCTGTTCAAGCTTCGCCAGGAACACCCCGGCAAGGAAGAGCAGGACAAGAACGCCTTGCCGCCCGCGGCCCAACCTTCGAAGACGTGAGCACATGGCCGGGGGAATCGTCATCCGCGAGGCGCATTTTCCCGGCCGCGCTCCTATCGAGGCCTACGGCAATGGCGGCTTTCGTTTCGCCGATATGTCGCATCGGGGTTCGATCCTGTGCCTGCCGTCGGGAATCTATGGCTGGGAGCCGTCGGACCCGGCAAACCTGAATGCGGATGATTTCGCCAGGCTGCTTGGAGAGGCGGACGGTATCGAAATTCTGCTGGTCGGGATGGGCGCGGAGCTGCGCCCGCTCCGGCAAGATCTCCGCAGCGTCTTTAAGGAAACGCGCATTTCGGCCGATCCGATGTCGACGGGTGCGGCGGTGCGGACCTACAACGTTCTCCTGGCCGAAGATCGCGCGGTAGCGGCGGCCCTGATCGCCGTCGAATAGGGCCTTTGACCATGCAGGAGCCTGACGGGCAGCTCGCCGACATTTTGCGCGCGTCCGATCGCGACCGCTACCTTTCGGCGCTTTATGCCCCGGCGGGGAAGCGGCAGGACTTGTTTGCCCTCTACGCCTTCAACGCGGAGATTGCAGCAATCCGCGATCGAATCCGCGAGCCGCTGCCTGGGGAAATCCGACTGCAATGGTGGCGTGACGTGCTGACTGCGGCTGAAGGCGCGGCTGATGGCCATCCGGTCGCTGTCGCCCTGGTCAAGGCGATCGAGGCCAGTGGGCTGCCGCGCGCCGCATTCGACAACTATCTCGAGGCGCGGATCTTCGATCTCTACGACGATCCGATGCCGAGCCGGGTCGACCTGGAGGGCTATTGCGGCGAGACGGCATCGGCGATCATCCAACTCGCTGCCTTGATCCTGGATCGCCACTCAGCGCCGGATCAGGCCGAGCTCGCCGGCCATGCCGGGTGCGCGCAGGCAATTGCCGGGCTTTTACGGCTTCTGGCGATACATCGTGCCAGGGGACAGTGTTATGTCCCCCGCGACATCCTTTCGGCAGCCGGCACCTCGCCGGAAGAATTCATATCCGGTGGATCGCCTGCGGCGGCACGGCGTGCGATTGAGGCAATGATCGCCTTGGCCAATCACCATCTGGGTGCGTTTCGGGAAGGGGCTCGGCGTCTCCCGGCAGATCTGCGTCCGGCCTTTCTCCCGGTCGCGCTTGTTCCCGCTTATCTCGACAAGCTGGCCGGTGATCCCGATCGCGCTTTGCGAATCCCCGCCGACATCTCGGAAGTCAGGCGCCATTGGATCATGTTCCGTACCGCCGGTCGTGGGTGGTCCTAGGGAGGCATTTTTTGCCGGACCAGGGGTGTCGATGATTGACCGGCCGCGCCGCCTCCCGCTCTCGCTCGCCCGCCATGCCGCGGACGGACAACTCGCCATGTCCAACTACTCAGCCGCCACCGCCCTATCCAGTCCGAGCCAGGCGCGGCAGTCCGCGAGAGCCCGGGCCGTGATGGCCTTCTTCTTGGCGATCGCCTTTTCCTTGCCGCGCAGGCGCTTGCCTTCGATCTTCGGCGCCTCGGCGGGAGGAAACAGCCCGAAATTGATGTTCATCGGCTGGAAAGAGCGTTTTCCCGGCTCGTCCTCGGAGACGATATGGCCACCGGTGATGTGGTTGAGCAGGGCGCCGAAGGCGGTTGTTGCCGGCGGCAGGGCCGGGGGTTCCCCCAGACGCTCCGCCGCGGCGAACCGGCCGGCAAGCAGCCCGATCGCCGCGCTTTCGACATAGCCTTCGCATCCGGTGATCTGGCCGGCGAAGCGCAGGCCAGGGCGCAGCTTGAGCTGCAGCGAACCGTCGAGCAGGGTAGGCGAGTTGATGTAGGTGTTGCGGTGAAGGCCTCCCAGCCGGGCAAACTCCGCGTTCTCCAGGCCAGGGATCATCCTGAAGATGCGCGTCTGCTCGCCGTGCCTCAGCTTGGTCTGGAAGCCGACCATGTTGTAGAGCGTGCCGAGGGCGTTGTCCTGGCGAAGCTGCACGACTGCATAGGGTTTGACCGATGGATCATGCGCGTTGGTCAGGCCCATCGGCTTCATGGGTCCATGCCGCAGTGTCTCCGGTCCGCGTTCGGCCATCACCTCGATCGGCAGGCAGCCGTCGAAATAGGGCGTGCCTTCCCATTCCTTGAACTCGGTCTTCTGTCCGTCGAGCACGGCCTGAATGAAGGCCTCGTACCGGGCCTTGTCCATCGGGCAATTGATGTAGTCCTTGCCCGTGCCGCCAGGCCCGACCTTGTCGTAACGCGACTGGAACCAACACACGTCCATGTCGATCGTGTCGAAATGGATGATCGGTGCGATCGCATCGAAGAAGGCGAGGGCGTCGGCGCCGGTGGCGGCGCGGATCGCCTCCGCGAGGGAGGGCGCGGTGAGTGGCCCCGTGGCGATGATCGCCTGGTCCCACTCTTCGGGCGGCAGGCCGCTCACTTCTTCCCGGATGACCGTGATGAGGGGGTGTGCCGCGATCTTCTCCGTGACGGCTGCCGAAAAGCCGTCGCGGTCGACGGCGAGCGCACTGCCGGCTGGAACCTGATGCGCATCGCCGGCAGCCATGATCAGCGAACCCGCCAGACGCATCTCGGCATGAAGCAGCCCCACGGCGTTGGTCTCGGCATCGTCGGAACGGAATGAGTTGGAACAGACGAGTTCGGCGAGCCCTTCGGTCTTGTGGGCTTCGGTCCCGCGGACCGGCCGCATTTCGTGCAGGACCACAGGGACGCCGGCCTGCGCCGCCTGCCACGCGGCTTCGGAGCCGGCTAGTCCGCCTCCGACGATATGGATGGGTTTGCTCGCCTTCGTCGTCATGCCGGTCGGCATAAGCCTGGTGCCGCGGAAAAGCAAGGAAATGGAGGCTGTTGCATTCTTGCCTCTCTTGCCCGGCGTTCGTCATGCCACGAGGTAAGCCGGATTGCGGGCGGATTGGCCTGCCGCTAATCATCTCGCATGAAGAGCCGTTCTGCCGCGTCCGCCATGTTGCTGGTTCTTGCAGGTGCCATCTCGGGATGCACCTCGGCGAGCAGTCGCTATGACGCCGACCTTAAGAAGGTCGATCCAGCTCGGATCTATGTCTGCCACGGCTTCGACTGCTATTTTAAGACCCGCCTCGACATCACGGCCGCCGATGCGCATCGGTTTTCGCAGATCATGGGCGCGGGCGCTGCGTCGCCGCAGGCGGAACGAGCAGCCATTTCCAGGGCGGTCCAATATTTCGAAACGCGGTCCGCGCAGGCCATTGGAGTGCGTGACGAACCAAAGTCGAGCTTCGGCAAGTCGGGCCAGAAGGGCCAGATGGATTGCATCGACGAATCCACGAACACGCGTTCGCTTCTACGCTATCTGGCCAAGCGCGGTTTGCTGAGGCACCACACGGTGGAAAGCAACGTCTCCCGCGGTCTCTTCATCGATGGTCGGTATCCGCATTCGACGGCGGTGATCCAGGAGAAGGGCGGCGTCAAATGGGCCGTGGATTCCTGGTATGCGCCGGTGGGCGGCGCCCCGGACATCATCCCGCTCAGCGACTGGCTGCCCCGCGGCGTGCTATCGAGCGGCGCCCTGACTTGATCCCAGTGGTTCTGGATGTCGGTGGCCGCGGGCGCGGTCACGCGCTCCATGGGTCGATAAGGTCGACTCTGGGTGTGAGCTGGCGCAATCAGCTTCCGTAGGGCTCGAATAATCCTCCAAATGCACAACACCCGCCGGGGGAGGAGGTCCGGCGGGTGTCGTTTTAGTCGGCCAGCATTGGGAGGAGGAGAAGCTGGCCGCATCTGCCAGGACCTGGGAGGAGGTAGGTCCGAGCAAGATCTCCGAATTTCGTTCGCTTCCCTCGCGGAGAAGCCTGGGAACAACACCCGCCGGGGGAGGAGGTCCGGCGGGTGTCGTTTTGGTCGGCCAGCATTGGGAGGAGGAGAAGCTGGCCGCATCTGCCAGGACCTGGGAGGAGGTAGGTCCGAGCAAGATCTCCGAATTTCGTTCGCTTCCCTCGGGGGAAGCCTGGGAACAACACCCGCCGGGGGAGGAGGTCCGGCGGGTGTCGTTTTGGTGGCCAGCAATCGGGAGGAGGTGAATGCTGGCCGTATTCGCCATGGCCCGGGAGGAGGTAGGCCAGGGCGAAAACCCTATGTTCTTCAGATCGACTTGCGCGCGACGTAATGGATGTCGCTGCGGCTGATGCCGAGGTCGTTCAATTCACGGTTCGACAGGCGGCTCAGCTCAGACACGGTCTCGCGGTAGCGGCGCCAGTTGCGGTAGTTGCGGATCAGGTTCATTTCGGTCTCGTTTCGTCTTTATTCTTGCGACTTGTCATTCGTGGACGAGGCGTAGATAGAAGCGGACGTGGAAATTTTGAAGAGCGTTTGTTGCATGGCAGCAATGCAGATTGTGCAACGCACCATCACAAACCTTTCGCATTTGCGGCAAAATTTGACCCGAATCAAAAATCGCGCAACGTCAAGCACTTGCATCGGGTCTTGCAAGTATGCAGCGTGCCCCGGGGAGGAATTCGGTAGACAATGGTCGCCTATGCCATCCAGGTAAAGAAGGACATCGCGCGCTGGGCCGAGCGGGGCTTGATCGATGCCCGCACGGCCGATGCGCTCTCGCATGATGTCGACGCGAGCCGGCGTGCCTCTTTCGGCTTCGGCATGGTCCTGGCGGTGTTGGCGGCTATCCTGTTCGGCGCTGCCATCCTGCTCTTCGTGGCGGCGAACTGGGAGACGATGCCTCGGCTCGCCCGCGTGGCGCTCCTCTTCTCGACCATCGCCGTGGGTTATGTCGGCGGAGCGCTGTTGAAGCTGCGGGGCCACGAGGCGCTCGCCGAAGCATTGTGGCTGATCGGGGCGGCCGCCTCTGGCGGTTCGATCGCCCTCATCGGACAGATGTATCACTTGCCCGGCGACGAGGCCGGGGCGGTCCTGACCTGGTGCATCGGCACCGGTCTTGCGGCCGCAACTCTACGGTCGGGGCCTTTGACGGTCGCTACTGTCGCTCTTGCCGCAGCGTGGCTGTTCATGAGGGGGTCCGAAGCCTGGGACACCGCAGGCTTCCCGCACTCTTTCCTGCTGATCGCTGCCGCTCTTTGGCTGATTTCCTACTGGACCGGAAGTCGCGCCGCGCGACACCTGCTGCTGCTTTCGCTCATCGCCTATGTGGCGTTGTTCGCATTCGACCGCGACACGGTTGCCGCCGCGTCCGGGCTGGCGGCGGGTTCGGCAGCCCTCTTCGCGCTCGCCATATCCGCGCCCCCGGCGACGGAGAGGGTAGCCCGCATCGGCGGACACTTGCCCACCCATTGCCTCGTCGGTTTCCTGGCCGGCATGGCATTCCTGCAACTCGAGACAGACGAGGTCGAACGGCTGGTCGCGGCCGCGGGAATCACATTCGCCGGGATCGTTGGAGCCCTTTTGACGGCCGGCAGGGATAGAAGGGCACTCCGCTGGATCGCCTATCTCGGCTTTGCCTTCGAATTGTGCTTCGTCTATGCGGTGACGCTCGGCACTATGCTCGGCACTGCCGGCTTTCTCCTGGCGGCGGCGCTGATCCTGGGGGGACTCGCTCTTGTCATCATCCGCGTGGAGCGGCGCATGGCCGCTCCGGCCGAAGGGAGCGCGGCGTAATGCGAGGCTGGAGGCTGGTTTTTTCGGCGATCGTTTTGTCCCTTGTCCAAATCGGCTTCCTGGGCTGGATCATCGCGGGCCGTGCAGCGATCCTGCGGAGCGGCACGGAAGTCCTTCTGAAGGTCGAACCCGTCGATCCGCGCGATCTCCTGCGCGGCGACTACGTGTCGTTGCGCTACGACATCACGAACATCCCCACGGCCATCATCGCCAACATCCCAGAAGGGACGTCCGCGACGGAGACGGGTCCCATCTTCGTACGCCTTCGCCAGGAGCCCGATGGTTTCTGGCGAGCCGTTTCGGCGTCGTTCGATGTTCCCGCTTCGGCGCCGCCAGAGCCTGGCGAGGCCGATATCAGGGGCGAGGTCGTCTCGGGCCGACCGCTGGAGACGGACGGATCGGTGCAGGCCCGTTACGGGATCGAACGCTTCTATTTGCCGGAAGGTGCGGGGCGGGCCATCGAGACCGATATGCGCGTGCGCCCCTTCGCCATGCGCGTGGCAATTTCCCGGGACGGAGCCGCCCAGATCAGGGCGCTCATCGACGAGGGCAGGACGCTTTTCGAGGAGCCCTTGTACTAAGGGTTGCCGAGAAATGATGGATTTCCGGATGTAGTGCACCTCCGCCTCGCTGTCAGGCCGGACGCGGAACCTCGCTACCGCACTGATACAGACGGCGAAGACGCGGCATCGCCGCGTCTCGGCGGCGATGACGGCAAGCTCAGGCTCGGTCCTTTATCCCGGTGGCGCCTTCCTCTTCCGCGCAATGGGCACAGCAGTAGATGACATCGTTTTGTTCCACGCCGTGCCCGATAATGCGGCATTCGCAATGGGGGCACGTCGGGGCCAGCTTCTGGATCGCGCATTCAAAGCTGTCGAACGTATAGGTCTGGCCACCCGACATCACCTGAAAGGTCTTGTCGTAGTCGTTGCCACACTGATCGCATAGAGCCATGGAAAGTTCCTCCTGAGGCTCGTAACCAACGGAGGCGTTGTAAGTTCCCGCCGTCCTGCCCCCGGGGTATCGGCTGGAACGAACGCACCTTTTGCGGAATTCAGGGACATGACGCACTTCATGCTGATCTCGCCGTGACGGTCTTGGTCGAGCCGCGCTTGGTGAACGAGCCGTTTTCGGACCCGCTCCTGCTGCTGGACTTTCGCTTCGGCAGCAGGGCGGTCCTTTTCGATCTCGGCGACCTTCAGGCGCTTTCTCGGCGCGAGGTGCTGCGCGTGTCACATATATTTGTTTCGCATATGCACATGGATCACTTCAGCGGGTTCGATCGCCTGCTCGGCCTGTCGCTCTATCGCGAAAAGCAGGTCCACATCGTCGGGCCGCCTGGATTGGTCGATGCCGTCGAGGCCAAGCTGCGCGCCTATACATGGAATCTTCTGAACGAGCGGTCCCAAGACTTCTCCGTGGTGGCGTCCGACTGGACGGAGGGACGATTCATCGCCGAAGCAGCCTTCCGAGCTCGGAATGCCTTCGCGCGGATCGACCGGCCTGGGCGGGACGCGCGGTTCCCCCTGGAGGATCCGGAGTTCACGATCGAAGCCGTCACGCTCGATCACGGCATCGCGTGCCTGGCTTTCGCGTTTCAGGAGCGAATGCGCGTCAATGTTCACAAGGCGCAGCTGGACGCGCTGGGCCTTCCGGTCGGACAATGGCTGACGGAGGCGAAGCGGGCAGCACGCAGCGGCGCCGGCGCGGCGGCCGAATTCACACCCATGGCCGGCAGGACGGTGACGTTGGGTGAATTGCTGCGGAGGCAGGCCTTGGTCAGCGCGCCTGGCCAGCGAATTGTCTACGCCACGGATCTCGCCTTCCATCCGCGCAACGTGGCGCGCCTCTGTGCGCTGGCATGCGGGGCCGATCGCCTCTTCATCGAAGGCGGCTTCCTTGAAGAAGATCGCGACCTCGCGGCATCCAAGAAGCATCTGACGGCGGCGCAGGCGGGAGCGATCGCGAGGCGCGCCGGAGCGATCTCCGCACAGCAGCTGCATTTTTCGCCGCGATATCTCGGACGCGAGAATGCTCTGCGGGCCGAATTCGAAGATGCGTTTCGTGGCGGCTCTGCCGAGGGGGCGTAGGCACCGCAAGGCCTCTGCGTTCGCGCGGCTTGGGAGGATGCTCAACGAGAGTGGCGACCCGGTCAGCGATGGCCCCTGCGATCAAGCCGGCCTATCCCGGCGGTTGTTGCGGCACCGCCTCCGGAGGAATGATCGGGGTGGTCCCGGTATCGTCCGGGGGCTCCTCGATATCGCGATCGCCTGTCGGCGGCGGCGTCAGCACGCCATCGCAGCGCTCGAGCTTCTCGGCGGAACGCTGGTCGTTGCTGGGTTCTCCTTCCTTTTCCTTTTTCTCCTCAGCCTTTCCATCGGGTTCGGCTCGACAGCGTTCGACGGCGTTCGGTTGGCCGCCATTGTCGGGAGTTTGCGCGGCTCCGGGATAGGGGCTTCCGACAAGGGAAAGAAGCACGATCAGCATGATGCCGCGGCATGTGGAGCGGAGGGAGCCGGGCGAGGCGCTCGCCGTTGGTGCCGGGAAGCCCGGTTGAGAGGGAATTTCCGGTGGCGTCCCAGGAGGAATCTGGACAGGCTCTTCCCCCGGGGGCGGAACGGGATCGGGCGTGGGCGGCGGCACACCCGGCGGCGCGTCCGGGGACGGCGTTTCCGGTGGGGGTGGAGGGCGAGCGGGTTCCGGATTCGGGTTGTCCGGAGTTGGCTGCGGATTGTTCGGATCGGGAACAGGATAGGGCATCGTGCGCTCCGTGCGTTTTCTCCGTTGGGAGGCAACCTTTGCGACGCCTCACGGTTCCGTTTCGAATGCTGGGTTTTCCCACCGACGATCGCGATTTTTCATCCCTTGGCTTGATTTGGCGCAAAGTCATCGCTGCCCAAAGCCGCTATTCTTCCGCGGTCAAGTAATGTAAGATTACAGGCGAAAACACGTTGAAATATAAGTTGAACGAGGGGCGGCCGGTGGGGAGTTTCAACTTCAAAGGTCCTGCGACGGATGAAGACGGCTCTGATGTGCTCGCCGAGTGCGAGCGCCAGATGCGACCGGTCGTCCATGAGATCGTGCAATCGGCGGTGACGGCGGGCTGGAGCCCGGATGATGTTCTCCTGACGCTGGTCGAGATCTCATGGGATATGTATGAAAGTCGTCGTGAACTGTCATGACGGTTGCCGTCATGGCAAGGTCAGCGCGTTCGCCCCTCCGTTCCACTGTACGTGCAACAACGACCGACCAGGGCGTGTTTGGAACGATGAGCACGCCCTCCAACGTTTTCTCGGTTTTCCCCGCTAAAGACTCTTTCCTATCCGAGCGGGTGCAGCTAGTTTGAAGGTGGGTGTAAGGCCGGTTGCACTTTAGGTTGCAGGTGGTCGAGCAAGGGGGCTTGAGGAGGGTATCTCAGGCAACGATGTGAATTCTTTGTTGCGCTCAGGCAACTCGGGAATTCGCTCGGCCGGCGGCGCGGCTGAGGCAGGGTGGCAATGCATGATAGGAGCGAAGTCCAGGAACGCGGTTCCGGGACCGCCCGGCGACGGGCAATTGAACGTGTCTTCGACAGGATCCCGCCGAGCGCAGGACCTCGGCTGACTACTTCCCGAGGCGGTGCGGCGCATTCCCTTCTCCCGCCGGGCTCGCAGACCTTCAAGGCGCGCCAGCATCTCGTGGCTGTGATGCTCGCGCCAGCGCCGGGAATTTGCGCATCTTTCGGCTGTGACGAGAGGCAGGAGTTCGATGGCGAGGTCGGGATGATCGCGATCACGCCGGCGATGGTCGAAAGCCACGTGACCTGGACATCCACTATGGAAAATGCCGTCGTGGCGCTTACACCGGAGAGCCTGCTCGAACTGGCCGTCCATGAATTCGATTCCGACCGGATCGAGCTTCAGCCACCCCCCTTCGGAACTATCGATCCCAAGGCGCTGCAATTGGCGCAATTGCTGAAAGCGGAGCTGACGCAGCAGGAAGATCCGAACGAGTTCTATATCGATTCTCTCGTCACCATGTTCGGCGTGCATATTCTCCGGCACTACACCGGCGAGCTAAAGTTGCCGGCGAGCCCGAAGGGAGGTCTGTCCGACCGCAGTGCGCGCAGGGTGCGGGAATTTCTCGAGGTAAACTTCTCCCGGAAAATGTCGGTTGCCGAACTTGCGGCTGTGTCCGGCCACTCACCGCGCCATTTCATTCAGGCGTTCACGAAGACCTTCGGCGAGCCCCCGCACAAGCATGTGCTTCGGTTGCGCCTTGCCTTTGCCGAAAAATTACTCGGCGAAAGCGAGCTATCGATCGCGGAGGTCTCTCATCTCAGCGGTTTTTCCAGCCAAAGTCATCTGACGACGACAATGGTAAAGCATCGCGGGCTGACACCGATGCAGGTGAGGCGGGCAAAATAGGCAGGTCCCGTGTTGCGCGTCGCCGGGTGTGGGGAAGACGGTCTTTTGCCATGGATGTTGATCCTTTGACCTGTGGCGGGAGGCCCTCAACGTCCTGCCCGGGGATCATTCCCCACCTACGGGATTCACGCTGGACTGCGCCTACTGGAGCCCCTCCTATCCCGTCCACGGTTCTGGCTCCACAACTGCTCGGGTTTGGCCAGTTGTTAACGCGTGCGATTGGGGCGAATGAGGGGCCCAATCGCGGCCGGCATTTTGAACCCGAACACTTCTAGGTATTGTGCTCAGATATCTGACTTTTCTGAAAGAAAACCGGATTTTTCTGGAATACGTCGCGCGAAGAATTTCGCATTGATCGCCTACAATGGAATCGTCCGGAAAACTGAGACTTTCCGCTAGGCACCGATGAGTGTCGGAAATACCTGCGTGATGCCTCAGTGAACGCCGTGGCCAACAATGCCGGTGATGTTGCCATTGGCCTGAATTCATCATCCGGCCCAACGGGTGCGGTGGGAAGCACGACGATTGGAGGCACGAACAACGGTTTTGCAGGCGCCACGCCGGTTGGGGCATTTTCGGTTGGCGCCGCAAGCTCCGAACGCCAGATCCAAAACGTGGCGGCGGGGCAACTTTCGGACGCACCATGGATTCGGTGAACGGTTACCAGCCCTTTGCCACCAATCAGCAGGTGTGCGCGCACGCTAGCCTGACGGGGGAAGACGCCGGCAGTCGAACAAGGGGCAAGCCCAAGGTCGGTTTTGTCCCCCACTATCAGCGCGTCGGCGCCGGCGTTCTGCTCGCCGCTTGGGGCCAGATAGGCTCGGATGCCATTGCGCGAGGTCCTTGAAAATCCCCCGCTGGACAAAGATGCCTGGTGCGGATGAAGGGACTCGAACCCCCACGCCTTTCGGCACCGGAACCTAAATCCGGGGCGTCTACCAGTTCCGCCACATCCGCAATGAAAGCTGCAATCCCACGCGGCCATCATTCTGTCAATGTCGGCCTCGAATAGAGGTGACGTTGCAGGCGCGAAGATAGTTGAAAATCGGGCCGGTGTGTGACAAAAGGCGTGGCAAATGTGACGGGATCGGCAATCCGTTCGGCTTGAAACGGGTAAGTAATAGGAAAAACAGTTACTTACCTTCTTGCGGCGGCGAATTTCATGAAGAGGACGAGTTCCGGCGGCGGCCGTGAAAGGCGCGTCCGAACCCTCACAAGGACGGCACTCCCGGCACGAAATTCCGGCAGGCTCAGCAGGCGAGGCCCGGTTCCGGGCATTCGTGAACACAAAGGTTGAATGATGCAGGTAACCGAAACGCTTAATTCCGGTCTGAAGCGCGAGATCAAGGTGACCGTACCGGCCCGCGACATGGAGGCCAAGCTCATGGAGCGGCTTTCGGACGCCAAGAGCAAGGTGCGCATCAACGGCTTCCGGCCGGGCAAGGTGCCCGTGCAGCATCTGCGCAAGATGTACGGCAAGTCCTTCATGGCCGAGGTCGTCAACGAGATCCTCAACAACTCGACGCGGGAAATCCTTTCCGACCGTGGCGAGAAGGCTGCCATGCAGCCTGAGATCAAGATGACCGACGACGAGAAAGAGGCCGAAAAGATCCTCGCGGGCAATGCCGACTTCGAATTCGAGCTGGCCTATGAAGTCATCCCGGCCATCGAGATCAAGGACTATACGGGCATCAAGGTGACCCGCCAGGTCTATGACGTTCCCGAGGACGAGATCGAGGACCAGGTGAAGCGTGTCGCCGAATCGGCCCGTTCCTACGAGCCGAAGGACGACGAAGCGGCCGAAGGCGACCGGCTGACGATCGATTTCGTCGGCAAGCTCGGCGGCGAGCCCTTCGAAGGAGGCGCCGGCACCGATCAGTTCCTGGTGCTCGGTTCCAAGCAGTTCATTCCGGGCTTCGAGGAGCAGCTGGTCGGCGTGAAGGCCGGGGACGAGAAGACGATCACCGTCACTTTCCCGGAAGACTACACCGCCGCGCACCTCGCCGGAAAGGAAGCGACCTTCGACGTCACCGTCAAGGAAGTCGCCAAGCCGGGCGAACTCGAGCTTAATGACGAGACGGCGAAGAATCTCGGCCTGGAATCGATCGACCGCCTGCGCGAGATCGTGAAGGGCCAGATCGAGAGCCAGTTCGGCGCGCTGACCCGACAGAAGGTGAAGCGCGAGCTGCTCGATCAGCTCGACGAAAGCTACAAGTTCGAGGCACCGTCGAAGCTGGTCGAGGCCGAGTTCAACAACATCTGGAACCAGGTCACGGCCGATCTCGAGGCTGCCGGCCGCACCTTTGCCGATGAGGACACCACCGAGGAAGAGGCGCGCGACGAATATCGTCGCCTCGCCGAGCGGCGCGTCCGCCTCGGCCTGGTGCTCGCCGAGATCGGCGAGAAGGCGGGCGTGCAGGTCAGCGACGACGAGATGCAGCGCGCCCTGTTCGAAATGGTGCGTCGCGCCCCGGCCGGCCAGCAGCAGCAGCTCTTCGATTTCTACCGCAACAATCCGGCTGCGCTGACCAATCTGCGTGCACCGCTGTTCGAAGAAAAGGTCGTGGATCACCTGCTCACGCAGGTCTCCGTCACCGACAAGAAGGTGAGCAGGGAAGAGCTTCTGGCGGACGACGAGGACGAGACGGCCGAGAAGAAGCCGGCCAAGAAAGCTGCGGCCAAGAAGGCCGACAAGGCGGAAAAGAAGGCGGAGGGCGCCGACGAGGCCGAAGGTCCGAAGAAGAAGGCCGCGCCCAAGAAGAAGGCGGCTGCCAAGGACGCCGAGTAGGTCCCGCGCCTGAGAGCATTGGAAAAAGGCCGCCCGGGAGGCGGCCTTTTTTGTTGCACAATGGCGCTAATGCGCCTGTCGTCCTCACGGAGGATCTCGAGCCCACGCCGCCTTCGCCCGGGACTGCAGCGACCACGCTCGCCGATTTGCCCAAGGGCGCTTCGAGGCAAGAAGCTGTCGGGTTAGCAACGCCAGCTTGAGGCGAGGATGATGCTGCACATGTCGAGCCGCTGAAACTTCGGGTCCTTGAACGCCAAGAAGTCGTCGTTGAAGGTTCCGAAGGTAGTGTCCGGGCGATGCTTCATGCCTTGATAGAAGGCGTCAATCAGTCCGTGCTTGAAGTCGGCTTCCCGAGGGAATGCTGCGATAACGGCGTCGCGCTCTTCATCTGTAAATTGCTCATAGCCGCGCCCGGCTACATCCATGCCAGCTCCCGCCTGGATCAAGGCGATCTCCGGCCGCATGAATTCCGGAATGCCAGGTGTTGTGTGGAGCGCGACGGCATTCCAGACCGTCTCGATATCTCTTTCGGAGATGCCATGCCCCTGGAGAAAATCACGCGCGGCGTTCGCGCCATCCACTTCGAAGCGTAATTGGCTGTTGTCATAGCGTTCGGTGAGCCCGATGTCATGGAACATGGCGGCCGTGTAGAGCAGCTCGGGGTCGAAGGTCAGCCCTTTACGTTTTCCCGCCATCGCTCCCCAGAAATAGACCCGCAACGAGTGATGGAAGAGCAGATGGCTCTCGCTGTCGCGAATGAACTGCGTCACGTCGCGAGTCAGTTTGCTGTCAGGAATTCTTACGCCGGAAACCTCGTCGACGATCATGGCCTGGACTCCATTGGTTTTTTCAAGAACGGCGGCATTGTAAGCAAGGTCCGGCACACCGCTTTTGCCAGCGCGGGCTACCTAGCTCCGACCGATAGGACGATTTTCCCTCTCGGCGCACGGCGCAGACCCTCCAGCATCAGATGGGCCTCGTATGCGTCCTCGAGGGAGAGGACCGCACCCACTCGCGTCTTCAACTTATCCCCGTCGATTAGGCCCGCGATCTTCGTCAGGTACCTGGTTGTGACGTTCACGAGAAAGAAAGCCGCGTCGACCCCATGCCTCTTTGCAAGCTCCTGATCCGGATGGGACACGGCGGAGATCAGCTTACCGCCACGCCTCAGGACGCGGAACGAGCGCGCCTGAGTTTCACCGCCGACCAGGTCGAGAACCGCATCCACATTCTGGGCGGCGTCTTCGAAGCGCTCGGTGCGATAATCGACCATCGTGTCCGCCCCGAGTTCGCGCAGGTCGGCGAAATCTTGTTGAGCGGCCGTGGCAATGGTCCGAATTCCTGCCTGGCGGGCGAGCTGGACCGCATAGGCGCCGACATTCCCGGCCGCCCCATGGATGAGCACCGTTTGGCCATCCACGAGCTTTGCCTGATCGAACAGCCCCTGCCAGGCCGTCACGGCGACGACAGGAACGGAGGCCGCATCGACGTAGCCAATCGAGGCTGGCTTGCGCGCGATTGTCGTGGCTGACGCTAGCGCATACTCGGCGTACGCCCCAAGGAACTGCGGGTTGGTCAGGCCATAGATCTGATCTCCGCTGCGAAAATCCGTCACATCCGGGCCGATGGCCTCAATATCCCCGGACAAGTCGGAGCCGAGCGTCAGGGGAAGTGGTTGCGGCAAGGCGCTTTTTCCCGCTCTGATCCACCCATCCCACGGGCCTACCCCTGCGGCACGGACTTTGACCAGGACTTCGCCCGGACCGGGAGTGGGCTTGGGTACGGACTCGAACGTCATCGTATCCGGAGGGCCGAACTCATGCACACGCCACGCCATGATAGACGCTTGATCTTGGTCCCGTATGGCTCCCTGGGCAATCTTGTCGGGCATCACCTTGGCCTCCGCGCGAGATGGCTCTTATCGAAATGGCGGTTCCACATCCGCTCTGCCGGGCGAATATGGATCGATGCAGGACTTGGAAAAAGCACCAAAAAGGCGAGCAAATCATGCACCAGGGAGTGTGAACCAGGTCCCAAAGACATAGTCAGATCGGCGCTTGCTCGTTGCCCGGCCGACGTCCATGCAAGTGCGGTGGACGAGGGCAACGCTCGACGCAGACCGGTCGATCGCGCGCAGTCTCGGATGCGGCAACGTCGGAGGCCTATCGATATGAGCCCGCCCTTGCGGCGCCATCCTCTTTGTGAGAGTTAAGTATATGCTTCACCAATCGGACCAACTCGACCTCATGTATCAAGCCCTGGCCGACGCGAGCCGGCGGGCCATGATCGAGCGCCTGAGCCGGGGGCCGGCATCCGTGAGCGAACTGGCCGAGCCGTTCGACATGTCGCTCTCCGCCGTGGTGCAGCATCTCCAGGTGCTGGAGGCAAGCGGGCTCGTGCACACTGACAAGGTCGGACGGGTTCGGACATGCCGGATCGAACCCGAGGCTTTGGCGGTCGCGGAACGCTGGATTGGCCAAAGACGCGCCATGTGGGAACGCCGGCTCGATCGGCTGGGCGAATATCTGGCAGCGCAGCCCGATGGAGAACAGAAGTAGGAGAAATCATGATGGAGGGCGGAAGACGGCTGCCGGCGCCTCCTGGGACGTTCGCGTGAGACTTGCAGCGTATGCGCTAGATGAGCTGCAGCCCCTTCATGCTGACATGACCGCCCTTGCCGATGATGACATGATCGTGCACGGCAATGCCGAGGGGCTTGGCCGTATCGATGATGGTCTTCGTCATTTCGATGTCGGCGCGCGATGGTGTCGGGTCGCCCGACGGGTGGTTATGGGTGAGAATGATGGCGCTGGCAGAAAGCTCCAGCGCGCGACGCACCACCTCCCGGGGGTAGACGGGTGTGTGATCGACCGTGCCCGTCTGCTGCACCTCGTCGGCGATGAGCGCATTCTTCTTGTCGAGGAACAGGATCCTAAACTGCTCGCGCGGCTCGAAGGCCATGGCGGCCCGGCAATAGGCGACCACCTGGCTCCATGAGGACAGGATCTGCCGTCCCTTGATTTCGCTCCGCGCCATTCGCTGTGCCGCGGAAGCGATCAGCTTGAGGTCGAGCGCCACCGCTGGCCCGACGCCCTGGACCTCCTGCAGGAGGTGGATGGGTGCGCCCAGCACCTCGGCCAGCGAGCCGAAGCGCGCGAGCAGCGCCTTCGCGATCGGCTTCGTGTCGGCGCGGGGGATCGAGCGGAAGAGCAGCAACTCCAGGAATTCATAGTCGGCGAACGCATCGGCTCCGGCCGCAGCATAGCGTTCGCGCAGGCGCTCGCGATGGCCGTGATAATGCGGCTTGTCGTTCGATTTGGCGAGCGGCTTCATCGGCGCCTCGCCGAGAAAGCTCTGCTGGCCGTCCCTTGCCCGGTGCCTCGCACTCATCAAACTAGCTCCCACCCATGGTGGATACTAAGCAGGTTTCGGACAAGTTTCCCACGGTTTTCAGACAAAGTCGGGCAACAGATGAGCCGAGTAACTGGGCACGGCAAGGCCATGCGAGCCGCTAAATCGAGCCGCGCGTGAGGCATCAACCTCTTGGACCGGCGGGAAAACGGTTGGGCTATTCCGGGAGGCCGGGCCGATCAAGGCCGGCTGGCGACAAGGTGAAGATTTCGCAGCCGGTGGCGGTCACGCCGACGGTATGTTCGTACTGTGCCGAGAGGGACCGATCGCGCGTCACCGCGGTCCATCCGTCGGAAAGGACTTTCACGTGCGGCCGGCCGAGGTTGATCATCGGCTCGATCGTGAAGATCATCCCTTCGCGCATCTCGACGCCTTCATTCGGGCTGCCGTAGTGGAGGATATTGGGCGCATCGTGGAACAGGCGCCCAACACCATGACCGCAGAAGTCCCGGACCACGGAGCAGCGTTCGTTTTCTGCGTAGGTCTGGATCGCCGCGCCGATCGCACCGGTGCGCGCGCCCGGGCGTACGGCGGCGATGCCGCGCACCAAACATTCATAAGTGACCTCGAGCAGCCGCTCCGCTGCGCGCTTGATCGTACCGACAGGGTACATGCGACTGGAATCGCCATGCCAGCCGTCGAGAATGTAGGTGACGTCGATATTCACGACGTCGCCGTCACGCAGGGGCTTGTCGTCGGGAATGCCGTGGCAAACGACGTGATTGATCGAAGTGCAGGTGGATTTCGTATAGCCGCGATAGTTCAGTGTCGCGGGCAGGGCGCCGTGATCCATGCCGAATTCGAAGACGAAGCGATCGATGGCATTGGTCGTCAGGCCCGGTTTCACCATGCTGGCCAGCTCGTCGAGGCAGCGGGCGGTCAGATTGCAGGCCTTGCGCATGCCCGCAAAGGCCTCTTCATCATACAGCCGGATCTGACCGGTGTTTCTAAGGGGCGCCGTCTGCGCGTCGAGATAGGTGACCATGGATACAGTCCGCGTTGAAGCGGCGCATCCCGTCGATCGGCCGCGCCAGCCATCATGTGACATCCAACGGCCAAAGGTTCAAGAGGGCGATGTGCACGCGCCGCCGGGGACATGCCGACCGTCTCAAGGCTGCAAGCGAAACCAGCCTTGGTTATCGCGGATTCGTGATGGTGCCAGCGGGATCGACGCGCAGCTCGATCTCGTTGCCGTCTACGTAGCCTTCGACCTCCCAGAAACCTCGATCGCTCCAGTCGATGTCGTCGATGACTATCCCCGGATGCGCCTCCTCGACCTTGGCGATGAGCGACGACAGCTTGGTGCCGGTGGGCGGCGCTACGGCATGGGCAACGGTTGCTGCGGTAACGATGGCAGTGGCGATAAGAAGGCGCATGGACGGTGTCCCTCGTGCGACGGCCCCACGCAAAACCAATGGTAGAGTATTCAAGCCTGCCGCGATAGTGCCCGGTTGTATCCTTGATCGCGTTCGACGAAAGGATCCTTTCGCTCGGCGGCGTAGGGGCTTCCTCCAAGCTGACCAGCGCGTCTTTGCTTTCTGATTGTGAATCCCCCGCGTAGCGCGCCAGACGGTCAGGAATCGCCTTTGGGCGGCGCGTCGCCGTTTGGGTCCTCCGGCAAATAGCCGGAAGTGATAAGCCAATCGTAGAGCACCGCCGCTGCGGCGATCTCCCGTGAACACCCCGGGTCTATTTCCTCGATCATCTGATCCAAGGCATAGGCTATGTCGTCATCGAGCTCGATTGAGAGGACCATCGTCATCGTCAGCGCTCCCGCTTGCGGCAGGATCCGGCCATGGGCTTAACTAGCCGCACGGAGTTTCGTTCCTTGCGCCCCGCAGCCAAGTGGCCACTGCACATCATCGGTCCCGATTTTCTGCTTCGGGGTTCGGATCCCGGGGAAGGCAATGTCCAGACAATGGCGCTGCCGAGCGCGACCGTGTTGGCGGGCGGCGGTCCTCAGTGCTGTTTCCCGTAGGGCGGGATCATCGCCCTACACACGAACCTAGAGGACAGGTTTGCTGGACAGAGGCAGGGCCGATCGGGGGTAGAGGCGCGTGGCCGACCCTCGATGGGTGACATGGTTCGGTTGATGAACTTCACGATAACGCGACCAAACATTTGACTTTGCTAATGGAATAGCTCAGTTTTCACCAAGTATTGGGGGGAGAGCGGTCGAACTAACCCCAGAACTGATGGCTGGCAACTACATGTCAGCTCGTCAATCCCTCTTCCGGCCGGCCTGTTGGCGCAGATGGTATGTCATGGTGCAGATGAGCCGCTTCATCGATCGAGCACTCGACTGGCGATACGGTATCGATACTAGTGGCGTGTTTGAGACGAACCTGTCGGACGACTCGTGTCACGCGTCGACTGTACCCTATCGTGACATCGACAAGATGCTCGATCGGCTGGATTTGAAACCTGCCGATGTGTTCATCGATATCGGGTGCGGCAAAGGCCGTGTACTGGCGCTGGCTGCCCTGCGTGCGATCGAACTGGCCATCGGCATTGATGCGTCTTCAGCCATGGTCTCGAAAGCGGCCGAAAACTGTCGCAGGATGGGCGGGCGCCTACGAAGCCCTGTTGAGGTTCATCTGTCCTTTGCGGAGACGTATGATTACGGCGCATGCTCGGCCGGCTATTGCTTCAACTCCTTCGGCTGGAGAACACTGGGGCCAGTCTTGGACAAGATACGCCAGGACCGTGGGAAAAGCCCGTTCCGGCTATGCTTCCTTAACCCTTCGCCGGAACAGATGAACGTATTCGCGGTGCAAGGCTGGACGCTTTCCCATATGGGCGTCGCAGCCGAGATGCCTTTCGTCGTGATGCAGCTGACCCGAAAGGGCGACGACGCAACATAACGATGCATGTCGCTCAAACTGCGCATGGGTTTGGGTAACGGCATGCTTTCAGCCGCTTTAATGCTTTCGACTAGGAGCGGCTGACGCACTTATTTTCCGCTGCCCGTAGGCACGACACGCCATACCTTGTTTCCGACGTCGTCGGCCACCAGTAGTGCGCCGTGCTTGTCCACCGCGACCCCAACGGGGCGACCCAGCGCCTGGCCGCGCTCATTGACGAAGCCCGTCAATATGTCGCGCGGCGGGCCGACTGGCTTGCCGTTTCGGAAGGGCACGAAGACCACCTTATAGCCGCTGCGCGGGTTGCGGTTCCAGGAGCCATGCTGGCCCACGAAAGCGCCACCCCAGTATTTGGGACCGAACAGTCGCCCGGTATAGAATGTCAGGCCGAGCGAGGCCGTGTGCGGGCCCAGAGCGTAGTCAGGCGTGATGGCCTGTGCGACCAGATCCGGCCGCGGCGGTTTAGCGCGCACGTCGACATGCTGCCCGAAATAGCTGTAGGGCCAGCCATAGAAGCCGCCGCGTTGCACGGCGGTCATGTAGTCCGGAACAAGATCGCTGCCGATCTCGTCGCGTTCATTCACCACCACCCAGAGCTTCCCGCTCTCCGGCTGCCATGAGAGTCCATTGGGATTGCGCATGCCGGAGGCGAACAGATAGCTGCGCCGGGTGGCGAGATGGATTTCGAGAACGCTGGCACGGTTCGTCTCGGCCTCGACGCCGTTCTCGCCGACATTACTATTGGAGCCGACGGTGGCGTAGAGCTTTGTGCCGTCGCGGCTTGCGATCACATCCTTGGTCCAGTGATGGTTGATGGGCCCGGCCGGCAGGTCGACGATCTTCTCGCCCTTCGTGGATATTCTGGTTTGACCGCGCGAATAGGGGAACGCGACGATCGCGTCGGTGTTGGCGACGTAGAGCTTGTTGCCGATCAGCGTCATCCCGAAAGGCGAATTCAGGCCATGAAGCAACACGGTTCGCGTTTCGGCTCGTCCATCCCCGTCGGCATCTCTAAGCACGGTGATGCGGTTGGCGCTTTTCGTCACGGCGCCGGCTGTCTTCATCACCGCAGATTGAACGATGTTCCTCAGACTGAAACTCGTGCGTTCAGGTGGCCGATTCGTCTCTGCGACGAGAACGTCACCGTTGGGAAGCACATGAAGCCAGCGCGGGTGATCGAGGTCCCCCGCAAACTCGTTGACGCTCAGTCCTGGAGCGGCCTTTGGAGTCGTTCCTTCGGCCCAGCGCTTCGCGGGCGCAATCTCGATCGTGGGGATGAGGGTGGGGTTCGGCTTGGGCAGCACCGGCTTTGGTCCGAATCCCTCGGCTATCGGGACTCTGGCGGATTCCATGGAAACGGACGAGCATGCAGCCACCATGGCTGTGCACAGCGCTGCCATGGGAACGGCAATGAAGGCCTTCATGACGTCACCGCTCTGGCCGGGCAAATATTAACGCTTGGGACGAAGATTTCATCCCCGGACCTTCGTCCAAGCCAGACGCCACAACTCGACAGTCCCCGTCGCCAAGATCGAAGGATCGTGTCGCTGTCGGACTGAAGTCAGGTCAGGCTTCCACTGGATCTGTCGTTTCGCGTCGAGCACGGCGCCGCCCGAGGCTTCTTGCCCGCCAATGCATCCCGACAGCTATTCGCAATTTCTTGACGTATCAGTTACGTCGCAGCCAGGCTCTTGGGAAGCTTGGCACGCCCAACGGGAATCGAACCCGTGTTTCCGCCGTGAAAGGGCGGCGTCCTGGACCGCTAGACGATGGGCGCAAGCGAGAACGAACCGGCTTATAGTGAGCTTGTCGGAGGCCGGCAACCCGTCACGCTGCGGAAATACAAACTTTTTTTCGCCCGGCGGGCACATGTCTCTGCAACGCTTCGGCCATCTGTGCCTCCGCGCGCCAGAGGCGCAGAAGCGCGGTCTTGCACGGCCGAGTTGGTGGCTATTTGATTGTTCCCGAACCAGAGGACCGCAAGAACTTCGCTCCAGCATTGCCGGAGCGAAGCGCAGGGGTTCAGCTCTGACGTCGGCGGCAGCGCCAATTCCAGTCGCGCTCGGGTCCGACGTCGATATGGACGGATTCGGTATGGCAATAGGTCCCGACACCACCCCGCCCAGGCATGGAACGGACGAATTTTGCGAGTTCCCATTTGCTCACGCCAGGAACCTGAACGTCGGCGGCAGCGCAATACATGTGCTGTGAGTTCTTCGCGCCGCGGGCGCGCCGATTATGCGCAGGGCTGCGATAGCCGGAGGTCACGACCATCTTCTTTCCATAATGCTGCTCGACGATCTTCAGCATCCGTACCAGCGAAGGCTTGAGGCAGGATACGTCGACGCCCTCGGTCTGGGTGAGCAGCCCGTTCGGCGCCAGGCGGGCAAGGCCGGCAGCCGAGGCTACTCGAACGGCGCCGCCGCCTTCGTCCTCGTGGAGATCGATGTCGCTGTCGTCGTCAACCCCCGACTTCCGTTTGATTTCGAAAAGCCCTTCCTGACGCACGCCGGGCAGGAAACTCTCGCCGCTTCCCGTGGCGCCCGTCGCGAGCGATGCCTTGACAATGGGCTTGGCCGGACCGGTGGAGGCGAGCTCGATGATTGGCGTCGGCTTGCGCATTTGCGCCGGGGCTGCCGCGGCCGCTGGCGCCGTTCCAAAGAACGAGGACAGAAAACCGCGCTTCTTGGGTTCAGCGGACTCGGGCTTCTGCTGCGGGTCTGTAGCGGTCACGTAGACACCGCCCTCTTGCGGGGACGCTGTAGCGCTCTTGGTCTGTGCTGGAGCGGCGGCCCCCTTCGCAACGTCGGTGTTGGTCGCCGCCTGCGGGGAGGGCGGCTCAGCGCCTGCGCCCTGTGCCGGCGCCTTCGGGACCGCTGGAAAGATGGTGGCGGGACTGGTGGTCGGGAAATAAGCGATCTTTGAGGGAAGTTCGCGATCGCCTTCGGGAGACATCAGAGACTTGTCCGCCGATGATGGAGCGGACGTCTCCGGCGATTGAGTTGCCGCCGTCTGGGTCGCGGCAGCGCTTGTGTTCGAGGCCGAGTCTTCTGTGCTGCCTGTCGTGTCAGCTGTCGTGCCGGCGGCCTCGGCTGCCGCCTGTTCCATCACGCCGGCGACGCCTGGGGCGTAGGCGGGCGAGGTCATGCTGAAGGTGGTTTCGCCATTCGTCGTGCAGGATGCCAGAAACGCGGAGGTCATCGCAATCGCCGCGATGCGCCACTCCCTCGTCGCTTTTCGCGATCGTCCTGGTTTCAACGCGTTTCCCCTTCTCCGTTTCCTGCCGCTCCATGGCGGTGGCATCGAACGGCGATAACCCGCCAGCCTTGCCGAAGGAAACCATTCGAGCGAATCTGCCTGTCCGGAAACTGTCCCACCACGGACGAAATCGAGCAGGTTCGCGAAGTCCAGCCACCATTTCGCCCGGTTTTACCGCATGGTCAATTCAACCGACATTACAGCCTGTTACACGATCGAGGCTGGAGCGAGCCTTGATTCTGCGCGTCTATTGGGTCCAAAGGGATGCTGTATGAATGTGGAGGGTCTCAGGCTTTCACCTTCACATAAGTTCCCGGTGCGTCGCCAAGGGTCTTGGTTCGAGCGCCGACCTTGCGCGCTTTGACCCGCCTGTTGTCCTTTGTCTCGACCCAGGCCTGCCAGTGGGGCCACCAGGAGCCCGGGTTTTCCGTCGCCTTGGCGATCCAGTCCTCGAAAGCGCCGGCTGGCTTTCCGCCGGTCCAGTACTGATATTTTTTCAAGGAGGGCGGATTGACGACACCGGCAATATGTCCGGACCCGGCCATCACGAATTCGACGTCACCGCCGAAGTGCCGGCATCCGAGGAAGACGGATCGCGCCGGGGCGATGTGGTCTTCGCGGGCAGAGAGATTGTAGACGGGAATCGTGATGTCGCCCAACGCGACAGTGCGCCCGGCAAGCTGCATGCGCCCCTGAGAGAGATTGTTCTCCAGGTAGCAATTGCGCAGGTAAAAGGAGTGATTGGCCGCGGCCATGCGCGTCGAGTCGGCGTTCCAATAGAGCAAGTCGAACGGCATCGGCTCTTTGCCGCGCAGATAGTTGTTGACGACGTACGGCCAAATCAGGTCCCCGGACCGCAGCATGTTGAAGGCGGTCGCCATCTTTGTGCCCTCGAGATAACCGCGCTCGTTCATGGCGCGCTCGAGTGCTGCGACTTGGTCTTCGTCGACGAAGACTTTCAGATCTCCCGCATGGGTGAAGTCGACCTGCGTGGTGAAGAAGGTTGCCGATTTGATGCGGTCGTCACCTTCCTGCGCCATCAGGGCGAGGGCGCCGGCCAGCAGGGTGCCGCCGACGCAATAGCCGATGGCGTTGACCTCACGTTCGCCCGTGGCGCGCTCGACGGTATCCAGGCCGTATTCGATGCCCTCGCGGATATAGGCCTCCCAACCTTTCGCGCCGTGGCGCTCGTCGGGGTTGATCCACGAGATCACGAAGACGGTATGGCCTTGCTCGGTCGCCCAGCGAATGAAGGACTTTTCGGGATTGAGATCGAGAATGTAGAATTTGTTGATCCAGGGCGGGCAGATCAGAAGCGGGCGTTTGAGCACCGTGTCGGTCGTGGGCTCGTACTGGATGATTTCCGCGACGTCACTCCTGCCGACCACCTTGCCCGGCGACACAGCTATGTTGCGGCCGATCTCGAATTTCGAGTAGTCGGCCTGTCGCAGCTTGAGGTCGCCTTTACCCGCCGCGATGTCCTCCGCCAGCATATGCATGCCGCGCACAAGGTTCTCGCCGTTGCTTGCGACGGTTTCACGGAAGAGTTCGGGATTGGTCAGGATGAAGTTCGACGGCGAGAGAGCCTGACTGATCTGCTTGACGTAGAAGCCGGCCTTGTGACGCGTGTGCTCATCGAGCCCGTCGGCATGCTCGGCGAGATCCGCGGCCCAGCGGCTCGTCACCAGATACGCCTGCTTGAGGAAGCCGAAGAAGGCGTTGCGCCCCCATTCGGGATCCTGGAAGCGCTTGTCGCCGCGATCGGGCTTTTCGGCGTCCTCGATCTCTGGTTCCGCGATTCGCCGGATCGAATTTGCCCAGATATTCATGTAACCCGAGAAGAGCCGCGTCTGAGCATCGAGTGCACGGGTCGGGTCGGAAAGCCAATATTCGGTGAGTTTGGAGAAGGTCTTGACCATGTCCGTCACCGGCTCGGCAACGCTGTCGCGCACTTCGCCTTTTTCGCGCGGTTTCACCCATGCCGAAGCGGCTTTGCCTGCTTCCTCCACCATTCGCGCCAGATTGAGGGCGAAGCTTTCGGGGTCCTTCACGAGGTACTGGTCCACCTGCGACTCGGCCCCGGCATTGGCCTTGCCCGAATCGGCTGATTTCGACATGGCGAGAACTATCCTCCCGTGGCGTTTCTTGACATCCTATCATGGGACCGCGATGAGGGTCCAACCGCAACCTCTACCGCCCGTTGGGGGAAAAACCATGACCGACCGTGTGGATAATCGTTCCGGCGCTCGCCCAGCGTTTCTCCTAGCCGCCATTGCGGCTGCGGTTTCCACCCTGACTGCATGCATGGGCTCGAGGCCTTCGCCGTCCCCCCATGTCGTTGGCGCCAACGGCGAGATACAGGGGGTGGGGCGCAACACGGGCACCTTCCCGAATCTCAACGTGCCGCCTCAGGTCGCGGCAGAGCAACTGACGCCGGAACAGAAGCAGGCGAAGCTCGGCCAGTTGGACGCCGAGAAGCGCAGCCAGGCAGCGGAGGGCGCCAAAGCCCGCGCGACAGTCGATGCCGCGCAGTTGAAGAAGCTCGGCGAGACGCATGCTCAGGATGCGCTGAAGTCCATCGAAGGAAATTAAAGCAAGCCATAGCCGCTCCGGCGCGCCTCGTTCTCGGCACCCTCAGGCGCGGCGGCATGGCGCGGTTTGTCGCCTTTCGGGCGTGAGACGGTGGCAGAAATGGGATTTTGGCGACTGCGGCGCAACCCGCTCGAGCACGCCTTCGAATAATCCGCGGGCGTATCGACCCCTGTCGCAATTGGGTGTATATCGCGCCGGCGCATATTCCTCCCGATCGCTGGAACCACTGATATGGAAGAGTTTCACAAAGTCCGCAGGCTCCCGCCTTACGTCTTCGAACAGGTCAACAGACTTAAGGCAAGCGCGCGGTCGCGAGGCGCCGACATCATCGATCTCGGCATGGGCAATCCGGACCTTCCGACACCGAAGGCGATCGTCGATAAGCTGTGCGAAGTCGTCCGCGATCCACGCACTCATCGCTATTCGTCATCGCGCGGCATACCTGGCCTGCGGCGCGCTCAGGCGAACTACTATGCCCGCCGTTTCGGCGTGAAGCTCGACCCCGACACGCAGGTGGTCGCCACGCTCGGTTCCAAGGAAGGTTTCGCCAATATGGCGCAGGCCATCACCGCGCCGGGGGACGTCGTTCTGTGCCCCAATCCGACGTACCCGATCCATGCCTTCGGGTTCATCATGTCCGGGGGCGTCATCCGATCCCTCCAAGTCGAACCCGATAGCGGATTCATCCCCGCCCTGGAGCGCGCCGTCCGGCATTCCATTCCCAAGCCGCTGGCATTGATCCTCAACTATCCCTCGAACCCGACCGCGCTGGTCGCTTCACTCGACTTCTACAAGGATGTGGTCGCGTTCGCGAAGAAGAACGATATCATCATTCTCTCCGACCTTGCTTATTCGGAGATCTATTTCGACTGCGCTCCGCCTCCGTCGGTGCTGCAGGTCCCCGGTGCGATCGACGTCACCGTCGAGTTCACCTCGATGTCGAAAACCTTTTCGATGCCCGGCTGGCGTATGGGTTTTGCGGTCGGCAACGAGCGGCTGATTGCGGCGCTGACCCGGGTGAAGTCCTACCTCGACTACGGCGCCTTCACGCCGATCCAGGTCGCTGCGACCGCCGCGCTCAACGGCGACGGAAACGACATCGCCGAGGTGCGGGACGTCTATCATCGGCGCCGCGACGTGATGGTCGATGCCTTCGGCCGCGCTGGCTGGAACATTCCGGCGCCGGCGGCTTCTATGTTCGCATGGGCGCCGATCCCTGAAGCCTTCCGTCATCTCGGATCCTTGGAGTTCTCCAAGCTGCTTATCGAACAGGCGGACGTGGCGGTCGCGCCGGGCGTCGGTTTCGGCGAGCATGGCGACGAATATGTTCGCGTCGCGCTGGTCGAGAACGAGCACCGCATTCGCCAGGCGGCGCGCAACATCAAACGCTTCTTGTCGTCGGCCGAACGGCCGTCCGACAACGTGGTGTCGCTGGCCGCAATGCGCTGAACGCGCCGACCACGTTTTCCGTTTGAACGATCGAGGGGACCTCACGGCCATGGCCGAAGCTTTGCGTGTTGGAATTGCCGGTCTCGGCACCGTCGGGGCCTCGGTCGTGCGTGTGCTTTCCGAAAAGTCTGCGGAGTTGACGCGCCAGTGCGGGCGCGAGCTGGTTGTCACCGCGGTTTCGGCTCGCGACAGGTCGCGGGATCGCGGTGTCGACCTGTCGGGCGCAAGGTGGTTCGACGATCCGGTGGCCTTGGCGGGAAGTGCGGAGATCGACGTCTTCGTCGAGCTGCTCGGCGGCGAGGACGGCCCGGCTCACGCATCCGTCAAGGCGGCTTTGGAGGCTGGTCGCCACGTCGTCACGGCCAACAAGGCCCTTCTTGCGAAGCACGGCGTGACCCTTGCCGAAATCGCGGAGGAGAAGGGCGTGCTGCTGAACTACGAGGCAGCGGTCGCCGGCGGCATTCCGGTCATCAAGACAATGCGCGAGGCCATGGCCGGCAACGCCGTCACACGCGTGTTCGGCATCCTCAACGGAACCTGCAACTACATCCTCACCCGCATGGAGGCGGAAGGGCTCTCCTTCGATGCCTGTCTCAGGGAAGCCCAGCGCCTGGGCTATGCGGAAGCCGACCCGACCTTCGACATCGAAGGGCACGATACCGCCCACAAGCTTTCGATCCTCACCAGCCTTGCGTTCGGCAATCGCATAGCCGCCGAGAGCGTCTACATGGAGGGAATCTCCAACATCAGCCAAGCCGATATCCGGGCGGCCGGAGAGCTTGGCTATCGCATCAAGCTGCTGGGCGTCGCGCAGAAGACGGAGAGCGGCATAGAGCAGCGCGTCCATCCGACCATGGTGCCGACATCTTCGGTCATTGCCCAGGTTCACGGCGTCACCAATGCGGTGGCGATCGAGACTGACATTCTGGGCGAATTGCTGCTTTCGGGGCCGGGCGCCGGCGGCAACGCCACGGCCTCCGCGGTGGTGGGCGACATTGCCGACGTCGCCAAGAGCCGTCCCGGCTTTCAGCATGCGCCGGTGTTCGGGCGCCCCGTGCGCGAGCTGACGCCCTACAGAAAAGCGCGGATGCGCTCGCATGCCGGCGGTTACTTCATTCGCCTTACGGTTCACGATCGAATCGGCGTGTTTGCGGCGATCGCCAGGCGCATGGCCGACAACGAGATCTCCCTGGAATCGATCGTGCAGCACGCGGCCGGCCTCGATGCAGCCGACCAGAAGACGGTCATTCTCGTCACCCACGAGACGACGGAAGCGGCAGTGCGCAAGGCCGTGGAAGGTGTCACCCAGGACGGCCATCTCTCCGACAAGCCCCAGGTCATCCGGATCGAACGGGCCGAGTAGGCTGCCGAGAAACTTCAATCGATTGATATGGTTATGAGGCCTTTCAAAGCTCTTGGCAGGTCTTGCTGTTGTCATTTCGCTTTGTCAAAAGGGAACACCACCGCGGTGCTTTCGCGCCGTCGACGACGAGAGATACTCAGCAGGAAGCGAATATGGCGAAAGGCTCGACAGCCGGTCTCGACCGGATTCTTACCCTCGAACTCGTGCGCGTCACCGAGCGCGCGGCCGTGGCCGCGGCACGGCTGAGGGGCAGGGGCGACGAGAAGGCGGCGGACCAGGTGGCGGTCGACGCCATGCGCTCGGAGCTGAACAGGCTTCCGATCAAGGGCACGGTGGTCATTGGCGAGGGCGAGCGCGATGAAGCGCCCATGCTCTATATCGGCGAGGAGGTCGGCGCGGGCGAAGGGCCCGAGGTCGACATCGCGCTTGATCCGCTCGAGGGCACGACCATCTGCGCCAAGAACCTGCCGAATTCGTTGGCCGTCATTGCCATCGCGGAGAAGGGTAGCCTGCTCTTTGCGCCGGACGTCTACATGGACAAGATCGCGATCGGTCCTGGCTACCCCGAGGGCATCGTCGATATCGAGGCGCCCGCCGTCGAGAATCTCAACAATCTCGCCAAGGCGAAGGGGGTTCCTCTATCCGAGATCACGGCATGCATTCTCGACAGGCCCCGCCACGCACGCCTCATAGAGGAGGTGCGCGCGACGGGCGCGGCGATCCGGCTGATCGGTGACGGCGACGTGGCTGGCGTCATTCACACGACCGATCCGGACGAGACGGGCATAGACATCTATCTGGGCATCGGCGGTGCGCCGGAAGGCGTTCTGGCTGCTGCGGCGTTGCGTTGCATCGGCGGCCAGATGCAGGGCCGGCTGCAGCTCAACACGGACGAGACGATCGCACGCGCTGCCAAGATGGGCATTTCCGACCCCAACAAAGTCTATCGGATGGACGAGATGGCTCGCGGCGACGTGCTGTTCGCCGCGACGGGCGTGACCGACGGCAACATGCTGTCCGGCGTGAAGTTCGGCCGGCAATCGATCCAGACGCATACGATCGTCATGCGCTCGTCGTCGCAGACGGTGCGCGAGATCAAGGCGCGGCATCAGGATCTCGACAAGTTCTGAGCGTGAATTTTTTGCTTCGCTGCCGCCTCGTCGGCTATCGTCTGCGAATCATGGACGGGCGAGGCGGATCACGGCTTTGTTTCACGGGCGTCGGCCGGTTCGGCCTGACGCCCGATGGCATCATGGTGCCCAGTTTCGCGCGATGAACGGCGACAGACGATATTTCCTGGGGGTGAGGCGCTCGGCCACCGGAATCGCCTGGGAGCACCGGCTGAACGAGCGCCAGGAATTGACCGCGCTCGCCATCGCGCAAGGCTTCGGGACTGGCGATCTGCTGGCTCGTATCCTCGCGGGCAGGGGGGTGACCTCCGAGGAAACCGAGCGTTTTCTCGATCCCACGATCCGTGCGCTCCTGCCCGATCCTTCGAAGCTTACCGACATGGAAAAGGCGGCCGAGCGAATCGCCGACGCCGTGCTCCGGCGGGAGAGGGTGGCGATCTTCGGCGACTATGATGTCGACGGTGCCGCTTCGTCGGCGCTGCTCAAACGTTTCCTGGGCCACTACGACGTTCCGTGCGAAATCTACATTCCTGACCGCATCTTCGAGGGGTATGGCCCCAACCCCGATGCCATGCGCGATCTCGTGGCCCGCGGGGCGAGCCTGATCGTGACGGTCGATTGCGGCACCAACAGCGCGGTGTCGATCGAGGCGGCGAAGGAGGCGGGGGCGGATGTCGTCGTGCTCGATCATCACCAGGTCGGCGGTGCTTTGCCGGAGGCAATCCCCGTGGTCAATCCGAACCGCGACGACGACCTTTCCGGACAGGGGCATCTCTGCGCGGCCGGCGTGACTTTTCTGGCGCTCGTGCAGATAGCCAAGGTTCTTCGCTCGCGCGGAACCGGCATAACGCCGCCGGATTTGTTGTCGCTGCTCGACCTGGTGGCGCTTGCCACTGTGTGCGACGTGGTGCCCTTGACCGGCGTCAACCGCGCCTTCGTGGTGAAGGGACTGCTGGCGATCCGTCAGCAGCGCAATCCCGGTCTTGCGGCGCTGGCCCGGGTCTCGCGGATCGGCGAACCCGTGAACGTTTTTCACCTGTCGTTCCTGATCGGACCGCGCATCAATGCCGGTGGCCGAATCGGCGATGCGGCTCTGGGTAGCCGGCTGCTGGCGACCGACGATCCTGCCGAGGCCGAGAGTATCGCCGCCACTCTGGACAGGCTGAACCAGGAACGGCAGTCCATGGAGCAGGAGATGCTCGCCCAGGCCCGTGCCGAGGCGGATGCCGAACTGATCGGCGGGGCGGGGCCCGGCATCGTCGTCACCGCAAACGAAAAGTGGCATCCTGGCATTGTCGGGCTGCTGGCTTCACGGCTGAAGGATCATGCGCGGCGGCCGGCCTTTGCCATTGCCTTCAATGCCAACGGGCTCGGCACGGGATCGGGGCGCTCGATCGCCGGTTTCGATCTGGGCAGGCTGGTACGCGATGCCTTGGACGAGGGCCTTCTCGTCAAGGGGGGCGGCCATGCGATGGCGGCTGGCATAACGGTCGAGCGGGACAAGCTCGGTGCGCTGCGCGCCTTCTTCGAAGCGCGTGCCGCTTCGGATGTCTTGCGGCTGCGCGACGAGGAAAGCCTCAAGATCGATGCCGCGCTCTCTGCGGAAGGCGCGACCCACGACCTCCTCGATGCTCTGGAACGCGCAGGCCCCTACGGAGCCGGACACCCGTCGCCGATTCTTGTGCTGCCACGCCACAGGCTGGTTGACGCCCGCCTTATCGGTACCAACCACATCAGGGCCGATCTTCGGTCCGACGCTGGCGGCAAGGTTCAGGGCATTGCATTCCGCGCCGCCGATGCCGAACTTGGATCTTTTCTGGTGAGGAACCGCGGTTCGACCATTCATATCGCGGGAGGACTCTCCGCCAACTATTGGAACGGCGCGCGCACCGTGCAGTTCCGCATCATCGACGCGGCATTGGCCTGAAATCGGGCGGCTTTCTGCACGCGAAGCCACGACAGGTTGAGCGCCATGCTTGGTCCGAGTGGACGCATGGCGCTCAAGGCTGGTGCTCGGCACGTCATCAACGGGTGATCAGCAAGCGTCCCGCGAGAGCAAGCAGCAACACGCCCATCGCGGCATCCATCCATCGGCGCAAGCGTGTGTAGATCCTGCGCACTTGGGAAAGGCCAAAGAGAAGTGTCACGCCACCCCACCAGACAACGGAGACAAGCACAGCCGTCATGATGGCGCCGGCGAACACCGGGAACGGGGCATCGGCTGGGATGACTACGCCGAACAGGCTTGCGTAATAGGCAGCGACCTTTGGGTTTGAAATCATAGTGAGGAAACCAGCGCGCACGGCACGCCAGTCAGCTGGAAGGACCTGGTCCGCATGGAGCTCGACCCGATGGCGTCCCGCCGCGCTTCTCAGCAGGCCTATGCCGATCCAGGTCAGGTAGGCAGCGCCGACGATCTTCAAACCGAGGTAAAGCCAGCTGAATTGGGCCACGAAGCCACCCAGACCGGCCGCCGTTATCGACGACCACACCAGCGTTGCCAGAACGACACCCAGGACGACAAGAAAGCCCGATCGCCTCGATCCGGCGACAGCTTGGCTCATGACCACCATCAGGGTGGGGCCGGGACTTGCGATAGCAAGAAAATGGATCGCTGCGATGACCGCGAAGATCGACAGATAGGACATGGCGCTTTCTTCTCTCGAATTATGTTTCGCAGGCTTCAAAATGGATCGGGCACAATCAACCGCCGCCGGCTCGCGCCGGCGACGGCGCACGGGCTCAGGATACCCGCGGCAGCTGTTCGACGTAGCGCGCGAAATTGCTCAGGATCGCCTGCCAGCCGCCACGCTGTTGCTCCTCCGGATTCGTGGTCTCGGCATCGAATGTCACGCGAATGTCGACACCCCGTTCTCCTTGAGTGAACTGGATTTGCGCCGTCCGGTCGCCGAAAACATATTCGATGAGCCTATGAGGAACGATCTTCGTATAGGTTCCCGAGAAATCGAAACCCATGCTTCCATCCTTCGCTTCCATCCGTGACGAGAAAGCGCCACCCTCGCGAAGGTCGACCGACGCGGCCGTGGTGTGCCAATCGTCCGACGCTGAATTCCACTTGATGATATCGTCTGGCGTCGTGTAGGCGCGCCACACGTCGTCTATAGGCGCGGCGACATTTGTCTCGACCGTGATCTTCATTGGCCTTCTCCTTGATGCTGCAAATTCAATTCGGATAATCGGCCCGCTCTCCTCGGGTCATGCTGACCGAGCCAGATGCTTCCGAGTACGAGGCAGACACCCCCGACCTGAAGCAGTGTCAGGGTTTGGTCCAGAAACATCCACCCAAGCAGAACCGCTGTGCCGGGGCTCAGGAAGAGCAGGGACGAAGCCACAGTGGACTCCAGACGCGCGACACCTCTGAACCAAAGGATGTAGGTCATCGCTGCCCCGATCAGTCCGAGCCATATCAGGCCGAGCAGATTATCCACTGTAGGAAGAGGCACGGACGGCTCGACGAGGAGCGCCAATGGCACCAGAAGAAGGCCACCCGAAGTCAGTTGCCACGCTGTAACGGTCAAGAGCGACACCGACGGCTGCCATTTCCGCGTCAGGACGGTTCCCAAGGCCATCGAGGCTGCTCCGGCGATGCCTGCCGCCACACCCACAGGATCGAGCACAGCTTCGGGCGTCGAAACCAGCAACGCGACGCCGCCGATCCCCACAAGGGCAGCGACCACTGATAGAAGTCGAACCGTGCTGGACAGCAGGACAGCGGCCAAAAACACCACGATCAACGGTTGGACTGCGGCCACCGTCGCGGCGACCCCACCCGGGAGGCGATAAGCCGCGACGAACAGCATGCTCCAGAAGATCGAGAAGTTCAGCGCCCCGAGGACAAAGACTCGGAACCACCAAATTCCCTCAGGCAGCCGCCGCACGACGATCAGAAGCAGCAATCCCGCCGGAAGCGCACGGAGCATGGCGACCGTCATCGGGGGAAATCCGGGCAGGAACTGGGTGGTAACAATATAGGTGCTGCCCCAGATGGCGGGCGCCAATGCCGTCAGCAGAAGATCGGAGCTGTGCGTTCTCATGAGAATTCGAGGACCTCGGCTAGCGGACGCCGCGGCTTCTGGGGCCAGTTGCCCGGCGCGGGCCGGCCAACGGCAACGAGCATGACGGGCAACTCGTCGGGTTCGAGCGCGAACTCGCGGGCCACCCCGTCTGCATCGAAGCCCCCCATGGGTCCGGAGGCAAAGCCCAGCCCTTCGGCGGCAAAGATTAGCGTCGCGGCTCCCAGGGCGGCGGACCGAACGGCTTCATCGCGCGCAATTCGGGGATCGCCATATCGCGCACGCGCCGCCGCCTGCCATGCTGAAGGCATGCCGGCAGGCATGTATCCGCCCTCTACGCAGGGTTTCAACCTGTCCGGCAGGGTCGCGGCGTTTGGCAATGCCCCGCATATGACGAAAGTCACTGCGGCCTGTTCGACCTTGAACTGACCATGCGCGAGCGCACGCAATCTCCCTTTTGCCTCGGGAGAGCGTACGGCGATGAAGCGCCAGTTCTGGAGATTGTAGGCCGTCGGGGCGCGCGTCGCGAGGCGCACCAGATGTTCGATCTCACTGTCGGACACCGATTGCGAAGCATCGAACAGGTTGGCGGAAGCGCGCCGCTCGATGGTGGCGATTGTTGGGTGAACCATCATGCCAATCCGAATTGAAGAGTTGTGGTACGGTACCTCATTCACTTTCGGAGGATAATCGGATAGAACAGAAATATACTATTCGCCAGAAGGGAATGATCGGGTGGACCGCTTCACAGCGTTACAGGTGTTCCGTCATGTTGCTGAACTGAACAGCTTTGCTGAAGCCGGGCGGCGGCTCCGCCTCTCCCCTCCCGCAATCAGTAAGAACATTGCCGAACTAGAAGCGCATGTTGGGGCGCGACTGATCAACCGAACCACACGGCGGATGTCGCTGACGGACGAGGGCCGCATTTATCTGGAGCACGTCACGCGCGGGCTCGATGCGCTTGCCGAAGCTGATCAAGCGCTAGGGCCGATCAAGACGGCTCCGCACGGGACGTTGCGGGTGAGCGCGCCGATGACTGTCACGCTGACCCGTCTTTCGATCGCCATTCCCGGGTTTCTGGCGCGCTATCCCGATCTCAAGCTCGACCTCAATCTCGATGACAGGCGGGTGGACATCGTCCGCGAAGGCTTCGACCTCGCCATTCGCGGCAGTGATAAACTGGAACATTCCAGCCTGATCGCGAGAAGGTTGGCGCTTATGAAGCACGTGTTGTGCGCCGCCCCGTCCTATTTTGCTTCGCGCGGCGTGCCGCAAATTCCTTCCGATCTCAGGTCGCACACCCAGATTCGCTTTAGCCTGTCCGGCCATGCGGACGCGTGGAGCTTCACAAAGGACGGCCACACCGAACAGATTGCCGTCGATGCGCGATATTCGGTTTCCTCGAGCTTGGCAGTGAGGGACGCACTGCGCGGGGGCTTCGGATTGAGCCTGATTCCCCGTCCTTATGTCGAAGAAGATTTAGTGAAAGGCCGACTGCAATCTGCTCTCGACGACTGGAGCGCGGATGAAACCACGCTGTATGCGGTCTACCCCTCCCGCCAACATGTCACGCCCAAAATACGGGTGTTCCTTGATTTCCTGATTGACGAATTCGCCCGGAAGCAGTGATGACCGACCGGTGATCGTCATGCGGCCGCTCGCCTGCGCCGCCGAGGCAACGAATACGAGTATTGGCCGCTTACCGACCGGCGCTAGAGCAGGATCATTTTAGGTTGCCGCGTATCCAGCGTTGACGAGATAGTTCGCGCATTCGTTGGGGGTGAACTGATCGAGCAGGGCACCGATGCGCTTGCGCACGGATCGCACACTTC
>Ga0182740_1000082_pt1 | contig 166911 bp, 150 predicted proteins | sample eDN5th37CKraftBY_FD_128872 | JGI IMG/M metagenome (GOLD analysis project Ga0182740, IMG submission 128872) | Enriched backyard soil microbial communities from Emeryville, California, USA - eDNA 5th pass 37_C Kraft BY (version 2) (version 2) | ecosystem: Environmental > Terrestrial > Soil >... | reverse complement strand
TGTCCGCAGCCTTGCTCATCGAGGGCGTCGTCGATCGCGACGTTTGATGACGGAGCGGGGCGCGGTGTCCGACAACGACATCGCGGTGGAGCGCCTGGAGGCGCAGGGCCCTTCGCAAAGGGCCCGTGCGTCCTCGCAAGACGCACCGGCGGACCCCTCGTCAGGGTCCGCTGTGGGAGCTTCTCGCAAAGGTTCCCAAGGCGCCGCCGCAAGTCGGGTTTACCCGACTTGCGCACTCGATAAGCCGATCTCGGGTAAACCCGAGATCGGGCGCGCTTCATCCTCTCGAAAGAGAGGGAAGGAAACAGGGAAGCGGGCCGACCCCCGGCCCGAGAAACAAAGAACAGGGGCGGCGGAGCGTTGGCTCAATGTGTGCCAGCCCGCTTTCGTCGTTTGAAAAGTCATTCATTCCACAAATATCCAATATGACAGTTGTATTGTCCTATATTATTTGTAATATATAGGATGTCATGCTACAATTAACGCCATAAACGATACATTTGTCCTACAAACGATCCAGTTGGGAGGACGAGTGTTTTCGGGATGAATCTCAAGCGCTTACGAGGGCTTGCGCCATGCCTCAGACCCAGCTCCAGTCGGCATCCATCGCCTCGCCGGTCGGCCCGCGCCGCATCGGCGGCATCGGCGAGCTGGCCGCTGCAATCAGCGCGGCGTGCGACGGGCCGGACACCGCCATGAAGGTTCGGGTTCGCGCCGCGCTCGAACGCGCCGTGGCTGAACCCGATTTGCTCAGCGCCGAGCAGCGCGCGCTGCATGCGCAGTGCTATGCGCGCCATGTGATCTACAGCGATCCGCTGGGGCGTTTCACGATCCTGGCCATCGTGTGGGGAGCCGGCCAATTCAGTCCGCCTCACGCGCACGACACATGGTGCGCCTACGCGGTTTACGAGAACTCGCTGGAGGAAACGCTGTTCGCGATGGGCGCGGGCGCGGCGAAGGCCAGGCGGGTTTGCACGCAGCCACGCCATCCGGGATATAGTTGTTTTGCCGGCGCGGGGCTTGACCAAATCCACAAGCTCGGTAATCCGGGTGCGGTGCCTGCGATCTCCATCCACGTCTATGGCGTCGGTCGCGAGCGCATCAGTTCGCACGTCAACCGGATCGTGGAGATCGGTATGAAAGAGGATCGGCTTTGAGTAACACCATGAAGGCGCTTGTGCTGCGCAAGCACGGCACGCTCGACGAGTTGGAGATCGTCAACGATTATCCGCGGCCGGTTGCGACGGAGGGGCACGTCGTCATTCGCGTGCGCGCGTCGTCGTTCAACTATCACGACGTATTCACCGTCAAGGGCATGCCCGGCATCAAGGTGCCGCTTCCGGTCATCATCGGCCTCGATATGGCCGGCGAGATCGCCGAAGTCGGTCCGGGCGTTGCGAAGTGGAAGGCCGGCGATCGTGTGCTGGTCAATCCGCTCAACAAGAAAAAGGGCCTGATGGGCGAAATGCTGGACGGCGGCATGGCGGAATACTGCCTCGTCTCGGCCGATCAGCTTGTCGCCATGCCGGATGGCGTGAGCTACGAGGATGCGGCCTCGCTGCCGGTCGCCTATGGCACCGCGCACCGCATGATCGTCACCCACAACACGGTGAAGAAGGGCGACCGCGTCATCGTCCTCGGCGCATCGGGCGGCGTCGGCACCGGCTCCGTGCTGCTCGCCAAGCTTCTCGGTGCGGAGGTGATCGCCTGCGCGTCGGGCGAGAGCAAGATGAAGCGGCTCAAGGAACTCGGCGCCGACGAGGTGATCGACTACACCAAGGTCGATTGGTCGAAATGGGCCATCGAGAAATACGGCAAGCCGCAGCGCCGCTCCTACGAGGGCGGCGTCGATGTCGTCGTCAACTTCACCGGCGGCGACACCTGGGTGCCGTCGCTGCGCTGCCTCAAGCGCGGCGGCAAGCTGCTCACCTGCGGCGCGACGGCGGGCTACGATCCGAAGGAAGACCTGCGTTACGTTTGGAGCTTCGAGATCGAGATCAAGGGCTCGAACAGCTTCTACGACGACAACCTGTCGGCGCTGATGGAGCTGATCCAGCAAGGCAAAATCAAGCCGGTGGTCGACAAGGTGTTGCCGCTCGATCAGGCGGCCGAAGGGCTTCGGCTGATCCGCGACCGCGAGGTCATGGGCAAGGTGGTGGTGACGCCATGAGCGAGGCCGCGAAGGAAAAGCCGAAGGCTGCCGGCGCCGATCTGACGCTCGAGCAGGTTCAGGAGATCGTCACCCGCGCGCCGTATCACAAATGGCTCGGCCTCAAGGTCATCGCCGTCCATGACGATGGCATCGAGATCAAGGCGACCTGGCGCGAGGAGTGGGTGGTCAACACCGAGAAGCGCTACACCCACGGCGGCATCCTCGCCACGCTGATCGACCTCGGCGCGGATTGGGCGATGGTGCGAAAACTCGGCCGCGGCGTGCCGACCATCGACATGCGCGTCGATTACCACGCCATCGCGTTGCCGGGCGATCTCACCATCAAGGGTAAGGTGGTGCGGATGGGCGGACAGTTTTCCGTTTCGGAAGCGCAGATCTTCGACGCGCAGGGCAAGCTGCTTGCGAGCGGCCGAGGCACGTATTACACCGCTCCGCCAAAGGCCTCATAGCGGCTGTCGATTGTGTCGTTCCAGAACCTCGGTGACCTGATCCGTCGCGACCGCGATCTGAGCAAGATCGCGGTCATCGACCTTGGCGGCGAAGAGGTGCCGACCGAGTACACCTATGCCGAGCTCGACGCCATGACGACCGGCGTCGCGCGGGCGTTGCTGAAGCGCGGCTTCGCGCGGGGCGACCGGGTTGCGATCGTGGCCGCCAACCGCGCGGAGTACCTGGCCGCCTATTTCGGCATCATGCGTGCCGGTCTGGTGGCGGTGCCGGTGAACTACCGTTTCCCGCGCAAGACCATTCAATTCATCGTCCAGGACGCCGGCGCCAAGCTGGTGTTCTGCGACCGCGCCTGCCGCGACGATTGCCCGGCGGATCTGCCGACGATCGTTTTCGGCGGCGAGGGGGCCGATTGCTTCGGCCGTTTCGTCGAGCCGGGCGAATTCGAGAGCGTGGTGCCGGAACCCCACGAGCCGGCGATGTTCCTCTACACGTCAGGCTCCACCGGCGTGCCGAAGGGCGTGATCCTGTCGCACCAGAGTCACATCTGGGTGGTGGAGCAGCGCCTGTCGCCCGATCTCGAGCGTCATCGCTATTTGATCGCAGCTCCGCTCTATCACATGAACGCGCTGGCGCTGTCGTTGCTCGCCTGCGCGGCGCACGCCACCAATGTGATGCTGCCGAAGTTCGAGGCGAAGGCTTATGTCGAGGCCATCGGTCAGTATCGCCCGACCTGGCTCACGGCGGTCCCGCCGATGATCGCCATGATGCTGCGCGAGCCCGAGACGCTGGCGAAGACCGACCTGTCGAGCGCGGAGTTCATCCGCATGGGCTCGGCTCCGGTCAGCGCCAGCCTGATGGCCGCGATCCACAAGACGCTGCCGCGGGCCAAGGTGACCAACGCCTACGGTACGACCGAAGCCGGCCCCGTCGTGTTCGGTCCGCATCCCGAGGGCTTGCCGCAACCGGAAAGCTCGGTCGGCTATCCGCATCCGCATGTGCGGCTGCGCCTGGTGGACGGCGACGACAGAAATGCGGCGCAAGGCGTGTTGCAGATGACATGCCCAGCGGTGATGAACGGCTATCACAACCGGCCCGACGTCAAGCCGCCGTTCACCGACGATGGCTTCTACATCACGGGCGACGTGTTCCGGCGCGACGAGAACGGCTTCCACTATTTCGTCGGCCGCGTCGACGACATGTTCGTGTCCGGCGGCGAGAATATCTATCCGGCCGATGTCGAGCGTATGCTGGAGAAAAGCCCGGATGTCGGGCAGGCGGTGGTCGTGCCGGTGGATGACGATATCAAGGGCACCAAGCCGGTGGCCTTTGTCATTCCGAAGGCCGGTCACAAGCCGACCGAAGACGCCATCAAGAAATACGCGCTGGCCAACGCCCCGGCCTATCAGCACCCGCGCTTCGTGTGGTTCATGGACCAGCTGCCGCTGGCCTCGACCAACAAGGTCGATCGCACGGCGCTGCGCAAGCTTGCGGCGGAGCGCGTTCAGGCGGCCGCCGAGGCAACGGCGAAATCGTCCGCGCCCTGACTATGAGGCGCGGACGTCGCGTCGCCAGCGGAACAGATAGTTTTCGAGCGGCTTGAGCATGCCGATCTCGATCACCAGCATCATCACGATCTGCACCACGGTCCAGGCGAACACTTGGTCGATCTGGATCAGGTCCGAGGCCTGCTTGAGTCGATAGCCGACGCCGCTCGCCGATCCGAGCGTTTCGGCAACGAGGCTGACGCGCCAGCCGAAGCCGAAGGCCAGCCGCGCGCCGGAGAAGAAATAGGGCAGGATCGACGGGATGTAGATTTTCATCAGCGTCTTGGCGCGCGAGAAGCGCAACGCCTGCGCCAATTCCACGTAGTTCGCATCGACCGCTTGCGTGCCTTGCCAGACGGTCGTCGCGATCAGCGGCAGCGCCGTCATCAGCACGACGAAGATCGGCGTCATTTCGGAAAGGCCGAACCAGAGGATCGCGAAGATCGCCCAGATCGCCGACGACACGGCGTTCATGACCGGAATGACCGGCTCGAAGAATTCTCCCAGCAGGCGGCTCGATCCGAGCAGGATGCCGAACGGCACGCCCAGGATCACGGCAATGGCGAAGCCGATGCAGACGCGGCCGAGCGTCACCAGCAGGTTGTAGATGAGGTCGCCGGTCTGCGTCAGCTCGACGATGCGCTCGTAAACCACCTCCGGGCGCGGGAAGATATAGGGTGGAGACGCGATGCTCGCGACCCACCACAACGCCAGAAGCAGCCCGAACAGAGCGCATCGCAGCAGAAACACCCGAAGGCCGCTGCTGCGTGCGCCGCTCGTCGGTTCGATGGTGACGGTTTCCGTCATTTCGCCTGTTTGGCCTTTTCGTAGAACGAGGTGTTGAACAGGCTCGCGGGGACCGTGCCCTTGATGGTGCCGCTGGTGCGGAAGATGTCCGCCATCGTCTTCAGCGCGGCGACGTCGGCCGGTTCAAGCGTGGCCATGTAGATCTGGTTCCACAATTGCGCGTAGGAGGTCGCGTTCTTGGCGTCGAGGTTGCTGGCCTTCTTCAGCATTTCGGCGGCTTCGGCGTTGTGCTCGCTGCCGAACTTCGTCGCCTCGATCATCGCGCGGACGAATTTCGTCGCCGCTTCCGGATGCTTCGCGGCGAACTCCTTGTGCATGATGGCGACGGCCAGGGTCGGCGGCGCGCTGCTCTTGGTCATTTTCTTCCATTCGTCGACCAGGTGGGCGAACGCACGGGTCTTGAAGTCCGGGATCGAGGCGAGGGTGACGGCACGCAGGGACGCCGCGTCGATGTCGCCGCGCTGCAGGAACTGCACGAGCTGGCCTTCGTTGCCGCCGACCGGCGTGTAGTCGCTCGGCTTGAGGCCGAAGTTGCGCTCCAGCACGGCTGCGACCAGGGCGTAGGTCGAGCTGCCGACCGGCGACATGCCGATCTTCTTGCCCTTGAAATCCTGGATCGATTTGATCGGCGATCCGTCCTTGGCGACGAACGTCGCTTCCGCGATCTGGGTCGCGAGCACCACCTCGACCGGCGCGCCCTGGATCGCGAGCGTGAAGGCTCCCGCCGCGGGCGCGGCGAAACCGACGTCGATGGAGTTGGTGATCAGCGCCTTGGTCGGGCCGTTCACATCGGCGAAGCGCACCCACTCCGGCTGCAGGCCTTGCTTTTCGACAAACTTGCCGAGTTCAAGGACGGCGCCGAAACCGACGCTGAAGCCGCTGGTCCAATAGCCGATCCTGATTTTCTCCTGCGCCTGTGCGGTCGGGACGGTCGCGGCAAGGGCGAGGGCGGTCGTGGCGGCAAGCCACAATCTGCGTGTGATCATGATACGATCTCCTCTTGATTGTTGGCCTCGAGCGTTGCGCGAAGCTCGGCTGTCAAGGCGACGGTTTGCGGGGTGCCGACGCGCGGCTGATCGAACGTCACATGAACCTGGCGATGGACGCGCCCAGGTCGCGGCGACAGCACAACGATGCGGTCGGCGAGGACGACGGATTCTTCCACGTCGTGGGTCACGAACAGGATCGAAACATGGCGCAGCTTCTGCACGCGCAGCAGTTCGCGATGCATGCTGCCGCGCGTCTGCGCGTCGAGCCGCGAGAACGGCTCGTCCATCAGCAGCACGTCGGGCTCGTTGACGAGGCTGCGGGCCAAGGCCACGCGGCTGCGCATGCCGCCGGACAATTGGTGCGGATAGCTGTTGGCGAAAGCGCCAAGCCCGACGAGCCCGAGCGCGGCGTGGGCGCGCTCCTTGCGTTCGGCTGCGGGCGTGGAGTCGGTTTCCAGCGCCAGCGCGACGTTGCGCCATGCGACGCGCCAGGGCAGCAAGCGGTCGTCCTGGAACATGTAGCCGACGCGATGCCAATCGACCGTCTCACGGGTGTCGCGGCCGAGCACCCGAACGCTGCCTTGGTCCGGCGTGATCAGCCCTGCCGCGAGATTGAGCAGCGTGCTTTTTCCGGCGCCGGACTGGCCCAGGATCGCGACGATCTCGCCACGCGGGATAACGAAGCTGACATCGCGCAAGACCTCGAGCGGCTGCCCGTCGGTCGAGGCGAAGTACTTGGTGATATGGTCGAATGCGATAACGGGGCCCGCCGTCGCGTCGGTGGGGACGCCATGTTGTCTGGTCGAGGCGTCGGCGGAGGATGCTGGTGAGGACATGATGGCGCGTTACTCAAAGGCCTCATGTAGCACGCTTCCAGCCGATTGCAGCCTGCGGCACGTTCGCAGGTGCGATGATTCTGCTTCTTTTGATGAATTGAGAAGAAGTTAGCCGGAAGGAGCGGTATCCGTAAAAGATTTCATACGCGGCATTTCACATTGCGATGAAATCATTCTCGCCGTTGTGAACACCCGCGGGCGGTTGGCTCGGCGGTGCAGCGTCGGCGACAAAAAATGCTGCGCCGGCGAATACCGGCGCAGCGGGGCAATGGTTCGTGGCGGACGCTGGGCGCGCCGCGGATTACTGCTTGAACCCCAGCTTCTTGACGATCGGCACCCAGCGCGCCCGCTCGCTTTCCACTTCCTTCTGCGCGGCCTCGGGCCCGGAATCGAGCACCGGCTCGAAGCCGGAACGGATCATGAGCTTTTGCGCCTCGGGATCGGCGACCGCGAGACGCGTGGCCTCGCCGATCTGGTCGATGATGTTCTTCGGAACGGCCGCCGGCGCGAACAGGCCGTTGAAGTTCGCGGCCACCATGCCGGGCAATCCGGCTTCAATCGCGGTCGGGATATCCGGCGCGGCTTGCAGGCGCTTCTCTGCGTTCACAGCCAGGATGCGGATCTTTCCGGCGCGATGGAATTGCAGCAGCGGGCCGCCGACGTTCGGCGTCATCATCGGGATGTGGCCGCTGGCGAGATCGGCAACGCCGGGCGCGGCGCCCTTGTACGGGATATGCGTGATCGTCGGTACGCCGATCAGTTCCTTGAACAGTTCGCCGGCGAGATTGGTGATGGTGCCGGCGCCTGCCGATCCGTACGACAGCTTCGTCGGGTTCGCCTTGGCGTAGGCGATCAGCTCCTTGAGCGTGTGCACGGGCACCGACTCGTGGACGACAATCGAGGTCGGCGAGATCGCCATGATGTAGACGGCGACGAAATCCTTGGCCGGATCGTAAGGCGGCTTGTCCGCAATCGCGGGGATGAGCACCTGCGTGCTGGTGTTGCCGAACAGGAATGTCTCGCCGTTCGGTTCGGAGCGCGCCACCTCGGCGGCGCCGATCAGCCCGCCGCCGCCGCCCTTGTTCTCGACCACGATGGTGCCGAACTTCGGCTTCATCCGCTCCGCCCAGAGCCGGCCGACGACATCGGTCGCGCCGCCGGGCGAAAACGGAACGATCAGCCGGATCGGCCGATCCGGGTAAGCGAAGGCCGGAACGGGCAATCCGGCCGCGGCAAGGCAGGCCATTCCGCCCTTGAGCAAGTGACGTCGATTCATAAGGTTTCTCTCGGAGTTTCTGTCGCGGGTACGCCCGCGCAGGCTATAGACCATATCGACGCTATGGTAACAGAGCCGCCGGGAAAACAAACGCGACGTGATGGAGCAGGGTGGTGGTCGAGGGGACATCGAAGCCGCGAGAGGACCGTCAATTGCCGACAGGCGACGAGATTTTCCTCGATCATGTCGGCCATTTCTGTCGCGACGCGGACGCCGCGAGCAAGGCGCTCGCGCGTGCGGGCTTTGCTCCGACGCCGGTGTCGGTTCAGGTCAACCCGGACGGCACGCCGACGGGGACCGGCAACGTCACCGCCATGCTGCGGGGCGGCTATATCGAGGCGCTGTTCAAGACCGCCGATACGCCGCTCGGGCGTGAATTCGACCTGGCGATGGCGAGCCATTCCGGCGTGCATCTGGCTGCGTTCTCGATTGCCGATGCGGCGGCTTGGCACGGTCGTCTGGCCGAGGCGGGCTTTCCGATGCGGCCGCTGGTGAACTTCCAGCGTCCGGTGGATACGGAAGCGGGACCGGATGTCGCCGCGTTCACGGTGGTGAGGCTTGAGCGCGGCGCGATGGCGGAAGGGCGTATCCAGATGCTGACCCATCGCACCGAGCATACGGTCTGGCAGCCGCGCTGGCTGTCGCATCCCAACGGCGCGGTGGCGCTGCTCGATCTGGTGGTGGCCAGCGCCGACGTTGCCGAGGCGGCTGGCCGCTTCGTGCGTTTTGCCGGGCGCAAGGCGGCAAACACCCGCCACGGCCAAGAGATCGTGCTGGATCGCGGCCGCGTGCAATTGATGACGAAAGAAGCCTTCGCGGCTTTGCTGCCCGAGATTGCAGTTCCGGGCCTGCCGTTCATGGGTGCTTATGCGGTGAGGGTGCAATCGCTGGGCGGCGCGGAAGCCTTGCTGCGGGGAGCGGGAATGACGACGCGGCGGCTCGGCGGCTCGCTCGTGGTGCCGTTCCCGACGGAGCTTGGCGTCGGCGCCTGGTTGTTCGTCGAAAACGATGCCGCGTTGCCCTGGCGGGCGTGAGCGGGCAGCATCGTCGATCAGTCGGTTTTATGATCGTGGTGATGATCGCCGTGGCCGTGGTCATGGCGATGCTCATGCTCGTGCTCATGGCTATGGACATGACCGTGACCGTGGCTGTGTCCATGACTATGGCTGTGCCCGTGTCCGTGATCGTGATGATGCAGATGGGCCTGGCCGCGCGGCAGGCGCGGATCTTCGCTGAACACCAGTGACTTGATGGTGACGGGGACGGTCATCGACGGCAGGCGGATGCGGCCGAGGTCGATGTAATCGAAGTCCCACAGCACGACGCCGTCGATGCACAGGATTTCGCCCTGGACATCCAGCTCTTCCCGCAGGATCGCTCCCAGCGTTTGCGCGATGTCGCCGTCCAGCATGATGTAGAGCGGTTTCTTCTGAGCGACGGTGGTCGCCATGCCACGCGCGATGCCTTGCGCGAAGGCGAAGATGCGCTCGTGGGATGGCGCGCCGAGCCAGCGCAGCGCCAGCGCCACATCGGCCTCGCCCTCGGTGAGGTCGAAGGATGTGAAGTGGCCGCGGATGGCGGCGGCGAGCTTGTCGGGGTCGATGATGTCCTCGCAGACGTAGGGCGGCTGCAGCACCTGCAGATTGCGCCGCGGCAACAGCGCGCCGGGATTGGTGATGGTGCTGGTGTTGCCCGAGAGCTGGACGCTGTATTCCGACGCACCGAGGGCGGTGGCCCGGATGCATTCGCCGGCCGGAAGAAGCGGCCAGGGCAGGGCCCCGGCATCGAGGCGCTTGCGCAAGGCCTGCCCGAGCCGACGCCCCATGTCGCCGAAGTCGCGATCTTCGCGGCCGTAGACGTATTCGCCGACACCGCCGGAAAACATCACGCCGTCGATCGGTCCGATCTCGGCGATCGGCTCGGTCAGATAAAGCGCCGCGAGCGGAGGCGGCAGCGGGCGCATGCGGATCGCGGCGATCAGCGCGTCGGCCATGGACTCGGCCACTTTGTCGAGGTCGGTTGTCTTGACGCTGTCGCCTTTGGTCCAGCGGAAGCCGGCTTGCGCGGCATGATGCTGGCCGGCCGGATCAAGCCGGATGATGCGGCCGCCATCGTCGACCACCTGGAGCCGGCCGCCGACATGGATCGCGGCGGTAGCGACGACGCGGCCCTTGTCGGCGAGCGCCAGCTTGGTGGTGCCGCCGCCGATGTCGATGTTGAGGATGCGCTGACCTTGATCCGAGGAGACGCGCGCCGCGCCTGAGCCGTAGCCGGCGAGCATCGCCTCCATGTGATGACCCGCCGTGGCGGTGACGAAATCGCCGCCTTGCTCGGCGAGCAGCGCGGCGATGGCCTGTGCGTTGTCGCGCCGCAAGGCTTCGCCGGTGAGGATCACCACGCCGGTGTCGATGTCCTTGGCCTCGACGCCCGCGTCCTTGTAGGCCTCGCCGATGATGGCGCGGAGCTTCGCGTCGTCGATGCGCTCCTCGCTTTGATAGGGCGTCAGCGCCACCGGCGAACGGAACAGCGTTTCCCGCCCGACCACGTAGTAACGGCTGGTCAGGTCTTCGCTCAGCCGACGCAGGTGCACCTTGGAGAAGATGACCTGGGTACCGGCGGAGCCGATGTCGATGCCGACGCTGACCAGCGTGACGTTGTCGGCGATCCACAGCGGATTGTCTTCGATCGGCCCGTCGAAGAAATCGTCATGGTCGTGGTCCGCCTCGCCGTCATGCACATGGGCAAGGCCCGCACCAAGCCGGTGGTCGGCTAAAGTGTGGCGGTTTGAAGGAGAGGAATCGGCGGAGCCGGGCGTGTCGAGTTTAGGATCGGAGGCAGGCATGATCCTATGCCCATACAGCAAAACGGGCTCCCGAGGGAGCCCGTCGCCGTCCGCAGTGGGCAAAAGCTACCACTTCTGGGCATTGAACCATTTATCGACATCGGCGCGGACTTGGTCCTTCGCGATGCCGTAACGCTCCTGGATTTTACCCTCGAGCTGATCGCGGTGGCCCGCGATGACATCGAGATCGTCATCCGTCAGCTTGCCCCATTTCTCCTTGAATTTGCCTTTAAGCTGCTTCCAATTTCCTTCAACGCGATTCCAGTCCATTGATGGATCCTCCGTCTCCGTCGCTCTCGTGCTTTAACAATTGTAAACAGTGCTTGTTCCGAGAACGGCGTTAGGGCTGAAATCTCAAGTGGCACCTCGGTTCGCGCGATGGAACTTTTTCATCGCCGCGCCGTTGATCAATGTCGGTGGGGACAAGCTCTCGGTTGTGAATGGACTGCGCGCCCAGCTTGTCTGAGGCAGGGGCGTTCAGTCAGCATGATTTCCGAGGCGGTTGTCGAGAGGGAGGGTTCTGTACGGATGACAGATGCACCTGCGGTCACGACCAAACGCCGGATTCTCGTCGTGGAAGACGAGATGCTGATCGGCATGTTGCTTGAGGACATGCTGGTCGATCTCGGCCACGAGGTTGCCGCGGTCGTTCCGCGTCTCAAGGATGCGTTGACGGCGGTGCAAAGCGAGCGGTTCGACCTCGCGATCCTGGATGTCCACCTGCATGGCGAGAGCGCCTTTCCGGTTGCCGATGCCTTGATCGCCAAGGACGTGCCCTTCGTCTTTGCGACCGGATATGGCGAGCGGGGATTGCCGGAGACGTATCGCGGCCGCCCGGTGCTGCAGAAGCCCTTTGCGCGGGACGATCTCGAGCGCGTGCTCAACAACGTGACGTAGGATTCTCCCGCTGCGCTTTTCTTTCCCGTTTCCTGCCTGCTTTCCTACGCCGCGCGGCGGCGCGGCTTGGTCCGCGGCTTCTCGGTGGCCGGTAGGGGTTGCTTGATACGGGCCATGTTCTCCCAGGGATCGCGGCGCAGGCGAGCGAGACGCTTGGGCAGGTTTTCGAGCGTGAAGGCGTTCGACACCTTCTGCGCGCCCAATTCCTCCCATGTCAGCGGAACGGAAACCGTTGCGCCCGGCCGTGCCCGTGTCGAATAGGGGGCGATGGCGGTGGCCTCGCGGCTGTTGCGCAGATAATCGACGAAAATGCGATTGGTCCGCGCCGCCTTCTTGATGGTCGCGGTGAAACGGTCGGGATGATCGGCGGCCATTTGGTCGGCGATGCCACGGCAAAAATTCTTCGCATCGTCCCACGGCACCGGCTTGATCGGGAGCACCACATGCAGGCCCCGGCCGCCCGTGGTCTTGACGAAGCTTTCAAGCTTGAGATCGCGCAGGCGCTGGCGCACCTCGCGCGCGGCGGTCACGACTGCGCTCCACTCGACGCCGGGACCGGGATCGAGATCGAACACCAGGCGATCCGCCTCATCGAGCCGGTCGATGGTCGAGCCGCGGGTGTGAACCTCCAGAACGCCGGCTTGCGCGAGCGATACCAGCCCCTGCACGCTGTCGATGGCGATGGATGTGTCGCCGTCGTCGGGCACCAATTTCAGATGGGTCGTGTCGATGCCGGCGGAGGCGTGTTTCTGGAAGAAGCATTGGCCTGACGCGCCATCGGGGCAGCGCACCAGCGCCAGCACGCGGTCGGCGACGTAGGGCTGCATCCAGTCCCAGACCTTGGTGTAATAGTCGGCCAACATCGCTTTGGTGACGCCGACGTCGTCCCAATACACCCGGTCGGGATGGGTGAGAGCGATGCCTGCAACGGTGACGGGCGATGTTTTGTTTGACTTGAGTGGTTTGGATTTGGCCGAGCGTATTTTGGCCGGGGCCTTCTGGCGCAGCGCGGCCTGTTTCCTGACGGTGGTCTGGGGCATGCGTTCGTTCTCCCGCACCACTTGTTCCCGCACGACTTGGCTTGCCGGTTTGTCCTCGCGCAGGCCTTGAAACGATCCTTGGCGGACGCGGTCGCCTGCGGTCCAGCCGCGAAAATCGACCTCGACGACAAGCCGTGGCTGAAGCCATCGTACGCCGCGGCGCCGTTCCTCCGCGGGGATTGCGGCAAGCGGCGTGGTCTGCCGCGCGACTTCCTTGAAGCGGCGCTCCAGGTCGCGCTCCTGCGTGCGGCCCCAGCCGGTGCCGATCCGTCCGGCGTAGCGTAGATCGCCATCGTCATAATAGCCGAGAAGGATCGAGCGGATCAGGCGGCCCTTCTTGTCCGAGGGCTCATAGCCGAGAACAACGAATTCCTGATTGCTGGCGCATTTGATCTTGAGCCAGTCGCCGCCGCGGCCGGAGCGATAGGGCGCATTGGCGCGTTTGGCGACGATGCCTTCGAGATGCATGGCGCAGGCGTGCCTGAGCATCGTCGCGCCGTCCTCGTCGAAGTGCTCGCTGAGCTTGATCGCGCCATTCTTCGGAAGCTCTCGCAGCAGTATCGCCAGCGCGCGCTTGCGCTCGGTCAGCGGTTCGGCGGTGAGATCGCGGCCATCGAGGTGGAGCAAGTCGAACACGTAATAGGCCATGCGATCGTGACGGCCGGATTTCAGATCGCCCTGCAGCGCCGAAAAATCCGATGCCCCATCGGCATTCGCCGAGATGATCTCGCCGTCGAGGATCGCCCCGTGATCCGCGAGCGCGCCACACGCCGCCGCGACGGTCGGGAATTTCTCCGTCCAATCCAGTCCCGTGCGCGTCTTCAACGTGACATGACCGGCCGCAATTCGGGCTTGGATTCGATAACCGTCAAACTTGATCTCATGGACCCAGCCGCCGTTCCTGGGCGCTGCGGTGCTCAACGTCGCAAGGCACGGCTTGATGAAGCCCGGCACCCGCGGGTGGGGTATCTGTCCGCTTGGGCTGGCGTCGGATGTCTTTGGTTTCGCGGCGGCGGATTTTCGCGGAGCGCGAGCGCGGCGTCCAACCTGTGTTGGGCTTGCCGCCGATTTAGCCTGTGCCTTCGTCCGCGCCGGCTTGTTGGAGTGCCAGACCTTTTTGGGGCTCGTCGCGATTTCGTCCATCGTCCGGCCGGAGGCGGCGGAGTCCGGCATTTCGTCCAGGATGTCCGGGGCGCGCTTCGTGCGCGCGATCTCGTCGGCGGCCTTGATCAGCAGCCATGGCTCCTGGCGGTCGCCGGGCTTTTTGCGCATGCGCACCAGATGCCAGTGGCCTTTCAGCTTCTCGCCGTGAAGCTCGAAGTCGAGATGACCCTTCTGCAGGCCTTTGTGCGGGTCGTGATCGGGCGACCAGGTGCCGCGGTCCCAGATCATCACCGTGCCGCCGCCGTATTCGCCCTTCGGGATAGTGCCCTCGAATGTGTTGTATTCGATGGGATGATCCTCGACATGGATGGCGAGGCGCTTGTCGCCGGGCACGAGGCTCGGGCCGCGCGTCACGGCCCAACTCAGCATCACGCCGTCAAGCTCGAGACGGAGATCGTAATGCAGCCGCGTGGCATCGTGCTTCTGGATGACGTAGCGCGCGCCTTTTGTCCGGCCAGCCTTGCCGCGCGGCTCCGCGGTCTTGCCGAAGTTGCGTTTGGCGCGGTAGGTCCGCAGCGTCGCCATGATGGCCGCTCGTCAGCTCGCGCGCTTGGCACGGGTTTTCGGGTTTGCCGTGCGCCGCGATGGGCCCGACCGCGTCGCCCGGCGGGACGGTGGGGTTTGCCGGCGCGGCGGGTTTTTGGGCGCGTTCTTTTCGGCGTTGACGCTGCGCTTGAGCGCATCCATCAGGTTGATGACGTTGCTCGGCTTGGCCTCCGCAAGCTTCGGCACGGGCTTGCCGGCTTGCTTGGCCTTGATCAGGGTAACGAGCGCATCCTCGTAGCGGTCCTCGAACCGATCCGGATCGAAGTCCGCCTTCTTGCTCTCGAGAATATGAACGGCGAGATCGAGCATGTCGGCCGGAACCTTGACGTCGGGAATGTCGGAAAAATAATCCTCCTCGTCGCGCACCTCGTTGCGATAGCGCAGAGCGGTTGCCATCAGGCCCTTGCCGCGCGGATGCAGCATCAGGATGCGCTCGCGGCGATAAAGGACGACGCGGGCGAGGCCGACCAGGTCTTCCTTTTTCATCGCCTCGCGGATCACCGCAAAGGCTTCGTAGGCGACCTTGTCGTTGGGCGCGATGTAATAGGATTCGTCGATGTAGATTTCATCGACTTCGCTGCGCGGCACGAAGGACTCGATGTCGATGGTGTGCGTGCTCTCGAGCGCCACCTTGTCGAGCTCATCGTCCTCGACCAGGACGTAACGGTTTTTTTCGACCTGATAGCCCTTGACCCGGTCTTCCTGCTCGACCGGCTCCTCGGTCTCGGCATCGACAACCTGGTTGTGGACGCGATTCCCGGTTGCCCGGTTGATGATGTTGAAGCGGATGCGCTGGTTGGTCGAGGTCGCGGAATAGAGCGCGACGGAGCAGGACACCAGCGACAGCTTCAGATAGCCCTTCCAGTTGGGACGCGGAGCCATGAGGTTCACCCGACGCGGTTACAAAACGGCATCGGGGGACAACAAAGCGGGCGGGAACTGGTTCCGCCTTGACCGGGATCAATGCCGATCGCGACGGGGCCTTACGGCGCGGCGCGATAGAAGCCCTTGACGTCGTCTGCGAAGGATCGGCGGGACTGCGCGTCGAAATAGAACATGTGGCCGCCACGATAGAGCCGAAGCTGTGCCCGGTCGGCCCCGGCGGATTCCGGCAGGTGGTCGAGCACATAGCGGCTGACGCCATAGGGCGTCACCAGGTCGGTGCGGCCGTGGGCGACCATCAGCCGGAACGACGGGTTGAACGCCAGCAGTTCGCGCAGGTCGTCGCTGACACCGGGCGGCTGGCGGCGGTTGCCCCAATCCCATTGCGACGCCACGTCATGCGCCAGCAGGATGTAGGTCATGTCGGTCTTGAAGCCGAGTTCGTCGCGCGCGTAACCGACGAAGGCGCCGGATAGCGCCCGCGTGAACCCATCGAGGATCGGATCGGAGCCGCCGCGCCGTGCGCTCTCGGGATAGGGGTCGGGCACGGCGAAGGCGGCGTCATAGCTGCTGACGGTTTCGCCGTTGGCGCGCCGGTGTTGAAGATAAGCGTTTCGCACGAAACCGCGCGCCTTGGTGACGACATCGAGCGGCAAGCCCGTCAGCGCGGCGACGCGCTCGTAGAACGCCTTGGCGGCCTCGCCTGTCGGCGGCGGCCCGGAGAGCGTCGTCAGATAGTCCGTCATGGCGAAACGCTCGGCCTTGGCCAGCGCCTCGGGCGTGAATGTTTTCGTGCGTTCGAGTTCGGCGGCGGCGAGCGTCGGGAAGCTCGTTGCAGCACCCAGGGCATGAGCGCCGCCCCACAGGAACGAGGCCTCGAGCAGCGGCGACACCATTACGATGCCGTTGACGACGATGCCCTGGTCGCTCTGCAGCGCGCTCGCCGCCTTGGCGGCGCGGAAGCCGCCGTAGCTTTCGCCGAGCAGAAACTTCGGCGAGGGGCTGCGGCTGTTTTTGGCAACATAGAGCGCGATGACCTTGGCGAGCACATCGGCGTCGCGCTTGACGCCCCAAAAAGCCTTGCTGCCATCGGCCTTGGCGGCCCGGCTCCAGCCGGTTCCCACGGGGTCGATCATCACCAGGTCGGTAAAGCCGAGCCAGCTGTCGGGGTTGTCGATCAGCTTGGCCGCCGCGCCGTCGCGTCCATCCGGGCCGAAATCGACGATACGCGGGCCGGCAAGACCGAGATTGAGATAGGCCGATGACGCGCCGGGCCCGCCGTTGAACACGAAAGTCACCGGCCGGCGTGTAGCGTCGGCGTCTTTGGCCACATAGGCGGTGTAGAACACCGCGGCGCTGCGTTCGCCGTTCTGGTCATACAGGGTCAGCGTACCCGCGGTCGCCGTATAGGCGATGCGCTTGCCGTCGAGCGTGATCTCCTTGTCGGTGACGGAGTCTTGCGGCAGTAGCCGCAACACGCCGGCGCCATCCGAGGGCGTGTCGCGCTGCTGGCGCGCGGCGCGATCTTGCGCCAGAGCGCCGGGCACAACGGCGCCGACGGCGGGAAGAAACAGCGAGAGCAGCGCGACAAGCGCGAGAAGCCGCAAGCGGGGGATGCGCATACCGTTATTCCAGATAGATGGTGTCGTCGACGGTGTGCGTCAGGTCGATACCGCCCACGGTCAGCGTGACCTTGGCGGGTAGCGACTCGTTTCCCCTCAGCCGGCCGCTCGCAACCGCGTCGCGTACCGCATTCTCGATCTCGCGTTGCGAGGTGACGCCGACAGCCTTGAGGAATTTGCGGATGCTTGTGTTGAGCGCGTCCTCGTTCATGCGCCTCTCCCGGTGCTGGCCCGCCCGGTCCGCATATATGCGCTTGGCCAGCCGGCACCATCCCTCACAAGGCGGTGAAGGCGGGCGCGAAACGAGTTTTGTCTGGTCCGGCGGGCCCCAAGCGAGATGGGGGAGGCACGTCATGCCGTGCGCGCCCGGGCCCCCGGAGGCGCGAGACGCGGTCTGCAGGTCGGGAGCAATCCGCGTTGCGACTTAGTGCCGGTTCTTGACTTAGTGCTTGTTCTTGGCCGCCGCGCTGATCGCGTCGAGCATCGGCTCGCCGCCATCCGCCAACGTGGCGCGCACCGCCGGCTCCTTGCCGATCAGCCCCATTTCGCGCTGGCGGGTCGAGGTGGCGGTCGCCATCAACGGCTCGATGCCAAGCTCGCGCAGCGTTTCGGCGACCTGGTCCATTTCGTCGGCGCGGCGGACGCCGTGGCTCGCCATGCGCTCGATGTTGTAGTCCTTGATCGTGCTCCAATCGAGCGTCGGATAATTGTTCTTCAGCGAGGCCGCGACCTCCTCGACGATGCCGGCGCGCCGCGCGGCGAGGAAGCATTCGAGCGACAGCGCCTCGATGCCCTTGATCATGACGCTGCGGATCATCTTGAGGCCGGCGGCCTGGCCGACCTCGTTGCCGGCGATGGCGCCGCGCATCTCAAGTTCGTCGATCAGAAGCGGCATCACCGTCTCGGCGTGCGGACCTGCGAGCAGCACCGGCGTCTGGTGCCGCTTGGGGTGGATCGGCGCGAGGATCGCGACATCGACATAGCGCGCCTTGCCGTCGAGCAGCTTCTCGGTGTCCTTCTTGCGCCCCGGCGACACCGAGTTGAGATCGAGGAAATACGGGTTCCCGGTCAGATGAGGCTCGACCGACCGGGCGGCCTCCAAGCTCGACGCCGCGGTGACGGCGGAAATGACGATATCGGAATCGCGCACGGCATCGGCCGCCGAGGTGGCGAGCCGCGCGCCCATCTTCTCGCCGGCCTGCTTGAGCGTCGCGCCTTCGGCTTGCGGAAACAGGATGTCCCAGGCCGCGATCGTCTCGATGCCCGTCTCGCGCAGCCCGCTGGCGATGGCTTGGCCGGCTTCGCCGAAGCCGATGAAGCACAGGCGAGGGGTGTTGCGGTGGGGCATGGCTCATATCCTTGTAAAACGCGGCGAGATATCGAGTTGATATCGTGAATCCGCCGTTTTCCGCAAGGCGGCGGCCGGCTTTTGCCTAGCCGAGGATCGTGCCTTTGCCGCGTCCGTCCTTGCTCTGCTCGATCATGACCGTGTCGTGCTTGAGCGCGAGTTGGCGGGTAAGCTCGGCGTTCATCAGCTCGTCCTGGGTGAGCGCATGCATGGCGGCGAACATGCCTTCCGTACCGGCAGGGCTATAGATCATCAGCATCCGCACACCTTCCTTGGACGTCACCTGATGGGGCACGCCCGGAGGAATGTGAACGCAGGAGCCCTTGGTGGCGTGGAACAGATCGTCGCCGACCTGGAAGTCGGCGCTGCCCTCGAACAGGTAGAACGTCTCGTAGGCTTTGACGTGGTAGTGCGCGCGCGACTGAAAGCCGGGCTTGCAGTTTTCCTCCACCACCTCGAACGTCTGATTGGTGTCGCCGCCGGTGATCTTGACGATCACCTCGTTGGCCTTGGCGTAGATGTTGCCTTGTCCCGGTGCTGAATGCTTGCCCTTGGATGTTGCCGACACCGTGTCCTCCCTTTGTTTATGAATTGCCGGAGCGATCGCTCCGGTTGGCTGCTTTTATCCGACGGCGGCCGGTCGCTGTAAACACGAGTGGGGGACGGCGCGCGAAGATGTGAGCAGGGTGGCTGTCGCCCTCGACCCGGCTATCGCTGTCCGGTGAACGTGGCTTTTCGCTTCTGCATGAAGGCGCGCACGCCTTCGGCATAGTCGGGATGCGAGCCGGCCTCGCGCTGCAGCGTTCGCTCGAGATCGAGTTGCGCCGAAAGCTCGTTTGTTTCCGAGGCATCGAGGGCGCGCTTGATAAGGCCGAGCCCGTGGGTCGGCGCGCTGGCAAAATGGATGCAGATTTTCTCTGCCTCGCTCATCAATGCGCCATCGTCCACGGTCTTCCAGATCAGGCCCCATTCTTCGGCCTTCTCGGCCGACAGCGGTTCGGCCAGCAACGCGAGCCCTCGCGCGCGGGCCTGCCCAACGAGGCGGGGCAACAGCCACGTTCCCCCGGCATCGGGGATCAGGCCGAGCTTTGCGAACGCTTGGAGGAAGGTCGCCGAGCGCGCGGCGAGAACGATGTCGCAGGCAAGCGCGATGTTGCAACCGGCCCCGGCCGCGATGCCGTTGACCGCGCAGACGACGGGGAAGGGCAGCGCCCGCAGCTTGCGCACCAGCGGATTGTAATGCTGCTCCAATGCAGCGCCCGGTACGACGACATCGCCGTTGGCGTCGATCCGCTCGCTGAGGTCCTGGCCGGAGGAAAACGCGCGGCCGGCGCCTGTGAGCAAGAGTGCCCGGCAGGTTCGATCCTGCTCGGCCTCGGTGATCGCGCCGGCGAGCGCGCGGTGCATCGGCTCGGTGAAGGCGTTGAGCCGCTGCGGGCGGTTCAGCGTCAGCACGCGATAGCCTTCGCGCCGTTCCACCAGGACCGTTTCGTCCATGTCATCCCCGGATTGCCGCCGCACCGGACCATGCCGGACGCGGGCGGCGGCCGCGGCGGCAGGAGCTGGAGTGTACGCCCACGTCGTATATCGCCGTATAGCTGCGCCGTGTATTTGCGTCGTGGCTGGGCTCGGTCTAAACAGCCCCGATCATGATCCAATCCAAAGATTCCTCGTCCCGCAACCGCCTCGAGCAGGCCCTGGCCCGCATCGCCGATCCGTCCGGCGAGGGCGCGCGCGCCTGCCTCACGGTCTATGCCGATGCCGCGCGTGCCGCGGCCGACGCCGCCGATGTCCGCGCCAAGGCGGGCAAGACGCTCGGCCCGCTGGACGGCGCCATCGTCACCATCAAGGACCTCTACGATGTGGCGGGCGAGGTGACGCGGGCCGGCTCCCGCGTGCTGGCGGACGAGGGCCTTCGCGCCACGGCCGATGCGCCGGTCATCAAGCGCCTGCGCGACGCCGGCGCGGTGATCGTCGCCAAGACCAACATGAGCGAGTTCGCCTTCTCGGGCGTCGGGACCAACCGGAATTTCGGCACGCCGGGCAATCCGTTCGACCGCGCCCGCGTTCCGGGCGGCTCGACCTCCGGCGGCGCCGTGGCGGTGGCCGACGGCATGTGCGAGATCACCATCGGCACCGACACCGGCGGCTCCACCCGGATCCCGGCCGCGCTGTGCGGCATCGTCGGCTGGAAGCCGAGCAAGCAGCGAATCCCGACCGACGGCGCGTTTCCGCTGTCGTTCACGCTCGATTCCATCGGACCGATGGCGCGCACGGTGGCGGATTGTGTCGCGACCGATGCGATCATGGCGGCAGAGCCCGTGCCGTCGCTCGAGCCGGCATCGTTGTCCGGGCTGCGGCTCGGCATCTGGCAGGGAATGCCGTTCGAGAGCATCGACAAGACCGTGTCTGCCGCTTGGTTGGCCGCGGTGGCTAAACTGACCCAAGCCGGCGTGCGGTTCAGCGACGAGATCATCGCCTTGCTCGACGACATGGCCCAGGTCAACGCCAAGGGCGGATTCTCGCCGGTGGAATCCTTCGCCATTCATCGCGAACGGCTGAAGCGCGATCCCGAGGGGATCGACCCCCACATCCGTGCCCGGATCGAGCGCGGGGGCGGCGTGTCGGCCGCCGACTACATCGATATGGTGCTGGGCCGCCAACGTCTCGCCAAGGCGATGGATGAGCGCCTTTCCGGCCTCGACGCCCTGGTGCTGCCGACGACGCCCATCGTCGCGCCGACCATCGCCGAGGTTGCCGATCCCTCCGAGTTCGGCCGCAAGAACGCGCTGCTGCTGCGCAACACATCGCCGATCAATTTCTTTGGGCTTTGTGCCATCTCGCTACCGCTGCCGCCGCAGGACGGGCTGTCGTCCGGCCTGATGCTGGTCGGTCGCAACGGATCGGATCGCAAGCTGTTCAACATCGCGGCAGCGGTTGAGAAACGCTTGAAAGACTAAAGACGGACTGGCCTGCCGCTTGCCGAAATGGCGGGCGCGCCTTTACCATATCGCCTCCGGTGCGATGGTGAGGGGGAGTGGAGCGATGTCGTCGGAAATGAAGGGTTTTTCGGTCATGGTGAACCGCCGCCGCTTGCTGGCGGGGGCGGCCGCGACGACCACGCTGCTGGCTTCTCCGGCCATCGTCCGCGCGCAGGGCGCGGCGCTGAAGGTGGGTGTGCTGCTGCCCCGCTCGGGTGCGCAGGCGGGCATCGGTCAGGACTGCTTCCGTGGCGTCGAGATCGCGGGGCCGATCCTGAAGGCCAACGGTTATCCCGACCTTCAGATCATGAGCGCCGACACCGAGACGAGCGTCGATACGGCGCGCTCGCGTGCCGAGAAGCTCATCGCCGACGGCGCGCAGCTTCTGGTCGGCGCGTTCGATTCCGGGCAGAGCAGCGCCATCGCCCAGGTGGCCGAACAGAAGGGCATTCCCTTCGTCATCAACATCGCCGCCGCTCCGCCGATCACCGAGCAGGGCTACAAGTTCGTTTTCCGCAATTTCCCCATCGCCGGCTCGATCTTGAGCGATGCCTTCGCCAACCAGAAGGAGATTTTTGCCGAGACCGGCGTGACGCCGAAATCCGTGGTGTTCCTGCACTGCAACGACACCTTCGGCACGGCGATGAAGAACGGTATCGGCGCGGTGTTCCCCAAGGCCAACATGCCTTACGCGATCAAGGAGACGATCGCCTATGATCCGACCGCGCGCGATCTCTCCGTCGAGATTTCCAAGGCGAAGGCCTCGGGCGCCGACGCGCTGCTCGTCGTCAGCCGCCTCAACGACGCGATCCTGCTGACGCGCGAACTGGTCAAGCAGCGCTGGTCGCCGATGGGCATCCTGAGCATGGGGCCGGGCTGGTACGAAGACCAATATCTCAAGACGCTCGGGAAGCTTGGCGACGGGCCGCTGAGCTTCGTGCCGTGGTACGACCCGAACAAGAAGCTCTCCAAGCAGCTCGAGGCCGCGGTCGAGAAGAAATATCCGGGCGTGAACCTGAACCTCAACCACGTCTATACGTTCGAGGCGCTGTTGATCGCCGCGGATGCCTACAAGCGCGCCAAGACCGCCGACCCGAAGGCGCTCGCAGACGCGATCCGCACCACCAACATCACCGAGAACACCACGGCGGGGCCGGGCATTTCGTTCGATGCCAAAGGCCAGAACGACAAGCTGAAGAACGTCGCCATCCAGAATCGCGGCGGCAAGCTGGTCACCGTGGCGCCGAAGGGATCGACCAATGCCAAGGTGCAGTGGCCGATGCTCGCCTACGACAAGCGCCGTTAAGCCGCTCGTCCGGTGTCGGCCGATATCTATCTCAACGTCGCCGTTGGCGGCCTGTTGACTGGCCTGATCTACGGGCTGATGGCGCTTGGCCTGTCGGTGATCTTCGGCGTGGTGCGCGTGGTCAATTTCGCCCACGGGGAAATGATGACGGTCGCGATGTATCTCGCGGTCATTCTGTTCGCGAATTACGGCCTTGATCCGCTGTTGATGATGCTGCCGATCGCGGTGTTGTTTTTCGTGGCCGGCTACCTGATGCAACTGGGGCTGATCAATCCGTTCATCACGCGGCCGGAGTACATGCAGTTTATCCTTCTGCTCGCGGTGGCGATCATCATCGTCAATGGCGTGCTCATCGTGTTCGGCCCTGACGCGCAGACCGTGCAGACGTCCTACGCTTTCGACAGCTTTGCGATCGGGCCGCTGATCGTGGACGCCACCAAGCTCTATGCCGGGCTTGCCGCATTGGTCGTCGCGTCGGCGCTGTTTGCGTTCTTCCGCTTTGCACCGCTCGGCAAGGCGGTGCGGGCCTGCGCCGACAATCAGATCGGCGCGCTGGTGGTGGGGCTGAACGTCAAGCGGCTTTATGCGCTGTCGTTCGGGCTGGGGCTCGCCTGCGTCGGCGCCGCCGGCGCGATCATCGTTTTGGTCGTTGATGTCACGCCGCCGCTTGGGCCGGCCTATACGCTTCTGGCCTTCGTCATCGTCATCACCGGCGGTCTTGGGTCGATGTCGGGTGCGCTGATCGGCGGCGTGCTGATCGGCCTCACCGAGGCGATGGCGGGATTGTTCTTCACGCCGTCGGCCAAGAGCATGTTCGCCTTCGCCATCCTGGTGCTGGTGCTGTTGTTCCGGCCGCAGGGCATCATGGGGCAGAAGCTGTCATGATCGGCCGCCTGCTTTACGACGTGCCGCGCCACGCGCTCTGGCTCCTGGGCCTTGTGCTGGTCGGGCTGATCGCGGCGCCGCTATTCGCCAACGACTACCTGCTCACGGTCCTGATCCTCATCCTCTATTTCGCCTATACCGGGCAGGCCTGGAACATCCTGATGGGCTTTGCCGGGCAGCTCTCGCTTGGGCACGCGCTCTATGTCGGGCTGGGCGCCTATGTTGCGGCGGCGCTCTACGTGCATTACGGCATCGGTCCGTGGATCGGCCTGCCGGTCGCGATCCTGATTTCGGTCGCGAGCGGCGCGATCATCGGCTTCCTGGCGTTCCGCTTCGGCGTCGCCGGTGTCTATTTCGCCATCCTGACGATTGCGTTCTGCGAATTCGCGCGGATCGGCTTCGACCACCTCGGCTGGCTGGGCGGCTCCGGCGGGATGTTTCTGCCGGTGTCCAACCACACGCAGAACGATCTCTGGCATCTGCGCGGCCAGCCGGTGATGTTCTACTATCTCATCCTGCTGCTGACGGTTCTGGCGTTCGTGCTGTGCCACCTGATGCTGCGCAGCCGCGTCGGCTATTTCTGGCAGGCGATCCGCGAGGACGAGGAGGCCGCGCGCTCGCTCGGGATCGCGACCTTCCGCTACAAGATGGCCGCGATCCTGGTGTCGTCGGCCATGACGGCGCCGGCGGGCGTGTTCTATGCCTTCTACTACAACAATCTTTTCCCCGAGCAGACCTTCTTCATCCTGCGCTCCATCGAGATCATCCTCGGTCCGATCATCGGCGGCGTCGGCACGCTGTTCGGTCCGGTGATCGGTGCATTTGTCATCACCGGCCTGTCGGAGGCGCTGCAGGAGCTGTTGACGCTCTATGGCTTCGATACGCCCGGCGCCAAGCGCGTGTTCTACGGTGTGTGCCTTCTGGTCGTCGTGATGGTGCTGCCGAACGGCATCTGGCCGCCGCTGGCGCGGCTGCTGCGACTTGGGCGGCGGCGCGACACCACGGAGCGGCAGCCATGACGGCGCTGCTCGAGGTCGCGAATGTCTCGAAAAGCTTCACCGGCCTGCGGGCGGTGGCGGATGTCAGCTTCTCCGTGCCGCAAGGCTCGCTGTTCGCTGTGATCGGCCCGAACGGGGCCGGCAAGACCACGCTGTTCAACCTGATCGCCGGCGTGTTCGCGCCGGACAGCGGAACCATCGCGTTTGCCGGCGCGCGCATCGACGGCTTGCGGCCCGACCAGGTGTGCCGCCGCGGCATCGGCCGGACCTTCCAATTGGTGCGGCCGTTTCCGACGCTCACGGTCGAGGACAATGTGATGATCGGCGCGTTGCTGCGCCACTCCGATCCGCCGCAGGCGCTGCGCCGCGCCCACGACGTGCTGTGGCGGCTGGACTTGTTCGACAAGCGCGCGCAATTGGCCGGTGCGCTGACGCTGCCCGACCGCAAGCGGCTTGAGGTGGCGCGCGCGCTCGCGACCGAGCCGAAGCTTTTGTTGCTGGACGAGGTCATGGCGGGCTTGCGCCCGACCGAAACCGACCGGATGGTCGAAATCCTGAAAAAGCTGAACGGCGAGGGCGGGTTGACCATCCTCCTGATCGAGCATGTGATGCGCGCGGTGATGTCGCTTGCGACGCATGTCCTCGTGCTGCACCACGGAGCCGCGATCGCGGAAGGGGCACCGGAGGAAGTGGTGCGCGATCCGGCGGTCATCCATTCCTATCTCGGCACCGAGGCGATGTGATGCTGACGGTCGAGAACCTGGAAGTCTTCTACGGCGATATTCGCGCGCTCGACGGCGTGTCGCTCGCGGTGGAGCAAGGTTCCATCGTCGCCATCGTCGGCGCCAACGGGGCCGGCAAGACAACTCTGATCCGCACCATTGCCGGCATGCTGTGCCCCGCGCGCGGGCGCATCACGTTGCGCCAGGCTGACGTCACGGGCTTGCCGTCGCATCGCATTTGCGATCTCGGCATCGGCCAGGTGGCCGAAGGCCGGCAGCTTTTTCCGACGCTCAGCGTTCTCGAGAATCTGGAGATGGGGGCGATGCTGCCGCGCGCGCGAATGGACCAGGATCGCAACCTCGAGCGGATCTTCGCGTTGTTTCCGCGTCTTGCCGAGCGCAAGCAGCAGCGAGCCGGAACCCTCTCCGGCGGCGAGCAGCAGATGCTCGCCATCGGCCGATGCCTGATGGGAAAACCCGATCTCGTGATGTTCGACGAGCCGTCGCTGGGGCTGGCGCCGGCGGTGGTGCAGTCCGTGCTGCAAACCATCCGCGATTTGAATCGCGAGGGCCTGACCTGCGTCCTGGTCGAGCAGAACGTCGCGGTGTCGCTCAAGATCGCGAACCAGGCCTACGTGCTGGAGAATGGCCGGGTTACGCTGACCGGCACCGGCGAGGAGCTTCTTGCCGACGACCGCGTGCGGCAAGCCTATCTCGGCATATGAGCGTCACGCGCTCGTGAGTCGCGCGTGCTTTGCTCCCGGAAGCGGCGAAGCCTATAACGTGGCGTTGCCCGCGTTGCCGCAACAAGGAGAAATCGAAGATGAAGCTTTATTTTTCACCGGGCGCCTGCTCGCTGTCGCCGCATATCGTGCTGCGCGAGACCGGCGCGACGTTCGAGCTCGAGCAGGTCAACAATCAGGAAAAGAAAACCAAGTCCGGCGTGGACTATTGGAGCGTCAACGGCAAGGGCCAGGTGCCTGTGCTGGAGTTCGACAACGGCGAGCGTCTGACCGAAGGGCCGGTGATCGTGCAATGGATCGCCGATCAGAACCCGGCCGCGGGTCTGATCCCGGCCGCCGGCAAGCCCGAGCGTTACCGGGTGCAGGAGTGGCTGAACTTCATCACCTCCGAACTGCACAAGAGCTACGGCCCGATTTTCCGGCCGACGACGCCCGACGCCTACAAGGATATTTCGCGGGAGAACATCGGCAAGCGCCTCGACTGGGTCAACCAGCAACTTGCCGGCAAGCAATATCTGATGGGCGACACGTTTACGGTCGCGGACGCCTATCTGTTCACCGTGCTGCGCTGGTCGGAGCGCATCAAGCTCGACCTCAGCAAGTGGAAGAACATCACGGCCTATATCGACCGCGTCGCCGCGCGTCCCAAGGTCAAGGAGGCGATGAAGGCGGAAGGGCTGATCCAGTAGGTTTGCGTCGCCTGGAAAACAAAGCCCGCCGGTTTCAGCCGGCGGGCTTTTCGTTTGCGCTTTCGATGGTGCGCTTACTTGAGCGGCGGGCCCATCGTGACGGTCAGCTTGGGCAGCCCCTCGACCTCGCATTCGAGCTTGTCGCCGGGCACCGTCGCGGCAACGCCGGAGGGCGTTCCGGTCATGATGATGTCGCCGGCGTCGAGCGCGACCATTTCCGACAGCTTGTTGATGATCTCGGGCACGTTCCAGATCAACTGCGTGAGGTCGCCGTCCTGGCGGATCTTGCCGTTGCACTTGAGCGTGATTTTGCCCTTGCTCGGGTGGCCGATGCGGCTCACCGGGACGAGAGGGCCGCACGGCGCGGAGGCGTCGAACGACTTGCCGATCTCCCACGGGCGCTTGATGTCGCGCGAGGCGATCTGCAGGTCGCGGCGCGTCAGGTCGATGCCGACGCCATAACCCCAGACATGGTCGAGCGCCTTTTCGGTCGGGATGTTGCGGCCGCCGCTCTTGAGCGCGACCACCAGCTCGACCTCGTGATGCAGGTCCTTGGTCAGCGACGGGTACGGCACGGTGGCGTTATCGGGCACGACGGCATCGGCGGGCTTGGCGAAGAAGAACGGCGGCTCGCGCTCGTCCTGGCCCATTTCCTTGATGTGCTCGAGATAATTGCGGCCGACGCACCAGATCCGGCGGACGGGAAACAGGTCGCTCGATCCGGCGACCGCGAGAGCCGCCTGCGGCGGAGGAGGAATGACGTAACGCTTGCCGTTGCTCATGTTGGCTTTTCTGCTGGAATTGCGGGACAATCGATGAGTTCGGTCCGGCCGAACGCGGTCGGGCGTTCCCAGATAACATATCGACTTTCGCGATCAAAGGTCGGCAGGCGCGAAGCCCGGTTGCCGTCAGGGCCTATGCCGACGCCGCGGAAACCGGCGCGGGCCGGGGCTCGTCCTGGGCCTGCAGCCGATAGAACGCCGCGTATCGCCCGCCCTTGTGCAGCAGTTCGTCGTGGCGGCCGGACTCGACGATGGCACCGCTTTCCACCACGAGAATGCGGTCGGCATGCATAATGGTGTGCAGCCGGTGCGCAATCGCAAGCGTGGTGCGGTCCTGGCACAGGCGCGCGATCGCGTCTTGCACCAGCCGCTCGGACTCCGAATCGAGCGAGGCGGTAGCCTCGTCCAGCAGGACGATCTTCGCGTCCTTGATGAGCGCGCGCGCGATGGCGATGCGCTGGCGCTCGCCGCCGGACAATTGCAGGCCGCGCTCGCCGGTTGCGGTGTCGTAGCCCGCCGGGAAGTTCATGATGAACTCATGCGCGTGCGCGGCCTTCGCCGCCGCGACGATCTCATCCTCGCTGGCATCCGGCTTGCCGACCGCGATGTTGTCGCGGATCGTGCCGTGAAACAGGAAGACGTCCTGGCCGACGTAGGCGATCTGGCCGCGCAGCGAGCGGCGCGAATGATCGCCGATGCTCTGCCCGTCGATGCGGATCGCTCCGGCGTCAGGCTCGTAGAACCGCATCAGGAGGTTGAACACCGTGGACTTGCCGCCGCCGGAGGGGCCGACCAGCGCAGTCATTCTGCCCGGCTCGATCGAGAACGTCATGCCGCGAATGGTGATTTCGTTCGGCCTATAGGAAAAACGAACGTTGTCGAATGCGATCTGGGCGTTGGTGATTTGCAGCGCAGGCTTGTCGTCGTCGTTCGGCTCGGTCGCGGGCGTGTCGATAACATCGAACAGGATGCGCACGCCGACGAGACCGGAGTTCAGCTCGATGTTGAGGCGGGCCAATCGTTTGGCCGGCTCGTAGGCCAGCATGAAGGCGGCCAGGAACGAGAAGAATTGTCCCGGCGTCGCGCCGGTTTCGATGACGCGGAAGCCGCCGTAGATCAGCGCCAGCGCGATGGCGAGGCCGCCGAGCGCCTCCATCAATGGGCTGGCGCGATGCGCCACCCGCGCCCACTTGTTGGATTCGCGTTCGAGCTCGGCCACGTTGGCTTCGAGCCGCTCGCGCATGACGTCTTCGAGCGTATAGGCCTTGACGACGCGGATGCCGTTCAGCGTCTCCTGCAGCGTCTCCAGGATACGCGCGCCGCCCGTGAACTGGTTGCGCGCGATGCCGTAGATGCGGCGGATCATCTTGCGCAGCACCAGGAAAGCCGGCGGCGCGACGACGAAGCTGAACAGCGACATCACCGGATCCTGGATCACCATCACGGCGACGAGGCCGATCAGCGACAGCAGGTCGCGGCCGAACGCGGTGACAAGCAGGTTGATGACCTGGCTTGCGGCGGCGGCGCCTGTGGTCAGCCGCGCCATGAACTCGGACGAATGCCGGTCGGAGAAAAACGCGATGTTCTGATTGATCAGCGCATCGAACATGCGCTGCTGGTTTTGCGCGACGATGCGGTTGCCGATCCGCGACAGCATCACCGCCTGGGCGTAGCTCGCTGCGCCTTTGATCGCGAACAGCGCAGCGGTGACAAGGGCGAGCGTGATGATGCCCGGCAGGTTCTTATCGACGTAGGCCGCGTTGATGACGTCGCCGATGAGATAGGCGCAGAGCGCCGTCGCCGCCGCGGCGATGCCCATCAGCGCAAATGCGACCGCGTAACGCTTCCATTGGCCGAACGCCTGCTCGGTCAGCAGGCGGTGGACCAGCGCCGGCGCGCTTTCGCGATCCTCCAGCAGCAGTTTGAATTTCGATCCAAGCATCCGCGGTCCGGCCGGGTCCCAGTGATACGGTGGGGTCCGCCTCGTGCGGCAAGGCTGGCGGACCGAGACGTTCCTTGCCCGCCGCGCCCGGACTTTTCAAGCCGAATCATGGGCTTTGGCCGGGTTAAGGCCCGAATCCATGTGCAAAGGCGATCGCTTGGAGCAATTGAAGCGATCAGGCGGAAATGGTTCCCGGCCAACCCTTGCCGGATGACTCCATGAGGCGGCGCTCCCAAGCGAGCGCATGGCCGACGATGGCGTCGAGGTCGTTGAGTTCCGGCGTCCAGCGCAGGAGTTCCCGAATGCGTGCGGCAGCGGCGACCGACACCACGATGTCGCCATCGCGTCGCGCGGTGAAATTCACTGGGAACTTGTGTCCAACGGCACGGGTGACGGCGTCCAGCACCTCGCGCACCGAATAGCCGCGACCGTAGCCGCAGTTCAGCGTCACGCTGGAACCGCCGGCACGCAGATAGTCGAGCGCGGCGAGATGCGCGCGCGCCAGATCGCTGACATGGATGAAGTCGCGAATGCAGGTACCGTCCGGCGTGTGATAATCGTCGCCGAACACGTCGATCCGCTCGCGCCGGCCGAGCGCGGCCTCGACCGCCACCTTGATGAGATGCGTGGCGCCGGGCGTTGACAGCCCGGTGCGCATGTTCGGGTCGGCGCCGGCAACGTTGAAGTAGCGCAGCGCAACGTGACGAAGATCGTGCGCGGCGCTGGCATCGCGCAGCATGATCTCGGTCATCAGCTTCGACCAGCCGTAAGGCGATAGCGGCACCGTCGGCGTGTCTTCGTCGATGGGAACGCGCGCCGGATTGCCGTAGACCGCGGCGGTCGATGAGAAGATGAAATGTCGCACCCCGCCTTTGACGGCGGCCTCGATCAGCGAGCGCGAGTTCACGGTGTTGTTGCGGTAATAGCCGAGCGGGTCGCGCATCGATTCCGGCACGATGGTCGAGCCGGCGAAATGGATCACCGCGTCGATGTCGTGGCTTTTGATGAGCGAGGCCACCAGCGCCGGGTCGCCGACATCGCCGACGATCGGCAGCATCGGCTTGGGCAGCGCCGCGGCAAAGCCGGTGGACAGGTTGTCGAGCACGACCACGCTTTCGCCGGCATCGGCCAAAGCGTGCACCGTATGGCTTCCGATATAGCCCGCGCCGCCGGTGACCAGTACGGTCATGGTTCCGCCCTTTCGTTTGGCGGTTGCTTACAAAAGACGTTGTATAAACCGAGTTATCTGGAGGTCTTCCAGGCCGCACAAGTGGCTGTCGTGCTTAATGCCGGGTATACGATAGTGATAGAGCGTGAACTGTCGCATGCCTGACGTCCTCTTTATCAAAACCTCATCGCTTGGCGACGTGATCCACCACATGCCGGCGGTGACGGAGGCGCGCCTGCGCTTGCCGGACAGTCGTTTTGCCTGGGTGGTGGAGGAGGCGTTCGCGCCGCTGGTGCGGCTGCATCCGGCGGTGGATGAGGTCATTCCCGTGGCCTCCCGGCGCTGGCGGCGTGCGCTGCACCGGCCATCGACCTGGCGGGACATGGCGGCGTTCCGGCGCGCGCTCCGCGCCCGCCGCTTCGATGAGATCATCGACACGCAGGGGCTGGTGTTCAAATCGGCGCTGATCGCGCGCTACGCCCAGGGCCGGCGGCGCGGCTATGACCGCACCAGCATCAAGGAGCCGGTGGCCTCCTGGTTTTACGACATCAAGCACAAGGTTGCGTGGAACCAGCATGCCATCGCCCGCAACCGTGCGCTGACCGCCGAGGCGTTGGGATACACGGCCGAAGGGCCGCCCGATTTCGGGCTGGACCGTACCCGCATCGCGCCTTCGGCTGGCGCGCCCTACGGGGTGCTGCTGCACGCCACCGCGCGGGCCGACAAGGAATGGCCGGAGGCAAATTGGCGAATGCTTGCGGCGATGCTGGGCACGGGCGTGGACCTCGTGGTGCCCTACGGCACGGCGGCCGAGCAGGAGCGTGCCGCGCGCATCGCGTCCGCCACGCCGCGAGCGCGTACGCCCGACCGCGCGCCGCTCGACGAGGTGGCGCGGCTGATCGCCGGTGCGTCGTTCGCGGTCGGTGTCGATACCGGGCTTTTGCATCTGGCCGCCGCGCTCGGCGTGCCGCTGGTGGCGATCTTCTGCGCCAGCGAGCCGACGCTGACCGCGCCGATGGGATCCGGCCCCATCACCGTGCTCGGCGCGAAGGGCGCGGCGCCCTCGGTTGCCGATGTCGCCGATGCGATCAAGGAGCTTGGCTCTTTGCGCGGCGGGTAAGGCGAGGCGCGACGCTTACTCGCCGCTCAACTCCTCGCGGAGGATTTCCAGCTCCAGCCAGCGGTCTTCCGCTTCGGCAAGCTTGGTCTGCACCTCGCCAAGCGAAGCCGAGACGCGCTCGAACGCAGCGCGGTCGCGCGTATAGAACGCCGGATCGTCCAATTGCTGTTGCAGCGCGCGCCCTTCGGCCTGCAACGAAGCGATGGTTTTCGGCAGCGTTTCGAGCAGGTGCTTTTCGTTGAAGCTGAGCCGCCGCTTGCGCGCGGGGGCGGGGGGCGCAGGCTTCGCCTCGCGCGCAGGCTTGGTTGCTCCAGGTTTGCGCTGCTCGCGCGTCAGGTCGGCGCCGCGCTGCGCCAGCATGTCGGTGTAGCCGCCGGCGTACTCGATCCAGCGGCCGTTGCCCTCGGGCACGATCACGCTGCCGACCAGCCGGTCCAGGAAGTCGCGGTCATGGCTGATGAGCAGGACCGTTCCGCCATAGTCGCCGATCATGCCCTCCAGCACGTCGAGCGTTTCCATGTCGAGGTCGTTGGTCGGCTCGTCGAGCACGAGCAAATTCGACGGCTTCGCCAGCACCTGCGCCAGCATCAGGCGGCCGCGCTCGCCGCCCGAGAGTTTGCCGAGCGGCGTGCGGGCCTGCTCGGGCTTGAACAGGAAGTCGCGCATGTAGCCGACGACGTGCTTGGGCTGGCCGCCGACCATGACGGTGTCCTTGCCGCCGCCGGTCAGCGCGTCGGCGACGGTGGTGTTCGGGTTGAGGGTGTCGCGATGCTGGTTGAGAGCGGCAGTCGCGAGATTGGCACCGAGCCGCACGCTGCCGCTGTCGGGTTCGAGCGTGCCGGTGAGCAATTGAATCAGCGTGGACTTTCCGCTGCCGTTGGGGCCGACGATGCCGACGCGGTCGCCGCGCTGGATGCGGATGGAAAAGTCGCTGACGATGGGGCGCCCGTCGTAGGATTTGCCGAGGTTCTTGGCCTCGATCACCAGCGCGCCCGATGCGTTGGCTTCGCTTGCCGCGATGGTGGCGCTGCCCTCCGCGCCGCGATGGGTCCGCCGGGCTTCGCGCAGCGCCTGGAGGCTCGCGAGCCGGCGCACGTTGCGCTTGCGCCGCGCCGTGACGCCGTAGCGCAGCCAGTGTTCCTCCGCGACGATCTTGCGGTCGAGCTTGTGCTGCTCGCGCTCCTCTTCGGCCAGCACCTCGTCGCGCCAGCTTTCGAAGTCGGCGAAGCCGCGCTCCACGCGCCGCGTCTCGCCGCGGTCGAGCCAGACCGTGCTGCGCGACAGGTTGGAGAGGAAACGCCGGTCGTGGCTGATGATGACCAATGCGCTGCGCCGGCCGTCGAGTTCGCGCTCCAGCCATTCGATGGTGGTGAGGTCGAGGTGGTTGGTCGGCTCGTCCAGCAGCAGGATGTCGGGATCGGGGGCGAGCACCCGCGCCAGCGCCGCGCGGCGGGCCTCGCCGCCGGAGAGCTGCGTCGGATTCTCGGTGCCGCTGAGGCCGAGTTGTTCCAGGAGATAACGGGCCTGATGCGCGCCGTCGTTCGGCCCAAGACCGGCTTCGACATAAGCGAGCGTGGTTTGCGCGTCGCCGAAATCCGGTTCCTGGGCCAGATAGCGCACCGATGCGCCCGGCTGCACGAAAACGCTGCCGCTGTCGGGCTCGACTGAGCCTGCGGCAATCTTGAGCAAGGTCGATTTTCCCGAGCCGTTACGGCCGACGAGACAAACCCGCTCGCCTGGCGCGACGGACAGTTCCGCAGCCGTCAGCAGCGGTGTGCCGCCGAACGTCAGCGCGATGTCTTTGAGGGCGAGAAGGGGTGCGGGCATTACCGAATGCTGTTTGAGATCACGCGTCAGATCGTGATGCGTTGTTCCTTCGCAAGGCAATCGCTCACGAAAGACGAAAGGTCGCCCCCGGCGAACAGATACCCGCGAAGGCCGGCGGCGCGGGCGGCTTCCACGTCGATGTCCTTGTCGCCGATCAGGAAGCTTCCCGCGCGCTCCACCGGCCAGTTGCCGATGAGATCGAGCAGCATGCCGGGCCGCGGCTTGCGCAGATCGGAATCCCAGCGATAGGCCTCGATCTTGGCTTGCGGGTGGAACGGGCAGTAGCGCGCGTCGTCGATCCGCGCGCCTTCCTCTGCGAGCCGTTGCGTCATCCAGGCATGCAGGCGTGTGAGATCGTCCTCGGTGAACAGGCCGCGCGCGATGCCCGATTGGTTGGAGGCGATGAAGACATAATAGCCGGCCTCGTTGAGCGTGCGGATGGCCTTCGCCGCGCCCGGCATGAAGCGGAATCGCTCGATGGTGCCGACGTAGCCGTCGTCATGGTTGATGACGCCGTCGCGATCGAGAAACACGGCGGGCTTGCGCGCGGTGCTCATGATGGGCTCCCGGCTCGGTTGAGCGTGGCTCTGGTAGCGGTCGCGACGGTGTGAAGCAAGTTCAGGCTGGCGTTGCGACTTTGCCGAGCGCGCGATGCACCGCCGGCAACACCTGGTCGGCGGGGATGTCGCGCATGCAGCGATGATGGCCGAGCCGGCAGGTCGGCTTGTGGCAGGGGCGGCAGGGCACGTCGGTGGTCGTTTCGATCACGGCGGCGAGCGGGTTGAGGGGGGCCCAGTGCCACGGGCTGGTCGGGCCGAAGATGCCCACGGTCGGCGTGCCGATGGCCGCAGCGACATGGACCAAGCCGGAGTCGTTGGAGACGCAGGCGCTGGCGACCTTCAGCGCAAGGACCGCGTTGCGCAGGTCGGTCGAGGTCAGGTTTCGCGCGAAGGGGCCGGAGGCGGCGACGATCTCCTCCGCGAGCGGTGCTTCGGCCGGGCTGCCCAGCACCCAGACGGCGAGGCCTTCGGCGGTGAGCTTGCGGCCGAGTTCGGCGAAGGAGGCCGACGGCCAGCGTTTGCTCGGGCCAACCGCGCCCGGCGCGAAGGCCACCACCGGCCGGCCGTCGTCCGGCAAATCTTGCTTGATACGCCACGCAACCGCTTCGCCGGGGGGAACGACGAGTTGGGGCTTGGGCCACTCGGTGGGCAGTTTCGCGCCCTTCGGCAGCGCCAAGGCCCCGCAGCGATCGACCATGCGGGGCAGTTTCCGCTCGCCGAAGCGGATGTCGTTCAGCAGGCCGAAACGGACCTCGCCGGCGAAGCCGGTGCGCTCGGGGATGCCGGCAAGGTAGGGCGCCAATGCGGCTTTCCATGTCCGGGGCATCACCAGGGAGCGGGCGTAGTGTTCCTCGGCGAGACGCTTGCCCAGGGCGCGGTAGAGCTTGAACGGCAATTTCTTACGCGGGAGATCGACGACGATGCCCTTCCTCACTCCCGGCATGTAGTCGAGCAGCGGCGCGCACAAGGTGGTGGTCAACACATCGACCGGGGCTTGCGGAAAGCGCGCATTCAGCAGGCGTACGACCGAATGGCAGCGGACAAAGTCGCCGATCCACATGTAAGGCACCAGCAGGATGGGCCCGCCGGTTGCCGCCTGGTAATCTGAATCTTTATTCATTCTTTTCCGCCTGTCAGCAGGCGGTAGCCTGCCGTCTACGCGCTGTCCAGGGCGAATTGGCCTCATGGGCAATCCCCACGTTGCACGACCCAGCGGAGTGGGGCAAAGGAAACACCTCTCAAGGATCGGTGGGGAACGGATGCTTCTGGTCACGGGCGGAGCCGGGTTTATCGGCTCGAATATTGTAGCGGCCCTGAACCAGGCCGGCCGGACGGACGTGGTCGTCAACGACGTGTTCGGCTCCGACCAGAAATGGCGCAACCTTGCCAAACGGCAGATTGCGGACGTGGTGACGCCGGCGGACCTGCCGCGTTGGCTCGAGGGCCGCAAGCTCGATGCCGTGATTCATATGGGGGCGATTTCCTCGACCACCGCGACCGATGCGGATCTGGTGATGGAAAACAATTTCCGCTGCTCGCTCCGCCTTCTGGACTGGTGCACGGCGGCGCGCGTGCCGTTCATCTATGCCTCGTCGGCGGCGACCTACGGCGACGGAACGCAGGGCTTTGCCGACGAGTGGGCACTCGATGCCTTGAAGACTCTCAAGCCGCTTAATCTCTACGGCTGGAGCAAGCATCTGTTCGACCAGGCGCTGGTGGCGCGTGCCGTTCGGAAAGAGAAGCTGCCGCCGCAATGGGCCGGGCTCAAGTTCTTCAACGTGTTCGGCCCCAACGAGTACCACAAGGGCGAGATGATGAGTCTCGTCGCCAAGCGGTTCGACGACGTCAAGGCGGGCCGCACGGTGCGCCTGTTCAAGTCGCATCGCGACGGCATCGCCGATGGCGAGCAGAAGCGCGACTTCATCTATGTGGACGACGCCGTTGCGGTGGTGCGCTGGCTGTTGGAGACGCCGCAGGTGTCCGGCCTCTTCAATGTCGGCACCGGCAAGGCGCGCAGCTTTCGCGATCTGATTTCGGCGATCTATCGCACATTGGGCCGCAAGCCGGAGATCGAATACGTCGATATGCCGGAGAATATCCGGGGGCAGTATCAGTACTTCACCGAAGCCAAGGTCGCGAATCTTCTGAACGCCGGCTACAACGGTGGCTTCACCTCGCTTGAGGACGGCGTGGGCCGTTACGTCACGCAGTTCCTCGACACGGACGACCGATATCGGTGAGCCGACGCGCCATGTTCGATTTTGAGAAGCAGCTCGCGGCCATCGGCAAACGCACCATTTTGTGCATCGGCGACCTGATGCTCGACGATTTCGTTTACGGCGATGTTTCGCGTATCTCGCCGGAGGCGCCGTCGCCGGTCATCCGCGTGAGCCGGGAGGATGTGATTGTCGGCGGCGCGGGCAACGTCGCCCGTAACATCGCAAGTCTTGGCGCGCGCTGCCTGTTCGTCGGTGTGGTCGGCAACGATCCGGCCGGCAAGGCGTTGCGGTCCGCGCTGAAGGAAGGCGGCGGCATCGCGCCGCGCCTCGTCGTCGATCCGTCGCGACCGACCACGCGCAAGCTGCGTTTCGTCTCGGAGCACCATTCGACGCACCTGCTGCGGGCGGATTGGGAGGTTGCAAAGCCGGCCGATGCGAAAATCGAGGCAGCGTTGATCGAACGTGTGCTGGCGCTGCTGCCGCGGGCCGACGCCGTGGTGCTCTCCGACTACGCCAAGGGCGTGCTGACGCCGCGGCTGATCCGCAGCGTCATCGACCGCGCCAAGAAGCTCGGCAAGCCCGTGGTCGTCGATCCCAAGGGCAGCAATTTCTCGATCTATCGCGGCGCGACGGTCATCACGCCCAACCGCAAAGAATTGGCGGACGCGACGCGGCTTCCGGTCGGCACCGCCGCCGAACGGATCGCGGCGGCGGGAACGCTGCGCCGTGTTGTCGGCAGCGAGGCGGTGCTGGTGACGCTGAGCGAGGAGGGCTTGTTGCTGCACGCCCGCCGCCGCGAGGCGGTGCATGTGCCGGCTTATTCGGTGAAGGTGAGGGATGTCTCCGGCGCGGGCGACACGGTCGTCGCGACCTTTGCCGTGATGTTGGCGCTCGGCGCCGCGTTCGAGGATGCGACCCGTGCTGCCAATGCGGCCGCGTCCGTCGTCGTTGGCAAGGCTGGAACCGCCGTTGTATCGGCGGCGGAGTTGCGTGCGCGCATCCTGCCGTCGGCTTCGCTCGCGCCGGAAGAAAAGATCGTGTTCGACTGGCGCGAGCTTGAGCCGCGGCTCAAGGGCTGGCGCGCGCAAGACCTGCGCATCGGCTTCACCAACGGCGTGTTCGATCTTCTGCATCCGGGACATGTCAAAGTGTTGGCGCAGGCGCGCGCCGCCTGCGACCGGCTCGTCGTAGGCCTCAATGCCGATGCATCGGTGCGTCGGCTCAAGGGCAAGGAAAGACCGATCCAGAGCGAGCACGCGCGCGCCGAGGTGCTGGCGGCGCTCGAGGCGGTCGATCTGGTCGTTGTGTTCGAACAGGATACGCCGCTCGAACTGATCCGGCGCGTGCGGCCGACAGTTCTGATCAAGGGCGGCGACTACCGGCCCGACCAGGTGGTGGGGCGCGAGGTGGTCGAAGCCCAGGGCGGGCAGGTGATCCTGGTCGATCTCGTGCCGGGCTTCAGCACGACGCGCATCGTCGAGAAATCGCGCGCGCCCAAGCATGTTTCCAAACGCAACCGCAAGCGCCGCTGACGCCTGCAAGGTTCACCCGTGGCCGTTCATCCCTCACAGCATCAAGAAGAGCAGGCCGTCCGCGCGTTCTTCGGCGACGGAAAACGCGGCTTTTTCGTCGAGGTTGGAGCGAACGAAGCGGTGGAGCGCTCGCAGACTTGGCACCTTGAGCAGGCGGGCTGGGCCGGCATTCTGGTCGAACCGCAGCCCGATCTCGCGGCGGCCCTGGTGGCGCAGCGCAAGGCCAAGGTTTTTGCCGTCGCCTGCTCGTCGCCGGAAAATGCCGGGCGCTCGCTGCCGTTGCATGTCGATGGGCCGTTGTCCGGACTCAACCGTGACCGCATGGCACCGGGCGCGCAGCCGGCGCGCGTGATCCAAGTTCCGGTCCGAACGCTCGACAGCCTTCTTGACGAGGCCGAAGCCCCGGCGCCGCTCGATCTTCTGTCGGTCGATGTCGAAGGCCACGAGATCGAGGTGTTCCGCGGCTTCGATTTCCAACGATGGCGGCCGTCATTGATTCTGGCCGAGGATCATGTCGCGAGTCTGCGGATGCACCGTATGCTCTGGGATCGTGGCTATCGGTTGATTCGGCGGCTCGGCAACAACGGCTGGTATGTTCCCGCCGACGCATCGGCGACGGTGACGCTGGCGGAGCGATGGAACATCGTTCGCAAGTACTATCTGGCGCTGCCATTCCGCAAGCTTCGCAACCTGATGCGCCGGCTCCGCAATGCGTGAACGGCCGGGGCGGCGCTTGAGCGTTGCGGGCCGACAGCAGGACACGGCATAACGGCATGGCAACGCGAGAGGCGCGGCAATCGTGGCTGGCTTGATCTCCATCATCGTGACGACGTTCGACCGGCCGGACGCGCTCGACGCCGTGCTGCGGTCGCTCGCGCATCAGAGCGATCGCCGTTTCGAGGTGGTCATCGCCGACGATGGCTCGGGGCCGGCCACGGCGGAATTGATCGAGCGGTGGAAGCCGCGGCTCGGCGTGCCGCTGATCCATGCCCGGCACGAGCACCGTGGCTTTCGCGCGGCGGAGATTCGCAATCGCGCGATCCGGGCGGGCGGTGGGGACTATTGCGTGTTCCTCGACGGCGATTGCCTCGCGCGCCCGGATTTCGTGGCGCGCCACCGCGCGCTTGCCGAGCGTGGCTGGTTCGTGACCGGCAATCGGGCGCTGCTGACAGCGGAACTGACCGAGGCCGTGCTGCAACGCCGGCTGGCCGCGGAGGAATGGGGCGTTGCCGTTTGGGCGGGGCGGCGATGGAAGGGGGGACTTAACCGGCTTGCGCCGCTGATGCGCCTTCCGCTTGGGCCGTTGCGCAAAATACGCCCTCAGGCGTGGCGTGGTGCGCGCTCCTGCAATCTCGCGGTCTGGCGTTCGGACCTTGATTGTGTTGATGGCTTCGATGCGCAATTCAGCGGCTGGGGGCGCGAGGATTCCGACCTTTTGATCCGGTTGCTGCGCGCGGGCGTGCGCCGCAAGGATGGACTTGGCGCGACCGGCGTGCTGCATCTGTGGCATCCCGAGGCGGACCGCTCGCGCCTGTCCGACAACGAGCAGCGGCTGGCGCGCGTGATCGAAAGCCGCCGCGTGCGCGCCGAGCGTGGCATCTCGACGCTCGATACCGGCCCGGACCACGGCGGTTCCGATGGACGCTTTGCGGAGGCGAGCGGAAACGCATGATGGAAGCGAAACCGATGACGTTTGCCGCCCGCGCCTTCGATCGTGAACGCTGGCAGCGGTTCGCGGACAGCGTGGCCGTCGCGCTGGTCGTCTCGCTGCCGTGGTCAACGTCCGCCACCGGGGTCCTCGCTGTGGTTTGGTTGATCGCCGTGATCCCGACGCTCGACAGCGTATCGTTGCGGCGCGTTCTGTTGACGCCGGCCGGTGGTCTGCCGGTTCTGTTTTGCGTGCTGGCGCTGATCGGCATGGCATGGGCGAGCGGTTTGCCGATGACCGAGCGGTGGGAGGGGCTGAAGTCTATCCTCAAGCTCCTCGCTATTCCGCTGTTGATGGCGCAATTTCAACGCTCCGGGCGCGGGCGGTGGGTCGTGTACGGCTTCCTGATTTCGTGCGGAGTCCTGCTGGCGTTGTCCTGGCTTCTGGCGCTGGTGCCGGGTGTGCCGTGGCCGTGGCGCGGCAAGGGGCCGATCGGCGTTCCGGTCAAGGATTATGTCGCGCAGAGCGGCGAGTTAACGTTCTGCGCCGCCGTGCTGGCATGGATTGCGTTGAAGGCCTGGCGGGAGGGGCGGCGCGGCGCTGCTGTCGTCTGGGCCGTCGTGATCGTCGCGATCGCTGCCAACATCCTGATGATCGCGACGAGCCGCACCGCGCTGGTGGTCATTCCCGTCCTGATGTTGTTGTTCGCTTATCGGTATTTCAGCGGACGGACGACCGTGGCCTTCGTTCTGGCCGGCATCGTTGCGGCGGCGCTGGCGTGGACGTTCGTTGCGCCGACGCGCAACAACGTGGTGGCCATGATCCATGAAGTGCAGACATTCGACCCGGCCGCGGGCGAGACGCGGGCCGGCGCGCGACTGGAGTTCTGGAAGAAGTCCATCGGCTTCATTGCCGACGCGCCGCTGATCGGTCACGGCACCGGCTCGATCCGCGATCAGTTCCGCCAGGCGGTCGGGGACACCGGCATGGCGGCGCTGGCGTCGTCAAATCCGCACAACCAGACGCTGGCCGTCGGGATTCAACTCGGGCTCATCGGGGCTATGGTGCTGTTCGCCATGTGGCTCGCCCACGCAATGCTGTTTCGCGGAACGGGCTTGGTTGCCTGGGCCGGACTCGTGGTCGTGGCGCAGAACGTGGTGGGCTCGCTGTTCAACTCCCACCTGTTCGATTTTTTCCAGGGCTGGGTCTACGTCATCGGTGTCGGCGTGGCCGCCGGCATGATGCTGCGGCAAACGGCGGTAACGTCGCGCGTCTAAGCGGGCCCCGAGACTTGCGCGAGCGCGGCGAGGCCGGTCCGCGTTTCGACCGTGGGCGTCCATCCGGCCCGCAGCAGCTTCGAGGGATCGGCGACCAGGCTGCCGCCGATCCGGTTCCAATCCTCGTCACGGCCGATGGCGCGGCAGGCCATCGCGAACAGCGCCGGCGGGACAGGCAACAGGCCGGGCGCGCGGCCGTGACCGGCGCGCAGCGCGGCGATCATCTCTGCGAATGTCAAAGGCGTCGGATCGGCGACGACGTAAGTCTCGCCCTGCGCCGCGGGCGATTGCAGCACCAAATGGATGGCCTCGACCAGGTTCTGCCGCGCCAGCAGCGAACGGCGGTTCCGGCAAAGGCCGAATGGCAACGGCCAGGGCTTCTGCGCGATTTGCATCAGGCGCGCGAGGTTGCCCTTGACGCCCGAGCCATAAATCAGAACCGGCCGCAGGATCGTAAAGGCAACGCCCGACGCGCGGATGGCCTCCTCGGCGGCGAGTTTGGAGCGGCCATAGGCATCGGTCGGCTGCGGCGGCGTCGTTTCGGTCTGGACTGCGGCCGACGACGGCCCGCTTTGCGCACGAATCGACGACATGAATACGAGATGCCGGATGCCCACGGCCTTTGCGGCGAGGGCCAGCTCTGCGGTCGCCTGCCGATTGACCCGGTCGTAGGCATCCTCGGGAATGCCGGGACCGGCGTGGGCAATGCCGGCTAAATGAACCACGATCTCGGCACCCCTGAGCAGCGGGCGCCATTCCACCGGGCGGGTGAGATCGGCCACGGCCACCACCTCGACCGAGCGTGGAAACACATCCGCCGGCCGTCGCATCGCGGCGCGCACCGCGTGGCCCGCGTTGGCGAGTTCGGTGGTCAATGTGCGGCCGACGAAGCCGGACGCACCCGTTACCAGAATCCGGGTCATGCCTTGCCTCGGGCAAAGGACCAAAGTTGCCCGTAGACCAGACCCGCGGCGCAGATCAGTGCGGCGGCGTCCATCAGCGGGCCGGGCCGGAGCACGGTCGCGGTGGCCAGCGCCACCAGCGTTACGTTCACCAGGAACACGCACGTCACGATTCCGCTCACGCTCCATCCGCGGTCGGTGGCCCTTTGATAGAAATGGGTGCGGTGGGCCTGCCAGAACGGCTCGTGGCGTGCGATCCTCCGCAACAGCGTCAGCGTCGCATCGGCGACATAGTAGAGCGGCAGCACCAGCGCCGCGGCGATGTGCCCGCGCCCGGCCAGGAGCACCAACAGCCAGCCGAACAGGAGGCCGATGGGCAGGCTTCCGACGTCGCCGAGGAAGATGCGCGCCACCGGCCGGTTGAACGGGGCAAAGCCGATCAGCCCTCCGGCCAGGGCCAGCGCCACGGCGACACCGTAGGGCGGCAGTGCCCCGAGCAGTCCGGCGATGGCCAGACCGGCGGCAAGTGGCACGAATTCAGCCACGGTCATCCAGTCGATGCCGTCCATGAAGTTCGTGAGGTTGACGAACCACAGGCACGCGATGAGCAGGAACGTGCGCTCGATCCACCACGGCAGCATCGGCACGATGTGAAATTCCACCGGCAGGCTTGCGATGGTGAGGCCGACGGCAACCGTCTGCAACGCCAGCCGCGGCACGACCCCTATGGGGCTGATGTCATCCGCGACGCCGACCAAGGCGATGAGCACGGCGGCGCCCAGCGCCCACCAGAGCGGGCCTTGTTGGGCCGGCGGCCCGCCCAGGCCGAGGGCGACCGCCGCCGCGATAACCGCCATGGCCGCGCCGAGCACGGCGATTCCGCCGCCTTGCGGTGTCGGAATGCGGTGTGAGGATCGGGCATTCGGATGTGCCAGCGCGTGACGTCGCAGCGCTGGCAGCAGGACGAGGATCATGCCGGCGCTGATCGCGGCCGACGTCACGACGATGGCACCAAGCGCGAGGATGCTCATGATCCCGCTTCCGCGCGCTATGCGGCGCCGGCCCGCAACAGGTCGTGAATGTGCAGGATGCCGACCGGCTTCCCGGACTCGACGACGAACAGCGCGGTGATCTTCAGCGCATTGAGAAGTTCGAGCGCCTCGCTGACCAGTTGATCGGGCCGGATGGTCTTGGGGCTGCGCGTCATCACGTCATCGACGCTGGCGTCCAGCAGGTCGCCGCGCATGTGGCGGCGCAGGTCGCCGTCGGTGATGATGCCGACGAGCCTGCCGTCGGCCGCGGCGATGCCGATGCAGCCGAAGCCCTTCGCCGACATTTCAAGAACGGCCTCGGACATTTTCGTGCCGGCCGACACCAGCGGCATGGCTGCATCGCTATGCATCACATCGCGTGCGAACTTCAGCAGCGCGCCGAGCCGCCCGCCGGGGTGCAGCACGCCAAAATCCAACGCGGTGAAGCCGCGGCTTTCCAGGAGCGCGATGGCGAGCGCATCGCCGAGCGCAAGCTGCATCAGCGAAGATGTTGTCGGCGCGAGATTGTGCGGGCAGGCCTCGCGCGCCGGCGGCAGGATCAGCGCCACGTCCGCGGCGCGGCCGAGCGTGCTGGCGGCCTCCGCGGTCAGGGCCACGAGCCCGATGCGGAAGCGTCGCGAATAATCGATGAGGTTTTTCAGCTCCGCGGTTTCGCCCGACCAGGACAGCGCCATGATGACGTCGTCGGCGGTGATCATGCCGAGGTCGCCGTGGCTCGCTTCGCCGGGGTGGACGAAGAAAGCCGGCGTCCCGGTCGAGGCCAGCGTCGCCGCGATCTTGCGTCCGACGTGGCCGGACTTGCCCATGCCCGTCACGATCACGCGGCCTTTGGCGCCGCGGATCAGCGTGACCGCCGCGACGAATGGCTGCCCCAGCCCGTCCTTGATGGCACCGGCGAGAGCCGCCACCCCCGATGCCTCCGCATCGAGCGTTCGCAGGGCCGATTCGACGAATGAATGGCCCGCTTCGGAACCCGTGTTGTCCTGGAAACTGGGCTTGGCCATGCCGTGCGCTGGATATCCGGTCGTTGGGAATGAGGTTTGGCATAGCACCGAACCGCAGGCGAGGCGAGCGGCGGTGTGGTTGCCCTTGCAAGCCGCGCCTCGATCTTGCGAATTGCCGGGGTAAAACCTCCAGGAGCGGGGCTTGCTCCGCCGCGCCGCCGCTGCCATGCCAGTGGCGCGGGCGGACAAACGCCGGTATGGATGGCGGCACGCCCGCCGATGGACCCTACGATGCGACTGCGCCATTTCACGCCGCGCAATCTTCTGATCATTGCGCACGATCTCGTCGCGACCGCGGCGGCGATTGTGGCGAGCTTCTATATCCGTTTTGAAGAAGCGGGTCTGGTGGAGCGATGGGAATGGCTCAAGGTCGTCCTGCCCGCGTTCCTGCTCTATGCGGCGGTGATCTACCTCGTTCTCCCGGTCTATCGGGCGAAGTGGCGCTTCACATCGCTGCCCGACCTTTTCGACATCGTGCGCACCTCGACGGTGCTGGCGTTGTCCATGCTGGTGGCCGACTACATCCTGCTGGTGCCGGGACTCTACGGTACGTTCTTCTTCGGCAAGATCACGATCGCGCTCTACTGGTTCCTGCAGATGTTCTTCCTGGGCGCGACGCGGGTGGCGTACCGCTATTTCCGTTATGCGCGCACCCGTCAGCACGCCCGCGAGTCCGACGCAGCGGCCGTGCTGATTGTCGGCCCGGCCGCCGATGCCGAGGTGCTGCTGCGCGCGATCGAAAGCGGCGCGGTCAAGAAGATATGGCCGGCCGGTATTCTGTCGCCGTCCGCCGCGGACCAGGGGCAGGCGATTCGCGGCATCACGGTTCGCGGCCGTCCTGAAGACCTCGAGCAGACGGTCGCGCTTCTGCATGACACGGGCAGACCGATTACACGGCTGGTTCTCACGCCGTCGATGCTCCTGCCCGAGGAGCATCCCGAGACGCTGCTGATGCGCGCGCGCCGACTCGGGCTTGCGACCAGCCGGCTGCCGTCGCTCGACGAAGGCGGCGAGGCGCTGCGGTTGGCTCCGGTTGCCGTCGAGGATTTGCTGCTGCGGCCGAGCGTGAAGATCGATTACCGGCGGCTCGAACACTTCATCAAGGGCAAGTCTATCGCCGTGACCGGCGGCGGCGGCTCCATCGGCTCGGAGATTTGCGACCGCGTTGTCACTTTCGGCGCGGCGCGTCTCCTGATTTTGGAGAATTCGGAACCGGCGTTGCATGCCGTCCAGGAGGCATTGGCTGCCAAGGGGCGCGACACGGCGGTGGAAGGGCGCATTGCCGACATCCGCGACCGGGACCGCCTGTTCCGTCTGCTGGCGGAATTTAAGCCCGACATTGTGTTCCACGCCGCGGCGCTGAAGCATGTGCCGATCCTGGAAAGCGACTGGGGCGAGGGCATCAAAACGAACGTGTTCGGCACGGTGAACGTTGCCGATGCCGCGGTCGCTTCGGGGGCGGAGGCGATGGTGGTGATTTCGACCGACAAGGCCATCGAGCCGGTGTCGATCCTCGGCGTCACCAAGCGGCTTGCCGAGATGTATTGCCAGGCGCTCGACGCGGGCTTTGCGCGACAGGCCAATGGCGGGCGCCGGCCGATGCGGCTATTGGCGGTGCGCTTCGGCAACGTGCTGGCCTCGAACGGCTCCGTGGTGCCGAAGTTCAAGGCGCAGATCGAGGCCGGTGGTCCGGTCACGGTCACTCACCCGGACATGGTCCGTTATTTCATGACGATCCGCGAGGCCTGCGACCTGGTGGTGACGGCCGCGAGCCACGCGCTTGGGCCGCAGAGCAGCAATGCCGCGGTCTTCGTGCTCAACATGGGGCAGCCGGTGAAAATCCTCGATCTCGCCGAGCGGCTGATCCGTCTGTCGGGGCTGGAGCCTGGCCGCGACGTCGATATCGTGTTCACCGGGGTGCGGCCGGGGGAACGGCTGCACGAGATTTTGTTCGCGCGCGAGGAGCCGACAGCGGAGATCGGCATCGCCGGTATCCTCGCGGCCGAACCGGTTTGTCCATCGCTTGATGACGTGCGAGCCTGGCTTGCGGCCCTGGAACAGAGTCTTTCGAATGACGACCGTGACGTGGCCTATCGTGCGCTGCGTGCGGCTGTCCCGAGATTTCAGAGCGAGCGACACCCGGCCTAGAGTTTTGGGTCCAGGCGCAATAACGGAAGGGAGCGAGGGCTTTGGTGGCTTCGGACCCGATCCTGGTCACGGGCGCGGCCGGCTTCATCGGCTTTCATGTGGCGCGCGGTTTGCTGGCGCGGGGGCGGACAGTCGTCGGCGTCGATAACCTGACGCCATATTACGATCCGAAGCTGAAGGAGGCTCGCCTCGCGGAGTTGGCCAACGAGGGCCGCTTCCGCTTCGTCAAGCTCGATCTTGCAGATCGCGAGCACGTCGCCGCGCTGTTTGCCGCCGAGCGATTTCCCCGTGTCGTGCATCTTGCCGCGCAGGCGGGCGTGCGCCACTCGCTCGTCGATCCGCACGCTTACGTCGATGCCAACCTGCAAGGGTTCGTCAATGTGCTGGAAGGCTGCCGGCATAACGGATGCCGGCACCTGTTGTTTGCGTCGTCGTCGTCAGTCTATGGCGCCAACACCAAGCTGCCGTTTTCGGTGCACGACAATGTCGACCACCCCATCAGCCTTTATGCGGCATCGAAGAAGGCCAACGAGCTGATGGCGCATTCCTACAGCCACCTGTTCGCGTTGCCGGCAACGGGCCTGCGCTTCTTCACCGTGTACGGCCCCTGGGGCCGCCCGGATATGGCGATGTTCATCTTCGCTTCGGCCATCCTCGAAGGCCGGCCGATTCGCCTGTTCAACCACGGCAACATGCGGCGTGATTTCACGTACATCGACGACGTGGCGGAGGCGGTGGTCCGTCTCGTCGAACACATCCCTGCGGGCAATCCGCTATGGTCAGGCGCCGCGCCGGATCCCGGATCGAGCGCCGCGCCCTGGCGCGTCTACAACATCGGCAACAACCAGCCGGTCGAGGTGCTGCGCGTGGTCACGCTTCTCGAGCAGGCGTTGGGACGCACGGCGCAGAAGGAACTCCTGCCGATGCAGCCCGGCGACGTGCCGGCCACCTATGCGGACATCGACGATTTGCAGCGCGAGATCGGCTTTCGGCCTTCGACCTCGATCGAGGACGGCATCGCGCGCTTTGCAGCCTGGTATACCGCCTATCGCCGGGCGCGATAGGCGCCGCCTGTGTCGGCCGCGCGCGAGTTTCCCCAATGCTTGTAATGCATTGAAGCAAAAAGTGCGTGCGAACGTGAAAGATGCTGTCGCCCTAGAGGGGGCGCCGTGATAGAAGTCTGCCGCAATTGCGGCGGGGCGCTGCGGGGTTTTTTCTCTCTATGGTACAAGCCGTTAAAGGCAATAGACCGCTTCGGGTCGGGGTCGTCGGCGCCGGCGTCATGGGCGCGAATCACGCTCGTGTGCTGTCAGGCCTCCCCCAGGTTCAACTCGTCGGCGTGGCCGATCCCGATGTCCAGCATCGGGATTTCGTCACCGGCATTCTGGGCTGCGACGGCGTTCCCGATCTCGAATCGCTGCTGCAGCTTGGCGTCGATGCGGTCACGATCGCCGCGCCGACGCATCTGCATCGCGATCTGGCGGTGGCTTGCGCGTCGCGCGGCGTCCATATGATGGTGGAAAAGCCGATTGGCTCCACCGTGGAGGAGGGGCGCGAGATCGTCACGGCCGCCCGGCGTGCCGGTGTCACGCTGATGGTGGGGCATGTCGAGCGGTTCAACCCGGCCGTCATCGCGATCAAGGAAGCGATCCGGGGCGAGGACATTCTTTCGATCGGCATCACCCGCGTCGGCCCGTTCCCGCCGCGCATGTCGAACGTCGGCGTGGTGATCGACCTCGCGGTTCACGATATCGACCTGATCCGCTGGTTCACCGATTCCGAGATCGTCGAGGTGCAGCCGCAGGTATCGAGCGCGGTGGCCGAGCGTGAGGACATCGCGCTGCTGCAGTTCCGCACCGCGTCGGGCGTGCTCGCCCACATCAACACCAACTGGCTGACGCCGTTCAAGGCGCGCAACGTCACGGTCGCGACCCGCGGGAAATACGTGCAAGGCGATCTGCTGACGCGCCAGGTGACCGAGTGCTTCGGCTTCCAGCCGGACGGCGCGTATTCGATGCGGCATGTCTCGGTCGGTCATGACGAACCGTTGCGCGCGGAGTTGACCGCCTTCCTCAAGGCTGTCCGCGAAGGATCGCCGGCGACGGTGACTGGCGAGGAGGGTGTGGCGAGCCTTGAAATCGCCATCCGCTGCCTTGAAAGCCGGCCCACGGCCGTTCCCGTCGCTCACCGCCAGGAGCCGCGGCGGGCAGCCGGCTGACTTGTCGTTGCACCACAGCCTTAGACCGAAGACCTGATGAACCAGAGCGTCCGCGCCCCGATCGCCCCGATTCCATTCATCGACGTCGGCGCTCAGCGCCGGCGGCTTGGCTCCGCGATCGACGATGCGATTGCCCGTGTTACGGCGCATTGCCAATTCATCCAGGGGCCGGAGGTGGCCGCCTTCGAGAGCCAGCTCGCGGCATTTTGCGGAGCACGCTACGCGGTCGGTTGCGCCAGCGGTACCGATGCGCTGCTCCTGGTGTTGATGGCGCGCGGTATCGGTCCGGGCGATGCGGTGATCTGCCCGGCCTTCACCTTCTGCGCCACCGCCGAGGTGGTCGTGCTGACGGGCGCGACGCCCGTGTTCGCCGACGTCGATGAGAGGACATTCAATCTCGATCCGGCGAGCGTGATTCGGGCCGTCGCCACGGCTAAGCGTCTTGGATTGACGCCCAAGGTCATCATCCCGGTTGATCTGTTCGGCCTGCCGGCCGATCACGACGCCATCGCTGCGGTCGCCAAGGCCGAAGGGCTTTTTGTGCTGGATGATGCCGCGCAAGGGCTCGGCGCGGGCTACAAGGGCCGCAAGCTCGGCTCCATCGCGCCTGCGACCGCGACGAGCTTTTTTCCCGCCAAGCCGCTGGGCTGCTACGGCGATGGCGGCGCGGTGCTGACCGACGATGCCGGCCTTGTCGAACTTCTGAAAAGCCTGCGCGTGCACGGGCAGGGCAGCGACCGCTACGACAACGTGCGGATCGGCCTGACCAGCCGCCTCGACACCATCCAGGCCGCGGTGCTGATCGAGAAGCTCAAGATCTTTGCCGAGGAGATCGAGACGCGCAATCGGATCGCGCGGCGCTACGCGGAGGGCTTGAACGATGTGGCGGTCGTGCCGGCCGTGCCCGACGGTCTGACTTCGGTCTGGGCGCAATACACCATCCGCATCGCCCCCGGAGCGCGTGAGGGCTTCGCCGTCAAGCTGAGGGCGCAGGGTATTCCGACGGTGATCTACTACCCCAAGCCGTTGCATCGGCTCGAGGCTTACCGGCATTTCCCGGTGGTCGATAACGGCATTCCGGTGACCGACCGGCTGGCCGACGAGGTCATCAGCCTGCCGATGCACGCCTATCTCGACGCCCCCACGCAAGACCGGGTGATCGAGGCGGTGCGTGCCGCATTGACGTCGTAGCCGCGACACGCGACTGTGCCCGGCCGAATCGATCCGGCCTCTTTTCGGATTATCCGCCGTCGGGGACTGTCCGCTCCTGAGACCATCTGCATTTGGGGATGCATGGCCTTTCGCGTGTTGTTGTTACTGCCGCTGGCGCTGATGCTCAGTGCCTGTGCGGTGTCGGGATTGTTGCCGGATTGGTCGTCCGAGGACGTGGCCGGTCCCGAGCCGGCCTATCGGTTTCTGATCGCCAACCATCTTCCCGAAGTGGTTGGCAGCCCCGATAGCGCGGGAACGCTGGAGATTTCCGACGTGCGGCGCGTCGATTCGCTGAAAGGGGCATCCTGGCAGGTCTGCGTGAAGGCGCAGAAGTTTCCCTTTCCGCCACGCTACTATGCCGTGTTCTTCCAGCGTGAGCAGATCGTGCAGTCGCGTCTCTCCGTCCTGATCGACCATTGTGAATTGCAAAGCTTCACGTCGTTCGACTGGAAGACGGAGGCCAACAACCCACCGATGCCTTGAGCCGCTGCGCCTGATCTCGTCAGCTTCGCTGATAGATGTCCTCGATGCGGATAATATCGTCCTCGCCGAGGTAACTTCCGGTCTGCACCTCGATCAACTCCAGCGGAATCTTGCCGGGGTTGGCGAGGCGGTGGACGGCCCCCATCGGGATATAGACAGACTCGTTCTCGTGCACCGCTTGGACATCGGACCCGATCGTGACTTCGGCCGTGCCATGCACGACGACCCAATGCTCGGCGCGATGATGATGCTTTTGCAGCGAAAGCGTACCGCCCGGATGCACCACGATGCGCTTGACCTGGAAGCGCTCTCCCGAGTCGACGGAATCATAAAAGCCCCACGGCCGATGCACGCGCCGATGATCGGTGGCCTCGCGCCGCTTCGAGGCCTTCAATTGGGCCACAAGCTCGCGGACATCCTGCGCACGGTCGCGCGGCACCACCAGGACGGCGTCGGGCGTCGACACCACCACGAGGTCTTCCGCGCCAATGATGGCGGTGAGCCGGTCGAGCGAGTGGACGACGCAATTGCGCGTGTTTGCCGTAACCACCGTTCCCTGAATGGCGTTGCCTGCCTTGTCGCGTTCGGCGATATCGAAGATCGCATCCCACGAACCGATGTCGGACCAGCGGAAGCGGCCGGCAACGACAGCCGAGCGGTTCGTTTTCTCCATCACCGCATAGTCGATGGATTTTTTCGGCGCTTCCGAGAAAGCCTGCTCTTGAAGCCGCAGGAAACCGAGATCGTCGCTCGCGCCGGCGACCGCGGCTTCGGCCGCAGCCGCCATTTCAGGCTCGTAGCGCGCCAACTCGGACAGCAGCGTATCGGCGCGGAACAGGAAGTTACCGGAGTTCCAGAGGTAGCCCTCTGCGACGTAGCGCGCGGCGGTGTCGGCGTCGGGCTTTTCGACAAACGCTTCGACCGCATAAACCGGGCCGGCCGTGGCGCCGGCGGCATTGCCTCGACCCTGATCGACCGGTTTGCCGGGCCGGATGTAGCCGTAGCTGGTCTTCGGGGCGGTCGGTGTAATCCCGAACGTCACGATGCGGCCGGCCTGTGCCGCCGCGAGGCCGGCGAGACATGTGGCCTGGAATTCTTCGAGATCGAGGATGACGTGATCGGCGGCGAGCGCCAGCACCACCGCATCGGGATCACGGCTTTTCACCAGCGCCGCAGCGGCGGCCACCGCTGGCCCCGAATCGCGGCGCATCGGTTCGATGACCACGGTTGCTTCGATTCCGAGTTCCTCAGCCTGGCGGCGGGCAAAGAACCGGAAATCGCTACCGGTGATGACGATGGGTGGGGCGAACAGGTCGCCGGCCGCGACCCGCAGCAACGTATCCTGATAAGTCGAACGCTCACCCACCAGAGGAAGGAATTGCTTGGGCAAGGCGTCGCGCGACACCGGCCACAGCCGTGTTCCGGCGCCGCCGGCGAGAAGAACAGGAACGATTTTGGTCATGGTGCGGCACTATTCCAAAAATCGCCCGCGATAGCCAGACTGTGCGGGCGAATAGCGAATCGATTTCAGCAACAACAAGGTGTTGACACAAGCGTGACATCCGATGATTGACCGCATCCTGACCGTGGGGGGAATTACGCTTCTGTCGCGTGCGACGGGCTTCCTGCGCGACATCATGCTGGCCTCGGTGCTGGGAGCGGGGCCGGTCGCCGACGCCTTTTTCGTGGCGCTGCGCTTGCCCAACCACTTTCGCGCCATCTTTGCCGAAGGCGCGTTCAATGCAGCCTTCATCCCATCCTACGCGCGAGTCCGCGGCACCAGCGGCGAGGCCGCGGTGCGGTTGTTTGCCGATCGTGTCTTCACGCTGCTGCTGGCGAGCCAGATCGCTCTGCTCGCGGCGGCGCTGTTCTTTACGCCCGGCGTGATCGACCTTCTGGCTCCGGGGTTCGGTAAGGATCCGGGTCGCTTCACGCTCGCGGTCGATCTGACCCGGATCACGTTTCCCTATCTGCTGCTGGTGAGCCTCGTCACGCTTTACGGCGGTATTCTCAACGCCGTGGACCGCTTCGCGGCGGCGGCCGCCGCGCCGATCCTGCTCAACCTTTCGATGATGATGACGCTCGCGCTCGCAGCGTTCTTTCCGACCGCGGGACATGCGGCGGCATGGGGCGTGCTGCTTGCCGGCATCCTGGAATTCCTTCTGGTGGCGGGCGATACCGCGCGTCATGGCCTGATGCCGAGGCTGCGCTGGCCGCGGCTTGATGCCGAGGTGATGCTGTTCCTCAAGCGGTTCGGTCCGGCCGTCGTCGGTTCCGCCGGAACGCAGATCGCGTTGTTTGCCGACACCATCATCGCAAGCTTTCTCGCCGCCGGCGCATTGTCGGCGCTCTATTACGCCGACCGGTTGAACCAATTGCCCATCGGGGTCATCGGCATCGCCGCCGGCACCGTGCTGCTTCCAGAGATGGCGCGGCGGATCACGGTCGGCGATGAAGTGGGCGCACGGCATTCGCAGAATCGCGCCATTGAGTTGACGCTGCTGCTGTCGCTGCCTTGTCTCGTGGCCTTCGTCCTGATCCCCGAACTGATCATGCGCGCGTTGTTCACACGCGGCGCTTTCACCGCATCGGATGCGCACGCGGCAGCGATGACGTTGATGGCCTACGCCATCGGCCTTCTGCCGTTCGTCTTGATGCGCAGTGCGTCGGTCACGTTCCTGGCCCGCGGCGACACCACGACACCCGTGAAGGCGCTGCTGGTTGCTGTCATCGTAAACGTTGCGCTCAAGGTCCTGCTCATGGACCGTTACGCCCAGGTCGGGCTGGCGTTTGCCACATCGGTGGGCGCGTGGATCAATCTCGCGCTGCTGGTCTGGTTCGGAGTGCGGCAGGGCCTGTTCGCCATCGACCGGCGCCTCTGGCGATCCAGCCTCAAGCTCGTGGCTGCGTCGCTTGCGCTTGCGGCGGTGTTATGGTGCTGCGAGCGTCCGGTTGCCGCGTTGTTCGCCGACTGGCCGTCGTTGCGTGATGTCGCGACGCTGCTGGTCCTCGGGATTGTCAGCGCGATGGCCTATGGCGGCGTGGTTCTGGTGCTGTTCGGCCGGGAGTGGATGGTGTTGTTCCGCGGACGGGGAAAGGGGAGCGTTCCAGAAGCTTCCGGGAACTGACTTCAATTTTGTTGATAGGAATGATAAGCGGCGCTTCTGAACGAAAGCCTTGAACCGGCACCGGAGGCGACATAGCTCGGTCTCTCCCTATCCTTTATCGACCGGCGTCTCTATCTTGCCGCATTGCAACATCAGCGATTTGCTAGCAGCAAACGGGTCCTATGATTCACAGCTTTCCCTGGCGGCTTGCCGCCGCCTTCGTCGTGGTCACGCCGGTGCTGGCGGCTTGTGGTCAGAGTCAGCCGCCAGCTGCGCCGCCACCGCCCGCGGTGACGGTGGCCAAGCCGATTGAACGCGGCGTCACCGATCACGACGAATATGTCGGCCGGTTCGTGGCGGTCGATTCCGTCGAGGTGCGGGCTCGGGTGTCGGGCTACCTCGACAAGATCCATTTCCGCGACGGCCAGATGGTCAAGCAGGGCGATCTCCTGTTCACCATCGACAAGCGCCCGTTCCAGAATACCCTCGACCAGGCGCGCGGCGCGTTGGCGCAGGCGAAGGCCAATCTGGCGTTTACCCAGACCGACCTCGATCGCGCCAAGCAGCTTGTCCGCGACCACACCATCACCGAGCAGGCCTTCGACCAGCGCACTCAGGCGTTCCGCAGCGCGGAGGCTTCGGTTGCTGCGAACGAAGCCGCGGTGCGCCAGGCCGAGCTTGACCTTGAATTCACCGAACTTCGCGCACCGGTGGCGGGGCGCATCGGCGATCGTCGCGTATCGACCGGCAACCTGGTCACCGGCGGAACGAGCGGGAACACCACGCTGCTGGCGACCATCGTCTCGATCGATCCGATCCGTTTCGAGTTCACGATGGATGAGGCGTCGTACCTCCGTTACGAGCGGTTTTCACGCAGCGGCAAAGAGGTGACCGGACGCGACGGCGGCGTCGTCGTCGAGCTCAAGCTGCTCGATGAAAAGGGCTTCGAGCATCGCGGCTACATGGACTTCCTCGATAATGTCATCGACAAGTCGTCAGGCACGATCCGTGGCCGCGCGGTGTTCTCCAACCCCGATGGCGTCCTGATTCCCGGCATGTTTGGCCGCATTCGCGTGCCGGGCTCGCCGACCTATCAGGCGCTGCTTGTGCCTGATGTCGCGATCGGCACGGAGCAGGCGCGCAAATTCGTTCTCGCCATCGACGGCGACAACACGGCGGTGCAGAAATACGTGACGCTCGGGCCGATGACCGATGACAATCTGCGCGTCATCCGGGACGGGATCGCGGCCGGCGACCGCATCGTCGTCAACGGTCTGATGCGGGTGCGGCCCGGACAGAAGGTCACCCCGCAGGAGAAGGGCAGCGGACCGGGGCCGCAGGCCAAGAATCAGTAAATCGGTCGGTAGAAAACCGATAGCGCGAAGCAGTGACAACCCGCAGCAGGGACTCGTAGGGCGCCGACAGTATGCGAATTTCGCACTTCTTCATTGATCGGCCGATTTTTGCCGCGGTGGTCTCGATCGTGATCGTGATCCTGGGCGGGGTGGCGTTCAGCCGCCTGCCGGTCGCCCAATATCCGGAGATCGCGCCGCCCGTCATCAGCGTGTCGGGCCAGTATCCGGGCGCGAGCGCGGAGGTGGTGGCCGCGACCGTGGTGGCTCCGATCGAGGAGCAGATCAACGGCGTCGAGAACATGCTCTACGTGTCGTCCAATTCAAGCGGCGACGGGCGGTTCTCGATCAGCGTGACGTTCGATGTCGGCACCAACCTCGATATCGCTCAGGTCCAGGTGCAGAACCGCGTCGCCATCGCTCTGCCCCGTTTGCCGGCGGACGTGCGCGCTATCGGCGTGACGGTGAACAAGGCTTCGTCCGACCTGATGATGGTCGTGCACCTGCTGTCGCCCGACAAGTCGCGCAACGAGCTGTTCATCTCCAACTATGCGCTGCTTGAGATCAAGGACGCGCTGACGCGCGTCGACGGCGTCGGCTCGATCACGGTGTTCGGCAGCCGCGACTACGCCATGCGCGTCTGGCTCGATCCCGCGCGCCTGCAATCGCTCGGCATGACGGCAACCGACGTGGTGACCGCGCTGCAAGGGCAGAACGTCCAGGTCGCATCCGGCGTGCTCAATCAGCCTCCGGTGGACCGGGCCGGCGCATTCCAACTCTCGGTCCTGACCCTTGGGCGGCTCGCCGACCCGGATCAGTTCGGCAATGTCGTGGTCAAGCAGACGCCGGGCGCGGTCGTGCGCCTCAAGGATGTCGCGCGGGTCGAGTTGGGCGGCCTCGACTATTCGTCGAACTCCTATCTGAATCTCGACCCGGCGGTGGCGCTGGCCGTGTTCCAGCGCCCCGGATCCAACGCGCTTGCAACCGCGCAGGCGGTGCGCGCTTCGATGGCGGAGGCGGCCAAGCGCTTCCCGCCCGGCCTCCAATATTCCATCGTCTATGACCCGACGCAGTTCATCCAGCAGTCGGTCGATGCGGTGATGGAAACGATCATCGAGGCGATCTTGCTCGTCATCCTCGTGATCGTGCTGTTCCTGCAAACCTGGCGCGCGGCTGTCATTCCGCTGCTGGCGATTCCGGTTTCGCTGGTCGGAACGTTCTTCCTGATGGCGGCGTTCGGCTTCTCCCTGAACAACCTGTCGCTGTTTGGCCTGGTCCTCGCGGTCGGTATCGTCGTCGATGACGCCATCGTCGTGGTGGAGAACGTCGAGCGCAACATCGCCAACGGATTGAGCCCGCGTGATGCCGCGCGGCGCAGCATGGATGAGGTCGGTACGGCGCTGGTCGCCATCGCGCTCGTGCTGTGCGCGGTGTTCGTGCCGTCCGCCTTCATCACCGGCATTTCCGGCCAGTTCTACCGGCAGTTCGCGCTTACCATCGCCGGTGCGACGGTGATTTCGCTTATCACCTCGCTCACGCTGTCGCCGGCGCTCTGCGCGTTGCTGCTGAAGCCGCACGATTCGGGTCATAAGACGGGCTGGTGGCAAAAGCCTCTGAAAGGCTTCTTCGGTGTCTTCAACTGGGGTTTCGACCGCTTGGCCAACGGCTACGGCTGGCTCGCGGCGCGGGTGGTGCGCTTTGCCGTCGTCATGCTCGCGGTTTACGTTGCGGTGATTGCCTTCGGCCTCAACGAATTTCGGCAGACGCCGCGCGGCTTCATTCCGGCGCTCGATCGCGGGTACCTGATCGTGGTGGCCCAGCTTCCACCGGGTGCCTCGTTGCAGCGCACCGACGAGGTGCAGCGCCGCGTCGTCGAGGAATCGCTGAAGGTTCCGGGCGTGAGCGGAGCGGTGAACATCGTCGGCTTCTCGGGTGCGACGTTCTCCAACGCTCCGAACGCCGGCGCGGCCTTCCTGGTGCTCGATTCGTTCGAGAAGCGCGCCAAGGACCCCAACCAGTCCGCCGAAGGCATCCAGCGAGCGCTGTTTGCTAAGCTCGGCTCGATCCAGGAGGCGCTGATCCTGGTTGTGGCGCCGCCCCCGGTTGCCGGCATCGGCAATGCCGGCGGTTTCCGCATGATGGTCGAGGACCGCGGCGGTCGCGGCCCGGAGGCATTACAGGCCGCAACCTTCGCGATGATGGGCAAGGCGGCTCAGACGCCGGGCCTGCAGCAGGTGTTTTCGTTGTTCGAGACATCAACGCCGCAGGTCTATCTCGATATCGACCGGACCAAGGCGCAGCTTCTCGGCGTCAGCGTGCCTGACGTGTTTGCGGCGCTGCAGATTTATCTCGGCTCGGCTTATGTCAACGACTTCAACCTGTTCGGCCGCACGTTCCGGGTCGTCGCCCAGGCGACGGCGGACGAGCGCATGGACACCAAGGACGTGCTGGCGATCCGCGTTCGCAACAGCAGCGGCGATGCCGTGCCGCTGGGGTCGTTCACAACGGTCCGCAGCGTTTCCGGTCCTTATCGTGTGCCGCGCTACAATCTCTATCCGGCCGCTGAGCTCGACGGCGCGGCTGCGCCCGGCTACAGCCAGGGGCAGGCGATGGAGATCATGGAGAAGCTTGCGGCGGAAACCCTGCCGGACGGGTTCTCGTATGAGTGGACAACGTTGGCATTCCAGCAATTGCGAGCCGGCAACACCGCGATCTTCGCCTTCGTCCTCGCGGTGGTGTTCGTCTTCCTGGTCCTTGCCGCGCAATTCGAGAGCCTGACGTTGCCGGTCGCCGTCATCCTCATCGTGCCGATGTGTTTGATTGCGTCGATCGTTGGCGTCGTTCTGCGGGGGCAGGACAACAACATCCTGACCCAGGTCGGCTTCATCGTTCTGATCGGCCTTGCCGCCAAGAACGCCATCCTGATTGTCGAGTTCGCCAAGCAACTCGAGGACGCCGGCCGCGACCGCATGACGGCGGCCATCGAGGCCGCGCGGTTGCGCTTCCGCCCGATCCTGATGACGTCGCTCGCCTTCATTTTCGGCGTGTCGCCGATGGTGTGGGCCGTGGGCGCCGGCGCCGAGTTGCGCCAGACGCTCGGCACGACGGTGTTCTCCGGCATGATCGGCGTCACCGTGTTCGGCTTGGTCTTTACGCCGGTGTTCTATGTGGTCAGCCGCTGGCTTGCCGTGCGCTTCGGCGGCGGCCGCCGTCGCGAGCCCGTCTCCCACCCGGCTGAGTGACGCTCGCCAAATGGCACCCGCATAACGGGAACAGTGTATCGCGCGTGCAACGGCGATGCGCGCAAGCTGCTGCGCGTCGTCACAATGACGTGTGGTCACACACGGCCGCCGTTCACAGATGTGTGAGTCACGGGCCTTCCGCTAGTCACAATCGGGAATAACGATCAACGACGTGTTGTTCTCAAAGCTTGGCCCGCCGTTCGGGCCGGGAGCAGCCCCATTGGCTGTATGAAACGACGCTGCAATAGAGGGAGACTCATGATCAGACGCATTCTGCTCGCATCCGCCATCGGCGCGCTCGGTATCACGGCGGTCCTGGCGCAAAGCGACCCGATCGCGGCACGCAAGGCCTTGATGAAAGAGAATGGCGCGCAAAGCCGTGTTGCCAGCGAGATGATTGCCGGCAAGCAGCCGTTCGATCTGGCCAAGGCCAAGAATGTGCTGAAGACATTCGCGGCGGTCAGCGAAAAATCGAAGTCTCTCTATCCGGAAAGCTCGAAGACGGGGGATACGGCGGCGCTGCCGGCGGTGTGGGAGAACAAGGCCGACTTCGATGCCAAGCTCGTTAAGCTGGGTACGGATGCGAAGGCTGCCGAGGGTAAAGTGACCGATCTCGATAGCTTCAAAGCGGTGATGGGCGAGGTCGGCAAGGATTGCGGCGGCTGCCACCGCACATATCGCAAGAGAACCTGATCCTTGACGTGACCTGTTGCAGACGCGAACGATCGGGGGCGGCGGGCCTTGGGTGCGCCGCCCTTGGGATTTCAGAGACCATGTAAGGGCATGTAAGGGGAACGAGAGGCGTCGATGGGGCGAAGGCTGATTGCGGTTGCGGTGCTCGCGGCGGTGCTGGGGCTCAGCGCATTCTGGGTCATCACGGCTCCGGCGGCGGTGCCGGACAGCACGCTGGCGCCGCACACGCCCGATCTCGCCAACGGCAAGGTGATGTTCCTCGTGGGCGGTTGCTCGTCATGCCATGCGACACCGGGGCAGGACGACAAGACGAAGCTTGGCGGCGGGTTCGGGTTGAAGTCTCCGTTCGGCATCTTCTACGCGCCCAATATCTCGCCCGATCCGAACGATGGCATCGGCCGTTGGAGCGAAGCGGATTTCGTGACGGCGATGCTCAAGGGCACGTCACCGGACGGCCAGCACCTTTATCCGGCGTTTCCCTATCCGTCCTATCGGAACATGCGCACCGAGGATGTGCGCGACATGTTCGCTTATATCAAGACGCTGCCGGCGGTGTCGGGCCGCGCCAAGCCGCACGATCTGGCGTTTCCGTTCAACATCCGTCGTACGCTCGGCGTGTGGAAGTTCCTCTTTCTCGATGGCGAGACGTTCAAGCCCGACCCCAGCAAGGATGCGGCCTGGAATCGCGGCGCCTATCTCGTCAACGGACCGGGCCATTGCGCGGAATGCCATTCGCCGCGCAACGCTCTCGGCGGAATTGTCGCAAGCCAGCGGTTCGCCGGCGGTCCCGATCCGAGCGGCGAGGGATTCGTCCCCAACATCACCCAGAAAGCCCTGACCTTGTCGCATGACGAGCTTGTTACCTTGCTGGAAACCGGTGAGACCCCGATGGGAGATACGGTCGGCGGCGACATGGGCAAGGTGGTCGGCAACACCAGCCAACTCAGCGCCGCCGATCGCGAGGCCATCGCGACCTATGTCATGTCGCTGCCGCCGGTCGAGGGGCCGAAACGCCCGGAATCGCGGTAAGACTCGCTCGCCCATGCCCGCGCGGCGCGGCAGAACGGGCGCGGCGGTTGGATGAACCTTTTCAAGGCCTTTTTGCTCAAGGGCATTTCGGCGCTGTTGTTTGCGCTGCTGTCGGCCTGCGTGCGCTATCTCGGCGAGCAGGCCGTGCCGCTCGGGCAGGTGGTGTTCTTTCGCGCCGCGTTTGCCATTCTGCCGGTGCTCGCGATCTACGCCTGGCGGGACGAACTCGCCGATGCGGTCCGCACCAAGCGGCCGTTCGGCCACGTCGGTCGCGGCATGATCAGCATCATGGGAATGTTCCTCAATTTCGCGGCGTTGGCGAGGCTGCCGCTGGTCGACGCCACCGCGATCTCGTTCGCGGCGCCGCTCATCACCGTGGCGCTCGCGGCTGTTTTTCTTGGCGAACGGGTGCGAACCTATCACTGGGTGGCGGTCGGCGTCGGCTTTGCCGGCGTTATCGTGATGCTGTGGCCCTATCTCAATTTTGCGCGTTATTCGTCGGGTGACGCAGCGACGGCGGCCACGACGATCGGCGCGATGTGCGCTCTGACCGCGGCATTCACCAACGCCGGGGCTGTGGTGCAGACGCGCCGCTTGACCGACACCGAAACCACGTCGTCGATCGTGTTCTATTTTTCCTTAAGCTGCGCATTGGCCGGGCTCGCCACGCTGCCTCTCGGCTGGATCTGGCCGAGCCCCATGCAACTGACGGTGCTGATCGCGTCGGGGATCATCGGCGGTCTGGCGCACATCGTGCTGACGTCGAGCTATCATTACGCGCCGGCGTCGCTGGTTGCGCCTCTCGACTACACCACGATGATCTGGGCGTTCATCCTCGGTTTTGTCCTGTTCGGGGAATTGCCCGCGATCCACGCCTATATCGGCAGCGTGATCGTAGCCGGAGCGGGGCTGTTCGTGATCTGGCGCGAGCGGCGGGCAAGGGCGCGCCGCATCCATAAAGCTGAAGGTGCGGCTGACGACGGCAGCCCCTGAAGCCGGCGTGAGCGGCCTCGGCTGGGGCGCTTCGCTGGCGCGCTCAGAACGCCTTGAAGGTGATGATGGTGCGGGTGTCCTGGATGCCCGGCACCGTCTGGATCTTCTCGTTGACGAAGTGGCCGATATCGACGCCGGCTTCCACATAGATCTTCACCAGCAGGTCGAATTCGCCGGCGGTCGAGTAGATTTCCGACGCCACCTCCGAATCCGCGATGCGATTGGCCACGTCGTAGGACTGGCCGAGATGGCATTTGATCTGAACGAAGAACGGGACCATGTGACCTCCGACCCCAATCCAGCAAAAACGCTGGCGTCTGGCAAGGCGGGCGCGCGAAGCTTGCACCGGAGCGGCGGGAAGACTAGGTTTTTGGCGCAATCTCATGGGGTGTCCGGCACACCGCCGGGCTGAGAGGCGAAAGCTAACCCACCGAACCTGATCCGGGTCATGCCGGCGGAGGGAGAGATGCAGGCGCCGCACCGCGAGCTTCCTGCCATTACGGCCGATATCCTGGACCGCGTGCGGGCGCGACGGCCGCGGGTGCATTGCGTCACCAACGCCGTAGCGCAGGCTTTCACCGCCAACATGCTGCTGGCTGCCGGCGCGGTGCCGTCCATGACCATCGCGCAAAAGGAGGTGCGGGCGTTTGCCGCCAGCGCCGACGCGCTTCTCGTCAACCTTGGAACGTTCGATCCTGAGCGGCAGAAGGCGGCCATGGCGGCCATCGGCGTGGCCAGCAAGGCCGGCGTCCCCTGGGTGCTCGATCCGGTGTTCATCGACCGTTCGCCGCCGCGCGCGGCCTTCGCCCGAGCCCTGGTGAGGAAGAAGCCACAGGCGTTGCGGCTCAACGCCGCCGAGCTTGCGGCTCTGGCCGGCGGCAAGGCCGATGATGGGGCGCTGGCGCGCACCGCAAAGTCCTGGGGGGCCGTTATCGGGCTCACCGGCGCGCATGATCGTGTGCACGACGGGAAACGACTCGCCACCCTTTCCAACGGCCATCCGCTGATGGGGCAGGTCACGGCGATGGGCTGCGCGGCCTCCGCGCTGGTCGGGGCGACGTTGGCCGTCGAGGCGGATGCTTGGATGGCGACGGCCGCGGCGCTGATCCTGGTCGGTGTTGCCGGCGAGGTGGCGGCCGAACGTGCTCGCGGCCCCGGCAGCTTCGCGGTGGAAATCCTCGATGCGGTCGCGGCCCTCGACCGCCGCACGTTGGTCGCGAGGGCAAAGGTGAGCTGAGATGCGCGTCGATCTTCGCGTTTATGCCATCGTCGATCCGGAGGTGGCGGGTGGCCACGAGTTGCCCGACCTCTGCCGGATGCTGGCGGCCGGCGGCGCGACGCTGGTGCAGTTGCGCGACAAGCGGAGCGACACGCGGGTGATGGTCGAGCGGGCCCGCGCCGTCAAGGCGGCTCTGGGGAGCGTGCCGCTCCTCATCAACGACCGCGTCGATGTGGCCTTGGCCATCGGCTGCGAGGGCGTTCACATCGGCTGGGACGATATGCATCCGGCCGATGCGCGGCGGCTGCTCGGCCCTGATGCGATTATCGGCCTGACCGTCAACAGCCCCGAGCGGGCCGACGCGACCGATCTGGACCTGATCGACTATGCCGGCATCGGCGGGATTTACGGGACCACGTCAAAGACCACGAAAAACAAGCCCATCGGCAACGCCGGCATGGCGCGCGTCATCGCCGCGCTGCATCGGCGCAAGCCGGGATTCCTGACTTGCGGCATCGCCGGCATCAACGCCACCAATGCCGCGCCGGTGATCGAGGCCGGGGCCGACGGCGTATCGGTGATCTCGGCGCTGTCGCTTGCGTCCGATCCGCAAACCGCGACCGCGGAACTGCGGCGGGTGGTAGACGAGGCGCTCGTCAAGCGGGGGCGGGCATGACCGCCATCGCCGTTACCATCGCGGGCTCGGATTCGGGCGGCGGCGCGGGCATCCAGGCCGACCTCAAGACGTTTTCGGCGCTCGGGGTCTATGGCGCGTCGGTGATCGCTGCGCTCACGGCGCAGAACACCAAGGGCGTGACCGGCATCCATGATGTGCCGCCCGCCTTCGTCATCGCGCAAATGGATGCGGTGTTCTCCGATCTCGCTGTCGATGCGGTCAAAATCGGCATGTTGTCGAACGCCGCGACAATTGCCGCGGTGGCCGAGGGGCTGGCGCGGCACAGGCAGCGCAACATCGTGCTGGACCCGGTCATGGTGGCGACCTCGGGCGACCGCTTGCTGGCGCCGGACGCGGTCGAGAACCTGCGCCGCCTGTTGATCCCCAAGGCGTTGGTGCTGACGCCCAATCTTCCGGAAGCGGCCGCGTTGTTGGATACGGCTGTGGCAGGCGACGAAGCGGCGATGCGCACGCAGGGCGAGCGGCTGCTGGCGCTCGGGGCGCAATCGGTGCTGATGAAGGGTGGCCACGGCGAGGGCGCCGAGAGTGTCGATCTGCTGATCGAACCGCAAGGCGTCACCCGGCTTGCCGGGCCGCGCTTCGATACGCGCAACACGCACGGCACCGGCTGCACGCTGTCGTCGGCCATCGCCGCGGGATTGGCGAAGGGGCTAGGGCTCTCGGAAGCGGTCCGGTCCGCCAAGGCTTACGTGACCACGGCCATCGGCGCCGCGGATCGTCTCGATATCGGCTCGGGCCACGGCCCGGTCCATCATTTCCATCGCTGGTGGTGAAGCGACGGGGCAGGGAGGACACCATGACGACAATCACACGGCGGCGCGTCGTGGGTGCGGGCGCGGCGAGCGTGGCTGGCGCGGTGGCCGCGCCTTCCGTGGCGCGCGCGCAGGCCAAGAGCTGGCGCATGGTGACGTCGTGGCCCAAGCGTCTGCCGGGGCCCGGCATGTCGGCCGAGCGCGTTGCGCAGCGTATCCGCACGCTGTCCGGTGGACGGCTCGATATTGCGGTTCATGCCGCGGGCGAGATCGTGCCGGCCTTCGAGGTTTTGGATGCTGTGGGCGGCGGCGTCGCCGAGATCGGCCACACGGCGGCGTTCTACTGGCAGGGCAAGATGCCGGCGGCGGCGTTCTACACCACGGTGCCGTTTGGGTTGACGCCGGGCGAGCACGTTGCCTGGATCGAAGCCGGCGGCGGCCAGGCGTTATGGGACGAGCTTTATGCGCCGTTCGGCGTGAAGCCGTTCATGGCCGGAAATACCGGCGTTTGCATGGGCGGCTGGTTCCGCCACGAGATCAAGAGCCGTTCCGAGATCGCCGGCACGAAAATCCGCTCGCTTGGCCTCGGTGGCGAGGTTTATCGCCGGCTCGGCGCGACGCCGCAAACCACCCCGCCTGCTGAAATCCTCACCAGCCTGCAATCGGGCGTGATCGATGCTGTGGAGTTTGTCGGCCCCGGCACCGATATTGCGCTCGGCCTCTATCGCGTCGCACCGTTCTACTACTATCCCGGGTTCAACAAGCCGAACGGCACCGGCGAATGTGTCGTATCGCTGAAGGCGTGGAACGCGCTTGATGCCGAGTTGAAAGCCGTCGTCGCGCATGCCTGCGCGACCGAAGCGAATTTTGCGCTGGCTGAGATGGAGCGCCTCAACACCGAGGCGTTGGCCGCGTTGACGGGTCAGCACAACGTCAAGCTCCGCGGCTTTCCCACGGACCTTGTCGCAGCCGCGCGCGATATCAGCCGCGATGTCCTGGGCGATCTTGCCGGGCGCAACGCCACGGCGCGCAAGATTCACGATTCCTATATGGCGTTTCGCGAGCGCGCTGGCGCGTGGTCGCGCATTTCGCTCAAAGCCGTGCTGGAGGGGCGGGAGGCTTAAGCTCCGCGCGCCGTGCGGGATCAGCGGCCGTTTTCGACCCAGCCGGCCAGCATGTCGCCGTGGGTGGCGACGTATTTCCGGAACCATACGGTGTAAGCATCCGGCTGCGCGCGCAGATCGGCGCGAAGATCGTCATAGCCGATCCATTTCCATTCGCTGACTTCGTCGGGGTCGGGCTTGATCGCGCCGTCGTGACGGCCGCCGAACACATGCACGACTTCGTTCTCGATCAGCCCGCCGGGGACCGGCGCGTTGTATTGAAAGACGAACAGCGGCTCGATGCGGCAGTCGATCCCCATTTCCTCGGCGAGCCTCCGTCGCGCGGCGTCATCGGGATTTTCGCCGGGCAGGGGATGGCTGCAGCAGGCGTTGGTCCACAGCCCGCCCGAGTGGTATTTCGCCGGGTTGCGCCGCTGCAGCAGGAGCTGGCCGTCCGTGTTGCGAACCAGGACGGAAATTGCGCGGTGCCTTAATCCGCGTCGATGGGCGTCGAGCTTGCCCGCGGTCCCGATCTCGATGTCGTCGGCGTCGACCAGGATCACCGGGTCGTTGTCGGCGGAACCAGCCATCCTCAGGATTTCCCGCCGAACTTGTCCTTGACGCTGTTCCACATGACCTGGCCGGCGAGCGATGCCGCCGAGATCGGCTTGGCCGCCTGGGGCGCATCGCCGTCGGCGGGCGGATTGGCGAGCTGCTTCTTCAGATTGTTGGCGAACTGGTTCATCAGCGCCGTGGCGGTCGCCTGGATCATGCCGACGCCGCGACCATACTGCGCGACGGCGCCCGACAGCGACAGGTCCGTATGGACCAGCACCTTGGAGCCTTCGCCGGCCGGCTCCAGGCGGAAGGTGGACTTGGCCTGCGCTGCGCCGCGGCCCTTGGCGTCATTGCCCTGGGCCCGCACGCGCGCGGTGTGGTTGACGTTGTCGATGTCCTCGAACACGACCGTGCCGGCGAAGGTCAGCGCCACGGGACCCAGGCGGACGCCGATGTTGCCCTTGTAGGTCTTATCGTCCACCACGTCCGTGAGTTGCGCCCCCGGCATGCAGGGGGCGATGCCCTGGATGTTCATCAGGACCGGCCAAGCCTGTTCGGGGGGAAGGGGGACTTCAAACGAGTTGTCGAATTCCATGTCTGCTCGCGGTCCGTGCTTGTTACTCGGCTGCGGCGTGCGCGACACCGCCGTGCGCCTTCGACCACCCCGCCGGATCGTGGAGGAATTTTTCGATCTCGGAAAGCTTGATTGGGTCGAACTGGCCGCAGGTCTTGGCGAACTCGAGCACGTCCCACCAAGTGCACAGGTGATGCAGCTTGATGTTGAGATCGGAGAGGATCTTCTCGCTCTCCGGGTAGATGCCGTAGAAGAAGATGACGAAGATATGCTCCACGGTCGCGCCGGCCGCGCGCAGCGCGTTGCAGAAATTCACCTTGCTGCGGCCGTCGGTGGTGAGGTCCTCGACCAGAAGCACCCGCTGGCCGGGCTCCAAGTGTCCTTCGATCTGCGCGTTGCGGCCAAAGCCCTTGGGCTTCTTGCGCACGTATTGCATTGGCAGCATCAGGCGGTCCGCCATCCAGGCGGCGAAGGGAATGCCTGCCGTCTCGCCGCCGACCACGGTATCGAACTGCTCGAAGCCTGCATCGCGGAACACGGTGGCGGCGCCGAAGTCGATCAGGGTCTGGCGCACGCGCGGAAACGAGATCAGCCGGCGGCAGTCGGTGTAGACCGGGCTCGCCCAGCCGGAGGTGAAGATGAAGGGCTTGTCGTCCATGAAACGGACGGCCTCGACCTCCAGGAGCATTTTGGCCGTCAACTCGGCCATGACCTTGCGGTCGGTAAATCCAAGACCTGTCGTCATGTTCGATCCAATCCAGACCCCGCTCGATTAAGCGCCGCTGCGGGCGGCGTCAAATGCGGAATTCGTCGCCGCGCTTGCGGCCCTGGAACACGCTGGTGAACAGGTCGTCCGGGGTCCACAGGCGCGCGGTCAGGCCCTGTTCGTGGGAATAGCCGGCGATGGTCGCCATCGTGTGCCGATTCTTATCGGTAAGACCATATTCCCAGGGGTCCGGTCCCAGCACCTCCTGCTGTTCGTTCCAGGCCTCCAAGTACCAGGCGAGCGGCACGATGCGCGGATTGGCCATCCGCTTCATGGCGATGGCCTTCGACTTCTCGAAGGCATGGAACAGGTTGACCGGCACCCAGGGGTGACGATCGACAATCTCCTGGCGGATGCCCATGACGTGCATGATCGGGAAAATCTGCGTCTTTTTGTAGAAGCGGATTTCCTCGGCCTTGTAGTCGGGCCATAGCCGGGCGACGCGCGGATCGCCGGCCTCCATCGGCTTGATGATGTCGGAGTGGATGAGGGCGTCGATCTCGCCCTCCGCCAGCATGGTTTCCACCGACTTGTCGTGGGGCAGGCGGGTGATCTTCAGTCCGGGCGGCGGGTTGAAATCCACGTCCTCGTCGAGTTCGGCAACCCATTCGACCGATTTGTGCGGCACGCCATATTCGTGCTCGAGGATGCCGCGCATCCAGTGGATCGCGGTCACGAGGAATGACTTGATGCCAATCCTCTTGCCGATCAGGTCGGTCGGTTTCTTGATTCCCTTGCTCGTGTTGACGAACACGAAGCCGTGGCGGAAGCGGCGGTGCAGGAAGACTGGAATGGCGGTGATCGCCATGCCCTTGTCGCGGGCCACGATGTAGGACGAGCAAGATGTCTCGGCCACGTCGAAATGGCCCTCGCGCAGGAAGCGCCAATGCCGCGTGGTCGAATCCATGTCGGTCAGGATGGTGAGGTCGATACCGTCGGGAGCGACCGTGCCATCCTTGAGGGCGCGTACGATCTCGTAATTGCCGCAGGCGAGCGTCAGGGGGATGTTCTTGGGCACGTCGGACTTCCTTGCTGCATCGTTGTCGGGGCTGGAACGCAGTCAACCCGGCTTTGACTGCAAAATCCAGACTGGGGCGGGGCAATCAGTGATGCTGTGCATGCATTGAGGCGGCCGGGTTGCGGTCGCCTCACGGCTTTCGAGGGCAGGACGGAAGCCGCTTCAGGCCATTCTGTTGGTCAGCATGCCGATGCCTTCCACCCACACCCGCGTGGTGTCGCCGGGCTTGAGGAATTCCTTGCGCGCGGCGCCGACGCCCGCCGGTGTGCCGGTCAGGATGATATCGCCGGGATAGAGAGTGATCCGCGAGGACAGGTGGGAGAGTTGCTCGGCGAGATTGAAGATCATGTCGCCGGTGTTGGAATCCTGCTTGATGGTGTCGTTGACCCAGAGCTTGATGCCGAGCTTCTGCGGATTCTTGATGTCGCTTGCCGGAACGATCCACGGCCCGATCGGGCAGGCATCGTCGAAGCATTTCTGGCCGACCCAGTCCCACTTGAATGGCGTGGAATCCGGAAGCTGATTGCGCCGGCCGAGGTCGCGGGCGGAGAGTTCGTTGGCGATGGTATAGCCGGCCACGTAACCAAGCGCCTTGTCCAGCGGTACGTCCTTGGCCTTGCGCCCGATCACCGCACCAAGCTCCGCCTCCCAGTCGATCGCGTTCGATGCCTTGGGGAGCCTGACTGTTGCCTTGTCGCCGACGCAAGTACGCGACGCCTTGATGAAGTGCCACGGCTTCAGACCGACCTCGTGCGGGTCCGGCGCCGGCGGAATGCCTTGCAGCCGCGCCATCTCCATCATGTGGTCGGTGTAGTTGGCGCCGGCGCAATAGATCGCCGAAGGCCACATGACCGGTGGCAGGAGCGTGGCCTTCGCCACCGGCCGGCTCTTGAGCCTGCTTTTGCTCGCGGCCGCCGCGGCCTTCTTCAAAATGCCTTTCGCGGATGCCCAGTCGTTGAGGATATCGAGCACGCGGGCATAGGCCGCCTTGCGGGTGAGGGCCGCGGCATCGAACAGCTTTTCGTCCACCACGAGACCCGCGCGCGGACCTTTCTCGGATCGGTAGGTGACCAGCTTATAGCTCGACATGTGAAATTCGCTCCCTGCAGGATTCATTTCGAGCGCGGATTGGAACGCGCATTGAGGCAGGGTGCGTCTGCTCCCGGTTCGGCCGGCCCCGCCCGCGCCGTTTATAGCACGGTCTTGAGCGGCGGGCGGCAGGATCGGGACGGTGATCCAGCGATTACGTCACGACGGCGCGGATGCGCACAATCTTGCGGGGGCGGCCGACCAAGGCGGCGTAGTCTTCGATCGGCGACGGCCGCCCGATCAGGTAGCCCTGGATTTCGTCGCAGGATTCTCTGGCCAGGAAAGCGCGCTGCTCTTTCGTCTCGACGCCTTCCGCCAGCACCGGCAACTCAAGGCCGCGCGCCAGACCGATCACGGCGCGGACGATCGTGGCCGATTGCGGGTTGCGCTCGAGATTGGAGATGAAGGCCTGGTCGATCTTGATCTTGTCGAAGGGGAACGATTGCAGATATGACAGCGACGAGTAGCCGGTACCGAAGTCGTCCATCGCGATGCGGACGCCGAGTGCCTTGAGGCGCCGCAGGATGGCGACGGCGCGGGCGAAATCGTCGATCAGAACACCCTCGGTGATCTCGAACTCGAGCCGGGCCGGCGGCAGCCCGGTTTCCTGCAGCACGGTGTTCACGATTCCCGGCAGGTCGCCGTGGCGGAATTGCACCGGCGACAGATTGATCGCGACCTGTAACGGGTTCGGCCAGGATGCGGCCTCGCGGCAGGCTTCGCGCATGATCCATTCGCCCATCGCGATAATGAGCCCGCTTTCTTCCGCGAGTGGAATGAAGACATCGGGCGGAATCATGCCGCGCTGCGGATGCTGCCAACGCACCAGGGCTTCAAAACCGAAAACATCGCCGCTGATGCGGGCTTGCGGCTGATAGTGCATGGTCAGCTCGCCACGCTCGACCGCCGAACGCAGCTCCTGCTGCAGCACGCGGCGCTCGCGCAGCCGCTTGTCCATGCCAGCCTCGAAAAATCGGATGGCGCTGCGCCCCTCGGATTTGGCCCGATAGAGTGCAGCATCGGCGTTGCCGAGCAGCGTCGCCGCATCGGAGGCATCGGCGGGAAAGAGCGCGATGCCGATACTGACGCTGGCGCGCAGCGTCTGGCCGTTGATGGCGAACTCCTCGCCGACCGTCGCCAGCAGCCGATCCGCTAGCGCCTCGGCCGCGGCCGGCTGTTCACCGTCGGTTGCGATCACGACGAACTCGTCGCCGCCGAGCCGCGCGACGAAAGCGCCCCCCGCCACCGCCTGCAGGCGCTTGGCCGTCTGCCGCAGGAATTCGTCGCCTGCCGCGTGACCGTAGACGTCGTTGACCTCCTTGAATCGGTCGAAGTCGAGCGACATCAGGGCAAAGGAGTGTCCCTCTCGGGACATGGATTCGATGGTCGCGTCGATGCAGGCGGTGAAAGCGGCGCGATTGGGCAGGCCGGTCAGCATGTCGTGATGAACGAGGCGCGCGATCTCGGCTTCCGCGCGCTTGCGACCGGTGCGGTCGTCGATCACGGTCAGGAGATATTGCGGCTCGCCTTGCGCGTCGAGAATCGGAATTCTCGTCGTCGTCGCGATGCGGTGCTCGCCGTTGGGCGTTTTCAGTGGCCGCTCGTCATAGAATCGCGGCTGCTTCGTCTCCAGCAATTCCTTGTCATGCGTGAAGATCGTATCGGCCTCTTGCTTGGAGAACACCTCGTCGGTGCGCTTGCCGATCATCTCGCCACGCGGAAGGCCGTAGTATTCCTCGCCCGCCTTGTTGACGAGCACGTAGCGCAGCGTTGCGGCATCCTTCACCACGATGGTGGCGGGCACGTTCTCGATCACGGTGTCGGCGAACGCGCGGCTGCGGTCGCGCTCCCTCTCGGCGCGACGGCGTTCGGTGATGTCTTCGTGGGTGACGACCCAGCCGCTGCCATCGGGCGTCGGATGACCGATGACCTCGATGGTGCGGCCATCGGTCAGTTCCATCGTGGTGAGGGTCGGCTCGCGCCGGTTCATCGCCTCGAGCAGTTCTTCGGCGTATCGTTTCGGATCGATCGAGAAAAATGTGCCGCTGGCGATCCGCGCATCGATGAGTTCTCGGACGGTGCAGCCTGGCTTCACGATGTCGGGGGAGAGATTGTACATCTGCAGGTAGCGTTCGCTGCAGACCACGAGGCGGCCGGCGGCGTCGAACATGTTGAGGCCCTGCGACATGTTGTTGAGCGCAGTGTCGAGTTGCAGCTTCTGCTCGTGCAACCGGCGCTCCGCGAGGCGGCGCTCGGTGATATCCTCGTGCGTCGAAATCCAGCGGCCATCCGCCATCGGGTGGTTTTCGACCGAGATGATGCGGCCGTCGGCGAGTTCGATCGTCAAGGTAATCGGCTTGCCGTTCGCCATCGCCGCGCGCAGCTTGACGATGTAGCTGTCGGCATCGAGCATGAACGTGCCCGTGTCCCTGCGCATGACCAGGAGGTCGCGTAGCGGCAGGCCCGGTTTCACAATGTCCGGCGAGAGGCCGTAAAGCTCGAGGTAGCGGCGGTTGCACAGGATCAGCCGCGCATCCGAGCTAAACATCAACAGACCCTGGGTGATGTTATTCAGTGCGGTGTCGATCTGCAGTTTCTGCTCGAGCACCTGTTCTTCGGCCAGCCGCCGCTCGGTGACGTCCTCGTGCGTGGTCACCCATCCGCCGCCCGGCATCGGCTGGTTGCAGGCCTGGATCAGCCGGCCCTCGGTGGTTCGGATCAACCAGGTCGAAACCGAGCCCTGGCGCAACTCGCCCTGGATCCGCTGGTAATACTCTTGTGGGTCGGGGTCGAGCAGGCCGACGTCCTTGCGGTGCTGGATCAACTGCCGCAGCGTGCAGCCAGGTTTCACCACCTGCGGCGACAGCTTGTACATTTCGAGATAACGCCGGTTGAGAACGACGATCTCCTCCTTTGCGTTGAACATGCAAAGGCCTTGCGTCATGTTGTTGAGAGCGGCATCGAGCCGGATGTTCTGCTGCCGTAGCTGCTCTTCGGAATCCGCGAGCAAGGCCTGCCGCTCGCGGGCGAACTGGCGCTTGCGTTTGGAGACAAGGACGTCGGCCGCCGCGCCCACGAGGCTCATGCCGAGGATGGCGACTGCGCCGGCAGCCACCGCCAATGCGAGCGTGGTCAGGGAAATGCCGTGGTCCGGCAGCACAAGCATCGGATCGGACACGATCAGCGCCGCCGCCATTGCGGCGTGATTGTGCGACATGATCGCGAGCGTCAGCAACATGGCGGCGGCGACGGTGCCGCCCGGCCCGGGGTTGCGAACCGCGACCGCGAGCGCGAATGCTCCAAGCAGCACGGCGAGCAGGATCGATGCCGGGATCAGGCTGACGGTCCAGGTGACATTGACCGGCATCTGGAGCGCCCAGATGCTGACGTAATGGATGGCGGCAACGCCGGCGCCGATGATGGCTCCGCCGAGCGGCGCGGCAAAGCGGCCTTGGCCGCCGACCGCGATGCACAAGCCAAGACTGGTCACAAGGGTGGCGATGGCGAATGACGCAGCGGTCAGCTCGGCATCGTAAATGACCGCGATGCCGGGTAAATAGGCGATCATCGCGATGAAGTGCGTCGCCCAGATGCCGCACCCTGAGGCGGCGCCCGCGAGAACGAGCCAGGCGCTGCGCGCCCGGGCGCGTGTGGCGCGGGCACGGTGGAACAGGCTGATGGCCACAAGGCTGGAGAGCAGACAGACGATCGCTGCCAGGGCGACGAGCCGCCAGTTGTAGTCACCGTTGAACGGTGCCAGAGCCCCGAACATCGAGCCGCCCAATCTGTCGCTTTTGCGAAAAAGTAGCGCTTGGGAGGTTTACTTCACGTTATTTCAGCGTCACGAAATTGAACCAAACCAGACCATCCGCAGCGCCCCGGCCCGCCGGACGGTAACATACGACCGTCCGCCGGGAATGGGATCGCGTGCGCGCCTCCTACCGGGGCGCAACGACTCGCACCGGCTTGCCGTCGATCCAGCCTCGGATGTCATCGACGATGTCCGGATAATACTTGGCGTAATTCTGCTGGCTGACGTAGCCGAGATGCGGCGTGATCACGACGTTGTCGAGCTTGCGGTACGGATGGTCGAGCGGCAGCGGCTCGACATCGAACACGTCGAGGCCCGCTCCCGCGATCTTCTTGTTGCTGAGAGCGTCGAGCAAGGCCTTCTCCTCGATGATCGGCCCGCGCGAGGTGTTGACGATATAGGCGGTCTTCTTCATCAGGCCGATTTCCTTCGCCGTGACAAGCCCGCGATTGCGCTGGCCGAGTTGGACATGGATCGTCACGATATCGGCGTTGCGGAACAGATCTTCCTTGGTGGCGTATTCGACGCCAACCTCTTTGCACCGCTCGGGCGTAAGGTTCTGGCTCCAGGCGATGACCTTCATGCCGAACGCCTTGGCCACGCCCGCCGCCCGCACGCCGAGCTTGCCAAGGCCGATGATGCCGAGCGTCATGCCTTCGAGATCGCGGCCGAGCGTGAGCTGCCACGGCGCGCCCGCCTTCATGCGCGCGTTCTCCCAACCGATGCGCCGCGTCAGCTCCAGCATCAAGCCGAAGGCGATGCCGGTGGTCGGGTTGCCGTAGCTGCTGGTGCCGCAGACGACGATGCCGCGCTCCTTGCAGGCCGCCAGGTCGATCGACGCATTGTGCGCGCCCGTGGTGATGAGAAGCTTCAGATTGGGCAGGCCGTCGATCACCGCCTTGGGAAAGCGCGTGCGCTCGCGCATCATCACGACGATGTCGAAATCCTTGCAATCGCGGATCGTATCGGCGTCGCTGCGGCGGACCACATCGCTAAAGACTTTGATCTCGACGTCCTTGCTGATCTTGCTCCAATCGGCGAGCGTCATGGCAACATTCTGATAGTCGTCGAGAATGGCGCAACGATAAGTCATTTCAATAACCCCTTGTCCGCGATTACGTGCCTGCCGGCGCGCGTCGCGCTCACAATAGCGGGCGAGAAGCCTGGCACAAGGGGACGCAAGGCGGCCTTGTGATGGGCAAGAACTAGCCGCCGAAGGCGGCCTCGGGCAGGCCGCGGATACCCACGTCGATGGCGAGCAGCGCGCCGTCGATGGGCCGTGCCGGCCGGTCTTCGCCCGCGCTGGTCACATACAGCGTGTCGAGGCGTTCCCCGCCGAAGCAGCAGCAGGTCGGATGGGCCACCGGGACCTCGATGGTGCGATCGACGCGGCCGTCCGGTGCGTAGCGCGTGATGCGCCCGCCGCGATATTCGGTATTCCAAAGGAAGCCCTCGGCATCGACGCAGGAGCCGTCGGGCGACGGATGCCGCGCGGTGAGGTCGGCAAAGACGCGGCGGTTGGCGAACGCGCCGGCATCGATGTCGAAATCGAAAGCCCAGATGATCTGACTTGGCGTGTCGGCCAAATAAAATGTCCGGTCGTCCGGCGAGAATGCAGTCGAGTTCGGGATGGTCAGGGTGTCGAGTACGCGGCGCGCCGAACCGTCGGGATCGACTCGATAGAACGCGCCCGTGGGCTGGCGTGGACCCGCACTCATGGTGCCGATCCAGAGTCGTCCGCGCCGATCGCAGCGCCCGTCGTTGTAACGGTTCTCCGGCCGGTCGGGCTCGGGGCGCAGGAGAAACTCCAGCTTTCCGGTCGCCGGATCGAAGCCATGCAGGCCGTCATCCAAGGCCAGCACCAAGCCGCCTCTTTGCCGCAGGGCCGCGCAGCCGCAGAAGCGGCCGGGGAGGGGGAAGACATGATGCTCGCCCTTCACCGGATCGAAGGATTGCAGGCACGGCCGCTGGATATCGAGCCACCACAGCCTGCGGGTGACAGGGCACCACAGGCAGCATTCTCCCAGGGTGTCGTGAGCTTCAATCGCGGCGCGAATCGTAACCATGAAAGCGGGCTCCCGAGGGGTGAGAGCCCGATTCTATATGGGCTTTGCGGTCTGGCGATGGACAGGTCTTGCCATCACAGACGTTTGTGCTTGGCCCGCCATTTCGGGCCGGGGCCGCGCATGTAGTGCAATTCGGGCCGGTAGTGCCTCGTCAGCATGTCCATTAGCCTCTGCGCGAGTTTCGCGATCCAGCCCATAGCGCGGGCCTCCGGGCTTGTTCTTGGTTGCTTCGACTTGCCCATTGGTCGCGGCCGGCCGCGGCGAGGTTCAAAACGGCCGGCGGCTTGCCCTTCGTCACCGCGATGGCTAAATCAGCGCCAAATTTCCCCGAAAACGCGACGAGAGCAATGAACGGCCGCCAGTTCATCTACCATATGCAGGGTCTGACCAAGACCTATCCGGGCAACCGTAAGGTGCTCGAGAACATCAATCTGTCGTTCTACCCGGACGCCAAGATCGGCGTGCTCGGCGTCAACGGCGCGGGCAAATCGACCCTGCTGCGCATCATGGCCGGCATCGACAAGGACTATGTCGGCGAGGGCTGGGTCGCCGACGGCGCGCGTGTCGGTTACTTGCAGCAGGAACCGCAGCTCGATCCGGCGTTGAGCGTGCGGGAGAACGTCATGCTGGGCGTGGCCGCGAAGAAGGCCCTGCTCGACCGCTACAATGAGATTGCCGCCAACTACTCGGACGAGACGGCCGAGGAAATGGCGCAGCTTCAAGACGAGATCGACAGCAAGAACCTCTGGGAGCTGGACTCCCAGGTCGATCTCGCGATGGATGCCCTGCGTTGCCCGCCGGATGACGCGGACGTGTCGAAGCTCTCGGGCGGCGAGCGGCGGCGCGTCGCGCTCTGCCGGCTTCTCCTCGATCAGCCCGATCTGCTGCTGCTCGACGAACCGACGAACCATCTCGATGCCGAGTCCGTGCATTGGCTGGAAGGCCACCTGCGCGACTATCCGGGCGCGATTCTGATCGTCACCCACGACCGCTACTTCCTCGACAATGTCACCGGCTGGATCCTCGAGCTCGACCGCGGCCGCGGCATTCCCTACCAGGGGAACTACTCGTCATGGCTGGTGCAGAAGCAGAAGCGGCTGGAGCAGGAGGGCCGCGAGGAGGCGGCGCACCAGCGCACGCTTTCGCGTGAGCAGGAGTGGATCGCGTCCTCGCCGCGTGCGCGTCAGGCCAAATCCAAGGCGCGTTACCAGCGCTACGAGGAATTACTGGCGAAGGCGTCCGAGAAGCAGACACAGACCGCGCAGATCGTCATTCCGGTTGCGGAGCGGCTCGGCCAGAACGTCATCGAGTTCACCAACCTCAAGAAGGGCTTCGGCGATAATCTTCTGATCGACGATCTGACCTTCAAACTGCCGGCCGGCGGCATCGTCGGCGTGATCGGCCCCAACGGCGCCGGCAAGACCACGCTGTTCCGCATGATCACCGGGCAGGACAAGCCGGACAGCGGCACGATCAAGATCGGCGAGTCCGTGCAGCTTGGCTATGTCGACCAGTCGCGCGATTCGCTGAACCCGAACAACAACGTCTGGCAGGAAATTTCCGACGGGCTCGATCAGCTCATGCTCGGCAAGCGCGAGGTTAATTCGCGCGGCTACGTTTCGGCGTTCAACTTCAAGGGCGCCGACCAGCAGAAGAAGGTCGGCCAACTCTCCGGTGGCGAGCGCAACCGCGTGCACTTGGCCAAGATGCTGAAGTCCGGCGCGAACGTTCTCCTGCTCGACGAACCGACCAACGATCTCGATGTCGATACGCTGCGGGCGCTGGAGGAGGCGCTGGAAGATTTCGCCGGCTGCGCCGTCATCATCAGCCACGACCGCTGGTTCCTCGACCGCATCGCCACGCACATCCTGGCCTTCGAGGGCGACAGTCACGTCGAATGGTTCGAGGGCAATTTCCAGGACTATGAGGAGGACAAGAAGCGGCGGCTGGGCGAAGACTCCGTGATGCCGAAGCGGATCAAATACAAGAAGTTTAGCCGGTAAAGGCGGGGCGACCCGTTGCCGCTCTGGAGTGAGGCCGAGCCGAATCGCATATAACGGCTCCGTCAGGGCGTGTGCCGGGCGGAGCCATTGGAACCTATTCCATCGAGCCTGACTTTGATGCTGCCGATGGGCCGTGGACCCTTCCTGAAATCCGTCCCCGTCGCTCGGGACCATATCTGGGGCGTTTCATGTCGATATCTGCCGACGAGCCGGTGATTCCGCGCGGTGTCAATCTGCGGCCGCTGCCGCAGCTCATCTTTGCCTCCCGCTGGTTGCAGCTTCCGCTCTATCTCGGTTTGATTGTCGCGCAGGGCGTTTACGTGGTGCTGTTTCTGAAGGAACTCTGGCACCTCGTCCTGCACACGATAAATTTTACCGAGCAGGAGATCATGCTCGTCGTGTTGGGCTTGATCGACGTGGTGATGATCTCGAATCTGCTCATCATGGTCATCATCGGCGGCTACGAGACGTTCGTGTCGCGGCTCGAATTGCATCGCCACCCGGATCAGCCGGAATGGTTGAGCCATGTCAACGCCAGCGTGCTGAAGATCAAGCTGGCGATGGCGATCATCGGCATCTCGTCGGTTCACCTGCTGCGCACGTTCATCTATGCCGGGCAACTGGGTAAAGAGGGCATGCAGTACACCGAGACTGGGGTGATGTGGCAGGCGATCATTCACGGCATGTTCGTGCTGTCCGCCATCGGGATCGCGGCGGTCGAGCGTCTCACCCAGACGGCCTATGACAGCAAACACCATTAGGCAGAGCGCAACGAATCGATGGCCTGCCGTTGTCGGCGGTGGCTATCGGTTTGTTGCTGCGGCTATGGTGCTGCTGTTTGGGGTGTCCTTGTTCGGGCTGTTCGCGGTGCCCCCCGCGCGCGCGGCGGATGCGGCGTTCCAACAATTCCTGCAGTCGCTATGGCCTCAGGCCCGCGAGGCTGGCGTCTCGCGCGCGACCTTCGATGCCGCGATTCGGGGGCTCGAACCCGATCTGTCCCTGCCGGACTTGATGTTGCCCGGTCGCACGCAGCGTGAACCGCAGCAGCCCGAGTTCGTGCAGACACCTGCCAGCTACGTTCGCGAAAGCTCGATTGCGCGGCTTGCGGCGCGCGGCAAGACGCTTCTCGACAAGCACCGCTCGACACTTGTCGAGATCGAACGCCAGTTCGGCGTGCAGCCTTCTGTGGTCCTTGCGATCTGGGGTCGCGAAACCGACTTCGGCGGATACAAGCTGCCGCACGACGCCATTCGTGTGCTGGCGACGCAGGCTTATGCCGGCCGCCGCAAGGATATGTTTCGCGGCGAGTTGCTCGCGGCGTTGAAGATGCTGCAAGACGGCGTCCCGCGCGCGACGATGCGAAGCTCCTGGGGCGGCGCGATGGGCCTGACGCAGTTCTTGCCGTCGGAGTTCTATAAATACGCCGTCGATTTCGACCGCGACGGCAAGGTGGATATCTGGAACTCCGTGCCGGACGCGCTGGCATCGGCGGGGCGGCAGCTTGCCGGCAAGGGCTGGCGGCGCGGCGAGCGCTGGGCCTATGAGGTTCGCGCTCCATCCGGCATCGACTGCACCATCGCTCAGCCGAGTCATGTCATGCCGATCGGCGAGTGGCTCCGGCGCGGCTATGTTCCGGCCTATGGACGCAAGCTTTCGCCGCACGAGTTGCGGCAGGATGCGTCGCTTCTGTTACCCGAAGGCACTTACGGCCCCGCGTTCCTGACGCCGAAGAATTACTACGTCATCAAGGATTACAATTTCTCCGACCTCTATGTGCTGTTCGTCGGCCATCTCAGCGACCGCATTCTCGACGGGCGCCCGTTCGAGAAGCCGTGGAGCAAGAGCACGCAGCTTCGCACCGAGCAGGTCGAGGCCATGCAGCGCACGCTCACCGAGCGCGGGCTTTACAAGGACAAGATCGACGGCAAGGCTGGCATGCTGACGCGCGCCGCGCTCGGCGCCTATCAGAAGGCGCGGGGCCTTGTTCTCGATTGCTGGCCGACGGCCGCGGTGCTGGGCGATATGCAGCGGGGCAAATGAAAACCGGCGACGCTTTTGCGTCGCCGGCTTGTTTCAAGCTTCGCTTCTCTTGGACGAGCGATCAGTAAGCCGGGCAGAAGAACCGCGGGCGGCTCCAGCCGACCACGTTGCCATAAGGATCGCGCAGCGGACGGCGCGCCCAGTAACCACCGGGGCAGCCATAAGCCGGCGCCGCGGCGTAAGCCGGGTAGGGCTCATAGCCCGCGACCGGATAATACGCGCGCGGGTAAGCGTAGGCAGGCGCAGAGTTTGCGATCGCGCCGCCGATGATCGCACCCGCCGCCAGACCGCCCACAACACCGAGGCCGACGCCGCAGCCGCGGCAGCGCGCATCGGCCGTGGTCGGCGCGAGCGTCGCGACTGCCAGCAGCGCGCTGGCCGCGATAGCAAGAAGGGTCTTCTTCATAGTGATCTCCTGGATGCGTCCGGCTTGGTGCCGATCGCCAGTGAATTTGTTGCTAGCCTAGGCTCAAAAAGAACCTCGTAAAATAGGCCCCTCCAATTTGTCGGAAATTTGGTGAGGATAAGTGAACGGACGCCTTGCCGTGCAAGGGGTCGTTCACCATCGCCAATCTGAACGTCGGTTCAGGTTCGCGCTCATGAAGGGCGGATGCATGACGTGGATGGGGCGCACTGGCTTGGTCCGGGCCTGGGCCCCGGTCGGCGGCGGTGGGGCCGGCTAATCCATTGAGGTTAAAGGCTATGGGATCGGCAGCAGCGGCTTCTTGCCTGTGTGCAGTTGCATATCGACCGCGGCGAGCAGGGCGGCCGTCCCGGCGTAATTGCCCATCAGCATCACCAGCTCGATCAATCGGGTCGGGCCGAGGATGTTCTTCAGCTTGGCGAACGTCTCCGACTTGACCTTATGGTCGCGCCAGAGTTGCCGCCCGAGCTCGATCACCAGCGCGTCGGTTTCGTCGAGCCCTTCGGTGCTGCGGCGATACTTGATGACGTCGATGACGTTCTGCGGCACGCCTTCCTTCAGCGCCTCTGGCTCGTGCGCCACCCATTCGAACTGGCTGTCCATCTCGCGCGCGGTGGTGAGGATCGCGACCTCGCGGAGGTGAGGCGTAAAGCCCGCTTCGTATCGCAGATAGCGATTCAGCGCGGAGCTGTGCGCGGCGGTTTTGGGACTGTAAAGCTGGATGCCGGCCGGGCCCTGCAGGCCCGCGATGGTCGCGCCCGGCGCGGTGGCGCGCTCATAGGCTTTCCGTCCGGCTTCATCGAGATCTTCGAGTTTCGGTAACGGAAGACGGAAACCGGATTTCGGGTCGATATCGGATGGCATGTCGTCCTTCCTTTGTGAAAGCTGGACAGAAGTCGCTCAACGCTGCCGATCATTGCCGATGAAGATGGTGTCGAAAGAAATCGCGTTAAAATAAGACGCCAGGAGACGAGCGATTGAGATAGCCCGTCGCTTACGCCGCTCCGATTTCCTCCGTGAACAGTTCGAGCGCCTTGGCCGCGAAGGCGTGCATGTTGGCGCGCCGCTCGGCGCTGCCGGTCCGCAGCGTCAACGTGCGTTGCGACGGACCGGCGACGGCGATGCAGGTGTGCCCTGCGGGGTCGCCATAGCGATTGCCCGAGGGGCCCGCGGCCCCGGCTTCCGCCAGCGCCCAGGTGACGCCAAGCTGTCCGCGCACGCGGTCCGCCAGAAACGCGGCGTAGGGCTCGCTCGCCGGGCGAATGCCCCGGCGTTGCATATCCTCCGGGGTGATGCCGGCAAACGCGGCGCGGGCTGCTGCGGTGTACACCACGGCGCCGCCGACGAAGTAGGACGAGGCGCCGGGGACGGCGAGCAGCGCCGCCGCGATCAGCCCGCCGGTCGAGCTTTCGGCGACCGCGACGGTCTCCTTGCGCTCGATCAGGCGGGCTGCGATGCGTTCGGCTAATGACTCGAGAGAGTCCACCGTCGTCTCAGCCGAACTTCAGGCCGGCCGCCTTCACCAGCGCCTTGTTGGCCGCGATCTCGCGCTTGATGAGCGCATCGAACTCGGCGGGCGTCATCGGCGTCGATTCCATGCCTTGCGCCTGAAGCTTCGGAACGACGTTCGGATCCTTGACCGCCTTGTTGATCTCGGCCGCGAGCTTATCGACGATCGCGCGTGGCGTCTTGGCGGGGAACAGCGCGCCGTTCCAGAAGCTGTAATCGGAGTCCTTGTAGCCGGCTTCCAGAGTCGTCGGCACGTCCGGCAGGATGCTGGAGCGTTTCGGCGTGGACACCGCGAGCGGGATCACCTTCTTGTCCTTGATGAACGGCAAGGCCGAGGAGATGCCCATGCAGCAGAAGTCGACGCGGCCCGTCATCACCTCGGTGGTTGCCTCGGGTCCGCCGCGGAACGGGACGTGCGTGCCTTTGAAGCCGGCGCTGAGGCGGAAACGCTCCGCTGCCCAGTGCGTCGCGCTGCCGACGCCGGCGGACGAATAGGTCACGTCCTTCGTCTTGGCCTTGGCGACAAACTCCTGGACCGTCTTTACGCCGAACGAGGGCGCGACGATCAGCACGTTCGGCACGGTGCCGAACAACGCCACGCCGGCAAAGTCGGCGGACGGATCGTAGGTGATATTGGGGAACGCGGCCGGCGCAGCCGAGTGCGCGGCGGCCGTGACCAGGAGCGTGTAGCCGTCGGCATCCGACCGCGCGACCTGCGCGGCCCCGACCGAGCCGCCGGCGCCGCCGCGGTTCTCAATGACGAAGTTCTGCCCAAGCTGGCGGGACACCTGCTCCATCACGATCCGGCCGAGGATGTCGCTGCTGGAGCCGGCGGAGAACGGGATGACGGTGCGCACGTTGTGGGTCGGCCAGTCGGACTGGGCGTAAGCCGCCCGCGAAATCGCGGGCATGGCGAGAGCAACCCCGGAGAGCTGAAGAAAACGGCGGCGCGTGGTCATGAGAGAACTCCTCCTCGTTTGCGTTTCTCGATCGGACATTTATGGACGAGTCCAATCCGTTCGGCCGAAGCCTCCGTCACACGAATGACGGCGCCCCGACGGTATCGGCCTAGGGTAACCGGCTTGTGCGAAGAAAGGAAACCGGAAATCCATGAAGCCGGGACATGCCGGCATGCGTCGTGTTTCACCGCCGCATGCTGGCGCGGCATCAGGGCGCGCGCCGATGACGGACGCTCAGCGGCCGGTTGTCGCAGCCGCAGGCTGGCGCTTGTTTGTCTGCGTTTCAAAGAAGCGGTTGCCGGGGCGCGGCAAGCCGAGATTTTCGCGAAGCGTCGCACCTTCATACTCGCGGCGGAAAAGACCGCGCCGCTGCAACTCCGGGATGACGCCGTCAACGAAGTCGTCGAGCCCGCCCGGCAGATAAGGAAACATGATGGTGAAGCCGTCGCTGGCGTCCGTCTCGATCCATTCTTCCATTTCGTCGGCGATGGTTTTCGGCGTGCCGATCATGGCAAGACCGGAGTATCCGCCCAGCCGTTGCGCGAGCTGGCGCACGGTGAGGTTCTCTCTGCGCGCCAGCGAAATTGCGTGCTCGCGGCTGGTCTTGCTGGCGTTGCTTTCAGGGATGTCCGGCAGCGGTCCGTCTGGGTCGAATTTCGAGGCGTCGTGGCCGAGTGCGATGGAGAGTGAGGCGATCGAGTTGGCGTAGTCGACCAGGCTGTCGAGCTTGGCCCGCTTGGCGCGTGCTTCCTCTACTGTTTCACCGACCACGACGAAGCAGGCCGGCTGGATTTTCATGTGATCGCGATTGCGGCCAAGCTTGTCCATCCGGCCTTTGACGTCGGCGTAGAATTTCCGGCCGATGTCGATATTGCTTTGGGCGGTGAACACCGCTTCGGCGGTTTCGGCGGCAAGCTGGCGTCCGGCATCCGATGCGCCGGCCTGCACGATCACCGGCCATCCTTGAATCGGGCGGGCGATATTGACCGGCCCGCGCACCGAAAGAAACTCACCCTTATGGTCGAGTACATGCATCTTGTCGGGATCGAAAAACACGCCGCTTTCGACATCGCGGATGAAGGCGTCGTCGGCCCACGAATCCCACAGCCCCGTGACGACATCGTAGAACTCGCGAGCTCGCCGATAGCGTTGGCCATGCTCCATATGCTCGTCGAGGCCGAAGTTCATGGCCGCGTTGGGGTTGGAGGTGGTGACGATATTCCAGCCGGCGCGTCCGCCGCTGATGTGATCGAGCGAGGCGAAGCGGCGCGCGATGTGATAGGGCGCGTCGAAGGTCGTCGAGCCGGTGGCGATCAGGCCGATGTGCGATGTCGCTTGCGAGAGCGCGGAGAGCAGCGTGAAAGGTTCAAACGATGTCGAGGTGTGACTGCGCTTGAGCGCGTCCATCGGCATGTTGAGGACGGCCATGTGGTCGGCCATGAAAAAAGCGTCGAACTTGGCCGCTTCCAGTCTTTGGATGGCGTATTTGATGTGCGCATAGTTGAAGTTCATGTCCGGCCATGCGCCGGGGTAGCGCCAGCCGCCGGTATGGATGCTGGCGGGCCGCATGAAGGCGTTCAGCTTGATTTGACGTTTGGCCATGAACCGCTCCATGCATTCCGACAGGCAGGCTGGAAGAAACCTGGGTTTTGAATATAGAACCGCCGGCCGGTTAGAAAAGCGGTGGGCAGCAGCCAGTATATCGAAGAATATCCGGCCCTTTGGGGGCGCGTGCGACATCGATTTCCCTTGTCGAAAGCCGGCGTGGGGGAATAATTTGCGGCCAACGCCGCGGGTCGCTAGACCTACTCATTTCCGACAACGTTCGAGGACCATCATGTCGATTTCCCGTCGTACCCTTCTGGCCACGCTGGCCGCAGCGCCGCTCGCCTCCGTGGCGTCCCGGTCGGCGTTTGCCGCCTATCCCGATAAGCCGGTCCGGCTGATCGTGCCGTTCGCGGCGGGCGGCAACGCCGATCTTGTCGGCCGCCTGATGGGCGAGGGCATCTCGAAGGCGATCGGCCAACCGGTCGTGGTCGAGAACCGGACCGGCGCCGGCGGGAGCATCGGGGCTGCCGCGGTCGCGACGGCGGCGCCGGACGGCTATACGCTGCTCACCGGCTCGAACGGACCGCTGACGGTCAACCCGTTCGTGCAGGCCAAGCTCAGCTACGATCCGCTCAAGGACTTTATCGCCGTCGGCCTGGCCAATCTCGCGCCGCACGCGATCGTGCTGCACGATTCCGTGAAGGTGAAAAACGTGGCCGAACTGGTCGCGCTGTCGAAGGAAAAGCAGATCACGCTCGGCACATCCGGCGTGGGCAGCGCATCGCATCTGACGCTCGCGCGCTTCAACGCTGCGACCGGCGCGAAGCTGGTCCATGTGCCTTATCGTGGCGGCGGCGCGCTGATCCCCGACGTGCTGGCCGGCAACGTGTCCGGCGCAATGACCGAGATGTCGACGCTGCTTGAGCATCACAACAAAGGCAAGGTCCGCATCCTGGCGGTGGCATGGACCAAGCGTTCGGTGCGTGCGCCCGACGTTCCGACCATGATCGAGAGTGGCGTGAAGGACTTCACCGCAGCGAGTTATGTCGGGCTTCTGGCGCCGGCGAAGACGCCATCCGACATCGTTGCCGCGCTGGAGAAGGCGCTGGCGGTGACGCTGGCCGACAAGGCGACGCAGGACAAGTTCATCGCCAGCGGCGCGGAGCTTGTGCCGCTCGACCTGCAGACCTCCAAGGGCTTCACGGCCTACATCAAGAAGGATTACGAGGAGTCCAAGGAGGCGGTGAAGATCGCCGGGCTCAAGCCGCAATAAGCCGTTCGCTAACGGAACGCCGGCGTACGAACATAATCGTGCGCCGGCGTTTTTTATGGCCCGCGCGCTCATTGCGTGCGGATCGCGTTGGAGGTTCACGCCAACCGGAATCGGTTGCGCGTCAGCAACTATTTCTGTTCGAGCTTGGCCTCGATCCGCACCTTGTCCCACTTGGCGTATTCGTCGGCCATGAATTTATCGAACGCTTCGGGCGTGGAGCCTTTCACCACGACGCCGGCCTTGGTCAGGCGTTGGCGCACGTCCGGTTCCTGAAGGATGTCGTTCAACGTCTTGTTGAGCTTGGCAATCACGGGCCTGGGCATCCCGCGCGGCCCGAACAGGCCGTACCACGTGGTCACGTCGTAGTTGGAAAGGCCGGCGGCTTCCATCGCGGTCGGCACGTCGGGCAGCGCCGGGAAGCGATCCCTGCCGGTGACCGCAAGCGCCTTCATCTGGCCAGACTGCACCGGCCCCAGCACGGCCGACACGGTATCGAACAGGACGTCGACCTGTTTGCCGAGCAGCGCGGTCATCACCTCCGGCGAGGTGCGGAACGGTACGTGCAGCATGTTGACGCCGGCCACTTGCTTGAACAGTTCGGCGGCCATGTGCTGGGTTGCGCCGTAGCCGGCGCTCGCGAACACCACCTTGCCGGGGTTGGCCTTGGCGTTTGCGACCAGGTCCTTGAGGGTCTTGGCCGGATAGTCCGCCCGCGTCACGATAACGAGGCCGGCCGTGGCAATCTGGCCGATCGAGTCGAATGCCTTCAGCGTGTCGTAGCGCGGCGCCTTGGTCATAACCGGGGCGGCGATCTGCCCGGCTGTCATGATGCCGAGCGTGTAGCCGTCCTTCGGGGCATGGGCGATCAACTCGTTGCCGATCATGCCGCCGGCGCCCGGCCGGTTCTCGATGACCACGGGCTGGCCGAGCTTTTCCTGCATGCGCTGGGCGACGATGCGGCCGATGATATCGGAGCCGCCGCCCGCGCCGAAGGAGATGATCATCTTGATGGGCTGCGCCGGATAATCCTGCGCTGCGGACGGCGCCGCTCCGGATGCCACAAGCGTCAAGCCTGCGGCCGACATCAGCAGTTCTCTTCGGTTCACGGTGTTCCTCCCCCTCGACTTTTTTTACCTTGCGACCCGCGTAAACGGATCGCGCGGGATCATCATCAGTGTCCTCCCGCGGGATCGGCGACGCAAGCCGCTGACATGCCGCACCGGCTCTGCACAGACATGGAACGGTTGAATTACGGCGTTCGATTACTACATGAGGTTTTTACGGAGAGGTGTGGAATTGTCCGAAGAGACCAGCAAGATTCGTGCGGAAATCAGGGCACGGCAGGCCGAAGACGGGCGCAAGGCGATGGCGGAATATCACGCCAATGCAGCAGCTCTCCGGGCCAGAACCGACAAGTTGAAAGCCCTGCGGCTGGCGCGTGAAGCCCGCGAGGCCGCCGAGGCTCGCGCGAAACCGGCCTCCGTTGCCAAAGCCAGATCCGGCGCGAAGGTGTCCGCCCCAAAGGTATCCGCATCGAGTGCGAGCGCCGCGAAGGTGGATACGCTCTCGACGCCGGCTGGCGCGCGTCGCCGCCCTGCGGCCCGTAAATCCAAAGCCTCGACGAAATCGGCGGTTGAAAATTTGTAGCGCCCGAACATAACCGACGATCGAGCGAAGCCGGTGAAGCGGATGCTGCGCCGGCTTTTCGTTTGCCCGGTTGTTTCGTTGCGATTCCTATTCGACCGGAATGACATCTTTGGCGCGCTTGGAGCCCATATAAACGGCGAGGAGGCGAACGGGCTGCGCGCCCGTATTGGTGCCGTAGTGCGGTACGTTCATCGCCTCCATGAAGGTCTGCCCCGCGCGGTAAGTGCGCGTGCCGTGCTTGCCGTAGTCCACCGTTAATTCGCCTTCGAGGATATACGCGAACAACGGCACGCCGTGCTTGTGCATGATCGTCTTGCCGCCGGGGGCAAGCGTGACGATGGCCGCGGTGACATGCGCCGGTCCCTTCGGATAACGGATGGTTTCTCCGACGATGCTGGTGCCTGTCGAAAGCAACGGTGCGGCCGGATAATCCCTGGCTGGAGCGGGCGGTTGCGGCGCGGCCGCGTCCGCCATCGGGGCGCGCGTCATGTCTCTCGCGGCGGCCGGGCCTGCCGCAACCGTGCCGATGAGCATGGCCGCTGCAACGATAACAGGACGATGATGCATGGCGTGTTTCCCAGCCTGTAATCCAGCATCCGCTTAGATCAGATTCGTCCATCACGCGCGCCACCGATGGTGGGCGCGAAGACGATGAAATACGTCACCGCGCGTGAATCGTTCGATCCTGCGGCGCCTCTGCCGCCTGCTCAGGCCGCGCGCTGCGGCGCTTCAAGTGGCGGCGTGCCGTCGCGCATGGCGCTGCGGATCATGTCGCGCAGCTCCGGCGTGTCGGTGTGCTTGTGAACCGCGACCGCATGTTGCACGGCGGCTTCGAGCAGTTCGCTTTCGCTGTCGGCGCTGAGCGCGAGCGTACAGTTCATCTCGCTCGGGAAGGATCGGCAGTCGATGAATTTCCGTTGCATCGTGTCCTCCTTGAACAGGTGAACGGTGAGCTTCGGATGGCCGGTCGGGCCGGCGGGGTATTGTACGCTGGATTGGGCTCGACGGTGAGCCCCGCCCGATACGCTGTTGAGCGCCCGAAACGATGGACGCGGCGCGGCAGGAATGCTGTCATAGGACGCATGGCGGGGCGGGGGGCTTAAAGCATGCGGCTTGTGGCGGTGCGGACGGTCATCGTGGCGGTCGGGCTTGCGGCCTCGTCGGCCGTGGCTCAGCCGGCGCAAAAGGGATCGGCCGACGATCCGGCCATCGTCGCCTGCGAGATGGTGGCGCGCGAGCAGGCCGGCAGGCCGAAGCAATACGCGCGCGTGCGGGCCGATCTGCACGGCCGCACGGCGGTCATCGACTATCGTGCGCTCGGCCGTCGCGGGCGCTGGGAGCTGCGGCAGGTGCAATGCGCCTTCCGGCTCGACGCCAAGGCCGCGCAATGGAGTTTCGACCCGGCGAAGACGGCCGAGGTGACGAGATGCGAGTCGATGGTCGAGGCTGCAACGCGGGTTGCCCGGCGGCTGAAGCCGCAGCTTCGGCGCTGCCAAAAAGCCCTGAACGCCGAGGCCCGCCGGCAGGCGATTCGCGACCTCGCGGTGAAGGAGCTTGTGGGCCGCGGGCAATATCCGATCGCGCGCGCGCAAACGAGGCTTTCGTCCACGCCCTAGGATGTGCTCCAGTATGGAACCGGGACGTTGGGATGGCGTTGTCATCGGCTCATCGCGGTCTGTCGGCCGCGCAACATTCGAACGATCGTAAGGGAGAACCTCATGCGGATTTCATCCGGATTTCGTACTGCGTTGATCGCTTTGACCGCGTTGATGGGCGTCGGCCTGACGTCGGCCGCGCATGCCGATAGCGGCACCATTCGCATTTCAGTGGTGAAGGCGGGCTGGATCATCGGTGGCTCGGGCGGCTCCGGTACGTTGACGTTCCACGGCCGGCATTATCCTCTTGCCATTGGCGGCATCAGCTACGGCATCGTATTCGGCGCGTCGCAGACCGAGCTGCGCGGGCGCGTTCGCAACATTCGCCGGCCATCGGACGTCGAAGGCGTCTATGGCGCGGCCGGCGCCGGCCTTGCGGTCGGCGGCGGCGCGTCGGCGATCGTTCTCACCAATCAGAAGGGCGCGATCCTCGAGCTCAGCGGGCGTCAGGTCGGCCTGATGGCCAACGCCGATTTGAGCGGACTTGCGATCTCGCTGCGGCGGTAAACGTCTTTGATCCGTCGGCGCGGGCGGATGTCGCTCGCGCCAGCCAGGAATAAGAAGCGGGCGGACTTGGCCGGGCAGGCCGGTCCGCCCGTTTCGTCTTGAGCGAGCGGCAACGCGGCGCTCCGCACTTCGATCCGTCGGCACCGCCACCGATATCGGAACGAGACACGGTTTCCGTTCCAACGTTCTTCCTTACTTTCTCTTCTTCAACATCTCGTCGCGCTGCGCGACGAGCTGCTTCAATTCTTCTTCTTGTTCGAAGATGCGGTCGGCGTTGCGCGCCTCATTGGCCGCGCCGGAGGCGGCGGCGGCCTGCTCGGTCAATTGGCGGATGTTGTCGCGCAGGATGGCGATGCGGTCTTCGAGATCGGGGAGCGAAAGCGTGCTGTCGTTGGGCATGGTGTTCTCCGGTGAGGGGAGCGCATTCGATCGGGGCCCGTTCTTCAATCCAGGATGGGGAACGATGATGACGAAACAATGCCTACTTGATGCCTGCTGGATACCTTACTTGCCGAAGTCCGTCGCCTTCACCACGGCGCTCCAGCGTTTCGATTCTTCGGCAAAGAGCGCGGCCATTTCGCTCGATGACATCGTTACCGGCTCGAACTGGATCCGCGCGAGGCCGGCTTGCAACTCGGGTTTCTTCAACGCCTCCGCCGTCGCGGCGTTGAGCCGTTCGACGATGGCGGCGGGCAGCCCGGCGCGGCCGAGCAGGCCGTAATACGTCGTCGAGATCACCGACGGGTAGCCGCTCTCCGCCATCGTGGGGATGTCGGGCATCTGCGGGCTTCGCTTCGCGCCGGTGTAGCCGATCATGCGAAGCTTGCCGGCGCGATGCAGCGGCAGGAGCGTCGCCGCCGCGCCGATGTTGAGGTGGATGTGTCCGCCCATCATGTCGGTGACGGCCTGCATGCCGCCCTTGTAGGGCACGTTCACGATGTCGATGCCCGCCGCCATCTTGAACAGCTCGCCGACGAGCTGCGGCTGCGTGCCCTGGCCGTAGCCGAAGTTGAGCTTGCCGGGATTGGCCTTGGCGTAAGCGACGAACTCCTGCACCGTCGTCGCCGGCACCTGCGCGCCGATGACGACGACGTTGGAGCTCGCGCCCACGGTCGCGATCGGCACGAAGTCCTTGAGAGGGTCGTGCACGAACGTGTCGTTGATCAGCGGCGCGATCAGGTGCGAGGGGCTGTTGGAGAACAAAAGCGTGGTGCCGTCGGGCTCGGCCTGCATCACCGCGTTGACGCCGACCGTCGTGCCGCCGCCTGGCCGGTTGTCGATCACCACAGGCTGGCCCAACTCCTCGGACAGAAACGGCGCGAACACGCGCGCCACGGCGTCGTTCGGCGAGCCCGCGGTGTAAGGCAGGATCAGCCGGATCGGCTTGGCCGGATAGCCCTGGGCTTGCGCCGGCGCGAGGCGCGGAACGATGCCGGCAAGGCCGATGGCAGCGGCGGTCAGCAGAGTGCGCCGGACAATCATCGCGTCCTCCCTGAAGATTGTTTTAACGCAAAGCCTATCGGCCCGATGCGGCCTTGAGAAGCGCCGGGCGAAAGGGGCGCGCGGCGCGCCGGCGGCGATGAGCCGTTGCCAGGCGCGCGGATTTGCGTCTCGCAGACTTGTGTCTCGCAGATTTGGCCGCGGCAGCAGCGCGCGCGCCGGCACGCGGCCTTGCCGCAGTGCTCCCAGTCGCGCGCCACGCTGCCGACGACCAACGAAAGGCAGCGATACAGGCGATCGAGCGTGCGCCTGCGCGTGCGCTCCAATGCGGCTTTCGCCGTGTCGGCCGTCTCGTCTGTCGTCGTCGTTGTCATCAGGGCGCGCTCCTTCGTTCTCGCGGCGAACGCTTGTCCGAGTGTTGGGGAATGGCCTCGCGTGTGACCGCGCACGGCTGAGCCCGTGGGCGGGGCGAGGGGGACGGAGCGCCGGGAGACGCACCGGTTCCGTGTTGGCCGCGGGCTTGTTGGGAGCCCGCGGGCGTCTTCCGACGCTCCGTCGCGGCGCTTATCCGGCGGCCGGGGCCGCGCTTTTCGTCGGGGCTCGGTTCTGCTTGCGCAGAGCGCCGCCGCCGTCCGTCAGCGACCCTGTCGCGGGGGATCGTAGTGTCCCCGGGCGGGTCCCCGGCGCCGCCCGAGTGCCGTGCGTGCGAGGCACGATCCGCGGGCGCCGCACCTTGCTCCGCCTTCGAACGCCTCCGGAGACGCCCTCGTGATGAGCAAGGATTAGGAATATATACCGTAGGAAAATAGTCAGGTCAAGGGCGGTGCGATAACGGATGAGTTTTGAAACGAGGACCGTGTGCGAAGCACGGCACATCGCTGTGAAATGCGTGGGTTGTGACGTGAGTGTTTGGGAATGAAGCGGCTGTAGCTCGGATGAAGCGAAGCGACATCGGATCGAAGCGGACGGTGGTCTTGGATTTTGCTGTGCTCAAATCGAGTTATGGTTGCTGCGCACGCTCACGCGAGTTGAAATGCCCGTAATTGTAGTGTGGGCTGAGCATAGCGAAGCCCACGCGGACGGGATTGCTGCAAACGCACGGAGGCCGCACTTCGCATGTTAGTCCTACCAGGATGGAGACGAGATGGCTTGGGATGAAGACCTAAAAAAAGGCAGTGTCGCATACAAAATTGCAGCAGCTACTGAAAAACGCATACGCGTGATCGCCGGGCCAGGCACCGGAAAATCATTTGCTATGAAGCGCCGTGTTGCCCGGCTTTTGGAGGCAAAGATTTCTCCGAAAGAAATTCTTGCTGTGACATTTACTCGTGTTGCTGCGGAAGATTTACATCGTGAACTTCAAAAGCTTGGAGTCCCGGGATGTGAGGAGTTGGAAGGCCAAACACTGCACGGCTTGGCGATGCGAATATTATCACGCCAGCACGTTCTTCAAATGCTTGGTCGAACGCCGCGAGCTCTAAATAAGTTTGAATTGAATGCGATGTTCGCGGATTTGCAAAGTGCTCATGGTGGCAAAAAGGAATGCAGGAAGCTTACTCAAGCCTACGAGGCAGCATGGGCTCAGAGCCAAGGTGACGTGCCGGGCTTCGCCAAAACTGAACAAGAGAAGAAATTCACGAGCGATCTTGTAAATTGGCTCAAGTTTCACGAATGCATGCTGATAGGTGAATTGATTCCGTATATCGTGAAATACCTTAAAGAGAATCCGAGGGCAAAGGAGCATTCAGAATTCAAGCATTTGCTAGTGGACGAGTATCAAGACCTCAACAAAGCCGAACAAACAGCAATCGCGTATCTTGGAAATCAAGGCGAGGTTTGTATCGTCGGCGACGACGATCAATCTATTTATAGTTTTAAGCATGCCCGACCTGATGGAATCAGGGACTGGAAGAAATTACACCCAGGATGCGCTGATTTGGAGATGGCTGATTGCCACCGGTGCCCGACCACTGTTGTCGAAATGGCTAATTCTCTAATTGGACACAACAAAAATCGTCTAGATCGGAAACTCGCGAAAATTGAATCGAAGGGGCCAGGCGAGGTCATCATCACACAACAAGCCAACCCAGACGAGGAGGCTAATTGGATTGCCAATAAGGTGAAGGAGCTTCTAGATAAAGGTGTTCTCCCCAACGAAATAATTGTTCTTGTTCAGCGCAAAAAAGCCGGAAAACGAATTTTGTCGGCCTTAAAGAAGCAAGAGATTCCATCGAAGTCATATTACGACGAGAGCCAGTTGGATGCAGAAAGTGCTCAACGACGATTTGCTTTGTTTAAATTGCTATTAAATAAGGATGATCGCGTTGCCCTCCGATATTTGATCGGTGCGGGTACTGCTACCTTTCGTTCTGGGCCATACAGTAAACTCCGCGCATACTGCGAGGAGAGCGGTGATAGCCCGTGGCAAGCGCTGGAAAAAGTATCCGAGGGGACCTTGTCGCTCAGGAATATGAATACGCTGATCGAATCTTTTGCAGCGATTTGCTCGACCTTAACTGAACTTGCTGCGAAAGAAACGGACTTAGCAGCGTTTGTGGACGCGATGTTTCCTGCCGATGACCCCGACATTGAGGAATTGCGGGAGCTTGCACTTGACGTGGTCGAAGATAGCAAGACAACGAAAGAGCTTTTCAAGGCGATGATGGAAGAGATGACGCAGCCCGACATTCCGCCGGTCGTCGAAGACGTTCGCTTAATGAGCCTACACAAAAGCAAGGGTCTTAGTTCGCCTTACGTATTTATAGCTGGTTGTGTTCAAGGGGTTTTGCCGCAACTGCCAAAGCCCGGTACGCCGAAAGTGGAGGTCGACGCCGACCTGGAAGAGGCTCGCAGACTATTTTTCGTTGGCATCACCCGGGTAAAAGCCGCCCCTGAAAACGGCCGTCCAGGGTCATTATTCATATCGTATCCGAAGGAGATGAATGCCGGAGCTGCATCGGGCGAGAAAGTAGCCTTCCAGCATGTCGTGTACGGCCAAGCTCAACTTCTGCCGAGTATTTTCATTCAAGAATTGGGGCCGGCTGCTCCAGCCCCTGTCTGAAAGAGGGTGCTAGTTAAAACTAAAAAGCCGGGCTTTCGCCCGGCCTTTTCGTTTTCTGATTGATGCCGCTCAAGCTCGGACATGACGGCAGCGTATAAGGCGGGCGCTGCGGTCAGGCAGCGCCCTTCTGGTTTTTGCGGCTCGGCCCCTGATTGTGTGGCCCTTCGGCCCGCGCTCCTTCTTCGCCGCCGAAAAGCGCCGCTGTTACGACAGCGCTTTATTACTCTCCTTCACCAGCGCGGCGTTCTTGGCGGCGTGGCTCGCTTCGGTGTGATGGACGCTCGCCCGCGTGTCGCCGACGGCGCTGGCCTCGACATAGACCTCGCCGCCCATGTCGTTGAACTTCTTCGACATCTCGGCCATGCCCTGCTTCGCCGCGTCCGGGTAGAGCGCGGCCTTCTCATTGTCGCCGAGGCTTGCCGCGTAGTCGCGCACGTCCTGCGTGATCTTCATCGAGCAGAACTTCGGCCCGCACATCGAGCAGAAGTGGGCGACCTTGTGCGCTTCCTTCGGCAGCGTCTCGTCGTGATATTCGCGCGCGGTGTCGGGATCGAGTCCGAGGTTGAACTGATCCTCCCAGCGGAAGTCGAAGCGCGCGCGGGACAGCGCATCGTCGCGAAGCTGCGCCGCCGGGTGTCCCTTGGCGAGGTCGGCCGCGTGCGCCGCGATCTTGTAGGTGATGACGCCTTCCTTCACGTCGTCGCGGTTGGGCAAGCCGAGGTGCTCCTTCGGCGTGACGTAGCAGAGCATGGCGCAGCCGAACCAGCCGATCATGGCGGCGCCGATGCCCGACGTGATGTGGTCGTAGCCCGGCGCGATGTCGGTCGTCAGCGGGCCCAAGGTGTAGAACGGCGCTTCGCCGCACTCCTTGAGCTGCTTGTCCATGTTGATCTTGATCTTGTGCATCGGCACATGGCCGGGGCCCTCGATCATGACCTGGCAGCCCTTCTTCCAGGCGATCTGCGTCAGCTCGCCGAGCGTCTCCAGCTCCGCGAATTGCGCGCGGTCGTTGGCGTCGGCGATGGAGCCGGGCCGCAGGCCGTCGCCGAGCGAGAACGACACGTCATACTTGCGCATGATGTCGCAAATCTCGTCGAAGCGCTCGTAGAGGAAGCTCTCCTTGTGCCGCGACAGGCACCACTTGGCCATGATCGAGCCGCCGCGCGAGACGATGCCGGTGACGCGGTTCGCGGTCAGCGGCACATAGGCAAGCCGCACGCCGGCGTGGATGGTGAAGTAATCGACGCCCTGTTCGCACTGCTCGATCAGCGTGTCCTTGTAGCACTCCCAGTCGAGCTTGACGGGATCGCCGTTGACCTTCTCCAGCGCCTGATAGATCGGCACGGTGCCGATCGGAACCGGCGAGTTGCGGATGATCCATTCGCGGGTGTTGTGGATGTTGCGGCCGGTGGAAAGGTCCATCACCGTGTCGGCGCCCCAGCGGATCGCCCACACCATCTTGTCCACCTCCTCCTCCACGGAGGAGGTGACGGCGGAGTTGCCGATGTTGGCGTTGATCTTGACCAGGAAGTTGCGGCCGATGGCCATCGGCTCAAGCTCGGCGTGGTTGATGTTGGCCGGGATGATGGCGCGCCCGCGCGCCACCTCGTCGCGCACGAACTCCGGCGTGATGAAGGCCGGCACCGAGGCGCCGAAGCTCTCGCCGTCCGCGAGCGCGGCCTGCGCGCGGTCGAGCATCTGCTTGCGGCCGAGGTTCTCGCGCTCGGCGACGTAGATCATTTCCTTGGTGACGACGCCGAGCCGCGCCCATTCGAGCTGCGTCACCGGCTTGCCGTCGAGCGCGCGCCAGGGCTTGGGCGTGTTCGGGAAGTTGCGCGCGAGGTGCTTGCCGGTGGCGTTGCCGTTATCGACCGGCTGGATCGGGCGGCCTTCGTATTCCTCGACGCCGCCGCGCTCCTTCACCCATTCGATGCGCGCGCGCTTGAGGCCCTTCTCCACGTCGATGGCGACGTCGTTGTCGGTGTAGGGGCCCGAGGTGTCGTACACCGGCAGCGGCGGCTCGCCGGAGCCCTCGGTCAGCGCGATCTCGCGCAGCGGCACGCGCAGGTCGGGCGCGGCCGCGGGGCTGACGTGGATCTTGCGCGAGCCGGCGAGCGGGCCGGTGGTGACCTTCGGCGTCACGAGGCTGTCGGGCGCTACGGGCTTGTTCATGCTGTCCTCCTCTATGGCCGCTACGCCGCTTCGGCGTTGGCCGGGCAGTTCGAGAGCCAGTCGCGCACGCGCGCGTCCGGGTTGGGGTTTTGCGTCACGTCGCTGACGACGGCGATGGAGTCCGCGCCGGCGGCGAAAATCGCGCGGGCCTGTTCGAGCTTGATGCCGCCGATGGCGACCAGCGGGATCGCGCCGATGCGGCGCTTCCATTCGCCGATGCGGGTGACGCCCTGCGGGGCGAAGCGCATCGCCTTCAGCGTGGTCGGGAAAATGGGGCCGAGCGCGACGTAATCCGGCGCGTGGCGCAGCGCGTTCTCAAGCTCGGCCTCGTCGTGGGTGGAAAGGCCGAGCGTCAGCCCCGCGGCGCGGATCGCCTTCACGTCGGCGTCCGCCAGGTCCTCCTGGCCGAGATGCACATGCCGCGCGCCTGCTTCAATGGCCGCGCGCCAGTAATCGTTGACCACGAGCTTGGTCGCGGTGCCTTTTGTCGCCGCCAGCGCCTCGCGCACCAGCGCGAGCGCGTCGGCGTCGCTCAGGTTCTTGGCGCGAAGCTGCACCGTGCCGACGCCAAGCCCGGCGAGGCGCTTCAGCCACGCGACGGAATCGACGACGGGATAGAAACGGTCAGGATACGGCATGCCAGAACGGAGTCCCGACGACAGGGGTTGAAGGGGAGGCGAAGTCGCGCGCGTCCATCAGCCCGGCCTCAAAGCCGGCGCGGCCCGCTTCGACGGCGAGGCGGAAGGCGTTCGCCATCGCCACCGGATCGGCGGCCTTGGCGACGGCGGTGTTGAGCAGCACGGCGTCGTAGCCGAGCTCCAACGCCTGCGCGGCGTGCGAGGGCGCGCCGAGGCCGGCGTCCACCACCAGCGTGATGTCGGGCAGGCGCTGGCGCAGCAGCGTGAGCGCGCTGCGATTGACGATGCCGCGCGCGCTGCCGATCGGCGCGGCCCAGGGCATCACCACGCGGCAGCCGGCATCGACGAGCTTCATCGCCACGCCCAGGTCGTCGGTGCAATAGGGATACACCTCGAAGCCGTCCTTGATGAGGATCGCGGCGGCTTCGACCAGGCCGATGACGTCGGGCTGCAGCGTTTCGTCGTCGGCGATCACCTCGAGCTTGATCCGCGGGGTGTGGAACAGTTCGCGCGCGAGCTTGGCCGTGGTCACGGCCTCGCGCACGCTCTTGCAGCCGGCGGTGTTGGGCAGCACGGCGATGCCGAGCTCATGGATCAGCGACCAGAACGCATCGCCGGTCTTGCCGCCGGCCATCTCGCGGCGCACCGACACGGTCACGAGTTGCGCGCCCGAGGCGCGGATCGCCTGCTGCATGATCGCGGGCGACGGATAGAGCGCCGTGCCGATCAGAAGCCGGGAGGAAAACTCGGTATCGTAGAATTTCACCATTCGCTGTCCGTCTTGCCTCAACCGTCTTGCCTCAACCGCCTTGCCTCAACCGCCTTGTCTTGGCGTGAGGATTTCCACGCAGTCGCCGTCCTTCAGCGGAGCCGAAGCCCAGCGGGCGCGGGGAATCACATCGTAGTTGACCGCGACCGCAAGGTGCTTGCTGGCGTATTCCAGTTCGTCCAGCAGCGCCTCGACATGCGCCGCGCGCGTCTCGCGTTGTTCGCCGTTGACGGTCACAAGCATCGCATCACCTGGTTGTCCACCTCGCCGCGTTGCACATAAGCGGCCGTCAGCTCGGCCAGCGCCGGCGCGAGCAGAAAGCCGTGACGGTAGAGCCCGTTCACGGTGATCGTTTGTCCCTTGATGTCGATGCGCGGCAGGTTGTCGGGGAAGGCGGGGCGCAGCCCCGCGCCGATCTCGACGATACGCGCCTCGCCGAACGCCGGATGCACCGCATAGGCCGCGCTCAGAAGCTCCAGCGCCGAGCGCACGCTGACGCCGCGATCCTCGCTTTCGATCGAGGTCGCGCCGATCATGAAAACGTTGTCCTCGCGCGGAATGATGTAGAGCGGCCAGCGCGGATGCAGCAGCCGCACCGGGCGCGACAGCGCGATCTCGTCGGTTTCGACGATAATCATCTCGCCCTTTACGCCGCGCAGGTCCGGTGCGACGTCGCGCGCCGAAAGCCCGCGGCAGTCCACGACCAGATGGCCGGGGTCGTTGCCATCGTGCTCGCTGTGAAAGCGGATTTCGATGCCCAGCGCCTTCAGCCGCTCGCGAAGCTTGGGCAGCACCCGGCGCGGCTCGACGTGGCCCTCCTGCGGGAAGAACAGCGCATCGCGGAAACGCCCTTCGAGCGCGGGCTCGAGCTTGGCGATTTCGTCCGCCGCCAGCCGCCGGTGGCCGGTGGAAAGCCGGGCGAAACGCTCGAAGTCGGCGCGGTCGCGCGGGTGCGCCACCACCAGCGAGCCGTTGAACGGCGTATCGGGAAGGGCTTCGCGCCACAAATCGAGCGAGCGCGCGCCAAGCCGGGTGATGACGGGCTCCGACGACTCGCCCTCGCACCAGGGCGCGAGCATGCCGCCGGCGAAATGGCTGGTGGCTTGCGTCATGGACGCATCGCCGCGCTCGAACACGACGACGCGGCGGCCGGTCTTGGCCAAGGCGAGCGCCTGCCACGTCCCGGCGATGCCTGCGCCGATGATGTGCGCGGGCGGACTCTCCGCCGCTTTTGTGCGCGCAGCCGCGATTTCGCGTGGGAATGGATCGTCTTGAAGCATCCCTGTCCCTTCGCCGGCATGACCCGGATCAGGTTCAAAGGGTCGCCGCCTTCGCGGCCTCTCAGCTCCGTTTCGGAGCACCCCTCGGAACACCTCTAATTTAGGCCCGCGCGCCGGGGTGTCAACGGACACCGGCGCGCGATGCGGCCGCTGCGCGCAACGATGGTGTGCACAAAACGCATCCGGGCGCGGAGCTTTCGCGCCGCGCCCGGATTTTCGCCTCTGAGGCGGTTCTATTGCGGCGGAGCGGCGTTCGCCTGCTGCTCGATCAGCGGTGTGATGCGCCGCACGGCGACGCGGCGGTTGACGCGCTCCGGCCCATCGGTCGGCACCTTGAGGTATTGCTCGCCGTAGCCCTGTGTCACCAGGTTTTCCGGCGGAATCTGGAACCGCTCGGTGAGCGCCACCGCCACCGCTTCGGCGCGGCGATCCGATAGCGACAGGTTGTCGTCGTCGTTGCCGACCGCATCGGTGTGGCCTTCGATCAGGAACACCTCGCTCGGGTTCTGCTCGATGGCCCGGTTGAGCGCGCGGGCGATCACCGATAGCCGGTCGATCTGGTCGGGCGTCAGTTGCCACGATCCGGTGTCGAAGTTGATGTCGAGATCGACGCGCGGCATGCGGTCGCGAACCGGCGCGCTGAAACGCACCTGGTCGAGCGTGTAGCGCTCGGGCAGCACCTCGACCGGCGGCGCGGTGAACGCACCGTAGATGTCGTCGTACTGCGCCGCGTCCGCATCGATGATGTAGTGGTTGCGCGGAATGCGGATCATCGGCGGCGGCAACGCGACGAAGAAGTTCGAAGCGCGCGGCCGTCCATAGTCGTTATTGATGATGATGACGTCGCGGCCGTCGGGCCCGCGGCGCATGCGGCGCAGCAGGCGGCCGTTGTCATCGAGAACGTTGACGATGCGTACGCCGTTGGGCCGCTCGATGATCGTCTCGCGATAATTGCCGCGCCGCTCGACGCGGACATCGCGCGCGCCAACGGCGAAGCGGTTGGCATCGTCGTGGCGGATGATCGTCCGATTGTCCTGCCGGATGATGGTGCGATCGCCCTCGCGGATGAAGGTGCGATTGCCTTCGCGCGTTTCCCTGCGCTCCTGGCGGAGTTGATCGATTCTGGGCGCCGCGGTTTGTCCGTTGCGGCGGATGAATTCTTGCGCGTCGCGCGGCCGCGGCGGCTGGCCCTGCGGAGCCATCATCGCGGGATTGGGGCCGCGCATCGCCGGTCCGCCCGGTTGCTGGGCCGCGGGCGGCGGAGCGCCGCGTTGCGGCTGCACGGTCGAAGGGGCGATCTGCGGCTGCGGCTGTGCGGCCGGCGCGGGCGCGCCCTGCGTCGGCGGCTGACCGGGCCTTCCGTTCGGCGGTCCGCGCCGCTCCTGTGCCGCCGGCGGCGGAACGGGACGTCCGGGCGGCTGCGCCGTTGGCGGGGCGGTTTGCGGTTGCGGCGGCCGCGCGGCGGGCGCTTGCGGCGGTTGTGCGACAGGCGGCTGCGGGCGCTGCATCGCGGGAGCCTGAGGGCGTTGCATCGCCGGAGGTTGAGGACGCTGTACCGGCGGCGTTTGCGCGGCCGGTGGCGTCGGCGGTCCGCGCCGTTCCTGCATCGCAGGCGCGCGTGGAGGCTGCGGGGGTTGCGGGGCGACGGCCGGACGTTGCGGCTGGGCCGCAGGCGGACGCTGCGGCTGCGCGACGGGCGGGCGCTGCTGCGGTTGTGCTGCCGGCGGGCGCGGCTGTGCCGGGGGCGCGGGACGCGCGGCCGGCGGTTGCTGCTGGTTGCCGCGCGGCGGTGGCGGGCCGCGCCTGTTTCTCTCGTTCTCCGGCGGAGCGGCTTGCGCCAGGCGAATGGTGCCGTCCGCGGCATGAGCGGACGGAGCGGCATCCGCGAGGATCGTCGCGGCAAGGCCCGTCGCCGCCATGCTTGCCGACGATGCGCAGGTGACGGCGAGGATGGCCGTTCCGGCAAGCAGGAGTGACGTGGTCGTGTTAGCGGCGATCCGCTGACGCAATTTCATGATCTGGCATTTCTCCGTTAAGGCGCGTGCATACCATAAGCGCAACGAAATGATCGTGCGCGGCCGAACTTGGCGATTTCGTGACTGTCGGACGATTTGTTCTCGCGCGCTGATGAACGGATGTTTAGCGAACGCGAGAGCATGAACGCGAAAGGTGCCCGATTTTCGGATCGGATCGTGCTCCGTCGGAAAGATGTGCGACGAGTCCGATTCAACCGTTGAAGCGGACTCTAGCGTTGCAGCGCGATCTTGCGCACCAGCGCCCGCGCGCTGCCGTCGGCCTCGGCGATGACACGCAGCGTCGTCGAATCGAACGCGACGCCGACGAGACGGAGATCGTTGACGGCGGCCTCGACCTCGACGCCATCGACGGGCTTCTGGAAATCCGCGATGGCCTCCTGGATGCTCTTGCGCGCGCTTGCGGCGAAGGGCTTGAGATCGATCACCGCGTGTTGCGCCAGCGCATCCTTCAGATACGGGATGGCGGCGCGCGCCGCGGTGCCGAGCAGGCCGAACGCCGCTTCCGACTGTACATCGAGCGAGATGTCGGCGAGCCGCATGATCTGCTGCTGGCGATCAAGCTCGGGCTTGCCCCAGATGTGGACCGTGGCGTCGGCACCGAGCCCGAACCAGCTTCTGGTTTCGTTGGCGTGCACCCGCAGCGAGATCAGCAGCCGATCGCCGGACGCCGCGACCTGCGCGTTCAGCACCGTGACCTTGCCCGGCGCGTCGCCGGATTCCGGGAAGGCGCGGCCTTTGAGCTGTTGTTCGAGCACGCGATTCAACTCGGTGAACGGCACGTCGATCGGCACCGCGATGTTGACCTTGCCCTGGTCGGTTTGCTGCAGCGTCAGTTCGAGCTGGGCCGGGAACGGACATTCGGGCTTGGTCTGGGCGGGGACGATGCGTGTCTCGGCCTGCACGCCGAGCGTCAGGATCACCCAATCGGGCACGATGCGCGGTTGCGCGGCCAGCGCCTTGGTCGGCCGCATCTCGAGCCACAGATTCGGTGCGCCCGCGGCGGCCTGACCGAGCGGGATCGAGCGGCACATCTGCGCCCATTGCTGGCGCACGGCGTTCTCGAGCGTGCGGTCGTTGCGCAACTGGTTCGACAGGTTGCCGATCTGCTCGTTCACGGATTTATCGAGCAGCGGCTTCACCTCGTTGGCGATGTTGAGCTTGACCCCGGCGATGGTCATGCCGCCGTCGCCGAGCGAAACGTTGCCGCTCAGGTTGGGTTCGATCCGCCAGTTCGCCAGCAGCGCGGGGCGCGAGGTGATCGAGACATTGCCGCGGATATCGACGCGCTGATCGAGCGCGCGGCTGGTGAGCTTTTCCACGCCGCGGCCGAGGTTGTTGCCGAGCAGGCCCGTGATCGTACCCGCAAGATTGCCGGTGCGGTCGGCGATCTGGCCGGTGGCGCGAAGCGAGCCGTTGAGCGTGGTCGCGATGTTGAGTCCCGCCGCCGCGCCGGTCACGACCATCGGGCCGCGAGAGACGGTCCAGCCGATGTCGGCCTTGCCGAGCAGATCGCTCAGCGGATTCTCGTTCTTGCCGGTGAGGCCGCGTGGCGCGTTCGCCTCCAGCACGTCGCGGATGGCGAGATCGGCGACCGCCACGGGCGCGACGATCACCGAATTGCGCGTCACGGGCTGCAACGGCGCGAGCGCCGTCAGGGCGGGTCGGCTTTCGTCGAGCGGATTGGTCGGGAAGACGCGGTCGAGCACCCAGAGCGTGCCGCCGAAGAATACGGCGACGACGGCGGCTCCAAGGAGAATGTTGCGGAGCGACAGGCGGACCGGCAGTGCTGCTCTCCCTCTCGACAGCCAAACGGATGCCGGCAAAGTTTAATCCGGACAGTCCGGTTGTACCAGTGTCCGCAGATGAAACGGCCCGCCGAAGAACCGCGTCGGCGGTATCTCGTGGCGGGCCGTCGTGTGACGATTGCGACGCGAAGCGGAGCCGTTTCGCGCGAAGGGCTACGCGGGAGTGCCCATGCGGTAGAGCTTGACCGCGGCGTAGACCGCTTCGCTCGCGGGCGTCGGAACGCCAAGCTCCTTGCCGAGCGACACCACCTTGCCGGTGAGCCAGTCGAGTTCGAGCCGGTTGCCAGCTTCGAGGTCGTGGAACATCGACGCCTTCATGCCGGGCGGTGCGTTCTCGGAGAACGTCATGCGGTCTTCGATCCACTCGTTGGGCACCTTCGCGCCGGACTTCTGGCCGACCGCGAGGCATTCCTCCATCAGCTTGCGATAGAAGGCGCGGGTGTCGGGATCGGCGAGGATCTTGCCGAGCGGCTGGCGCGTCATGCAGTTGGCGCCGGCGAGCGAGGACAGGAAGATGAACTTCTGCCAGCGTTCGCGATTCATGTCGTCCTGGAGTTGGACATCGACGTTGGCGGCCTTGGCCGCTTCGGCGAAAGCGGCGAGCTTGGCGTCGGGCTTGCCGTCGATGCGGCCGCACCGCAGCGTCGCGAACTTGCTGGTATGGCGCACGATGCCGGGGCCGCCGAGCACGCTCGCGATATAGGCGGTGCCGCCGACGGTCTGATCCTTGCCGAGAATTCCCGAGACGCGCTCGTAGCTGTCCACGCCGTTCTGCAACGTGATGACGCGGGTGTCGGGGCCGACGAGCGGCTTGGCGAGTTCGGCCGCCGTTTCGGTGTCCCACAGCTTGACCGCGAACAACACGATATCGACGGGGCCGACCTCTTTGGGGTCCGAGGTCGCGGTGACGTTCTTCAGGTGCAGGTCGCCGTGCACGCTCTCGATCTTGAGCCCGTTCTTGCGCAGCGCCTCGAGGTTCGCGCGGCGCGCGATCAGGGCCACGTCGTGGCCTGCCGCCGCCATGCGTCCGCCGAAGTAGGCGCCGACGGCGCCCGCTGCCATTGCTGCAATTCGCATTGGAATATCACCCGGTTGAAGTTTCGGCGCCGGGTTTATCGAATGAGAAGGGGCGAGGTCCAGTGCCCCCGCCCCGAAAACGACTGCCCGCGCGTGCGATCAATAGAGACGCGATGCCGCAGAGCCGTGGGCGAGCGAATGGCCCACGCTGTCGGGAACGCTGATCGCCGCCGGACGCAGTGCATCGTTTTCCGACAAGCGTTCGTGAGTCCGCGTGCGCGCGACGGCCGGCGCGCCGCGATGCCTGCTCATCGGCAGCACCACGACCTTGGCGCCGACCGATACGCGATTGAACAGATCGATCACGTTTTCGTTGGTCAGCCGGATGCAGCCCGACGACACGCGCTTGCCGATGGTGCTCGGATCGTTGGTGCCGTGGATGCGATAGAGCGAATTGCCGAGATACATCGCCCGCGCGCCGAGCGGATTGCCGGGACCGCCGGCCATCATGCGCGGCAGATAGGGTTGGCGCGCGATCATCTCCGCGGGCGGATGCCAATCCGGCCATTTCTGCTTGCGGGCGATATGCTCGACTCCGGCCCAGGTGAAGCCTTCGCGGCCGACGCCGATGCCGTAACGGATCGCGCGGCCGTTTCCGAGCACGTAATAGAGATAGGTGTTCGGCGTATCGATGACGATGGTGCCGGGCTTTTCGTTGGAGTTGTAGGCGACGATCTGGCGCTGGAAGCGCTGCGGCACCGGCGCCGCTGAGTTGTCGATGAAGCCGCCGTCCGGCTCCATCTGCTGGCGCATGCCGGGGAAGGCTTGCTCGAGAAACACATCGGGGGAATCGTCATTCAGGAAAAGCGGCGCCGCGCGGCCCGGCGCGACGGACAGGATCATCAAGGCCGCCGCCGAGGCGGCCAAGCGCCAATGACCGATGCGGAACATGATACTCTCCCGACATACACGATCAGTCCGCCGTAACAACGAACAAGCGGTGCGCCGGTTCCCCCGCGGCTAGCGCCGGTCTGCATGCCAGCCGACGCGGGCGTCGGGGATGGAGTCGGTCGAGGAGAAGTACGGTTTGATGTCGAGGAGGGGGGTGCCGTCGATGCAATCGACGCCGACGACGTGGAGCGTCGTGCCCTCGACCTTGCGCAGCTCCACCACGGCGAGCGCGATGGGGTTGGGCCGCACCGGCGAGCGCAGCGAAAAGGTCGGCTTGCCCGCGCCGTATTGCGCCGGCACCTGAATCACCAGGTCGCGCCGGGCGTGGTCCATCCAATAAAGCAGGATGAGGTGTGAGCAGGTGTCGACGCCGGGCAACGCCTTGATCCAGCGCGGGTCCACCTCGACCGTGCAGACGGTGCCCAACTCCCTGGCCTGCCGGGCGTTCTTCGGGCATTCGCGGCGAGTCTTCCACGGCGTGCGAACGCGGCCGATGAAATAAAGCGAGGCGTCGAAATGGTCGGGCAGGGGCACCGACACTTCGCCGTCGCGAATGCCGGAGTTGGGGTCGTTCGAGTCGGACGTCATGGCCGCACCTTAAAGCACGATCGGGACCGATTGAATCGGTCATGTTCTCAAAGTCTCGCTTTCGAGCGATCGTGTTTCGCCACGAGGCCCGACAGCACATCCGCCGAAAGGCGGAGTCGCATCCTCCGAACGGGCGGTGCGAACATCGTCATCGTGCGAAGCGCACCGGAAGTTGGATGCCGGGAAGGCGTATGTGCGCATGCCTCTCTGCCGCGGGCGGGGGCCACACGCGGCCGGACGCATCTCAAGGGAAACACTCCTGGGAGTTGATTTTATCAGAATATTAACGTTAAAGTTGTATCGCCTGCCCGATGAGAACCGCAGGTTTCCGTGCTGTCCTGGCGCCCATCGTTGGCTTGCTGCTTCTGACCCCCGCGGGAAGCGGGCGGGCTGACGATGTGGTGCTGGGCTCGATCCGGCTGCGCGGCGGGATCGACGCCAACCCGACCTTGCTGCCCGGCGTGCGGCCCAGCGCCTTCGCCGGCCTCGATGGCGCGTTCGCCGTCGGCCGCGAGGAAAGCGGCCGCAACGTCGGCATCGTCGCCGAGATCGAGCGAACGGACTATGCGCGGGCCGACCTCGATCCGTCGGAGCGATACCGGGTCGTGCTCAAGGCCGAAGACACCGCGTTCGATGACTGGGCGTTGCGATCCGCCACGAGCGTCGAGGCCGTCCGCAGCGCGACGCTGCACTCGTCCGACGTCGCGCAGACTGTGCGCGCGCAACGGACCGGCGGTCCGCTGCGGCCATTCGTTGCCGCCGAAGCGCATTACACGACGCTCAACGAAACCAACGCGATCCGGGTCGATTTCCTGCCGGACGATCTGCGCTATGCCTGGTTCTGCTTCCCGGCGCGAGCGTCGCGCAACGGGACTCGCGCTTGCCTTGATTGACCTTCAGGTATAAAGATATCTTTATATGTTGGGATATGGCCCATGAGCGCTGCCCATTTGCCGTTCGACAGCCTCAACGCCGCGCTCAAGGCTGCGGGCGAGGAAACGCGGCTTCGCATCCTCGCCCTCGTCGGCGAGGCCGAGCTGACCGTTTCCGACCTGACCGACATTCTGCGGCAGTCGCAGCCGCGCATCTCGCGCCACCTCAAGCTTCTGGTCGAAGCCGGATTGGTGGAACGCTTCCGCGAAGGCGCGTGGGCTTTTTTTCGTCTGGCGGAGAGCGGCGGCAGCGCCGAACTGGCGCGCGCCTTGATCGCGCGGCTCGATCCGCATGACTCGATGATTGCGCGCGACCGGGAACGGTTGGCGGCGGTGCGGACCGCGCGCGCCGCCGCTGCGCAGGATTACTTCCGCGCCCATGCCGCCGAATGGGATCGCATTCGCAAGCTTCATGTCGCCGACGAAGCGGTGGAGGGCGCGATCCGCGATGCGCTTGCGGATCGGCCGTTCCGCTCGCTGCTCGATCTCGGCACCGGCACCGGCCGCATCCTGGAAATGTTCGGCCCCGAGGTTGAGCGCGGCCTCGGCATCGACTTGTCGCTCGACATGCTGCTGCTCGCGCGTGCGCGCATCGAGCGCGCGGGGCTGCGCCATTGCAGCGTGCGGCAGGGCGATATCTACGATCTCGCCGTGCCGGGCGGCTCGTTCGATGTCGTCATCATCCATCAGGTGCTGCACTTCCTCGACGATGGCGGCCGCGCGATCCATGAGGCGGCGCGCGTGCTCGCGCCCGGCGGCCGGCTGCTGGTGGTCGATTTCGCGCCGCACGATCTCGAATTCCTGCGTGAGGAGCACGCGCATCGCCGGTTGGGTTTTGCGCCGGAGACGGTGACGCAATGGCTTGCCGCCGCCGATCTCGACGTGACGATGCACAAGAGCCTGCAACCGGAACCGGGATCGGACGGCATCATCGCGGTTTCGCTATGGCTTGCGCGCGACAGGCGTGTGCAAATCGCAAATGACGTGCGGGAGGTGGCGTGATGCGATCGAGCATCCGGGTTTCGTTCGAATTCTTTCCGCCCAAGACCGCGGAGATGGAGCAGAGCCTCTGGGAGGCGATCGGCCGTCTTGAGCCGCTCGCGCCGAGCTTCGTTTCGGTGACGTATGGCGCCGGCGGTTCGACGCGCGAGCGCACCCACGCCACGGTGCGCCGCATCGCGGCCGAGACGGCGCTGACGCCGGCCGCGCATTTAACCTGCGTGGCGGCGACGCGCGCGGAGGTGGACGACGTCATCGGCTCGTATCGCGACGCCGGCGTGCGTCACATCGTGGCGTTGCGCGGCGATGCCGTGGGCGGTGCGGGCGCGCGCTACGCGCCCCATCCGGGCGGCTACGACAACGCCGCCGATCTGGTCGGCGGCATCAAGCGGCTCGCGAATATGGACGTGTCGGTCGCGGCCTATCCCGAGAAGCATCCCGACAGCCCATCGGTCGAGGCCGATATCGACATGCTCGAGGCCAAGGTCGATGCCGGGGCCGACCGCGCCATCACCCAGTTCTTTTTCCAGAACGATCTCTATTTCCGTTACCTGGAGCGGGTGCGGGCGCGCGGCATCAACATTCCGGTCGTGCCGGGCATCCTGCCGGTGCAGAACTTCAAGCAGACCAAAAGCTTTGCCGAGCGGTGCGGGGCGTCGGTGCCGCGCTGGCTGGCCGATCGTTTCGACGGGCTCGACGACGACGTGGCGACGCGCAAGCTCGTGGCCGCGGCGGTGGCCGCCGAGCAGGTGCTCGACCTGGTCGGGCAGGGCATCACCGACTTCCACTTCTACACGATGAACCGCGCCGACCTCGTTTACGCGATCTGCCACATGCTCGGCCTGCGGCCGGCGGTGAAGCAGGCGGCGTAACGCCCGAGAGGGTTTGTCTTCAGAGTCTGGCTCGAAAAGCGGCCGACGAACCCAGAAACACGTTCTGAGTTTGCCGCTGGATTCCGGGTCCGGCTTCAGCCGGCCCGGAATGACCCGGCGAAAACATTGGGCCTGGAAACGGCGAAGCCTCTCGGTCGTCATTCCGGGGCGCTCGCGCATAAGCGCGTTCACGCGTGTTTTCGACACGCTATGCGAGCGAACCCGGAATCCAGATACGAGCATGGCGACTGCCTCTGGATTGCGGATCGCCACTGTCGTGGCGTTCGGAATAACGATGGCGCGTCTTCGGTCAGGCCGCTGAAACGAAAACACCGGAGGGGGTAAGCCCTCCGGTGCTGGAACGTGAGCCGTTTAACGGCTGTTCGATCTTAGGGGCAACCTCAACTCAAAATGCGCCCAGCAGAACCGCGCTGACGAAAGCGATCGCCGCGCACACCGCGAGGAGATTGAGTCTCAAGGTCAGGTCCACTGTTGGCCTCCCTCAGTTCGAGCCCAAGGAATCTAGCAGAGCCCCGGGCCCGTCCGAAGCAGCAAACGTGCTGCACCGCCAGACCGTTCCAGGCGGCGAGGGTTCGCCATAACAATTTGTGTTTGCTTATAAAATGTCGCGAGCGAGAACGGCGGCCCGGCTTTGGTGCAATGCAAGCTGTGAAAAAAATTCCGGTAAAATACAACCAGGACGAGAAAGAGAGGCCCGATTTCAGTCGCGCCGGGCCAATGCCGATTCGACAAACAGCGCGGCCTCGAGCGTGGCCCGGTCGGCGCCGAAGCGGCCGATGACCTGCACGCCGAGCGGCAGGCCGGTGTGATCGGTGAGGCCCGGCACGTTCACGCAGGGCGTTCCCATCAAGGTCCACAGCCGGTTGAAGGTCGAGTTGCCGGTGCTCGCCAATCCTTTCGGCGCGGCCCCCGGAGCGGACGGCGACAGGATCACGTCGATGTCGGCCATCGTCTCGGCGAGCGCGCGGCGCGCCTGGCTGGTGGTGCGGCGCGCGTCGTCGTAGGCGTCGGCGCTGATCGCCCAGCCGGCCTCGATCAGCTCGCGGATGCCTTTGCCGAGCAGGTCCTTCGACCGCTCGTATTCGGAGGCGAGCGAACGCGCCGTCTCGTAGGCATGGACGGTGGCATGCGCCCGGAACGCCGCGGCGACGGCCGGCGGCAGGCGGATATCCTTCACCCGCGCCATCGCAGCGCCAGCGGCGCGGGCCGCGGTGTCGAGCGCCGCGCTCATGTCGCTCGAAGCCGACGGCCAGGGCTGCTCGCGCAGCACGCCGATGCGGGGCGACGCCGGCGCGCGCTGGTCCACGCGCAGGTCGCGGTCGCCGATGACCGCCGCGGCATAGGCCACGTCGGCCACGCCCGCGCCGAACAGCCCCGCCGTATCGAGGTGCCAGGACACGCACTTCATGCCGATGGTGGGGAACAGCCGGTAGGACGGCTTGAAGCCCGCGACGCCGCAGAAACTCGCCGGGCGGATCACCGAGCCGCCGGTCTGGCTGCCGGTGGCGAGCGGCACGAAGCCTGCCGCGACCGCCGCCGCCGAGCCCGACGACGAGCCGCCGGGCGTGTGCGCGAGGTTGTGCGGGTTGCGGGTCTTGCCCGGATCGGTGTGGGCGAATTCGGTGGTGACGGTCTTGCCGAACGGGATGCCGCCGGTGCGCCGGATCATCGCCACCAGCGAGGCGTCCGCCTTCGGCCGGTAATTCAGATAGAGCTTGGAGCCGTATTCGGTCGGCATGTCCGCCGTATCGAAAATGTCCTTCAGCGCCACTGGCAGGCCGCGCAAGGGCTTTGCCGCGATGCCCTCGGCCAGCGCCAGCTTGCGCGCGCCGTCCACGTCGAGATTGACGAAGGCGCCGATCTCGCCCTCGCGCGCGGCGATGGCTTCCGCGCATTGTTCGATCACTTGCGTCGGCGTGAGTTCGCCGGCCTCGAGGCGGCGGGCGAGATCGAGGGCGGACAACATCAGGCGGAGCCGTTCATGTGCGATGAGTTCATGTGCGAATGCAGTTTCAAACGGCGGCGCGGGCAGGCCGCCGGGACCAGCGTGGTTTTGGCCCGAAGGCAGCGGCGGATCAAGGCCCGCGGATACGATCCGTTCACCATACACGCGCGCTTAGCGTTGAAGACTCTTTAACAGGATTGTTCGCATTGTCGGCGCATGTCGCGTCGCGTGCGTTGGTTGATCGGCGGTTCCGTGATCCTGCTGACCTTGGCCGGATGCGGACGCAACTTCCTGCAATATGCCGAGCGTGCCCCGTGGCGCCGCGAGGCCGAGCTTGCCTGCCTCAACTCCGGGACGGTCCGTGAGGGGCCGGGCCTCGTCAAGATTTCGCCGGTCGAGGGCGCCGGCGTCTGCGGCATGGATTTCCCGCTGAAGGTTTCGGAGCTGGGCGAGAGCGCCGCGCTCGGCTATTTCGACGAGTCGATGCGGCCGCCGGGATCGATTCCGGGCGGCGGCAGGGCGGCCGCCGGGCCGCGCTGGCCGTCCCAGCAGTCGTATCTGCCTCCCGCGCAGGCCGATGGGCCGATGTCGCTGGAGCCGCCCGGCGTTTCTGCCTCGGCCTATCCGTCGCAACAGCAACTCGGCGCGCCGCCGGCCAACCTGCAAGCGCCTGCCGGCTGGCAGCGGCTCGATGGCCGCGCCAATGTCGAACACGCGCACGGCGCGCCCGAGATCGAGCAGGGGCCGGAGCTTGCGGAGCCGCCGCGCTCGATGCGCCCGGCTGCGCCCGCCACCGTGCCGTCGCGGCCGTTGCCGGCGCTCGGACCCGTGCGCAATCCGCAAATCGCCGCCAGCACGCCGGTGGAGTTGAAGCCCGCGGCTACGCTCGCGTGCCCGATCGTGTCGGCGCTCGACCGTTGGATCGCGGACTCGGTGCAGCCCGCCGCGCGCAAATGGTTCGGGCAGCCCGTTGTCGAGATCAAACAGATTTCCGCTTACTCCTGCCGCGGCATGAACGGTCAGCCGGGCGCGCATATTTCCGAACATGCGTTCGGCAATGCGCTCGACATTGCCGCCTTCGTGCTGGCGGACGGCCATCGCATCACCGTGCAGGGCGGCTGGAAGGGTTCGCCGGAGGAGCAGGGCTTTCTGCGCGACGTGCAGGGCGCGGCCTGCGATCAGTTCACCACCGTGCTCGCGCCGGGTTCGAACCGCTTCCACTACAACCACATCCATGTCGATCTGATGCGCCGCGCCAGCGGCCGCCGCATCTGCCAGCCGGGGGCGGTGGATGGCGAGGTGGTCGCGGCGCGTGCGCGCAAGGGCTCGGTGTTCGCATCGCGTCCCGCCGATCCGCCGCCGACGCGGCGCTACGATCCGCCGGTGAGTTCCGCCAACGATCCGTTCGCCTGGCGCGGCGACGTGCGCCGCAGCGATCCGGCAACGACAGGTTCCATCGCCCGGCAATCGGCGGCCAAGGATCTCTCCCGCGAAGACAACGATTGGGTCGAGGATCCCGGCCCGCGTCCGTCGATCGACTGGGGCAAGGATCGCCACAAGGCTTATTGAGAGGCCGACCGCGGCTTCTGGCCGCGCCTTCTTGCCGTGGGCTTCCTTCGACCTCTTCCACAAATCGCGTTCCATCCCGATATAGTGCGCGCACGGCCGGTGTTCGGCCCATGAAAGGAAACCTTCATGCTTCGCATTCGCCGACTTCCATTGCTGGCTTTGCTCGCCGTGGTTGCCGCGCTTTCGTTCTCGGTTGTGTCGGCCGACGCACGCTCGTCCGGCAGTTTCGGCAGCCGTGGTTCCCGTACGTTTTCCGCGCCGCCCGCGACCAACACGGCGCCGCGCGCCGCGCGCCCGATGGAGCGCAGCATGACGCAGCCGGGCCAGGCACAGACGCGCGCCGCGACCGCGGCGGGTCAGACCTCGGCCGCGCGTCCGGGCCTGTTCGGCGGCGGATTGCTCGGCGGCCTTGCCGCGGGCTTCATCGGCGCGGGCCTGTTCGGTCTGCTGTTCGGTCATGGCTTCCTCGGCGGCATGGCGGGGTTCGCCTCGATCCTCGGCCTGTTGCTCCAGGTGGCGCTGATCGTCATCGTCGCGCGGCTCGCCTGGGCGTGGTGGCAGCGCCGCAACGGAATGGCCACGGCGGGCGGACCGTCGCTGCGTCAGGGCCTCGATGGCGGTTCGCGTCCGGGATTGGGCGCGGGCCTCGGTTCGGGCTTCGCGGGATTGGGCGGCGCGTCGGCGTCGGCCAGCGAGGACATCGAGATCGCGGGCGAGGACTTCGACGCCTTCGAGCGTCTCTTGTCCGAGATTCAGACGGCCTACGGCAAGGAAGACCTGTCCGCGTTGCGCGCGCGGCTGACGCCGGAAATGCTGTCGTACTTCTCGGAAGACCTGACGCAGAACGCCAGCCGCGGCGTCGTCAACGAGATTGCGGACGTCAAGCTGCTGCAGGGCGACCTCGCCGAAGCCTGGCGCGAGGGCAACGACGAATACGCCACGGTGGCGATGCGCTACGCGCTCACCGACCGGATGGTGGATCGCGCCAGCGGCAAGGTGGTCGAGCAGGGGCCGTCGGAGGCCACGGAGCTGTGGACCTTCCGCCGCGTGCGCGGAGGCCAGTGGCTGCTCTCCGCGATCCAGCAGACGGACTGATCGCGCAGCCCATCACGAACGAATGCGATGGCCGGGCTTTGCGCCCGGCCATTTGTTTTTTTCGACGTCGCTTGCCCGCGAAGCCTTGGAGAGTTTTCGAGCGAGGCGCGTATCGTTCGCGTAAGGAAAACGCGCCAAGAACTCTAAGCGCGCAGCAACACGTAGCCGCGATGCTGCGCAGGTGTTGACGACGAGCGCATAAGCCTCGGTTGCGTCCGCACCCTTGGCCGCGCCGGCGTCCTGCGCGGCCGCGCCGACATCCTGCGCGGCGTTGCGGACATGCGCCATCTGCCGGGCTTGCCGGAAGCTCGACACCGGCAGGAGATCCGCCAGCGTTCCGGCCGCCTCCGGGACAGCACCGGTTTGCTGCTCGGCGTGATCGCGCGGCTTGCTAGTTCGGCTTGCCGTATCCGCCCGCCGTCGGCGTCTGGATGACGATGGCCTCGCCGGCCTCGACCACGGTGGCGTCCGCGCCTTTGAGGCGCTCCATCGTGCCGTCGTTGCGACGCACCCAGTTCTCGCCGATGCGGCCGTCCTCGCCGCCCGCCATGCCGAACGGCGGCACGCGGCGGTGGCCGGAGAGGATGGTGTATTCCATCCTTTCCAGGAAGCGGATGGTGCGGATCACGCCGTCGCCGGCGTTCCACCGGCCCTTGCCGCCCGAACCTTTGCGGATGTGGAAGTCCTCCAGCACTACGGGATAGCGAAATTCGAGAATCTCCGGGTCGGTCAGCCGCGTGTTGGTCATGTGCGTGTGCACGGCGTCGGTGCCGGGAAAGCCCGGCCCCGCCGGCGAGCCGGAGCAGATCGTCTCGTAATACTGATAGGTGTCGTTGCCGAAGTTGACGTTGTTCATGGTGCCTTGCGCGCCGGCCATGACGCCGAGCGCGCCGAGCAGCGTGTCGGTGACGGCCTGCGACACCTCGACGTTGCCGGCGACGACGGCCGCCGGATAGCGCGGCTTCAACATGCAGCCGTCCGGCACGACGATGTCGATCGGCCGAAGGCAGCCCGCGTTGAGCGGAATGTCGTCGTCCACCATGACGCGGAAGACATAAAGCACGGCGGCGCGCGTCACCGGCTCCGGCGCGTTGAAGTTGGTGCCCTGCTGCGGCGAGGTGCCGGTGAAATCGACGATGGCTTCGCGCTTCTTCTTATCGACGGTGATCTTCACCGCGATCACGCTGCCCTGGTCCATTTCGTAACGGAACGCGCAGTCGTGCAGCTTGTCGAGCACGCGCCGCACGCTTTCGTCGGCGTTGTCCTGGACGTGCTTCATGTAGGCATGCACGACGGGAAGGCCGAACTGCGCCACCATCTTGCGCAATTCCTGCGCGCCTTTCTCGTTGGCGGCGAGTTGCGCCTTGAGGTCGTTGACGTTCTGCAACGGGTTGCGCGCCGGATATTTCGCCTTGGTCAGAAGATCGTACAGCTCGCGTTCGCAGAAGCGGCCGCGATCGACCAGCTTGAAGTTGTCGATGTAGATGCCTTCTTCCTCGATGTTGGTCGCGACCGGCGACATCGAGCCCGGCGCGATGCCGCCGATGTCGGCATGGTGGCCGCGCGAGGCGACCCAGAACAGGATCTTCCTCTTGGCGTCGTCGAACACCGGCGTGCAGACCGTGAGATCGGGAATATGCGTGCCGCCGTTGTAGGGCGCGTTGATGAGATAGGAGTCGCCCGGCCGGATGTTGCCTTTGTTCTCGCGGATGATCGTTTCCACCGCGCTGTCCATCGAGCCGAGATGCACCGGGACGTGCGGAGCGTTGGCGACGAGCGAGGCGTCGGCGTCGAAGATCGCGCAGGAGAAATCCAGCCGCTCCTTGATGTTGACGGAATAGGCGGTGTTCTGCAGCGACACGCCCATCTGCTCGGCGATGGACATGAACAGGTTGTTGAACACCTCGAGCATGATCGGATCGGCCTTGGTGCCGATCGCCTTGGCGCGTCGAAGCGGAACCACGCGCGACAGCACCAGATGGTTCTTCGCGGTGATGGCGGCGCGCCAGCCGGGCTCCACCACAACGGTCTGATGCGGCTCGATGACGATGGCCGGGCCTTTGACCTTGTGGCCGGGCGAAAGCTGCTCGCGGGTAAAGACCGCGGCGTCGTGCCATTGGCCGTCGGAGAAGAACCGTGTCGTGCGGGTGGGCGAGGGGAGGCGCGTGCGTGTGGTCTTGTGCTTGCGTTCGCGGAACTTCGCGCCGCCGCCGACCGCTTCGACCGACACCGCCTCGATCACGAGCTGCTTGTTGCGGTCGATGAAGCCGAAGCGCGCCTTGTGCGCCTTCTCGAATGCCGCTTTCATCTTGGCGAGCGTTCCCGCCTCGACGACCAGCGGCGTGTCGGTGCCGGCGTAGCGGATGTGGGCGCGGACGATCACCTTGATCTGCTTGACGGGGACGCCCTGGCCCGCAACCTCCGCCTTGGCGTCGCGGCCGAGGCGGCCGCCCTCGCGCTTGATCGCGGCCAGCGCCTTGCCGCCGAGGCTTTCCTCGATGGCCAGTTGTCGGGTGGCGCGGATGTCGGCGAGCCCCATGCCGTAAGCCGACAGCAGCGACGAGAACGGATGGATCAGCACATCCGTCATGCCGAGCGCGTCGGCGACGAGGCAGGCATGCTGGCCGCCGGCGCCGCCGAAGCAGTTGAGGGCGTAGCGCGTCACGTCGTAGCCGCGCTGCACCGAGATTTTCTTGATCGCGTTCGCCATGTTCTCGACGGCGATCTTGATGAAGCCGTCGGCGACCTCCTCCGGCGATTTGCCGGCCTCCTTGGCGAGAGCCGAGAACGCGGTCTTGACCGCCCCGGCGTCGAGCGGCTGGTCCTGGTTCGGCCCGAAGATCTTCGGGAAGAAGTCGGGGATGAGCTTGCCGACGAGGACATTCGCATCGGTGACGGCCAGTGGCCCGCCGCGCCGGTAGCACGCCGGGCCGGGATTGGCCCCGGCGCTGTCGGGGCCGACGCGGAAGCGCGCGCCGTCGAAATGCAGGATGGAGCCGCCGCCGGCCGCGACCGTGTGGATCAGCATCATCGGCGCGCGCATGCGCACGCCCGCGACCTCCGTCTCGAACGTGCGTTCGTATTCGCCGTCGTAGTGCGACACGTCGGTGGACGTGCCGCCCATGTCGAAGCCGATGAGGTTCTTGAAGCCGGCCTCGCGGCCCGTTTCGGCCATGCCGACCACGCCGCCCGCGGGGCCGGACAGGATCGCGTCCTTGCCCTGAAACAGCTCGGCGGCGGTGAGCCCGCCGGACGACATCATGAACATCAGGCGGATGTCGTTTGCCGAAGGAGCGTGTTGTTTTGTTGCTGCTTTGCCGCTGGCCGCGGCGCGCTCCCTCCCTCCACGCGGAGCGTGGCGGGGAGGGTTGGGGTGGGGGGCGGACGAGTCCGCGGCATGGCCCGCGTTCAATTCATTCGCGACGATCGCGACATACCTCCGCAGGATCGGGGACAGATAAGCGTCCACCACCGTGGTGTCGCCGCGACCGACCAGCTTGATGAGCGGCGAAATCTCGTGGCTGACCGAAACCTGCGGAAAGCCCATCTCGCGGGCGAGCGCGGCCACGCGCTTCTCATGCTCGGGATAGCGGTAGGCGTGCATGAAGACGATGGCGACCGCCTTGAAGCCGTCCGCCATCGCGCGCTCAAGCTCGGCGCGCACGCCGTCGAGGTCCAGCGCGCGCTCGAGCGTGCCGTCGGCGCGCACGCGCTCGTCCACCTCGACGACGCGCTCGAACAGCATCTCCGGCTTGACGATGTGCTTGGCGAAAATCTTCGGCCGCGCCTGATAGCCGATGCGCAGCGCGTCGCGGAAACCCTTGGTTGTAAGGAGAAGCGTGCGCTCGCCTTTGCGCTCCAGCAGCGCGTTGGTGGCGACGGTGGTGCCCATCTTCACCGCGCCGACCCGGCCGGGTGGGATCGGCTCGCCGGCGGCGAGCCCCAGGAGGTCGCGGATGCCTTGGACCGCGGCGTCGCGGTAGGCCTCCGGGTTTTCCGACAGCAGCTTGTGGGCGGTGAGCGTGCCGTCCGGCCGCCGGCCGACCACGTCGGTGAAGGTGCCGCCGCGGTCGATCCAGAAATCCCAAGATCCGGATTGTGATCCGGATTGTGATCCGGATTGTGACCCCGATTGTGACCCGGATTGTGTTCCGGATGGTGCGCTGGACTGCAGGCGCGACCGGCTCCGTGTCTTGCGCTTCGTCTTGGAGTGTTTCGGGGATTTTCTCTGCGCCATGCCGGTGTCAGTCGTGCCAGTGTCAGTTATGCCGATGTCAAACGCCGCCGCTTCGTGCCGTTGCCCAACCTTGCTTAGCATGGGTGCGAGTGGGAAGGGATTCGTTCGGAATGCGAACCGGGCATGGCTCCCCTCGCCACGGTCGCGGCAGCCGTGCTATGGACGCTGCCGCCGCTGGCGCGGCCCCCCGCGAGACATCTTCTCGAAGGCGATGCGGGGGATGAGAATTTCATGACGATCCAACCGACAGGATAGACGATGGCGAACGTTGTGGCGATCTGCGGCTCTTTGCGTAAGGGCTCGTTCAACCGGCAGCTCATGAATGCGTCGATGCAGCTTGCACCGGCGGGCATGACGATCAAGGAGGCGCCGTCGTTCGCGTCCGTCCCGGTCTACAATCACGATGTTCAGGAATCGAGCGGGTTCCCGAAGGAGATCGAGGCGATCCACGAAGCCATCCGCGCCGCCGACGGCGTGTTGATCGTGTCGCCGGAGTACAATTGGTCGATCCCCGGCGCGATGAAGAACGCCATCGACTGGCTGTCGCGCTACAAGGAGGTCTGCTTCAAGGACAAGCCGGTGTGCATCCAGTCCGCGGCCGGCGGCCTGCTCGGCGGCTCGCGCATGCAGTATCACCTGCGCATGACGCTGACGGCGATCGAGGCGCAGCTTTTCGGCAAGCCCGAGGTTCTCGTCACCTTCGCCGCCAAGAAGTTCGCCGACGGCAAGATCACCGACCAGCCGACCATCGACATGGTCAAGCAGCAGCTCGCCGAGTTCGGCAAGTTCATCGAGCGCGTGAAGGTCTGATCCGCCGCCGGGACGGCGGCTATCCCCGCGCGACGTTGCCGATCCGTATCGGCACGCCGAACTCGCGGTGGCAGACCTCGGCGAGGATGGCGATGCCCTGGCGGATTTCGTCATGGCTCGGGCTTGCGAAACACAGCCGCATTCGGTTGTGGCTGTGTTTTGCGTTCACGGACCACTCCGGTCCCGGATTGATGGCGACGCCCGAGGCGAGCGCCGCCTGGTAAAGTTTCATCGTATCGACGTTCTCGGGCAACTTGACCCAGAGGAAGATGCCGCCCTTCGGCTCCTCGAATTCGGCCGCCGTGCCGAACTGCTCGCCGAGCGCCTCCATCAGCGTATCGAGCTTTTTCCGTAACGCTTCCGTCAACACCGGAACATGCGCGGCGAAATGCGGCGCGCAATATTCCGCCAGCACCATCTGCTCCAACGCGCCCGAACCGGCATCGGTCTTGAGCGCGAGCATCTGGCCGAGCAGCGGCCAGGGCGCGACGATGTAGCCGACGCGCAGCGCCGGCGCGACCGACTTGGAGAACGAACCGATGTGGATGACGTTGGCCGAACGGCTCATGGCATGCAGCGCCGGCGGCCGTTCGCGCGTCCACACCAGGTCGGCGTAGCAATCGTCCTCGAAGATCGGCACGCCATGCCGTTCCGCGAGCGCCAGCATCTCGGCGCGGCGGAACTTCGGCAGGATGGTGCCGGTCGGGTTCTGCACCGTGGGGACGGTGTAGATGAACTTCGGCCGGATGCCGCGGCGCTTGAGATCGTCGAGCGCGCCGGCGAGCAGGTCCATCCGCATGCCGTCGTTGTCGAGCGGGATGCCGACGATGTTGACGCCGAGCCGCACGAGTCGATTGATGGAGCCCTGATAGCAATCCTGCTCGATGATGACCGTATCGCCACGCGCGAGCAGCGCCGCGTTCACGAGATCGAGCGCCTGCAACGAGCCGGAGGTGAGGAGGATTTCATCGGCGGTGCAGGCGATGCCCGCGTCGCGGCGCAGCTTCCGCACCAGGAAGTCGCGCAGCGGCCGGTAGCCTTGGGGGCCGCTGTTCAAGCCATAGGTCGCAAGCGTTCGCCCCTCGCGCTGCAGGACGGAATTGGCCGCCGCGATCAGGTCGTCGAGCGGCAGCGCGTCGCCGTCGTTGTTGCCGCCGGTGAAGTTGTATTTCGGCGAGCCGGTCCACTTCGCCGCGGCGGGCGGCGCGCCCTTGGGGATGAGCGGAGCGAAGTCGAATGCAGCGGTCATGCGGGCCTCAAATGGACGTTGGTCGTTCCGGAGCGGCGCGAATGCGCCGGGCTTGGAGCGCTGACGCAAGCTCGGAATGGGTCGCTGGATTCCGGGTTCGCGCTGCGCGCGCCCCGGAATGACGGAGAGGCTTTGTCATTGTTTGCATCGCGATGTCCGCCCCCGGTCATTCCGAAAACCGCGCAACGCGCGGTTCTCCGGAGTTCAGAAGCAATCTCTGCATTGGCCTCTGGATTCCGGGTCCGCGTGTGAAGGACACGCGCCCCGGAATGACAACGGTGAGACTTCGGCACAGAGTCGTGTTGAAACATCGGCATCACATGAGCGCCTTGCCCTTCAGCCAGGCCGCGCCTTGCGCGTAGAGCGCGTCGGTGGCCGGGCCGTCGAGGCCGGGCAGGTCGGGCTTCACCGTGTAGCCGAACTTGGTTTGCAGATAGGCGAGGTGGCGATAGCCGGCGGGGAATTTCTGCAAGAGCGTGTTGTCGAGCTTGAGCCGCGCGGCGGGATCGAGCGGGTCCACGCGGTCCTTCTCATAGGTGAGGCGGCGCAGCACCAGGCCCCAGCGGCCCTTGCGCTTCTCCAGGAAATCGTAGAACCGGCCGAAGCAGGTGACGTCGCAGGCAACGCCATCGACCGACAGGCGCTGCGAGATCGTCATCTTGGTCTGCGCGACGGCGCGCTTGCCCTTGATGTCGATGGATGAGCCGCCGAGCATGTGATGGACGATCGTGCCCTTGGCGTAGCCGGCCTTGCTGACCTCGATGAAGTCCTTGTAGCTCCCCTGAAACCACGTCGCCCACATCTGGCCGTCGTCGTGCCAGACCGTCTCGAAGCGGTCCCACTGCAGGCCGTCGCGCCACACCGCCCAATTCTCGATCAGCTCGCGGATGGCGAGCTTGTCCTCCGCATTCTTTGTCATCAGGCGTCCCCCGGCGGTGCTGGCGTCCGCTGCAACACTGCCCTAACGTTTCCCCGGAAGCCAGCGGGAGCGGATCATGGCGAGGTTGCAAGGGCGTGTGGCGATCGTGACCGGCGGCGCGAAGGGGATCGGCGTGCATTATTCCAAGGCGCTTGCCGCCGAGGGCGCGCAGGTGATGATCGCCGATGTTGCCGACGGCGCGGCGCTCGCCGCCGAGATCGCCGCCAAGCACGGCCGCAATTCGACCGACAGCATGATCTTCGACGTCAGCGACGAGGCGCAATGCAAGGCGCTGGTGGAAAGGACCGTCGCCCGCTTCGGCAAGGTCGATATCCTCATCAACAATGCCGCGCTCTACGCGCCGCTGCCCACGCTCAAGGTCACCGACATCGACGTGGAGCTGTGGGACAAGGTGATGGCGGTGAACATCCGTGGGCCGTTCCTCATGGTCAAGCACACCGCGCCGCATATGATCGAGCGCAAGTACGGCAAGATCGTCAACATCGGCTCGGGCACGGTGCCCCGCGGCATCCCCGAGTTCTCCCACTACGTCACGTCGAAGGGCGCGGTGACGGCATTTACCCGCTGCATGTCGCGCGAGCTTGGCGCGCACGGCATCTGCGTCAACACGTTGGCGCCGGGCTACACGCTCTCCGATACCGGCCTCACCAACACCGTCCATGTCGAGCAGTCCAAGACGGCGGCGGTGGCGCGCCGGGCGCTCAAGCGGGACGAATATCCCGAGGATCTGTTGGGGACGCTGATCTATCTGTGCTCCAGCGACAGCGATTTTGTCACCGGACAGGTCCTGGCGGTGGACGGTGGCGCGAACAACAGCGCCTAATGAAGCAATTTCAACGGGTTGGTGGGGAAAGCCACGCGAATGGCGAATGCCGCCCGTGGCGGCGAGCCGCTACCAATTGTTGCAAAAACGACTATGTTCGGGACAACCCAGACCGGATCGGCCGGCATTCTTAAGGAGGACCGCATGTCCGTCGCCACACTCGATCCCAAGCACAATGTGCAAACGGCCCGTCAGGCCTATTACGACAAGATCAGCAAGAAGGACTTGGCGCCGCTGTGGGAGGTTCTCCGCAACGTCGTCACCAAGGAGCCGAAGTCGAAGTGCTCGCCGAACATCTGGCACTTCAACGACATCAAGAACCTGATGCTCGAGGCCGGCGATGTGATCTCGGCCGAGGAGGCCGAGCGCCGCGTCCTGGTGCTGGAGAATCCGTCCCTGCGCGGCCAATCGCGCATCACCAACAGCCTGTTCGCCGGCGTGCAGCTCATCATGCCGGGCGAAATCGCCGAAGCCCATAAGCACGTTTCGTCGGCGATCCGCTTCGTGCTCGAAGGCGAGGGCGCCTACACCGCGGTCGAGGGCGAGAAGGCCAACATGGCGCGCGGCGACTTCATCCTCACGCCGAACTGGGCGCCGCACGATCACGGCAACCCCGGCAAGCAGCCGGTGATGTGGCTCGACGTGCTCGACATGCCGACCGTCAACCACTTCGAGACGTCGTTCATGGAGCACTATGACGAGAAGGCGCAGAACACCAACCGCCAGGATGGCGACTCGCTCGACCGCTACGGCTCGGGCGTCCTGCCGGACGGCACCATGCAGACCTACGTCCATCGCAGCCCTGTCATCAACTACACCTATGCCCGGACCCGCCCGATTACGGAACGGCTGATGAAGGCCGGCGACATCGACCCGCGCCACGGCGCGCGGGTGCGCTACTCCAATCCAGTCACCGGCGGACACGTCATGTCCACGATGGGTGCCTATCTCGCCATGTTCCCCAAGGGCTTCAAGGGCGAGGACTATCGCTCGACCGACGGCACCATCTTCGTCTGCGTCGAAGGTCGAGGCTCGACCAAGATCGGCGACAAGACGATGGAGTGGAGCCCGAACGACGTGTTCGTGATCCCGCCGTGGCAGCGTTACTCGCACGATGTCAAGGAGCAGGCGGTGCTGTTCTCGATCTCCGACAAGCCGGCGCAAGAGGCGCTCGGCATCTGGCGCGAGGGCAAGTAGGGCCGCCCCAAGGAACTCGGGCTGAGCAACTCGGGCTGAGCAACTCGGGCTGAGCAACTCGGGCTGAGCAACCCGGACCAAGTAAGCCCGCGCCGCTTCCGCAGACTGATGGACCGATGCCCCGCCGCAAGGCGGGGCATTTGTTTGGCGAATGGGCGCTGAGTGCCCACGCATCCAACGTCGTCATTCCGGGACGCTCGCGTAAGCGAGCGAACCCGGAATCCAGAGACGGATTCCGCGCTTGCCTCGGGATCCCGGATCGCGCGCCATGGCGCGCGTGCGGAATGACGCCGGTGCTTTTTCAACAACCCGCTAAGCCGGCGCGGCTGTCGCCGTGGGGCCGTTTCGTCGTTGCAGATGGTGGAACACCAAGAGCGCGATGCCCGCGCCGATGCCGACGATGTTGACGGTATAGCCACCCGTCACCGCTTCCGGCGGCAATGCGATCGGCAATGACAGGATGCCGTAGGCAAGGCGCCACAGGGTCGAGAGCGGCGTGAGCGCGAAGCCGACGATCGCCGCCGTGCCGATGAACAGCGCGAACAGGATGCGCACGAAGTTCCAGACGATGAGATAAGTCGGTCCGTCCATCAACAGGCTCGGCGTCAGCACGAACAGGAACGGCAGCACGAACGTGCTCCAGCCGACCAGGCAGGCGATCCAGCCGGTGGTCCAGCCGTCGGTGCGGGCGATGGTCGCCGCGGCATAGGCCGCGAACGCCACCGGCGGCGTAATCATCGACAGCATGCCGTTGTACATGACGAACATGTGCGCGGCCATCGGCGTCACGCCGAGCTTGACCAGCGCCGGCGCGAGCAGCGTGGCCGTGAGGATGTAGACGCTCACCGTCGGCAGCCCGATGCCGAGGACGAAGGCCAGCACCGCGACGAGCAACAAGAGGAAGAACACGTTGTCGCCCGACAGCGCCAGGAGTTGCAGCGTCATGCCGAAGGCGAGGCCGGAGATGCTCATGATGCCGACCATCAGGCCCGCGGCGGCGCCGATCAGGATGATGTCGAGCGACACGCGGCCGGTTTCGATCACCGCCATCGCGATTTCGCGCGGCGTCGCGCGCTTGCCGCGGTAGCCGAAGATCAGCGCGAAGACGATTAGCAAGCCGGTCGCGATGACGGCGGCTTTTTCCGGCGTCAGCACCAGGATGTCGGGATAGGCGAGCGCGAAGACGAGAAAGAAGATCGGCACCAGGAAATGCCAGCCGGATCTGAAAACCTCTCCGAGCGTCGGCGCGCCTTCGATCTCGACCGCGCCGATGCCGTGTTTCGCCGCTTCCAGATCGACATGGATGAACAGGCAGCCGTAATAGAGGATCGCGGGAATGGCGGCGGCGATGCAGACCGCCCCGTAGGAGACTTGCAGGAACTCCGCCATGATGAAGGCGGCGGCTCCCATCACAGGCGGCATCAACTGGCCACCCGTTGAGCCGACGGATTCGATGGCGGCCGACCGATAGGGCGAGAAGCCCGACTTGATCATGGTCGGGATGGTGACGCTGCCGACCGCCAGCACGTTCGACACCGCGCTGCCGGAGATCATGCCGAACAGCGCCGAGCCCACCACCGCGATCTTGGCCGCGCCGCCGCGGAAGCCTCCCATCGCCGACATGGCGAGATCGGAGAAGAACTCCGCGCCGCCGGTGCGCGCCAGCACCTGGCCGAGGATCGTGAACGGAATGACGACCAGCACCGCGACCCCGAGGATCGAGCCGATCATGCCGTTCACATCGAGGCCGATGTAGGCGACCATGCGCTCGGGCGACACCCAGCGAGTTTGGAAATCGCCGGGGAAGAACGGGCTCACATAGACGTAAGCCCCGATCGCCAGGATGATGCCGACGAAGCCCCAGCCGGAGATCCGCCGGCTCGCCTCAAGCACCAGGAACGTCAGGATGGCGCTGCCGATGATGCCTTCGACCGGCAGCATCGCAAGCTCGGTGGTCAGCGCCTCGTAGCGGATGGTGATGTAGGCGCACAGCAGCAGCGAGGCGAGGGCGCAAATCCAGTCGAGCCAGCGCGCGACGGAGCGCCGGCCCGCGGTGAGCGTCCACGCGACCGCGGCGACGAGCGCGGCCACCATGAACCATGACACCTCGCCGTCCACCACATAGCGGTGGATCAGGTAGATGACGATGGCTGCCGCCGCGACGATGCCGCCGAGGTCGAACGCGCGCGGCTGGTGCTGCGTCTCGGTGACGAAGGCGAGCGCCAGGGTGAGCCCGAGCGTCACCGCGAGAAGCTGCTCGGTGTAGAACGAGACGTTGAACACCTGCCGCGGCACGTCCAGAACCCAGAGCACGACGCAGCCGACCAGCGCCGCTTGCAGCACGTTGGCCGCAAGCAGCGTGGCTTTCGTCGAGCTGGAGGCGAACTCCTCGGTGCTCGCGATGAACCGCTCTTCCGACGCGGCGGAGATGGGGTGCGTCGTGCCGGCAGGCGTGGGGGTGTCGCTCACGCGCGTCTGACGCCTATTCGATCGGCCTGGCGGTGATGTTGTGCTCCTTGAAGAACTTTATCGCGCCCGGATGGTACGGGATGCCGTACTGCTTGTAGCCGAACGCGGGGCTGAATTCGCGCAGCACCGGCTGCACCGAGATCAGGTCCGGCTTGTTCTTCTCCATTGTGTCGAGGAGCTTGTAGATCAGGGCATCCGGCGTCTTGGCCGAGGTGATGAGCAGGTTGTCGAAGCTGTAGACCTTCATCGGCTTCTCGACGCCGGTGAAGATCGGTCCGGGCGCGACCGGGCTGAGATAGCCCCACGGCATGACCTTGCGGGCGGCCGGCATGCCCTTCTCGTCGATGTCGAGGACGCGCAGCCCGCCGACCGTGGCGTCGGCCTCGCGCACCTTCGGGCCGCCGAAGGCGAAGAAGAACATGTCGGCGTTGCCGGACATGAAATCGTCGGCCCCGCGCGCCACGTTGGGGACGAGCACGGCCTTGACATCGTTCGGCGTCAGGTTCGCGGTGGCGAGGATCGCGCGGCTCGCCACGTCGATGTTGTGCATGGCCGAATAGCCGAGCGCGACGCGCTTGCCCTTGAGATCGGCGATGGTGTGGAGCGAGGAGTCCTTGCGCACGAAAAACGGCGTGCGCAGCACATGGATGGCGGTGATGACGCGCAGGTCCTTCTGGCCGCGGTCATAGCCGTCCTGGGCCTCCATGATGTTGGTGATGCCGATCTCGGCTTCGCCGCGACCGACCAGGGGAATGATCTGGTTGTCGCCCGCGGTCGGCTGCACCAGGATGTTGGTGTTGCCCTTCTCCTTCATCACCTTGGAGACGGCGGATGCGGTGGTGTGGTTGAGCGTTCCGGGCGGCAGGGTGGCGAAGCCGTAGGTCTGCGCCAATGCTGCCCCGACGCCGAGAGCCGATCCGATCACAGCCGTCGCAAGCGACAGAGCAACGGCACGGGCGATTGCAGTCATGGCTTTTCTCCCTCCCGATGGTGTTCTCGTTCTTGCGTGACGAGTCCGATCTTATCGGCGATCGGTTTGAACGTCCGGCGCATGATACGGTGCGCTCAATTTCCAGCACAAGGGCTTCCGGGGACAGCGCACCACAATGCTTCCGTGGGAACGCTTCGGCGGGCGGCGAGAGTTCGCCTTTGTGCGGCCGATGGGGAACCGTCGCGGCAACCGTGGGTGCGGCCGTGTCACGTCATGCTGCCTGTCCTTCGGGCGCCGTCGTTGCCGATTGCAACGGCCCGATAAAACGGCAATGCGGTGGGTTATCGCCCACCGCATCGTCGGATCGCGTTTTTCGTTTGGCGGCCGCCGCTATTCGCGACGGCGCGAGATCACATAGGACTCGTCGAAGAACCAAAGCGCGCCGTGCTTCTGCAGCACCTCCTTGGTCGCTTCGAGGTAGCGGCCGTCGGCGGCGGCTTCGGCCACGCGATGGTCCTCCACCTGCGACACGTAGATCGCGGCGTTCCATGCCGCGAACAGCGTCGATGTGCCGATCGACGACTCATGGGTGATCTCGCCGGGCAAGGTGTGCATGTCGTAGCGGAACAACGCGCGATTGTCGGCGTAGGCGTTGAAGTTGAGATCGCGGCCGGCGACGCCCAATTCGTGCTTCACCGCCTTCATGATCTGATGGCGATCGTGGATGAACGGATTGTCGCCCGGCCAGACTCTCTGGATGATCTCGTGGCCGGGGTCGTTGCCGTGCGAATGGATGGCGATCAGCCGTCCGCCCGGTCCGAGCGAGCGGGCCAGCGGCGCGACCACGCGCTTGGCCTTGAAGTCGAGCGAGGCGCGGGCGCGATAGGGCTGCGACGCGATGACGAGATCGTAATCGGCGCGCGCGCCGCCGGGCTTCGGCAGGATCGGGTCAAGCAGGAACTTGTGGTCCTCGCGATAGACCACCAGCACCACCGGCCGCTCGTACACCGGGTTGCCGGTCTTGGGGCTCACTCCGGCCTTCCAGTTCTCGTTGAGGAACGGCACGAGATCGGTGATCTGCTGCTCGAAGTGGTGCGCCGACGATCCGGTGAGCGCCACCTCGCGCCAGACCATGCTGGAGGCCGCCGACAGCGACTTCACCGCAAGCCACGGCGCGTCGGCGTAGGCGAGGTTGGTCAACACCAGGACCGTCGCCGGATGCTCGGTGAAGCGGTCCGACATCTTCTGCATCGCCAGCCGCACATCCTCGAGACTGATCTCCTTGCCGACGACGTAGAACGGCGTGTGCGGGAAGCGGTCGTGCATGGAGCGCATCACGCGCAGCAGCACGGTGCCGTCGCCGACGCCGGCATCGAACAGGCGCAGCGCCGGCGGACGCGGATGGACGTTGGCGAGCTCCTGCGACACCCGGTTCGCCACCACCCACTTTTCGCTGCAGGTGTTCACGAACAAGAGATACTTCTGCCGGTTGTCGAAGAAACGGAAGTTGCGTTGCGGATCGGGGCCGCCGGAGGCGGGCGGCAACGTGATCGAGGGCGGCGTGACGGAAGGGATTGTGGAGGTCATCGGCTGGCTGGCGGGCGACATCATCGGCATGAACGGACGCGGGGCGGAAGGAGCAACCGGCGCCGCGGATGGGGTGGGCGCGGTTGGAATGGCCGATCCGACGGATGCCTGCGGGGCCTGATCCGTTGCGCGATCCTGCGGCCGCGCGATCACGCTCGGGCGCGCCGCCACGCTGCGGTTCGTCGCCATGAACGTGCGGATGCGGTCCAGCGTTTCGGTGGTGATGCGGCCGCCGTGGCGCAGGCGGCTGGCGAGCTTGCCGTCATTGACGGCCCGGCGGCCGAACGTGGATTCGGCAAGGCCGGTCTGCCGACAGTAGTCGGAAATTTCCTGCAAGAGTTCTTGCGCGTTCATCGCGGTCGCTCCCGGTTTTTTCCTCCGATCCCGTGCCGTCCTTGCCGGTTTCTCCCGGTGGGCTTTCATCCGGCCTTGGCGACGGGGGCAGGCCCCCGATCGGCTCAAGATCGGTATGGCGTGACGCCCAATGGGCGCGGGACCATGCGAAATCGACCAATTTCAATTCGCGTGGTCAACCACAAAAATGCCCACAATCTGAGTGGGATTTTATATGGGATGTAGCCCACTATCATAACAGCTTGAGAAATGGCGTTTTTCCTGCGTTTCTGCAAGCGCCCGCTTCCGTTCGCATCCGGTGTGGGCAAATTGTTGCGCCCAACGATCGCGTGTCCCATTTCTCTGCCCATGCTCTTGTTGGGCGGAGTTTGGCCAATTTATAGGATTTTTGTCTCCAGCCATGATGACAAGCGAGCGGGAAGGCGATCGCTCGGTGCGGCGCGATCCCAGTAAAGCGTGCCGCGCCAGGAAACGCGGCTGGGGGATGCCGCTTGGGACGCCATTTGCCGGATTTTTTTCTCGCACCCCAGGCTTTGCGCTCCGGCTTTTGCTTTAATGAATGCGGGTCGCATCGCACCCGGAACCAAACGTCCATGCCCCGCTTCGCCGCCAATGTCGCCTATCTTTTCACCGAACGCCCTTTGATCGAACGCTTCGGCGCGGCCGCAGCGGCCGGGTTCAAGGCGGTGGAGTTGCAATTTCCCTATGACCACGCGCCGTCGGCCATCAAGGCCGAACTGGACCGGCATGGGCTGACGCAGCTTGGCCTCAACACCGCGCCGGGAGGCCGCGAGGGCGACTTCGGACTCGCCGCCGTGCCGGGGCGTGAGCGCGAATGGGAGGCGGTGTTCGCTCAAGCCCTGGATTACATCGTCGCCATCGGCGGCACCGCCATCCACTGCCTCGCCGGCAAGGTGCCTCCCGAACAGCGGCCGGCGGCGGAAAAGACCTTCATCGCCAACCTGACACGCGCCGCCGACCTGGCGCGCGACAAGGCCATCACCTTGCTGATCGAGCCGATCAACACCCGCGACCGTCCGAATTATTTCCTCAACCGGGCGGAGCACGCCGCCGACATCATCGCCAAGGTCGGACGGCCGAACGTGAAGATCCAATTCGACTTCTATCACGCGCAGATCGTCGCCGGCGATCTCATCACGCGGTTTGAAAAGCACCTGCCGCTGGTCGGCCATGTGCAGATTGCCTCCGTGCCGCTGCGCACCGAGCCCGACGAAGGCGAGATCAACTATCCGGCGATCTTCGACGCAGTCGACAAGCTCGGCTGGGCGGGATGGGTCGCGTGCGAATACAAGCCGCGCGGGCGCACGGAGGACGGGCTTTCCTGGGGGCGCTCGTTCGGCCTTCGCGCGGGTTAACCATCGTTTCGATAAAGACCGTTGAAACAAGGGGTTGCCCGGCTTTGCGGCGGCCGGTGCCGCTGCTAACGTTAACCATATGCGGATCGGAAAGCGCTCCACACCCGAGCACGGCGCAGCCGTGGAGCCGGGATCGCTGCGGCAGGCCGTGCGGCAGACTCGGATCGAGTTGGCCGAACGCTCGGCGGTGATCGTCGAGATGCGCGACGCCGAGTTGGCGCGACTCGAACTGCTGAACGAGGCGCTCGATCCGCTGTTCGCGCAGACGCCGCCCGAGATCGACCTGTTCGACCGCGGCATCAGCCAAGGGGATACGCCGCGCCTTTGGATCGACGCCATCGCCCATGTCGCGATGGGGCGTGACAAGCGGCGCTATCGTTTCGTGCAAGACACGCGCTACGGCCGCAAGCTGATCGCCGAGTCCCATGACATCGGCGAGATCGTGAAGGCGGTGACGCATTACGTCGCCAGCCGCATGGTCGAGCGCGAACAGGCGTTGGCCAGCGCGCCGTTCAAAGCTGGCGGGATGGAAAGTGCGCCGTCGAGCCGCGTTCGCGATGTCGGCTGGTTCCTGCTCGGCGTGGCGGCGGGCATCGTCGCTCTGTTTGCGCTCGTCGCATTGATCGGCGCTTCGTGATGGCCGTCACCTCATCCTAGGAGCGGCTGCCGCCCGATCTCCGCGATGCGGCCGTCGTCCGCGCGCCAGCCGCGCGCGACCAAGGTGCAGCGCCAGGCACCCGGCGCGCCGTCAATCTCGTAGAGATTGTAGCCGGCGGGATCGTCGTGATGCCCCGGCGCGCCGGAGGCTGAGGGAACGCCGACAGCCGGGATGTGATTCTGCGGCCCCGGCAGCCATGTCACCGACCGGACATGGTGGTGGCCGTGCAGCACCAATTCGGCGCCATGCCGGCGAAGGATGTCGCGCACCTCGGCGGCGTCCTTCAGCCGGCGGAAGTAATTGTCGCTCTCGACCGGCGGATGATGGATCAGCACGACGCGAAACGCCTGCTCCTGTCGGAGCCGGTCGAGCAGTTCGCCCAGGCGCGCGAGCTGGTCGCCGTGCAGCCGTCCGGTCGCCGCCAGCGGAAACGTCGGCAGCGACGTGGAGAGTCCGATCAGCGCCAGCGGTCCGCGCCGGCGCACGAAAGGAAAGGGCTCGCCGGCATCGCCGCGCATGTGGTCGCCCCAGTCGCGCATGGCGTGCCCCGCCGCGCTGCGCACATAGGCATCGTGATTGCCAGGGACGGCGGTGACGCTGTTGGCGTCGCCGAGGCGTTCGAGGAACGCGCGCGCTGCGGCGAACTCCGCGGTCAGCGACAGGTTGACGAGATCGCCGGTGACCGCGATGTGGTCCGCCGCGCGCGCTTTCACGTCGGCGACGACCTGCGCCAGCATGTCGGCGCGATGGATCCGGCGCCGCTTGCGCAGCCAGTTGATGTAGCCGAGCCCCCGCTTGGAGATCAGCTCGAACGGGTTTGGCCTGGGTAAGGGCGCGAGATGAATGTCGGAGAGATGCGCCAGAATGAACATCAAGAGCTGCCGATCGCGATTCCGGCGAGAAAGACCAAGGCTCCGCCGACCATGACCTGAAACGCGGCGGAGAGGAAGGGCGTATCCATGTAGCGGTGGCGGATCCAGGAAATCGCCGCAAGCTCGACCAGCACCACGGCGAAGGCCAGCACCGTCGCGCTCCAGAAATCCGGGATCAGGTAGGGCAGGGTGTGCCCCAGGCCGCCGACCGTCGTCATGATGCCGGTGACGCTGCCGCGGATCCACGGCGTGCCGCGCCCGGTGAGCGAGCCGTCGTCGGACAGCGCCTCGGCGAACGCCATCGAGATGCCCGCGCCGACCGAGGCCGCAAGACCCACCAGGAACGTCTCCCAGGTGTTGTGGGTCGCGAAGGCCGCCGCAAACAGCGGCGCGAGCGTTGAGACGGAGCCATCCATCAATCCGGCGAGCCCGGGCTGCACATATTGCAGCACGAACATGCGGCGCTGCGTTTCGTCTTCCGTCGCGCGCGCGTCTTTGGTGAGGATGGTTTCGCCGAGTTGCTGCGCCAGCGTCTCGTGGCCGGATTCGATGTCGGCCAATTCCAGGAGAAGCGTGCGGATGCCTTCGTCCTTCGCCTTCACCGCGGCCTTGCGATAGAAGCGTTCGGCTTCGTACTCCATCCGGCCGGCAAACTTGCGAACCTCATCGAGGCCCAGGGGCCGGTTCAGCCACAGCGGCGTGCTGTGCTGGATGAAGCCCTTGACGTCCTGGCGGCGGATCAGCGGCAGGTAGGTGCCGAACTTCGACCGATGCATATCAAGCAGCATGGTCCGGTGCCGCATCTCCTCGTCGGCCATCTCGTCGAACACTTTGGCCGAGGCCGGGTAGGCCTCGCGCAGACCTTCGGCGAAACCGCGATAGATGCGGCTGTCCTCGTCCTCGTTTGAGATGGCAAGCGCGAGGATTTCCTGCTCGGATAGGTCTGAAAATCGCTTCACAAGAGCCTCGTGGGGGTTGGGCTGCGGCCGCGGGAATAATATTGGAATTATTCTAAACTATAAAAGGCCCGCTTTTGGGGCGATTTCGCAGCGGATTTCAAGGGCTTTCATGCTGAGACACCTCAATCGCGTGCTGCCGCTGAACCGGCTCGCCCACTTTTACTGGCGATTCGCCCGCGGGTTGACCCTCGGCGTTCGCGGCCTGGTGCTCGACGGCGAGGGCCGGGTGTTCCTCATCAAGCACTCTTATGTGGATGGCTGGCAGCTTCCCGGCGGCGGCGTCGAGGTCGGCGAGACGCTGCTGGAGGCGTTGACCCGCGAACTGCGCGAGGAGGGCAACATCGAGTTGACCGGCCAGCCGGACTTGCACGGCGTGTTCTTCCATCCGTTCTATTCGCGCCGCGACCATGTGGCGCTCTATGTGGTGCGGGCGTTTCGCCAGACGGCGCGGCCGGTGCCGAACCGCGAGATTGCCGCGCACGGCTTTTTCCCGGTGACGGCGCTGCCGCCCGACACCACGGCCGGAACGAAAGCCCGGATCGCGGAGGTGCTGAGCGGCAGGCCGCGGACCGAGCATTGGTGAGGGTCGCTCACCGCATTGCTCCGGACGCGGCGCAAGCTTTAGGCTTCCTGCAGAACAACGATAACGAGGAAATGCCTATGATCCGGGTTTTCGGTGTCATCGCAGCTTTGCTCTTTGTCGTCTCGACCGCACGGGCCGAGACGATCAAGGTGGTCGTGCCGTTCGCGGCCGGCGGGCCGACCGATATGATTGCGCGATTGATCGGGCAGGATATGCAGGCCCGCCTGAAATCCGACGTGGTGATCGAGAATCGCGGCGGGGCGGGCGGCGTTCTGGCGAACGAACAGGTTGCGCGCGCTCCCGCCGACGGCAAGACGCTGCTGTTCGCCACGCTCGGCTCGCATGTCATCAGCGCGGCGTTCCGTTCCCAGCTTCCTTACGACCCGTTGAAGTCGTTCACGCCGATCGCCTTCATCGGTCAGGCCCCGAGCCTGATCGTGGTCAGCGCCGATTATCCGGTGAAGACCTTCGCGGAGCTGGTCGCCAAGGCGAAGGCCGAGAAGCTCAGTTACGGTTCGGCCGGACCCGGCACGACGATGAACATCGCCGGCGAAATGTTCAATGCCGGCGCCGGCGTGAAGGCAGCGCATGCGCCCTATCGCGGCGCGGGCCCTGCGATCAACGATCTGATCGGCGGGCATATCCAGTTTCTCAACGCCGACCTCCCGGTGCTGCTGCCGCTGGTGCGAGGCGGCAAGCTGCGCGCGCTGGCGATGTTCAGCACGGAGCGCTCGCCGCTGCTGCCGGACGTTCCGACCACGGTGGAGCTCGGATTTCCGGGCATGATCATGGAGAACTGGTACGGCTTGCTTGCCCCGGCCGGCGTTTCGGCCACGGCCCGGGCATCGCTGGAAAAGGCGGCGCTTGAGGCGGTGCATTCGCCCGAGGTCGCCAAGCAGCTTGCGGCCGGTGGCGCGCGCGGAGCGACCGGAAGCAAGGGCTTTGCCGAGAAGCTCGCCCGCGACGTGGCTTACTGGGGGCCGGAATTGAAGACGCTCGGCATCACCGGGCCATAATCGCGGCGGCTCTCAGCTCAAGAACTTGTCGCGGTCGTGCGGCGCGGTGAAATCGAGCTCGGGCCCGAGCGGCACGATTCCGGTCGGATTCACTTTGAGCTGGCTGCCGTAGTAGTGCCGCTTGATGTGCTCGATGTTGACCGTCTCGTCCACGCCCGGCGTGCCGTAGAGGTCGCGAACGTAGTTCGACAGGTTGTGATAGTCGGCGATGCGCCGCAGATTGCATTTGAAGTGGCTGTAATAGACGGCGTCGAAGCGGATCAGCGTCGTGAACAGCCGCCAATCGGCCTCGGTCTGACGCGGGCCGAGCAGATAGCGTTGGCGCGAAAGCCGGCGCTCGATCTCGTCGAGCGCATCGAACACGTCGTGAAACGCGGCTTCGTAGGCCTGCTGTTTGGTCGCGAAGCCCGCGCGATAGACGCCGTTGTTGATGTTGTCGTAGACGAACGCATTGGTGGCGTCGATATCGAACCGCAGATCGGCCGGATAATAGTCCGTGCGCTCGTTGGTCAGGCCATCGAACGCCGAGTTGAACATGCGGATGATTTCGGAGGACTCGTTGTTGACGATGGTGTTGCGGGCCTTGTCCCAAAGCACCGGCACGGTGACGCGGCCGGTGAACTTGGGATCGGCGAGCAGGTAGATCTCCGAGAGCTTTTCCTTGCCGTTGACCGCGTCGCCGCTCGATCCTTTCGCCAGGTCGAACGTCCAGCCTTGCTCGCCCATGTGCCAGGACGTGACCGACACCGGCACGATGCTTTCGAGCTTCTTCAGGTGGCGGAAGATGATGGTGCGGTGGGCCCAGGGGCAGGCGAGGGAGACGTAGAGGTGATAGCGGCCCGCCTCGGCGGCGAATCCGCCCTCGCCGGAGGGGCCCGGACTGCCGTCCGGCGTGATCCAGTTGCGGAATTGCGCCGCGGGGCGGACGAAGTGGCCGTCCTGCATCCGCCGGGTGTCGTGGCTGTCATCGCGCCATGCGCCCTCGATCAAAAGTCCCATCCAGGCCTCCACGTTTGTCCCATTCATCTAAGAACCGGAGTTGTGGCGCGACAGAGATGGACCGGCTTCCGCCGGGATGCTAAGCGGCTGACCGTCAACCCATGAGCGGCGGACGGTCAGCCGGCCGGAGCAATGAACGAACTGTCCCTTACGATCTTGCCGGAGGCGCCCGAAGACGGGCCGGCCATCGACCGGCTGAACGCGCGCACCTTCGGGCCCGGCCGGTTCGCCAAGTCGGCTTATCGCCTGCGCGAGCAGGGCGCGCATATGCCGGAACTGTCGTTCACGGCTCGCGTCGGCACGCTGATGGTCGGCTCGGTGCGGCTGTCGCCGATCCTCATCGGTAAGACGCCGGCGCTGCTGCTCGGGCCGCTGACGGTTGAACCGCCGTTCCGCGATCGCGGCATCGGCAAGGCGCTGATCGCGCGTGCGCTCGCGGAGGCGAAGGACAAGGGGCATCGCCTGGTGCTTCTGGTCGGCGACGAGCCCTATTACGGCAAAGCCGGCTTCAAGCCGATCCGCGAAGGCCGAGCGGTGATGCCGGGGCCGGTCGATCCGGCGCGGCTCCTGATCGCGGAACTGGTGCCCGGCGCGTTCGATGATGTGTCCGGCGAGATTCGCGCCGCGAACATGGATTGAACGCTCGCCTTGCCGCTGCGCGGTCCCCCGTTTTCGATTCGATGATTTGTCGTCGCGCGATGCGCCGACGCGCGTTCGCGTTCCTGGAATACGTTGAAACTGCGCGCGGCCGTTTGCCGTAGCCGGCGCTAGTGATTGATCGCCAACGATTTCTTTCGTCGCGCGCGATGCGGCGCGAAAGCGGGTGCGGCGTCTTCGCCCGTTGCGCCATGCATCGGCGCTGATAAGATATATTAAGATTATATCTTTTAAGAACCGCTCGAAAGAGATGCATCGCCCCATGCCGATCGCCGCTGCGCCCGAGTCGCCTCCCGATCGCGCGTGGACGGTCGCGCGTAGACGATCAATGTTCAACGATGAGGATCGAACCATGCTTGTGAAGTCCGCCCTTGCCGCCGTTGCCGTTTCGGCGCTGGTGATTGCGTCGCCCGCGAGCGCGCAGCAGCTCATCACCTTCGACGTCGCAGCCTTCGGCGCGCTGCCCGGCAAGGCGCTGCCGTCAAACATCACCGCGCGGCCGCTGTTGCAGCCGGGCGGCGACATCATTGCGATGCGGGCGTCGCTGCCGGCCAACGCCAAGATCGGCCCGCATCCGCATCCGGCCGGCAAGGTGGCCATCGTCACGGTGCTGTCGGGCGATTTCAAAGTCGGCTTGGGAGATAAATTTGACGAAGCAGGGCTCAAGACGGTCGCGCCCGGCGGCGTGATCGTGTTCCGCGACAACGATCCGCAGCATTACGCGCGCACCGGCAACGGCCCGGTGGAATTGCTGGTGGTTGCCGGACCCAAGGCGGCGGTATCGCCGGCGCTGCTCGGCGGCAAATAGCGTTTTCGGGCGGGGCACACCGTGTTGTATGCCGAACGGGTGCGGACCCGCTCTCATGAGCCCGCGCGGCCGCTTTAGAGTCTGATTCAACTCAGTTGAATCAGGCTCTAAGCCTATCCTTTTGATTGAGCGTGATCCGATCCGAAAACCGGTTTCCACTTTTCGGGATCACGCTCTATCGGCCCTCTCTCGCCCAAGTGGCGGCGAGGGCGCCGACCAGGAGCAACAGGCCGAGCAGCCCCGCGAACATCGGCAGCACGCCGATGCCGCGTACAACGCTGGCGTCGCGCAGCTTCAGCCCGACCCAGTCCTCGCCGCTGAAGTTGGTGCTCGACGACCGCATGCCGATGACGCGCGGCAGCGTGACGGCTTCGCTTGCGCCGCCGATGCGCCGCGCGTCGCCGCCGGTCGCGTGGGCGAGCGGGGCCAGCACGTCGGTGGTGGAGGTGACCTCGGCGAACTCGCGCGGGTTCGGCGGGCCGACATTGACCAGCGCATTGAGCTTGCCGTCGGTCGCGCGCCACAAGCCAAGCTCGCCCGCGCGGATCGAGCCGCGCCACAAGCCCGGCTCCGCCGCTTGCAGCGTCACCGTGCGCGTCGCGCCGGAGGGCAGCGTCAGCGTCACCGGCGAAACCGTATCGGCCATGGTCTGGCGCTCGATGAGAAGATCGCTGCCGCGCACGTTCAGCCGCAGCGCCTCCTCCTCCAGGTCGGGCTGCTTCATCAGCCAATGCGACAGCCTTCGCATCAGGTCGAGGTGCGGGCCGCCGCCTTCGTAGCCGCGCGCCCAGAGCCAGATGTGGTCGGACAGAAGAAGACCGACGCGGCCTTCGCCTTCGCGGGAAAGGACGAGGAGGGGCTTGTTGTCCGGGCCGTCCATCACCGTGGTGCCGGAGCCGGCGCGGGCATCGACCAGGCGGAACCAGCGGCTCCAATGCGGCGGCGTGGCGTCGGAGCCTTCAAGCCCGCGCGTCACCGGATGGCGGCGTCCTGCTTCGGTCAGTTGCGCGCGGAACGGCACCTCGATGGTGTCGCCGCTCGGCTCGGCCGGCAGGATCTGCTCGAGCGGCGTGCGCCAGATGCTGGTTTGGCTGGCGTAATCGGGGCCGGCCGCGATCAGCACCGCGCCGCCCTCCTGCACATAGCGGGCGATGTTGTCGAAATAGATGATCGGCAGCACGCCCTGGCGCGCGTAGCGATCGAAGATGATGAGCTGGAATTCCTTGATCTTCTGCTGGAACAGCTCGCGCGTCGGGAAGGCGATCAGCGACAGCTCGTTGATCGGCGTGCCGTCCTGCTTCTCCGGCGGGCGCAGGATGGTGAAGTGGACCAGATCGACGCTGGCGTCCGATTTGAGCAGGTTGCGCCAGGTGCGCTCGCCGGCGTGCGGTTCGCCCGACACCAGCAGCACGCGCAGCTTGTCGCGCACGCCGTCGATGGAGACGACGGCGCGGTTGTTGACCGGCGTCAGTTCGCCCTCGAGCGGCGAGGCTTCGATCTCGACGATGTTCTGTCCCGCGTGCGGGATCGGGATGTTGGCGTTGACGGTCGCGCCCGGCGAGACGTTGCGGCGATCCAGCACCTCGCCGTCACGGCGGATGGTGACCTGCGCCGGCGTTGCCGCCGCGCCTTGATCCTCGACCCGGTAGGAGACGGTCTGCGATTGCCCGACGATGCCGAAGCGCGGTGTCGTCACCAGCACCACGCGGCGGTCGCGCTCGTTCGGCTTGCCGGTGATGAGCGCATGCACCGGCGCGTTGAAGCCCAGCGCCGCGGCTTCCGCCGGAACGTCGTGCACGCGGCCGTCGGTGATGAAGATCGCGCCCGCGACGCGGTCCGGCGGCACGTCGGCAAGCGCGGCGTTGAGCGCGGAGAACAGCCGCGTGCCGTCGGTTTCGCCATCGGCTTCGCCGGCCTCGACGAAGCGTACGTCGAGGCCCGGAATGCGGCCGAGCCGTTCGGCAAGCTCCGCGCGCGCCGCCTCGGTCTGCTTGAGGCGGTCGCCGAAATTCTGGCTCGGGCTCTTGTCGATCACCACGGCGGCGACGGACGACAGCGGTTCGCGATCCTCGCGGGTGAACGACGGGTTGGCGAGCGCCAGCACCATCATCGCCAGCGCCAGCGTGCGCACGATGAAGCCGCGCGTGCGCACCGCGACGAGCAGCCCCGCGAGCACCACGGCGAGCGCGACCGCGCCCCACAGGACTGCGGGCGGCACGAGCGGCGCGAAGGCGATGCCGAAGTTCAAATCCATCTCCTTTTGTCCTCACGGCGAGGACATCAACTCTTGTCTCGATACTTGCCTCGTCCTGAGGAGCCGGCGCGCGGGCGTCAAAGGACGCAATATCGTTGCCGTTCCGATCGTTCCTTTGTCCTCATGGTTCGAGACGCATCGCTTTCGCGATGCTCCTCACCATGAGGACGCCAGCTCTTGCCTCATGACGAAGACACCAACTTTCCCCTCATCCTGAGGAGCCCGCGCAGCGGGCGTCTCGAAGGATGAGGCCCCATTACTGTCCCAATCGTTCCAGCAGCGCCGGAACGTGAACCTGATCGGCCTTGTAGTTTCCGGTCAGCGTGTACATCACGATGTTGACGCCGGCGCGGAAGGCGAATTCGCGCTGCCGCGGCTCGCCCGCCACCATCGGTAGCATGGCCTGGCCGTCGCTGCGCATGGCCCAGGCGCCGGCCATGTCGTTCGACGTGATGAGGATCGACGACACGCCGTCGCCGGCGCGCGCCGGGCGCTTGCCGTCGTCGTCCTCGTTGCCGTTCGGCAGCGCCTCCACCCAAAGCGGGCCGGTGTCGAAGCGGCCGGGGAAGTCGCGCAGCAGGAAGAATGTCTTGGTCAGAACGTGGTCGCGCGGCACCGGCTCAAGCTCAGGGATGTCGAGCGAGGACAGGATGTTGCGCAGCGCCAGCATGCCGGGCGTGCGGTTCGCGCCGCCGGGGCCGGGCGGAGCGTTGATGGCGTCGCGGGTGTCGAACAGCACCGTGCCGCCGTTCTTCATGTAGGCGTCGATGCGCGCCAGCGCCGCGGGCGAAGGTTTGGCGGCGTTCGGCGACACCGGCCAGTAGATCAGCGGGAAGAACGCCAACTCGTCGCGCGCGATGTCGAGGCCGATCGGGTCGCCGGGATCGAGCGCGGTGCGCTGCGCCAGGAACAGCGTCAGCCCTTGCAGGCCGGCCTTGCTGATGGCGTCTGTCTCGGCGTCGCCGGTGACGACATAAGCAAGGCGCGTCGCGGTCGTCGCCTTTTCCGCGAAGTCGAGCGCGGCTTGCGAGTCGGGCGAGGCGTTTCTGCTTTGCGCGAAAGCGGTCGAGGACGGCAGCATCGTCGCGGCGAGCGCCGCTGCGGTCAGCAATGCCAGAGCCAGCGAGGCCGTCGTCGCGCGCCGCGGGCCACGGCGCAGCGCCCGCGAGAGCCCGCCGGCCAACAGGAACACCACCAGCGCGTCGAGCGCGAGCAGACCCAGCGCCGCGAGCAGCACCGGGCCGCGCAGGTCCTGCGGCTCGCCGACCTGATAAGCTTCGACGCGGGCGTTGAGCGGGGCGTAGTCAAGTGCGGCCAGCCGGTCGGCGGGCGCCAGCGTGTTCACGGCAAGCAATCCTTCTGGCGGGCCATAGAAGCCCGGCGGGTGGTCGGCGGTGGCGCGCGCGACGTATCCGACCGGCACCGGGCGGGTCGTCGCGGTCGGCGGGCCGAAGGCGCCGAAGCCGTCTAGGATGCGGGTCGGCGGCACCACCTCGCGCGCGTTTTCGGTCTTGGCCGGCGTCTCGTTGGCGGTGGTCGTGCCCGCCATGCCGACGAGATGGCGCAGCATATCGACGAACGCGCCGGACAGCGGAAGATCGGACCAGCGCGTGTCGGCGGTGACGTGGAACAGCACGATCATGCCCTTGCCGCGCTTGACGGCGGTGACAAGCGGCGTGCCGTCGGCGAGCGTCGCCCAGGTGCGGTCGACGAGGCCGGCTTCCGGCTCGGCCAGAACCTGCCGCGTCACCGTCACGTCGTTGGGGACGGTCATGCCGCCGAACGGGCCTTCGCGGGTGAAGTTCGTCAGCGCCTGCGGCTTCTCCCAGCTCAGGCTGCCGCCGAGCGTGCGGCCGCCGCGGCGAAGCTTGACCGGCACCAAGTCATCGTCGGAGGCGGCAAGGCGCGGGCCGGCAAAGCGCACCAGCATGCCGCCGTCCTCGATCCAGGCAGCGAGACGGTCATGCGCCTCGCCGGAAATGTTGCCGACATCGGCCAGCATGATCATCGGCACGTTCTGTTCGATGAACCGCCGGATCGCCTCGACCGGCGCGGCGGTGTCGGCGGTGCGCACATCGGCGAACGGATTGAGCGCGCGCGTCAGGTAATAGGTCGAGGCGAGCAGCGGCTGCGCGGTGTCGGCGGTCGAGCCCGAGGCGACGCCCACCGTGCGCCGCCGCCAACGCTTGTCGAGCAGTTGCACCGCGCCGGCCGAACGTTCGGCGGGAATTTCCAGACGCGCGATATCGTTGCGGATTTCGACCGGCAGGCTGATCTCGGCGTCGGTTTCGCGCTCGCCGCTCTTGAAGGTGAAGCGCGTCTCGCCGAGCGGCAGCCCCTTGAGGTCGAGCGCGCGGATGACGCCGCTCTCGCCGCCTTCGGTCGTGGCGCGCAGCACCTTCACGGTCAGCGCGCCCGCGGCGTTGTCGGCGGCGGCGAGCGCGTGCGCGGTCGGCAGTCCGCCGGTGATGACGGACATGGCATGCCCGCTGGCGACACGGGCCAAGCCCGATACGAATTCGGAGCCGCGTCCGAGATCGGTGCCGTCGGAAAGCCACACCACCTCCATGCCGGGCGTGGCCTCCAGCAGCCGGGTGATGCCCGGCAGCGCATCGGTGCGCTCGATGGCGTGGGGCAGGGGCTTGAGCTGCGCCAGCCGCACCCGCGCGGCGGTTGGCGGTTGCAGGGAAATGTCGCGCGCGGCTTGGCCCAGCGGGACGATGGCGATGCCACGATTGCCAGCTTCGGCGCGCGCCACGATGTCGTCGGCGGCGCGCAGCCGCGCGTCCCAGCTTGCCGCCGCGCTGAAGCCGTCGTCGATCAGGAGCGCGATCGGCGCCGCCCCGCCGGTGCTCGCGATTGGCGGGTTCCACAACGGACCTGCGGCGGCGAAAATCACCAGCGCGGCCAGCAGCAGCCGCAGCAGCGTCAGCCACCACGGCGTGCGCGCCGGCGTGTCTTCCTTGGGCTTGATGTCGAACAGCAGCCGCGCCGGCGGAAAGTCGATGCGCCGCGGCCGCGGCGGCATCAGCCGCAACAGCCACCACAGCACCGGCAGGCTGAGCAGTCCCAGCAGCACCAGCGGCTGTGCGAAGCCGAGCGGCAGGCCCATCATGATGCGGCCTCGACGGATTGCGCGGAGCGCACGCCCGGCGCGCCATGCGGACGGCGGCTGTTCAGAGCCGCTTCGTTGCCCTCGCCGATGCGTGCATGCAGCGCGAGCAGAAGCTCGTTCGCCGGGCGGTCGGTGCGATGGATGGTGAAGCTCCAGCCGAGCCGTTCCGTCTCCGCGCGGATTGCGTCGCGATGGGCCTGGAGGCGGGCGGTGTAATCCGCGCGCCAGTTCTCGGCGCGTCCGGCCGTGATTTCACCAGCGCCCTCGGGCTCGACGAATTCGACGCGACCGGAATAGGGGAACGTCTCCTCCGCCGGATCGACGAGCTGCACCAGATGGCCGTGCGATCCGTTGGCCGAAAGCTGGGTCAGGATCGTGTGGATGTCCGCGATGGGGCTCCACAGGTCCGACAGCACCACGATCTCCGACAATGAGGCGGGCGCGAAATCCGCCGGCAGGCTCGCGCGCTCGCTGCGGTCGTGGACGATGGCTTCGGCCATGCGGTCGATCACGGCGCGGCTGCCGGTCGGCCGCATCAGGCCCGGAACGCCGACCCGTTCGCCGGCATCGACCAGCACTTCGGCCAGCGCGAAGCCGATGGTGAGCGTGCGCTCGAGCTTGCTGTCGCGCGCAAGCTCGGAGACGAACGCCATCGACGGCGAACGGTCGGGCCAGATCCAGATCGTGTGTGCGGCCTCCCACTCCTGCTCGCGCACATAGAGATGATCGTCGCGCGCGGAGCGGCGCCAGTCGATGCGGCGCGCTTCTTCGCCGGAGACGTAGCGGCGGAACTGCCAGAAGTTTTCACCGGAGCCGGACCGTCGGCGGCCGTGCAGACCGTGGATCACCGTGGCGGCGATTCTGCGCGCTTCCAGGATGAGACGCGGCATCGTCGCGGCGAGCGTGCGGCCCGCGCCGCTGGCTCGCTGGGTCGTCCGAAGTTCGCCTCGATCCGCGGGTCCGCGAGCGGCCATCGCTTATCCGATGCGCGAGGCGAGCTTGGCGATGACGCTGGTGACGGTTTCGCCGTCGGCGCGGGCGGCGAAGGTCAGGGCCATGCGGTGCTTGAGCACGGGTTCGGCCATCGCAACCACGTCGTCCACCGAAGGCGCGAGCCGCCCGTCGAGCAGGGCGCGCGCGCGGGCGACCAGCATGAGCGATTGGCTGGCGCGCGGGCTCGGCCCCCAGGCGATCAGCTTGCCGAGGTCGCCCGAGTCGGGGCCGGGGCGTGCCGAGCGCACCAGCGCGAGGATGGCATCGACCACGGACTCGCCGACCGGCAGGCGGCGCACCAGGCGCTGAGCCGCGATCAACTCGTCGGCGGTCATCGCCTGCTTCGCCTTTGTTTCCTCGATGCCGGTCGTCTCGAACACGATGCGGCGCTCGGCGGCGGCATCGGGGTAATCGACGTCGATCTGCATCAGGAAGCGGTCGAGCTGGGCTTCGGGCAGCGGGTAGGTGCCTTCCTGTTCGATCGGGTTTTGCGTCGCCAGCACATGGAACGGCTTGGGCATGTCGTGGCGGGAGCCGGCGACCGTGACGTGCTGCTCCTGCATCGCCTGCAGCAGCGCCGATTGCGTGCGGGGGCTCGCGCGGTTGATCTCGTCGGCCATCAGGAGCTGGCCGAAAATCGGGCCGGGAATGAAGCGGAAGCTGCGCTTGCCGTCCGCGCCTTCTTCCAGCACCTCGCTGCCCAGGATGTCGGAGGGCATCAGGTCCGGCGTGAACTGGATGCGCCGCGCTTCGAGGCCGAGCACGGTGCCCAGCGCCTCCACCAGCTTCGTCTTGGCGAGGCCCGGCAGGCCGACCAGCATGCCGTGTCCTCCACAGAGCACCGTGATGAGCGTGCGCTCGACCACCTGCTCCTGGCCGAAGATGACGTTGCCCACGGCGGCCTTCGCCGCGGCGATATGAGCGGAGGTTGTTTCAGCCGACCGGACGATCATGTCCTCGAGCTTTTCCACCCCGTCTCCGCCTGTCATGGCCATCCTGTGCTCCTTGGGCTTGGGCGTTTCGTTTTCGCCGCTCGCCTGCTTGAAGTTCCGTTCGTTGACGTGCGCTGCCGGGCCTTGCTCACATCGGCGGCGGCAAGGGCAAACCCCACCTCATCCGTGTTGCTGAGCTTACAGGTTCGGCCGACCCAAGGCGCGAACATTCTCCGCGAACATTGTCCTGGATTTGGCATCCCAACTCGGTTTTCCAGCCAAATCCTGGCATTTCTGCGGTGCATGCGCGCACCGGAGAAGGGGACTTCAGAGTGTCGCGCTTATCACGATTGCGCGAGCCGGTCGCCGACAGGTCGCCGTCCGGGGGCGGCGAGCCGCTCCCCTCTGCCGGACCGTTATGCGCCCACTCGGATCAATGGTCAGTAATAGGGGCGCGGCCGTACGGAGCGATAGACCGTGTTGGGCCGGCGAATCGCCTGTGCTCTGGCGCCCGATGCCGAAGCGCAGGCACCCCAATAGCCGTAGCCTCTTTCACTGAACGCGGCATCGGTGGGATGCCAGCATTGGCCATTGTCCGCCGGCACCGACAAGTGGGACCACGGATCGTTATACGTGGCCATCTGCGCGCTGGACGGAATGGCCGTCATCGTCAGGATGGCGGAAGCAAATCCCAGAACAGTCGTTCGTTTTCTGCAAGAGACGATCATGGTGGTTCTCCCTTTCGGGTTGTTGTTATCGCGCTGCTTTGCACCGCGGCCGGCCGGGGATCGTCATTGCGGTCGCGGCGACCGACAACCGAGGGCGGCGCAGGAAGTTCCGAAACGGTCGGCGCTTTCACTTCCTTGTGTGTTCTCGTGTAATGCTGACGCGCGAGCAGATCGATTGGGGCGGAGCGGCCGGCAAGGATGACCAAGAATTCGGATGCGCTCGACGGAATCGCTCGCCACCTGCGTCCGAGTCATGGGACCGGGACGGGCGGGGCGCCGGTGCATTTGTGGAATCCGCCGTTCTGCGGCGACCTGGATATGCGCATCGCCGCCGACGGCACCTGGTTCTACATGAAAACGCCGATCGGGCGTCCGGCGCTGGTCAAGCTGTTCGCGTCCGTGCTCAAGCGCGAAGGTGAGAAGTATTTCCTGGTGACGCCGGTCGAGAAGTGCGGCATCGCCGTGGACGACGCGCCGTTCATGGCGGTCGAGTTGCGGGTCGATGATGGCGATAGGGGGCGGGTGCTCCATTTCCGCACCAACGTGGACGATTGGGTGGCGTGCGACGCCGACCACGCATTGCGTTTTGAGCCGGAACCGGATACCGGCGGAATGAAGCCGTATCTGCATGTCCGGGACGGCTTGTGGGCGAAGGTGACGCGGGCCTTGTTTTACGACCTGGTCGAACTGGGCGAGGAGCGCGACATCGGCGGCGAACGCATGTTCGGCGTGGCGTCGGGCGGCGCGTTCTTTGCGATGGCGCCGGCCGAAAGCTTGGAGGGGTTGTCGTGATGCCATCGGACACCGTGCATCCAGGTATCCCGCTCGACGAGGTGAAGGCGCCGGCGCAGGAGTTTTTTGCCCGCGCCCGCGCGCGGCTCACGCTCGATGTGCCGCCGGCCCTGACCGACATCAACGCCTCCGGCGGCATCCGCGGCGATCTCGATCTCGATCCGGCGACGTGGGCGAAGGCCGGCGTCAAGGCAACGCGGCCGGCCGCCGTGCTGGTGCCCGTGGTGGCCAAGCCCGAGCCCGCGGTGCTGCTGACGCAGCGCACGCCGCATCTGAAAAGCCATTCGGGGCAGGTGGCGTTTCCCGGCGGCAAGATCGAGCCGACCGATCCGAGCCCGCGCGCGGCGGCCTTGCGCGAGGCGCACGAGGAAATCGGACTCGACGAGAGGTTCGTGGAGTCGATCGGCTATCTCGATCTGTACCTGACGTTCTCCGGTTTCCGCATCCTGCCGCTGGTGGCCTACGTCAAGCCGGACTACCGGTTGACGATCAATCCCGGCGAGGTGGCCGACGCCTTCGAGGTGCCGCTCGATTTCCTGATGTCGCCCGGCAATCATCAGCGTCTCAAGCGCGACTGGAACGGCATCGAGCGGCAATACTACGCCATGCCGTTCGGCGAGCGTTACATCTGGGGCGTAACCGCGGGGATCCTGCGCAATCTCTACGAACGGATCTATGCCGGATGATACGTCCCGTTTTTACCGAGCTTGCGCTGTTCCTCGCGCCGTTTGCGGTCTATGCCATCTACCTCCTGGCCACCAAGACCGCGGTGTTGGAGCGCAGCTCATGGCCGCCGAAGGTGCTGGCGACGCTCGCCATCCTGGCGCTGCTGCTGATGATCGGCAGCTTCCTCGTTCTCGCGCACTTCTCCGGCGCGCCGCCGGGCTCGACCTACGTGCCGGCCCATGTTGAGGACGGCAAATTCATTCCGGGGCATGTGAAGTGAGCGCGCCCGCGCTATTGCAAGGCGCGGCGTGGTTGCGCGAAGGCGCGTTGGCGCGGCTTCTCGACGTGCTCGGCCGCGACGGCGAGGAGGTTCGCGTCGTCGGCGGCGCCGTGCGCAATGCGCTGCTCGGCGAGCCGCTCGGCGATATCGACCTCGCCACCACGGCCGTTCCCACCGAGGTGATACGGCGCGCCGAGGCTGCCGGTTTCAAGCCGGTGCCGACCGGCATCGAGCACGGCACGGTGACGGTGGTGGTCGGCGGGCGCCCGTTCGAGGTGACGACGTTGCGCGAGGACGTTGAGACGTTCGGACGCCATGCCACCGTGCATTTCGGCCGCGACTGGCACAAGGACGCCGCGCGTCGCGACTTCACCATCAATGCATTGTCGGTGACCGCCGACGGGACCGTGCACGATTACGTCGGCGGCCTCGACGATCTCGCGGCGCGGCGCGTGCGCTTCATTGGCGAAGCCGCCGCGCGCATCACCGAGGACTATCTGCGGATCCTGCGCTTCTTCCGTTTCCATGCCGCCTATGGCGAAGGCCTGCCCGACGCGGCGGGGCTTGCCGCCTGCATCGCGGAGCGGGCCGGGCTCGCGCAATTGTCGCGCGAGCGGGTGCGGATGGAATTGCTGAAGCTTGTGCTCGCGCGCCACGCCACGCCGGTCCTGGCGGTGATGGTGGAATCCGGCCTGCTGGTGCCGGTGCTGGGTGGCGTTCCTTATCTCGCGGCGTTCGAGAACATGGCCAAGGTCGAGGCCGCGGCCGGCGTTGCCGCCGATCCGGTGCAGCGGCTTGGCGCGCTCGGCGTTTGCGTCGAGGAGGATGCGCGGCGTCTCGGGCAACGGTTGCGGCTGTCCCATGCCGAACAGGCGCGGCTTATCTCGATGGCGGACGGCTGGTGGCGGATCGCTCCGGCCGATGCCAAGGGCGCACGGGCGCTGCTTTATCGCCTGGGCCGCGAAGGGTTCGCCGATCGCGTGCTGTTGGCCTGGGCGCGCGCCTGGCCCCAAGGCGCGGCCGACGAGCCGTGGCGGGCGCTCGCGGCTCTGCCCGAGCATTGGATCGTCCCGGTGTTTCCGCTCAAGGCCGCCGATTTCATCAAGCGCGGCGTGCCGGTGGGGCCAAGGCTCGGGGCCGCGCTTCGCGAAGCCGAGACGGCGTGGATCGCCGCCGATTTCCCGAGCGAGGCATCCGCGATTGAGCGCATCGCGGCGGACGCCGCGACGGCTGCCGAGCCGATGTGACGCGAGATGACCGCTACGGTCGCGACAAACGAAAAGCCCCGGACCTTGGTCCGGGGCTTTCGCAATCCTTGCGTTCCGCGATGGCGGCTTAGAGCCCGCCGAGCGGATTGCCGCTGAAGCGGTAGACCAGCGCCGTGCGGAACAGATGGAAGGTGTGGTCGGCTGAAATGGCGCCCACGGCAGGCACCACCGCATCGACGCGGCCGACATCGATCAGCAGGTATTCCGACTTCATCGACCAGTTGCCCGAGAAGACGGTTTCGATGCCGCCGCCGATGGCCCAGCCATTCAGGGTCTTCGATGCCGAAGCGACGCCCGCGGGGGTGACGAGGCTCTCCGTCAGATTGACCCACGCGCCGCCGCCGGTGGCGTACAGCACGGCCGGGCCGGTGCTGTAGCCGAGACGCGCACGGGCGGTTGCAATCCATGACGCGTCGAAGCCCGTGAGAACGGTGGGGTCGGCGTAATTGTAGTTGGAGTGCTTGGAGCTGAAGTAGCTGATGTCGCCCTCGAGGCCGACGACGATGCGCGACCCGAGCATCGCGCTATAGCCGAGCTGGCCACCGCCAAAGAAGCCCGTGTCGTTGTTGCCGATTTCGCCGGAGGACCCCCCTGTGGGGTCGGTCGTCCGAATGCTGGCCAGCGTCGTGCCGGCGACAGCGCCGACATAGAGCCCGTTCCAATTGGTCTGCGGCAGCGGACCGGTCTTGGCGCCGAACGAGTAGTTCAAGCCGAAGCGCTGGGTTTGGTACTGGTGCCGGTCGGTCTGCACGATCAACCCGCTGCTGGGATTGGTCAGCGTGTCGCCCCGGCCGACATCGACGTAAAGGGACTCGGCTTTCGCGCTCCATCCGCCGCCGAGCATCGTTTCCGTGCCGGTGCCGATCGCCCATCCGCTGCGGGTCTGGCTCTCCGAGACTCCGACGCCGGTGACGGGATTGAAATTGCTGTCCTTGAGATTGACCGCGGCGTAGCCGCCGGTGACGTAGCCGAGGTTCGGGCCGTCGGCCCAGCCGACGCGGGCGCGCGCCGTGCCCAACCAGGACGTCTTGGAGTTATAGGTCAGGCCCGGAGTGTTGAAATCGCTGACCGAGTGCGACGTGTCGAAGTAGCCGATGTCGCCCTCGACACCGACCACCCACTTGTTGCCGAACAGCGCGTTGCCGAGCTGCCAGTTGTAGCCGATCGTGCCGCCGCCGGTGAAACCGTAGCCGGTGTGCTCGAGCGTGCCGATGCTGGTCAACGTCGGATCGAATCCGCGGCTCTGCGAGGCCGCGACGCCGACGTAGCCGCCGAGATAGAAGCCGGTCCAATCGAAGACGGGCGCGGGCGGCGCTTTGTAGACGGGGGCCTTGGCCGGAAGGTCGGCCGCGGATGCGCTCTGCGCGACGGCAATGGCGATTGCAGCGGCAACAAGCGGGCTGAGCTTGAGATGCATCCGGTCCCCCAATGAAGTGTCGAAGCGGCTAATGTCGCGAGTTTAGGGGGGCGGCGGGGCTCGGGGCAACGCCAGCGGTAGGAAAACAGCACGCTAAATCAGCGATCTGCCATCGAATTCGGTCCGGTGTTGCGTCGCCGCAACGACGATCCAGGCCATGAAGCCGCGTGGCCCCCCGAGGGCGGCGGCTTAGGGCGGCATCCTTCCCGGCCGGCCGGCCGGATGTCCCGCCGCGTTCAGGGCATGGCGGTCGTGATTCGCCGCCCCGGCACGGCCTTGTCGGTCTCGCCAAACGAAAAGCCCCGGACCGAAGGTCCGGGGCTTTCCAGAGTCAGGTTGGAGGCGATGGCTTAGCGCCAGCCAGCCGGGCCGCCCACCGTGGAGAAGCGGTAGTTGATACCGGCCTTCACCATCTGGATGTCCTGCTTGACCGATGCAGTGGCAGCGCCGTTGACAGGATCGACCACGGTCACGTTGCGCGTTCCAAGGTCGATGAAGTCGTACTCGATGAAGCCCGACCAGTTCGGTGCGAAGCCGTATTCGAGGCCGCCGCCGATGGTCCAGCCCGTCTCGGTGTCCTTGCCGCTGAAGTTCCAGGAGATGGTTGGATCGACCACGGAGTACTTGTTGTGGGCCCACGCCGCGCCGCCCTTGAAGTAGGCGAGCCAGTTGTTCTGGGCGTAGCCGATCCGGCCGGTGAGGGTCGAGACCCAGTCGGTCTTGTAGCTCGCGGACGTCGTCGGGAAGAGGGCGAGGCTGCTGGTGTCGCTCAGGTCCGTCGCGGAGATATCCGCCTGCAGACCCAGAACGAGGTTGCTCCACTGCCAGTTCGCACCGATCTGGCCGCCGCCGATGAACCCGCTGCTATCGGCACCGACGCCGCCGCCGAAGAAGCCAGTCGGGTCACCAACGTCCACGTTGCTCCAGCCGCCACCGATGTGGCCGCCGATATAGATACCGGACCAGTTGTAGACCGGGGCCATGACCGGGGCCTTGTAGACAGGCCGGGCCGGAAGGTCGGCAGCCACCGCGCCCTGCGCGGCACCGAAGCCGATAATCGCCGCAACAGCGGCAGTGAGTTTGAGGTTCATCGTCTGTCTCCACCAAAGATTGTGAATCGACATTACGGCCGGCTACCGCTGTGCAGCAAGGCGCTCGTGCATCCCGGCACTGAGATCGCATGACGATGTCGTATTTCTGCAACAGACCGGTGGATAAGGGTTATCTTTTACTTAAGACTTCATCTCCCGCGGCCGGGCGGCGGCTCTGCCGATGCGGTATCCCGCTACTTTTGCTGCGCCGCATTCACGCTGGATGCGTGTTTTCGCATTCGACGGCCTGGGACCGATCGCTTAAGAGAGGTTGTATTGCCGGAGCCGCCGTCCTGATCGCCGCCTTTTCCGACGTCTCGATTGTCCAGATCCTGCTGGTTGCGGGCGTTGCGTTGTTTGCGTCGGTGCTGGGAGGCGTGGCGGGGTACGGCACCGGCGCGCTGATGCCGCTTATCCTGGTGCCGATGGTCGGCGCCGAGGCGGTGGTGCCGATCATCGCGCTCGCAAGCCTTCTTACCAACGCCGGCCGGACGGCCGCCTTCCTGCCGGACGTCTCCTGGCGACGCGTCCTGGTGGTGATGGTCGCGGCGATTCCACCCTGCCTGGTCACGGCCTACGGCTACACCATGCTGACCGGCACCGGCGCGCAGATCGTGATCGGGACGATGCTGATGTTGACGGTGCCGCTGCGCTACGGGCTGCGCCGCCGCGCCGTTGTGCTGCACGACCGAGGCTTGTTTTTCGGCTCGGTCGGCTACGGCGCGCTGGTCGGCGGCACGGTCGGCTCGGGTGTGATCCTGCTCTCGCTGCTGATGGCCGCGGGCTTGCAAGGCTCCGCCGTGATCGCGACCGATGCCGTGCTTTCCATCGTCATCGGCATCGCCCGCATCGCGGTGTTCGGCTTCGCCGGCGTGCTGACGGCCAAGGTCGTTGCGTTCGCGCTGTTGATCGGGCTCGTCGCGTTTCCCGGCGCGTTCCTCGCCAAGGCATTCGTCGCGCGGTTGCCGGTGCACGTCCACACCGCGATTCTCGACGGCGTGGTGTTGCTCGGCGGCGCGGTCATGGTGGTCGGCGCGCTCACGCGCTGACCTGCGATCCGCGCCGGCGCAGTTAGGGCCACTTCACCACGGGCGGCATCGACGACAGGATCGAATCGACATTGCCGCCGGTGCGCAAGCCGAAAATCGTGCCGCGGTCGTAGAGCAGGTTGAATTCGACATAGCGGCCGCGGCGCACGAGCTGCTCGTCGCGCTCGGCCTCGCTCCAAGGGGTTGCGAAATTGACCCGGACCAATTCGGGATAGATTTCAAGGAAGGCGCGGCCGACGTCCTGCGTGAAGGCGAAGTCGGCGTTCCAGTCGCCGCTGTCCAGCCAGTCGTAGAAGATGCCGCCGATGCCGCGCATCTCGCCGCGATGCTTGAGGAAGAAGTATTCGTCGCACCAGGTCTTGAACTTGTCGTAGGGCGCGACCGCGGCATGGGCGTCGCAGGCCGCTTTCATCGCGGCGTGAAAGGCGAGGGTGTCCGGGTCGTCCTGGGTGCGGCGGTGGTCGAGCACCGGCGTCAGGTCGGCGCCGCCGCCGAACCAGGCGCGGCTGGTGACCACATGACGGGTGTTCATGTGGACTGCCGGCACATGCGGATTGTGCATGTGCGCGATCAGCGAAATGCCGGAGGCCCAGAAGCGCGGATCGGCTTCGGCTCCGGGAATCTCCTTGCGGAATTCCGGCGCGAATTCGCCGTGGACCGTCGAGCAGTGCACGCCGACCTTCTCGAACACCCGGCCGTGCATCATGGCCATCACGCCGCCCCCTCCGGGTTTGCCGGTGTGGTCGGTGCGCTGCCAGGGCGTGCGCACGAAACGGCCGGGCGCGCGGTCCGCCTGCGGCGCGCCTTTTGGCAGGGCGTCTTCGAGGGCCTCGAACGCCGCGCAGATGTCGTCGCGCAGCCGCTCGAACCAGGCGCGGGCGCGGGCCTGCCGGCTTTCGAGAACGGCGGAGTCGGGGAGGGGCGAGGGCATGAGGCGATCCTATTCGACGCTGAACCCGCTCGTCTGCCTGAGCGCCTCGCCCAATGCCATGGCCGCTGCCATCGCGACGTTGATGGAGCGCAAACCCGGCCGCATCGGAATCACGAGGCGGGCGTCGGCCGCCTGATGCACCGCCTCCGGCACGCCCGCGGATTCGCGGCCGAACATCAGGATGTCGTCGCGCCCATAGGCGTGGTCGAGATAGGGACGGGCGGCGGCGGTGGTAAAAAGCACGAGGCGCAACTGCTCGTTCCGTCGCCACGCCTCGAACGCAGTCCAGGACGCATGGCGGCGGATCCTCACGCGGTCGAGATAGTCCATGCCGGCGCGGCGAAAGGCCCGGTCCGAAGTGGGAAAGCCCGCGGGCTCCACGATGTGGGCCTCGATGCCGAGGCAGGCCGCAAGCCGCAGAATCGTCCCCGTGTTCTGCGGGATGTCGGGCTCGTAAAGGGCGATCCGCATGGCTGTCGTTTCGCCCTCCCGCCAGCCCGCGTCAATGCAGCAATCGCCCGATAACTGGGGATTTGCGCGACTCTTCGTCTTTGCGGCGCGGGCGGGCTTGCGCTCTCATTATAAGGGTGCCAATAAACGCCGCCGGGTGCCGTCTTTTGCCCTTCCCCAGGGCCGAGGACGGCCGGCCCTGCCGTCATCGCGCATCGTCCGATCGCTTCGGCCGACGCGCCTTCCGCCGCGCGGGTGGGCTGACCAGCCAACGAGGGACTTGAGATACCGTGACAGCAACTTCGGCCGAGCCGACACGACGCGATTTCCTCTATATCGCTACGGGTGCGGTGGGCGCCATCGGAGCGGCAGCGACGCTGGTGCCGCTCGTTGCGCAGATGAATCCGGACGCATCGACCATCGCCGCCGGCGCACCGATCGAGGTCGACCTTGGCCCGGTGGCCGAGGGACAGATCATCAAGGTGTTCTGGCGTTCCAAGCCGATCTTCATCTTCCATCGCGCGAAGAAGGATATCGATGCGGCGCGCACCGTGGATTGGCATACGCTGCCCGACCCGGAGGCCGACGACGCGCGCGTCAAGAAGGGCCACGACCAATGGCTCGTGGTGATCGGCATCTGCACGCACCTGGGCTGCATTCCGCTCGCCCATCAGGGCAATTACGACGGCTGGTTCTGCCCGTGCCACGGCTCGCAGTACGACAGCTCCGGCCGTATCCGGCAGGGGCCCGCTCCGAAGAATTTGTACCTCCCCCCGTATAAGTTCGTCGCCGATTCCAAGATCCGGATCGGCGAGGACGAGACGTCTAAAGCCTAAGGTTCGATTATGAGCGGACACTCGGCCTATCAGCCGCAAAGCGCCTTCATGAAATGGTTGGAGAGCCGCCTGCCCATCGCGGGGCTGGTGCACTCCTCCTTTGTCGCCTATCCGACGCCCCGTAACCTCAATTACTGGTGGACGTTCGGCGGCATCCTGAGCTTCCTCCTGGTGGCGCAGATCGTGACCGGCATCATCCTGGTGATGCACTACACGCCGCATGCCGATATGGCGTTCGATTCCGTCGAGCACATCATGCGCGACGTGAACTACGGCTGGCTGATCCGCTACCTGCACGCCAACGGCGCCTCGATGTTCTTCGTCGCCGTCTACATCCACATGTTCCGCGGCCTCTATTACGGGTCGTACAAGGCGCCGCGCGAGGTGTTGTGGATCCTCGGCGTCATTCTCTACCTGCTGATGATGGCGACCGGCTTCCTCGGCTACACGCTGCCGTGGGGCCAGATGAGCTTCTGGGGCGCCACCGTCATCACCAACTTCTTCTCCGCCATCCCCGGCGTGGGCGAGGCCATCGTCACCTGGCTGTGGGGCGGCTACGCGGTCGGCAACCCGACGCTGCAACGCTTCTTCTCGCTGCACTATCTGCTGCCGTTCGTGATCGCCGGCGTGGTGGTGCTGCACGTCTGGGCGCTGCACGTCGTCGGCCAGAACAATCCGACCGGCGTCGAGCCCAAGACCCCGAAGGACACCGTCGCGTTCACGCCATATGCCACCGTCAAGGATGGCTTCATGATGGTGTGCTTCTGCCTGGTGTTCGCTTGGTTCGTGTTCTACGTGCCGAACTATCTCGGCCACGCCGACAACTACATCCCGGCGAACCCGGCCGTGACGCCGGCTCACATCGTGCCGGAATGGTACTACCTGCCGTTCTACGCCATCCTGCGCGCGATCCCGAACAAGCTGATGGGCGTGCTGGCGCTGTTCGGCTCGATCGGCATCCTGGCGTTCCTGCCGTGGCTCGACACGTCGAAGGTCCGGTCGGCGCGCTACCGGCCGCTTTATCGGCAGTTCTTCTGGATTTTCGTCGCGGTGTGCCTGGGGCTCGGCTGGCTCGGCGCCAAGCCGGCCGAGGGCGGTTATGTCACCGCCGCGCGGATCCTGACGTTCTATTACTTTGCACACTTCCTCATCATCTTGCCGGTGCTCGGCTTCGTCGAGCGCACCAAGCCGTTGCCGAATTCGATTTCGGAATCGATCTTGGCTCCGAGCGGGGCGACGAAGTGAGTCGGCGGGGGAATACGATGTCGCGAACCATTCTTTCTCTCACCGTTGCCGGCTCGCTGTCGGCACTCGTGGCCCTCGGCTCGCTGCCGGCCGCGGCGCAGGAGCACGGCTCGCCCGTGCCGCCGCGTCAGGTGTGGTCGTTCTCGGGCCCGTTCGGCACCTTCGACCGCGCGCAGCTTCAGCGCGGCTTCAAGGTCTACCGCGAGGTCTGCGCGGTTTGTCACGGCTTGAAGTACGTGGCCTTCCGCAACCTCGAGGGTCTTGGCTACTCCGAGGCGCAGGTGAAGCAGATCGCCAGCGAATACAAGGTCCAGGACGGCCCGAACGACCAAGGCGAGATGTTCGAGCGCGAAGGCCGCGCGGCCGACCATTTCCCGCCGCCGTGGCCGAACGAGAACGCCGCGCGCGCGCGCTACAACGGCGTGCCGCCGGACATGTCGGTGCTGGCCAAGGCGCGCAGCTACGAGCGCGGCTTCCCCTGGTTCATCTTCGACATTTTCACGCAGTTCCAGGAGCAGGGCCCGGACTACATCCACGCGCTGATGGTTGGCTACAAGCAAAAGCCGCCGGAGGGCTTCAGCCTGCCGGCCGGCTCGTTCTACAACGAGTATTTCCCCGGCCACACCATCGCGATGCCGCCGCCGCTGTCCGACAAGCAGGTCGAGTACACGGACGGGTCGCCAACGACGGTCGATCAATACGCCAAGGACGTAGCAGCGTTCCTGATGTGGGCGGCCGAGCCGCACATGGAACAGCGCAAGCGCATCGGCTTCCAGGTGATGATCTTCCTCCTGGCGTTCGCGGGCCTGCTCTACTTCACCAAGAAGAAGGTCTGGGCCGACGCCCACTGACCGCATGATGGGTTGACGACGGGCCCCGCAGCCTCGAACGCTGTGGGGCCCTTTGCTTTTTTCCGCGCGGGATTGGCGCGGCGGCAAGGTTGGCAATCGGAAGGCCGGCAACGGCAAGGCCGGCAGCGGCGAAACCGGCGATTGTGAGAGGAACGACATGGCCAAGGCCGTTCTCGGTGTCATCGGAGGCTCCGGCATCTACGATCTGCCGGGTCTGGAAAACGTGCGCGAACAGCGCATCGAAAGCCCCTGGGGCGAGCCCTCCGGCGCGCTGCGCATCGGCGAGATCGCGGGCCTGCCGGTGGTGTTCCTGCCGCGCCACGACACCGGACATCGGCTGTCGCCGTCCGACATCAACTACCGGGCCAACATCGACGTGCTCAAACGCGCCGGCGTCACCGATCTGGTGTCGCTGTCGGCTTGCGGCTCGTTCAAGGAGGAATTGCCGCCCGGCACCTTCGTGCTGGTCGATCAGTTCGTCGATCGCACCCACAAGCGCGAAAGCTCGTTCTTCGGCAAGGGGCTGGTGGCGCATGTCTCGATGGCGCATCCGGTGTCGCCCAGGCTTCGCATCCACATCGCCAACGCCGCGATGGCGGAGGGCATCGGCGTGGTGCGCGACGGCACCTACGTCTGCATGGAGGGCCCGCAATTCTCGACGCTGGCGGAAAGCCTGACCTACAAGCAACTCGGCTATTCGGTGATCGGCATGACCAACATGCCGGAGGCTAAGCTCGCCCGCGAAGCTGAGCTTTGCTACGCCACCGTGGCGATGGTGACCGACTTCGATTGCTGGCACCCGGACCATGACGCGGTGACGGTGCAGGACATCATCAAGGTGCTCACCGCCAACGCCGAGAAGGCCAAGCGCCTGGTGGCGCGGCTCGCCCGCGATTTTCCACGCGAGCATGAACCATGCCCAATCGGCTCCGACCGCGCGCTCGACACCGCGCTGATCACCGCGCCCGAGGCGCGCGACCCGGTGCTGCTCAGGAAGCTCGATGCGGTCGCGGGCCGCGTGCTCGGCCGCTAGCGCGCGATCCCGAAAGCGGGGACCGATGTTCGGACAAGATCGCAGGCGACCAAAAGGATAGGCCTGGAGTCGATTCAACCGGCTGAACCGCGTTCCAGGCCGCCCGCCGAGATTCGCGGGCGCGCGACTTGCGGCGGCGTCACATCCAGCGGCGGATGGTGAAGGTGGGGTTGGCGCCGAGCGTCGCCGCGATCGCGGCCACGATGATGCTCACGATCAGGCTGACGATGATCGCGGCGGGAATGGCCGCAAGTCCGGCCTTGATGAAGAACAGCATCAGGCGGAAGAAAGGGACGCGCAGGTCGGTGATGATGACGGGGGTCTGGCCGTTCATGGCGGAGTCTCCGGTTGCGCCTGAGGCCATGCTTCGCCAAAGTGGCCCCGCCCGCAAGGCCATAGACCCCCTTTGAAATCCACTGCGCGCGAGAGCTTCATGACCCCTGCCTTTGAATTCGACCTGCGATCCACCATTCGCAGCATCCCGAACTATCCCAAGCCGGGGATCATCTTCCGCGACATCACCACGCTGCTCGGCAACGCGCGCGCCTTCCGTCGCGCCGTCGATGAGCTGGTGCAGCCGTGGGCCGGCTCCAAGATCGACAAGGTTGCGGGAATGGAGGCGCGTGGCTTCATCATCGGCGGCGCGGTGGCGCACCAAGTGTCCGCCGGGTTCGTGCCGATCCGCAAGAAGGGCAAGCTGCCGCACAAGCGGGTCAGCATCGCCTATTCGCTGGAATACGGCCTCGACGAGATGGAGATGCACGAGGACGCGGTGTCGAAGGGCGAGCAGGTGATCCTGGTCGATGACCTGATCGCCACGGGCGGGACCGCCGAAGGCGCGGTGAAGCTGCTCAAGCAGCAGGGCGCCGAGGTGCTGGCCGCGTGCTTCATCATCGACCTGCCGGACCTCGGCGGCGCCGACAAGATCAGGGCGCTGGGCGTGCCGGTGCGCACGCTGATGGCGTTCGACGGCCACTAAGGATGGGCCGCGGGAGCGCGGCCGTCATCCTCTAAGCATCATCCAAGTATCATTCAAGTATCATCCGCGAAGGCGGGCGATCCTGTATTCGCCACAAGCAACGCTGGATGCTTCGCTCCTACGGGGCATGACGGCCAGAAGAAGCGACGAAGCCGGATAAGAACGAAAGCCTCAGCCGTCGCGGCGGGGCCCCCACGGACCGGACGGGGGGCCGGGTGGCTGAGCCGGTCCCCACGGGCCTTCGCTCGGTCCAGGCGACGGTTGCGACGGCGGCGTTGCGCCACCGATGGACACGGGCGGCTCGGGCGGCAGGAATGGTCTGTCGGGCGAGGGGCCGGCCTCCGGCGATCCCCACGGCGACGGCTCGCCCTGCTCCTGCATGTCGTCCGGCTCCGGCAGGCTGAGGGGGCCGGGATCGTGTCCGCCGGCGTATCGCACCAGCGCGTCCACGCGGCTTTCGATCGGCGGATGGGTCGCGAACAGGTCGGCGAAACCCTGGCGCGGATTGTCCACGCACATTTCCATCACCGCCGAGGTCGAGCCGGCGAGTTCTCCGCGATTCTCGATCTTGCGCAGGGCTGAGATCATCGCGTCGGGGTCCTTGGTCAATTCCACCGAGCCCGCGTCCGCCAGATACTCGCGGCTGCGCGACAGCGCGAAGCGGATGACGATGGAAAGCGCCCACGCCACCGCGATCAGCACCACGGCGATCAGGATCGCAATGCCCGCGCCGCCCTTGCCGCGGTCGCTGCTGCCGGACGACGAGCGGAAACCGCCCCGGAACATGGTGCGGAATATCAGCTCGGCGAAAAAGCCGATGACGCCGGCGATGATGACGGCAATCACCAGCATGCGGACGTCGCCGTTGCGGATGTGGGTCAGTTCGTGGCCGAGCACGGCCTCGATCTCGCGGTCGTCGAGGCGGTCGAGCAGGCCGGTGGTGACGGTGATGGAATATTGCTTCTCGTTCAGTCCGCTGGCGAAGGCGTTCAGCGCGGGATCGTCGATGATCTTGAGCTTCGGCATCGGAATGCCGCGCGAGATGCAGAGGTTTTCCAGGAGGTTGTAGAGCCGCGGCTCCTCCTTGCGCGTCACCTCGCCGGCGCCGGTGACGGCGTCGATCAAGGCTTGGTTGAAGCGATAGGCGATGGCGATCCAGATCAGCGTGCCGAGGGTGGCGATGGGCGCGGCGTAGATCATGTCGCGCCACGCCGCGCGCAACAGCCAATCCACCGGCGCGTTGCGCGACATCGCCTCCGCGACCAGCGCGCCGGCGAACACCATGAGGTAGACAAGGAAGAACAGTCCCAACAGCAACGCGATCGAGCGCCGCTTGTTGGATTCGATGTGGCTGTACAAACCGTAGGCGGCCGCCATCGTCCGCGCTCCTGGGCCTTGCCGTCATAAGCCTGGCCGTTCTTGGCTTTGCCGTGCCCGGCCTTGCCGTCCTGGTCCGTGTACTTCGCGCTACGCGCTTGCGCGCCGTTGCGGGCCCGTCCCGCAAGCGCCGTTACGCCGCGCTCGAGAACTTCGCCTCCAGAATTTCATCCCTGGAATTTCATCCCTGGAATTTCATCCCTAAAATTTCACCTGCGGCGCCTTCTCGACGACGGCGCGCTCGTCGCCCACGTCGAAGAACGTGCGCTCGGTGAATCCCAGGGACGCCGCGAACAGCGCCGCCGGGAATTGCTGAATGCCGGTGTTGTATTCCTGGACGGCGTTGTTGAAGAACCGCCGCGCGGCCGCGATCTTGTTCTCGATGTCGGCGATCTCCGCCTGGAGCTGCTGGAAGTTCTGGTTCGCCTTGAGGTCCGGGTAGGCTTCCGACAGCGCGAACAACTGGCGCAGCGCGCCGGTCAGCGCGTTCTCGGCCGCCGCCTGCTGCGCGGGACCTTGCGCCGCCATCGCGGCGTTGCGCGCCTTCACCACCTCTTCCAGGGTGCCGCGCTCGTGGGCGGCGTAACCCTTTACCGTTTCCACGAGGTTGGGGATCAGGTCGTGGCGCTGCTTGAGCTGCACGTCAACGTCGGCAAAGGCCTGACCAACCCGCTGCCGCATGGCAACGAGGCGGTTGTAGATCATCATGATCCACAGCGCGAGGACGACAATCACTCCGAGAACGATCCAGCCGGTCGTGGACATGGCAATGGCTCCTGGGCGCGGATTGCAGGGACGCGCGAACACAAAGGGACGAGAAAGCCAGACAAAACAAGATTCGTCGCTTTGTCGCGACCATGATGAACCAGGTTCGAGTTTCCATCAAAAAAAGACCCCAGGCTTTAAGGGCCTGGGGTCACTTCGTCGGACGGCGGTTCGGGGGGTAAGGGGGGCAGCCGTCCGACGGATTTGCAAAAGACACAGACCTAACGCGCCCGGCCCGGATCGGTTCCCGGCGCCGGCGCTGGAAGCCGCGAAAAGTTATCCACAGCCTGTCCGCCGCGTGCCGGGGCCGCCACATGAGCGTCACCACCGGCCGGTACCCATGGTTTGGCTGGGGGAAGGGGGAAGGCATGTCGATGGGGGCTGTCACGATCCGCTGTCCGCGAACCGGCCGTTCGGTTTCGACGGAAATCGAAACCGAGCCTTCGGACTTCAGCCGGTTGCCGGCCGTGGTGGCGCGCATGCGCTGCCCGCTGTGCGGCGAGGAGCACACCTGGACGGCGAGCGAAGCGTGGCTTGAAGCGCCGGACCTGGTGCCGCAGCCGCCGGTCGATCCGAAGGCTTGAGGATCCAGGAGCCTCGATCGGAGCGGACATCGAAGATGTCCATCGGGTCGCGTCAACGCAGACGCATGTCATTCCAGGGCGCTCGCATCAGCGAGCGAACCCAGACCCAGACCCAGAAGCAGATACCGGACTTGCGTCCAGATTTCCGGGTTCGCGCCTTCAGCACGCCCCGGAATGACGCAAATCTTTCCTTCGACGCCGGCTAGAGCGTTTTCGAGCGAAGTGGATACCGGTTCGCGTGAAGAAAACGCGTTTAAATAACGACCTAGAGTCCTTCACCGTTTCCATCAAACGGTGAAGGACTCTAGCCGGCTTCGCGGATCCGCACCGCCGCTTCGAGGTCCACCGACACGAGTTGCGACACGCCGCGTTCGGCCATCGTGACGCCGAACAGCCGGTTCATGCGCGCCATCGTGATCGGGTTGTGCGTGATGATGACGAAGCGCGTGGCGGTCGAGCGGCCCATCTCGTCGAGCAGATCGCAGAAGCGTTCGACGTTGTGATCGTCGAGCGGCGCGTCCACCTCGTCCAGCACGCAGATCGGCGCCGGGTTGGTGAGGAACACCGCGAAGATCAGCGCCAGCGCCGTCAGCGCCTGCTCGCCGCCGGAGAGCAGCGACAGCGTCGCCGGCTTCTTGCCGGGCGGGCGCGCCAGAATCTCCAGGCCGGCTTCCAGCGGATCGTCGCTCTCGATGAGCTGCAACTCCGCGGTGCCGCCGCCGAAAAGCTGGGTGAACAGCCGCTGGAATTGCGTGTTCACATTGGCGAACGACGCCAAGAGCCGCTCGCGCGCCTCCTTGTTGAGGCTGGTGATGCCCTGGCGCAGGCGCGCGATCGCTTCGACCAGATCGTCGCGCTCCGCGGTCAGCGTGGTGTGCTGGCCCTCGATCTCCTGCAACTCCTCCTCGGCGCGAAGGTTGACCGCGCCGAGCCGCTCGCGGTCGCGGCGCAGCCGCTCCAGGTCGGCTTCCACCGCGGCGAGTTCCGGCAGTGCGCTTTCCGGCTCGATGCCGGCGAGGCCCGCCACCGCGTCGGGCTCGACCTCGAGCGTCTCGCGGATTTCACGCGCGATGTCGGACAAGCGCCGCTTGGCGGACTCGACGCGCTCCTCGGCGCGCGCGGCCTCCTCGCGGGCCGTGCCCAAGGCTTCGAGCGCGGCGCGCACCGTGCGGTCGCACGCGGCGAGCGCGCTTTCCGCCTCGGCAAGCTTGTCGGCGGCGTCGCGGCGGTTCGCCTCCGCCGCCTCGACCTCGGCGATCATGGCGCGGCGCTTTTCCTCGAAGGCGGCCGGTGCATCGGCCAGCGATGCGCGCTCGGTCTTGGCCTCGGCGCTGCGGGTGTCGAGCGTCGCGATCTGGGCGATGGCGCGCTCGCGCCGCTCGGTCCAGGCCTGGCGATCGGTGCCGATGGCGCCCAGCCGCCGGTCGGCGAGTTCGGCTTCGCGCGCAAGCGCCTGCGCCTCGGCGCGCACCTCGGCCAGTTCGGAACGCTTGGCTTCGATCTCGGTGCGGATCGCCGCGAGGCGGTTTTCCAAATCCGCCGATGGCGGCAACTCCGCCAGCGCGCTTTCGGCTTCGGAGGCGATGCCTTTCGCCTCGTCGCGGCTGGCGACCAGCCGGCTCTTGGCCTCGGTGAGGGCGGAGACGCGCGCGGTGTTGCGGGCGACCTCGCGCTCGGCCAGCGCGTGCAGCTCGCGGGCCTGGTCGGCCTCGCGCTGCGCGGTGCGCCGATGCTCGCGCGCCGCCGATTCCGCAGCCCCGGCGGTGGCGAGCTCGGCCTGCGCCGCCTCCATGATCTTGCGTTTCTCCTCGACGGCCGCGCGCGCCGCGATCAACTCGCCGTCGATATCGGACAGGCGGCTGCGTTGAGCCAGACGCCGCGCCGCGCCGGTGGGGGCGTGGGCGTCGGCGGCAAAGCCGTCCCAGCGCCACAGGTCGCCCTCGCGCGACACCAGCCGCTGGCCAGGCTTGAGCTGGCTCACCAGCGCCGCGCCCGCGTCATGCTCGACCACGCCGATCTGCGCCAGCCGGCGCGCCAGCTCAGCCGGCGCCTGGACGTGTTGCGCGAGCGACTCGACGCCTTCGGGCAGGGCAGGGTCGGAGGGGTCGATGGCCGCGCCGGCCCAGCGCATGGCGTGGGACTGATCGACCGGCGCATCGAGGTCGTCGCCGAGAGCCGCGCCCAGCGCCGTCTCGTAGCCCTTCTCCACGGTGATGCTGTCGATCACCGGCGGCCACATGCTCTGGCTTTCGACCGCGAGCAGCTTCATCAGCGTCTTGGCTTCGGTGTCGAGCCGTTGCACCGCGCGCTCGGCGTCCGCCAGCGGCGGGCGGGCGGCATCGAGGTTGCGGCGCGCGGCGGCGTGCACGCCCTCGGCGGCGAGCGCCGCCTGTTCGGCCTCCGTCACCGCGGCTTGTGCGGCTTCAAGCGAAGCGGCGAGCGCCGCGAGATCGGGGCGGCTTTCCGAGGCGGCGGAAAGACCGGACTCGATGTTGGCGAGTTCGCTTTCCATGCGCGCGATGCGCTCGCCCTGTTCGCGCGCGGCGCGCGTGAACTGGTTGCGCTTGGCCGTGAGGTCGGCGAGCGCGCCGGTCAGCTCGCCGAAGGTCTTTTCGGCTTCGCCGACGACGGCATCGGCTTCGGCCGCACGGGCATCGACACCGGAGCGGCGCTCGGCGCTGGCCTGGGCCTCGGCCTTCAGAGTTTCTTCTTCCTGCGCGAGTTGCGTCAGCGCCGCCTCGGCGTCGGCAACAAGAGCGTGCTCGCGCGCCACGTCGGCCTCGAACTGGGCGAGGCGGCGGTCGAGCTCGGCCAGCCGTTCGCGCGCGCGCGTTTCCTCGGCGTCGAGCGTGTCGCGGGCGATCACCAGGCGCTGCAAGGCGGCGGCGGCGCGGGCCTCGTTGTCGCGCAGCGGCGGCACCGCCGTGGCAGACGCTTCGCGATTCTTGGCTGCTTCGGCTTGCGCGATGGTCGCCTCGGCGACGGTGCGCACGCTCAGGTCCTTGGCGCGGTCGGCCTCGGCGGCTTCGGTGTTGGCGCCGAGCCAGCGCAGGTAATAGAGCGTGGCTTCGACCTTGCGCACCTCGGCGGAAATGGTGCGGTAGCGGATCGCCTGCCGGGCCTGACGCTTGAGCGCGTCAATCTGGCCGCTGAGCTGCTTGACCACATCCTCGACGCGGAGAAGGTTGGTTTCCGCAGCCTTCAGCCGCAACTCGGCCTCGTGCCGGCGCGCGTGCAGGCCGGAAATGCCGGCGGCTTCTTCCAGCACGCGGCGGCGCTGCTCGGGCTTGGCCTGGATGATCTCGCCGATGCGGCCCTGGTGCACCAGCGCCGGCGAGCGCGAGCCCGTCGAAGCGTCGGCGAACAGGGTCATCACGTCGCGCGCGCGCACCTCGTTGCCGTTGATGCGGTAGGTCGAGCCTTTCTCGCGCTCGATCCGGCGCGTCACATCGAGAGTTTCGTTCTCGTTGAATGCGGATGGCGCTTCATGGGTGGTGTTGTCGATCTGGATCGCCACTTCCGCCATGTTGCGCGGCGGCCGGTTGTTGTTGCCGGCGAAGATGACGTCGTCCATTTCGGCGGCGCGCATCGACTTGTGCGAGGTTTCCCCCATCACCCAGCGCAGCGCCTCGACGAGGTTGGACTTGCCGCAGCCGTTCGGACCGACAACGCCGGTCAAGCCCGGCTCGATCACGAAATCGGTCGGCTCGACGAAGGACTTAAATCCGATCAGGCGCAGGCGCGTCAGAATCATTGCAATGGCGTTCCAGTTTGGGAGCTTCCCAGTTTGTCGTCTCGTTCCGGTTGTGACCTGCGTGCGGTGAAAGCGGCGATTCCTTCCAGCCCTGCCGTAGGCCGGACGATGGGGTTACCGCATTGGCGCGGAGAATGAATCGGCAGCCCGCAGACAGCAAACGGAAAGCCGGACTTATCCCCGCCTGTGTCGTTTTGGCGGCGGAAAAATCCTGTGAAAATCAATGGAATACGGCCGAATAACGGCTGCCGCCCGACTCCGTGCCGCGTCGCACCGATCTCACCCCGGTGCGCGTGCCGCGCCAGCCAGACGTTCAGTGATTCGCGCCGGCCAACCCTGAGTTGGAACGTCGCCAGCCGGAAAAGCTGGCCGGTTGGGACGTTGGCCGGTTTCCGATCAGGACCCTCGGATCAGCCTTTGGCGAGAAGCGGGTCGATGATCTTGGCGAGGTCTTCGATGGAAACCGCGCCGGCCTGCTTCTTACCGTTGACGAAGATCGTCGGCGTGGAATTGACGCCGAACTTGTCTGTGGCGCGCTTCTGCTCGGCCTGGATGGAGTCCAGCATCTTCTGGTCCGACAGGCAGGCATTGAAGCTCTGTTCGCTGAAGCCGGCCTGCTTGGCGATGGCCAGGAGATGCGGGATCGGCTTCTCCACCGCCCACTGACGCTGAAGCTGGAACAGCGTCTCGATCATCGGGAAGAATTTGTCCTTGTCGGCGCAGCGCGCCAGCATCGCGGCGCCCGCGGCAAGCGGGTCGAGCGGGAATTCGCGGAAGATGAACCGCACCTTGCCGGTGTCGATGTATTGCTTTTTCAGCTCGGGATAGGTGGTTTCGGCGAAGTGGGCGCAGTGCGGGCAGGTCATCGAGGCGTATTCGACGATGGTGACCGGCGCGTCGTCCTTGCCGAGCACCCGGTCGCCGAGCGGCGGCGGCACCAGCAACTCGGACTGCGTGATGGTCTGCGCCGTCGCGGGCCGGGCGTCGTGCAGCGCCGCCGCGCCGCCGAGAGCCAGGACAATCGCGGTCGCGCTCGTGCCCACCAGAAACGTTCGACGTGTGATCACCTGAAGACTCCGTAAGGGGTTAAATTCCGGCCGCACCGCTATTGGCGCGCAATGTGGCACTCGTGGGCCGGTTCGCCAAGGCCGTGCGGTCACGTTCGGTTGATTGACCACCGGCATATCCGGCGCGGGCGGGACGGTTCGGTTTTCGGCCGGAATGGCGGCCGCTCAGCGTTTCTTGACGGCTGCCCCGAGCCGGCCGAGCGCGGTGCGCAGCGCCTCGTCCTCGATGCCGGTCAACGTGGCGGCCACCCGTTCGGCCTCGGCGGCGTCGGCCTTCGGTCGCGGCCGGGCGGCGAGGCGCGACAGCGGCGCCTGGCGGAGCGCGATCTTGCCGACCGCATGCCAGCCGAAGAAGCGGTTGATCCGCTCGACCACGATGTTGGACTGATGCTGGATCTCGAGCGCCGCCGGTCCTTCGACGCGGAGCACCAGCGTTGCCGGCTCGGGCGGCTCGCCTTCCATCACCCGCCGCCATTGCAGCTTGATCGGCTCGGCGTGGTCGGCGATCTCCGGTCCCACGATGTCGCGCCAGCGCGTGACAAGCTCGGTCGAGGCGAAGCCCTGCTTCTTGAACGCATCGGCCAGCAGCTCGGAAGCGAGATCGGCGAGCCTGCGGGTGGGGCGGGGCTTGTTCATGACCGCATCATGTTCACTATAGTCGCCGCATGACGGTAGCAGGAGCGACAGCCCGGACAAAGCGCGCCCAAACGGCGGAACGGCAAGCGCCCGATCCTGCGGCGCTGCTTGCATGGTACGACCGGCATCGCCGGCGCTTGCCGTGGCGCGCGCTGCCGGGCGAGCAGGCGGACCCCTATCGTGTCTGGCTGTCCGAGATCATGCTGCAGCAGACCACGGTGAAGGCGGTTGGGCCGTATTACGCGAAGTTCCTCGAACGCTGGCCGGATGTCGCCGCGCTTGCTGCCGCCCCGCTCGACGACGTGCTGAAAGCCTGGGCCGGGCTCGGCTATTACGCCCGCGCGCGCAATTTGCATGCCTGCGCCGTGGCCGTGTCCGCGCAGCATGGCGGACGCTTTCCCGATCAGGAAGACAGCTTGCGGGCGTTGCCCGGTGTCGGCGCTTACACGGCGGCGGCGATTGCGGCCATCGCCTTCGAGCGTTGCGCGATCGCCATCGACGGCAACATCGAGCGCGTCATCGCACGGCTGTTCGCCATCGAAACGGAACTGCCGCAGGCGAAGGCCGAGATCCGGCGCCATGCCGATGCGCTGATGCCGCAGCAACGCTTCGGCGATTTCACGCAGGCGATGATGGACCTCGGCGCGACCGTCTGCACGCCGAAGAAGCCGGCCTGCACGGTCTGCCCCTGGGTCGATGCCTGCGCCGCGCGGGCGCGGGGCGACGCGGAGACGTTTCCGCGCAAGGCGCCGAAGGTCGAAGGCAAGATGCGTTACGGCGCATCGTTCGTGGTGACGCGCGCCGACGGCCATGTGCTGGTGCGCAGCCGGCCGACCAAGGGCTTGCTCGGCGGCATGACCGAGGTGCCCTCGACCGCCTGGACGCATCGGCTCGATGACGATACCGCGCTCGCGCATGCGCCGATCAAGGCCAAGTGGCGCAAGCTGCCGGGCGTGGTGGAACATGGCTTCACGCATTTCCCGCTGCAGCAGACGGTTTATGTCGCAAGCGTTGCGGCATCGACGCGCGCGCCCGCCGGAATGCGCTGGGTTGCGCTCGGCGAATTGCACGGCGAGGCGCTTCCCAACGTCATGCGCAAGGTGGTCGCGCATGCCGGCCTGGGCCGCCCCCGGAGGGAGGGCTGATGGCGACCGCGAAGGATTTGCGCCGGCTTGCGCTTGCGCTCGAGGGCACCACGGAGGCCCCGCACTTCGACCGCACGGCGTTCAGGGTCGCGCGCATCTATGTGACGCTGGCGCCGGATGGCCGCACCGCGAACTTCATGTTCACGCCCGACGAGCAGGAGTTCAAATGCACGGTCGCGCCGGATGCGTTCGCGCCGGTGCCTAACGCCTGGGGCAAGAAGGGCGCGACCACCGCCACGTTGGCCAAGCTGTCCGTTGCAGAGCTGAAGGCCGCATTGGAAATGGCCTGGGTGCACGCGCAGCCGAAGAAGGCGAAACGCCGCTAGAGTCCCTCAGAACCCGTACAGCGTCTTGGCGTTCTGAACGAGGATGCGGTTGCGCACCGCTTCGTCCGGCACCCAGTCCGCCAAAAGGTCGAGCAGGTCGCCGTCGTTGGGCATCGCACGGCCGTCGAGATTGACGTGCGGCCAGTCGGAGCCCCACACCATGCGCTCCGGTGCGTGCTTGGCGAACAGTTGCGCCATCGGCGTCACCGACGGATAAGGGAAGTCTTGCCGGGTGCAGCGCATCGGGCCGGACAGCTTGAGCCAGACCTTGCCGCTGTCGAGCATCTGCAGCACCGCCTTGACGGCGGGCTGATCGAGCCCGCCTTCGGCCGGGATCGCGGCGAAGTGGTCGAGCACAATCGTGTTCGGCAGCGCGAGCAGCTTATCGGCATAGTCCACGATGTCGGTGCCGTGCGGATAGAACTGCACATGCCAGCCGTATTCATGGATGCGGGCGGCCATCTCGGGCGAGTAATTCGGGACGTGCTGGCCGCGCGCGTGGCTCATCATCCGCATGCCGCGGACGCCGAGCCTGGTCAGCCGCTCGAAGTCCGCCGCCGGCGCATCGTCGGGCATCAGCGCGATGCCGCGGAAGCGGTCGGGATATTTCGCCAGCACGTCGGCGAGCATCGCCGAGTTGCGCCCGTAAGCGCCCGGACTGACGATGACCGCGGTGCCGAGGCCGAGCTTGTCTTGCAAGGCGATGAAGGTTTCCGGCAGCGCATCGTCGGCGGTGTATGGCGTGTCGGGCGTGAACGGATACTTCGCCGCCGGTCCGAACAGGTGGATATGCGTATCGCAGGCTCCGGGCGGCGCTTTGATCTTCGGCTTTTTCGGATGAGGGTCGGGGCCTTGCGTGCGGATCGGCATCAGGGAGACGTCCTTGCGTTCGGATGTGACGTTTGAAATGGTGGCGGGCCAATGACGGCGAGGCGGTTGCATCATGGTGCTGGCGGCATGATGCAGCGGTCGCGCGTTCGGCTTGCGCCGAAGTTTGAGTCACTATCATAACCCGGCCGGCAGGAGATCGCGATGTCTATCCAGCGTTTCGACAACGGCCCGCGCATGTCGCGCGTGGTGGTGCACAACGGCACGGTTTATCTCGCCGGCCTCACAGCCGACGCGACCGTTGGCCACAGCGTTGCCGAGCAGACGCAGGAAATCCTCAACAAGATCGACCGGCTGCTTGAGCAGGGTGGCACCGACAAGTCGAAGCTGGTGCAGGCGACCATCTGGCTGCAGGACATCCGCACCGTCGATGAATTCAACAAGGTCTGGGACGCCTGGGTGGTGCCGGGCTCGACGCCAGCACGCGCCTGCATCGAGGCGCGGCTGCAATCGCCGGCGAAGATGATCGAAATCCAGGTGACGGCGGCGCAGTAAGCCCGCTTCTTTCGCGCTGCTCCCGAGGCGCGGCGGGGAGGCCGTGCCTCGGGGCAAGGCGAGCAAGGCAATGTATCAGTTTGCCTTGGCCGCCGCCGCGCGCTGTGCGGCGAGCCGCTCGCGCTGGTCGTCGTAATGCGCCGGCTCCATCGCCCACGGCGCCTGGTCGTAGCCGTTGGCGTAGTTACGAGCGGTCTGCGCCGGATTGCGATTGACCAGCGGCCGGAAAAACATCGGGTGGGTGAGGCTTCGCACTTCGTGCTCGATGGTGAACAGGTGCTTGCCGCTGTCGATATCGACAATATCGCGGAAGCGGTACTGGTACTGATTGTCCTCGCGGTTGACGAGGCCGCGTTCGGCAAGCCGGTCATGCGGGCCGGAGAAGTTCACGACATAGATCTGCACATGGTGCTCGTCGTAGTCGGGCAGCGGCGCGTCGGTTTCGCGGAACAGAAGATGCTGGTTCTTGCCGACGGTGACCCTTGCCGTCGTGCCGCCGTCATTCGCCACGCTCGCCGGCGCGCCGATCATGTGCTCGTAGAACCGGGCGATGCCTTCGGCGGTTCCGAGCGGCACGTCGAACTCGACGTAAGGCATGCCGAGCGCGACACGGCCGAAGCGGGCGGCGTCCGGCTCGTGCACGCGGATGCGGTTGCCCCAGGGGCAGATGGCCTCGACGTAATCGTTGGCCTCGTGGAAGGCGAAGCGGGTGCCGGCGAGCTTCGGCTTCACCGCGGCGAGCCGCTGCAACAGCGCCTCGCGGCCCTCGATGACCAGGCCGGTCTTGCCGCGCAGCACCTGCGGCTTGCCGGTCGGCAGATGGAATTGGCTGCGGCCGGCGTTCATCCACATGTTGTCGTCGGACACCATCAAGTAGGGGTCGCGCGTGAGCCCCAGGCCCGCGCCATAGAACAGCGAGGCGATCCGCTGATCGGGGATGGTGACGTTGACATGCTCGAGGTGGATGGCGTTGCCGAGGTCTTCGGCGGCGCGGTCGAAGCTTTGCTGCATGGCGGCCTGTCCTGGATGGCACGTTTCGCCGAACGCAATATGCGCCGACAGTAGCACATAACGCCGGGATGGTACCGACAGGACCCGGTGGGCTGCTATGCTGGAAACCCCCGGCCTTGTGATGGAGACACGATGAGCGCGCCTTTGGTGTTGAACGAGCGGCTGCCCGACCCGGCGGTCAAGATCCTCGACAAGAGCTTCGAGAAATACCGCGTGCCGCTGGCGAGCGTCGAACGATTGTCGCAAGGCTTCGCCTGGGCCGAAGGGCCGGTCTATTTCGGTGACGCGCGCTGCCTGTTGTGGAGCGACATCCCCAACAGCCGCATCATGCGTTGGGACGAGGAAACCGGCGCGACCAGCATCTACCGCAAGCCGTCGAACTACGCCAACGGCAACACCCGCGACCGCCAGGGCCGGCTCGTCACCGCCGAGCACGGCCGGCGCGTGACGCGGACCGAATACGACGGCCGCATCACGGTGCTGATCGACCGTTTCGACGGCAAGCCGCTGAACTCGCCGAATGACATCGTGGTGAAGTCCGACGACTCGATCTGGTTCACCGATATGATCGCCGGCATCGCTGGCAACTGGAACGGCGAGATCGCCGAGCAGGAGTTGCCGCAGCGTATCTATCGCCTCGACGGCAGGACCGGGCGCGCCGAAATCGCGAGCGAGGGCGTGGTGCAGCGGCCCAACGGCCTGGCCTTTTCGCCGGACGAGAAGACGCTGTATGTGATCGAGAGCCAGCCCGGTGAGCGCGCGATCTACGC